>Ga0209913_1001539_pt1 | contig 12317 bp, 9 predicted proteins | sample PersoiDNA2013203_FD_185805 | JGI IMG/M metagenome (GOLD analysis project Ga0209913, IMG submission 185805) | Permafrost soil microbial communities from the Arctic, to analyse light accelerated degradation of dissolved organic matter (DOM) -... | ecosystem: Environmental > Terrestrial > Soil >... | reverse complement strand
GACGAACGCAGCCGCGTGCTGGTGCAGGGCATCACCGGGCGCGAGGGCGCCTTGCACGCGGCGCGCATGCGCGCCGCGGGGACGAACCTCGTGGCCGGCGTCTCGCCCGGCAAGGGCGGCCGGACCGTCGAGGGCGCGCCCGTCTACGACGCCGTCGCGCCCGCGGTCGCCGCGACGCGCGCCGACGTGACCGTGCTCTTCGTCCCCGCGCGGTTCGCGCGCGACGCGATGCTCGAAGCCGCCGACGCCGGTATCCGGCTCGTGGTGTGCGTCACCGAAGGGATCCCCGTGCGCGACATGGCCGAGGTCACGGCGCATCTCTCGCGCCGTGGCTGCGCGCTCGTCGGCCCCAACGGGCCGGGGCTGATCACGCCGCGGCGTTGCAGCGCCGGCATCATGCCGGCCGATGTGTCCGCTCCCGGGGCCGTGGGCCTGGTCTCCCGCTCGGGGACCCTCACCTACGAGGTCGTCCACGAGCTCACCCAGGCCGGCATCGGCCAGTCGACGGTCGTCGGCATGGGCGGCGACCCTATTCACGGCGTCGGTTTTCTCGAGTGTCTCGAGCTCTTCGAGGCCGACGACGAGACCGAGGCTGTCGTTCTCATCGGTGAGATCGGGGGAAACGACGAGGAGCGCGCCGCGGAGTTCGTGCGCGAGCATGTCTCCAAGCCCGTGGTCGCCTACATCGCGGGCTTCGGCGCGCCGCCCGGCAAACGCATGGGCCACGCCGGGGCCATCGTCGAAGGCTCGTCGGGTACGGCCGCCGAGAAAAAGGCGGCCCTCGAGGCTGCCGGCATCCCCGTTGCGTCTGCCCCGGCGGACGTCGTCCCGCTGCTGCAAGCGCAGCTCGAAAGGAGGCCGTCACCATGACGCAGATCGTGATCGGTGACGCCCCCCTGAGCATCGAGGATGTCCTCGCGGTGGCGCGCGGCGGGGCCGAGGTCTCCCTCGGCCGGGCCGCGCGCGAGCGCATCGACGCGGCCCACGACGTCATCGCACGCGTCGTCGCTGAGGAGCAGGTGGCCTACGGGGTCACCACGGGCTTCGGCCAGCTCGCCACCACCCACATCCCCACCGACAAGGTGCGCGAGCTGCAGGAGAACCTCGTGCGCAGCCACGCGGTCGGCGTCGGCGTGCCCCTCTCCCGCGAGGTCGTGCGGGCGGGCATGACCATCCGCCTCAACACCATGGCGCGTGGCCACTCCGGGGTGCGCGTCGAGGTCGCGGAGTTCGTGGCCGCGATGCTGGGCGCCGACCTCGTGCCATGGGTCCCTTCGAGGGGCTCGCTGGGCGCCTCCGGCGACCTCGCCCCCTCCGCCCATCTCGTCCTGGCGATGATGGGCGAGGGCGAGCTGCTCGGCCTGGAAGGCGGGCGCGAGCCGGCCGGGCCCGCTCTGCGGGCCGCGGGGCTCGCGCCTCTCACCCTCGAAGCCAAAGAAGGCCTCAGCCTCCTCAACGGCACCCAGTTCATGGCCGCCATCGGCTGTCTCGTGGTGGCCGACGGCGAAGCGCTGCTCGACTCCGCAGATCTGATCGGCGCCATGAGCCTCGAGGGCCTGCGCGCCTCGGTCGGCCCCTTCCAGGAGCGCATCCAGCTTCTGCGCCCGATCCCCGGCCAGCTGCGCACGGCCGCCCAGGTGCGCGCCGCCACCGCGGGCAGCGAGATCATGCTGAGCCACCTGAACTGCGACAAGGTCCAGGACGCCTACTCGCTGCGCTGCATCCCGCAGGTGCACGGCGCCTGCCGCGACGCCCTGCGCTGGCTGCGCGAGGTGATCACCGTCGAGGTGGACTCCGTCACCGACAACCCGCTCGTGTTCCCCGACAGCGGCGAGATCATCTCGGCCGGCAACTTCCACGGCGAGCCGCTCGCCCTGGCCCTCGACCTGGCGGCGATGGCGACCAGCGAGATCGCCAACATCAGCGAGCGCCGCATCTTCCGCATGCTGACCAGCTCGCTCTCGGAGCTGCCGCCGTTCCTGACCACCGACAGCGGCCTCAACAACGGCTACATGATCGCCCAGTACACGGCCGCCGCGCTGGTCTCCGAGAACAAGATCCTGTGCCACCCGGCGAGCGTCGACTCGATCCCGAGCTCGGCCGACCAGGAAGACCACGTGAGCATGGGCATGACGGCGGCGCTCAAGCTCGAGGACGTGATGCGCAACGCCCAGACCGTGCTCGGCATCGAGGCGCTCTGCGCCGCGCAGGCGATCGACCTGCTGGCGCCGCTCGAGGCGGGTGTGGGCACCAAGGCTGGGCACGACCTCGTCAGGCGCTTCGCGCCGACGCTCGGTCGCGACCGCTACCTGGCGCCCGAGATCGAGGCGGCGGCGCGGGCCGTCGCAGACGGCGAGTTCGCCACCGTGGTGCGTGGACTAAGACTGAAGTGATGACGGTCGCCGCCTACCCCGAGTTCTTCAACGACGTCTTCGGCCCGGTCATGCAGCCGGGCTCGAGCTCCCACTTCGCCGGGCCCTGCCGGCTGGGCTACCTGGCCGGTCACCTTCTCGGCGAGCCGCCGTCCCGGGTCCGGATCCTGCTCGACGAGCACGGCTCGTTCGCCGGGACGTTCGGGATCATGGCAGAGGACCGGGCCATGGTCGGCGGCGTCCTCGGCTTTCTGCCCGACGACGAGCGCCTGTTCCGCGCCTTCGAGCTTGCCGAGGAGGCCGGCGCCGAGGTCTCGTTCGAGCTCACCGAGCTCACCGAGAGCCGGCATCCGAACGCCGTCAAGTTCGTCCTGACGGGGCGCAGCGGTCGCGCGGCGGAGCTTGTCGGCAACTCCACCGGTGGCGGCATGGTGGAGACGGTCACGGTCAACGGCTTCCCGCTGCGGACCATCGGCGACACGTACGTCCTCCTGGTCTTCGACGCCCAGAGGCAGATCGGCGAGGAGCAGCTCGCGGCGCTCGAGCGCGAACTGCCCGAGCTGGTGGGCAGTCACGAGGTCGGCGTCGACGGCCGTGGTGTGCTGCGCGCCTACATGCTGGCCGTCGAGCCCGACCTCGTGGCCCTGAACGGCCTGCTGACGGCCGGCCTGCCAGGCGTCGGCGCGGCCATCCTCAGGCCCCTGCTGCCGGTGATCTCCCAGCTCGATCGCAAGCCCCAGCTCTTCGACACGATGACTGGCTGGCGCGAGATCGCCGCGCGCGAGGACCTGCCGCTGTGGGAGGTAGCCGTCCAGTACGAGATGGACGCCTCGGGGTGGCCGCGCGCCTGGATCATCGACCGCATGCGCATGCTGGCCGGCCTCATGCGCCGGCAGACGCGCGCCGTGTACGAGGAGGACCTCGTCGTCCCCACCAGCCCGTTCAAGCCCGACTTCGCCGGCCGCTGGGCCGAGCATGCCGCGTCGGGCCGGGCCGTGGCCGACGGGGTCACGGCGCAGACCATCAAGTGGGCCTACGGGGCCGGCTCCGGCATCCCCGGCGTCGTCGTGGTGCCGGGCCCCATGGGCGGCGGCGCCGGCTACATCTACGCCGCCATGAGCGCCGTGCAGGACGCCCGCGGTCTGAGCGAGGACGATCTGCTGCGCGGGCTCTTCGTCGCCGCCGGCATCGGCGCCATCTCGTACACGCGCTCGGCGCCGACGGGCGAGGTGACCGGCTGCACCGGCGAGGCCGGCACCTGCGGCGCCATGGCCGCCGCCGCCATCACCGAGATGGTCGGCGGCTCGCCCGAGCAGGGCGAGAATGCGGCCTCGCTGGCGCTCCAGGCCTTCACCGGCATGCCGTGCGACCCCATGCCGGGGGGCATCTGCCAGCCCTGCCGCAGCCGCATCCTCGCCTCGACCTGTATGGCGCACGTGTTCGCCGACCTGGCGCTGGCCGGCCACGAGGCCGTGCTGCCGCTGCACGAAGCCATCGACGTGGCCGACGGCATCGGCCGGAGCCTGCCGCCGGAGCTGCTCTGCACCTCCGCCGGCGGCGCCTGTGCGGCCCCGGCGGCGCAGCGCTGCCGCGCCGATTTCGAGCAGTGGTTCGCGGAGAGCAAGCCCGAGGAGCGGCCTCCGGCGAGCCTGATCTGAGCGTCGGCCGCCGGCGGGTCGCACCGGAGGCCTGCGCCTGACACATTCCCAAGGCGACCGCACCCGACCCCGGACCAGAGGACACGAGGAGACAGATTGACGGAAGACCTGCAGTACGTGGGGCAGACGTACCCCGTACACGACGCGGCGCAGAAGGTCACCGGCGAGCTGGTGTACGGCAGCGACATCCAGCTGCCCGGCATGCTCTACGCCAAGCTTCTGCTCAGCCCCATTCCGCACGGCATGGTCACGAACATCGACTCCCGCGCCGCCGAGGCGCTGCCGGGGGTCGTCAAGGTCTTCTCGCATCTCAACACCCCGGCCGACGTGTACTGCCGCGCGCGGCTCACGCCGGAGCAGGAGCTTTGCCCTCGGGACGAGACGCTCTTCAGCGAACACGTGCGCTTCGTCGGCGACCGCGTCGCGGCGGTCGTGGCGACCAGCCAGGCCGTCGCCGAGGCCGCGGTCGCCCTCATCGACGTCGAGTACCAGGAGCTGCCGGCGCTCTTCACCCCGGAGGAGGCGCAGCGGCGCGACGACCTGCCCATCCACCCGGGCGGCAACGTGTTCTTCGAGTACGAGGAGGAGTGCGGTCGCAGCGCCGAGTCACAGGACGCCGTGGTGGTCAGCAGCACGACGACCACCCCGCGGATCCACCACGCCGCGCTCGAGCCGCACGTCTGTGTGGCGCAGCCCCATAGCACGGGCGGGCTGACGATCTGGAGCACCAGCCAGGGCGTGTACGGCGCCCGCACGGTCGTGGCCGACTTCCTGGGGTTGGAGTATCACCGCGTCAGGGTGATCAAGGCGCCCATGGGCGGCTCGTTCGGCGGCAAGACGGAGTACATCCTCGAGCCGGTCACGGCCTACATGGCCCAGAAGACGCGGCGGCCGGTCAAACTTCTGCTCGACCGCGAGGAATGCATGATCGCGACCATGGTCCGGCCGGCCACGGCGTCGACCATCCGCACCACCTGCAGCCCGCAGGGCCAGTTGCAGGACATGGATGTCGCGACCGTGCTGGACGCCGGGGCGTACGCATCCAGCACCTCCGACTACGCCGTCCACATGTGCAAGAAGATCACCAAGCTCTATCGGCTGGCCCACTACCATCACCGCTGTCAGGCGGTGTACACGAACACGCCGGTGGCCGGGGCGGCGCGAGGCTGGGGAGCGCCGGAGATCGTCAGTGCTCTGGAGATCCACATGGACCGGGTCGCCGTGGAGCTGGGCCTCGACCCGGTCGACCTGCGCCTGCGGAACCTCATGCATCCTTTCGAGATGGACCCGGTCACCGAGATGTCGCTCGGCGACGCCCGCGTGCGCGAGTGTCTCGAACGCGGCGCCGCCGCGTTCTACTGGAGCGCCAGGCGCGGGCGAGCGCCCGGACGCGGGCGCTACCGCCGCGGCGTGGGCGTGGCCTGCGGCGCCCACAAGAACGGCATGTTCGGCAAGTTCGCCGAGGCCAGCAGCATGACGCTGAAGATGAACGAGGACGGCACGTTCGAGCTCGGCGCGAGCCTTCACGATCCAGGCTGCGGCGTGGTCACCGTGATGAAGGTCATCATCGCCGAAGTGCTCGGCGTCAGCCCCGACCTCGTGGCCGCGGGCGAGGCCGACACCTCCACCACGCCGTTCGACTACGGCACCTTCGGCAGCCGAGTGACCTACGTGGTCGGCGCCTGCGCCAAAGCTACGGCCGAGAAGCTCAAAGAGGCCATTATCACGGCCGCCGCCGACCTTCTTCATGAGCCCAGAGAGAGGCTCACGGTGGAGCGCGGCGAGGTCCACGTCCGGGACGACAGGCAGCCTGGCGTCGCCTTCAAGGACATCGCTCGGCTGAGCCACATGCGGCACTGGCCCGCCATCACGGCGGCGACCACCTACTACGCGACCTCCAACCCGGCGTCCTACTCCGTGCAGTTCGCCGAGGTCGAGGTCGACTGCGCCACCGGGCTGACGGCGGTGACCGACTTCCTTGCCGTGGGCGACGTCGGCCAGGCCATCAACAGGGGCATGGTCCACGCGCAGTTCCAGGGCGCCGTGCAGATGGGCATCGGCTACGCCCTGTACGAGCACATGGACGTCGACGAGGCCGGACGCAGCGGCGTCGACGGATTCAAGAACTACCACGTGGTCAACGCCCCCGACATGCCGGACATCCGGGTGCTGCTCGTCGAGCACTCGGGCGACGACGGGCCGTTCGGCGCCAAGAGCGTGGGCGAGATCGCCACGGTGCCGACCGCGGCGGCCGTGATCAACGCGGTCAACCACGCCTTGGGCACGTCGCTCTCGGATCTGCCGGCCACGCCGGAGAAGATCCTGGCCGCCCTCGATCCGGGGGAGGGGGAGGCCTGATGAGACTGTCGCTCAACGTGAATGGGATGGAGCATGTGCTCGATGTGCGGCCCACGGCACGCCTCATCGACGTACTGCGTCTGCAGCTCGGCCTCACGGGCGTCAAGGAAGGCTGCGCGGAGGGCGAATGCGGCGCCTGTACGGTCATCGTGGACGGCAAGGCCGTGGACTCCTGCCTGGTCCTCGCCGGCCAGGTGCGGGGCAAGAAGGTGCTCACCGTCGAGGGGCTGGCCGGCGACGACGGGCTCGACACGCTGCAGCGCATGTTCATCGAGAACGGCGCCGTGCAGTGTGGCTTCTGCGCGCCGGGCATGCTCATGTCGGCCAAGGCGCTCTTGATGGCCGACCCGCACCCGACGGACGAGGCCATCCGTCTGGCCTTGGCCGGCAACCTGTGCCGCTGCACCGGCTACACGACCATCGTCGCCGCGGTCCGGGCGGCGAGCGAGCAGCCGGCAGAGTCTTCGTCGACGCCGCCGGCGCTCGGCAGTGGAGAGAGGGCCGTCTGATGCCGAGCGCCGAGCTCCTGATGCCGGGCGGCCTCCGGGAACTGACGGTCGCCCTGCAGCGCGCGACCCCGAGCAGCCGGCTGCTGGCCGGCGGCACCGATCTGATACGAAGCATGCACCGGGACCATTGGGAGCCGGACCTGCTGATCGACCTCTCGGGCGTGCGCGAACTGGATTTCGTGCGTCTCGAGACCGGCACCTTGCGCATCGGGTCCATGACCACGTTCGCTGAGCTGCAGGCCGATCCGCTGGTCCGGCGCCACGCGCGCTGTCTGGCCGAGGCCGCCGCTCAGGTGGGCTCGGCCCAGATCCGCAACGTCGCCACCGTGGGCGGCAACATCGCCAACGCGTCGCCTTGCGCCGACAGCGTCACGGCGCTCGTCGCCCTCGGCGCCGAAGTGCGGACGATCGACGGGGGCGGGCGGAGCGCGGTGCGGCCGCTCGAGCAGATCCTCGTCGGCTCGGGCGGGACCAGCCTCGCCCCCGACGAGGCCATCACCGAGGTCAGCTTCGTGGCGCTCGGCGCGGACCAGCGGACCACGTTTGCCAAGATCGGCTCGCGCTCGACCGTCACGGTCGCGAGGCTGAGCATGGCGCTCGTCGTCAAGTACGACGACGGCGCCGGCACGCTCTCGGAGGCCAGAGTCGGGCTGGGGGCAATCGGCGAGGCCGCCTTCAGGGATGCTCGTCTGGAGCAGCTTCTGGAGGGCCGACAGGCGAACGCGGAGTCGGCCCGTCTGTTCGCCGCCGGCTGCATGGATGCGGTGCGCCGGTCCATCCCCGGCCGGTACTCGCTGCTCTACAAGCAGCGCGCCGCGCTCGGGCTCGCCTACGACGCCTGGAACGCCCTGGAGCTGTGCCCTACCTGCGAGCCCGTCTGGGGCTAGCGCTCTTCACGGTCGCCGTCGCGCACCACAGCCTGCCGCACGCCGGGGCCGCGACCTGGCAGGCCTGGCTCGTCTAAGCGGCCGCGCGCTTCTGCGCATGTCGGCAGGCCTATCGTGGACATTCTGGCGCGGCGAACGCCATTCTGGCGGCAGAATATTCTCTATTTATCTTGACTTGTCGAACATTTCGCTGAATACTCGCGCAGTCTGACGTCGTCGGCGGAAGGTAGCCATGGACTCTCTCGATCGTGACGTCCTTCTGGCCCTGCAGGCCGATGGACGCAAGTCGAATCTCGCTCTGGCGCGCTCGCTGGACCTGTCGCCCTCGGCGATGCTTGGCCGTGTGCGGCGCCTAGAGCGCAGCGGCGCCATCGTTGGCTACCGCGCCATCATCGATCCCGCGGTGCTGGGGATCACCGTCCGCGCCTTCGTCGTCGCCCGGCTCAGGGAGCACAGCGAGCGCTCCATCATGGAGTTCGAGAAGGGCATCCAGAACGTGCCCGGCGTGCGCGCCTGCTACCACGTGACCGGGCAGTTCGACATGGTCGTCGAGCTCGCTCTGCGGGACCTCGACCACCTCGGCCAGTTGATCAGAGTCGACATCGCGCGGATCCCCGGCGTCATGAACCTCGAGACCATGCTGATCATGGCGGAACCGGTCGCCGACGTAGGCTGGCCGGTCACCCCCGAAGCGTAGACATGCGTCGGCGCCGCGTTCGCGGGCCGTCCCACACCACCGCCCTCAGGAGGCACACCATGCCCGCGAAGAAAGGCGTTCTCGAACTTCACGAGATGAAGCGCGCCGGCCAGAAGATCGCCTGGCTCACCGCCTACGACTACCCTACGGCCACCTTCGAGGAGGCCGCCGGCGTCGACATGATCCTCGTCGGCGACTCGCTCGGCATGTGCGTCTACGGCTACCCGGGCACGGTGCCCGTGACCATGGACCAGTGCATCGTGCACTGCGAGGCCGTGCGCCGCGGGGCCCCCAAGACCTTCGTCGTCGGCGACATGCCCTTCATGAGCTACCAGATCTCCGACGAAGAGGCCGTGCGCAACGCCGGCCGCTTCCTGAAGGAAGCGGCCGTCGACGCCATCAAGCTCGAGGGCGGCGTCAGCGTGATCACGCGCGTCAAGGCGATCCTCGATGCCGGCATCGTCGTCTGCGGCCACATCGGCCTCACGCCGCAAAGCTCGGGGCAGCTCGGCGGCCACAAGGCCCAGGGCCGCACCCTCGAGTCGGCCAAGCTCGTGGTTGAAGACGCCCGTGCCCTCTACGAGGCGGGCGTTCAGCTCCTGCTCGTAGAGGCCGTGCCCCCCGAGGTCGCGGCCTTCATCCGCGCCGAGCTGCCCATCCCGGTGCTCGGCATCGGCGCCGGCGAGGAGGTCGACGGCCAGCTGCTCATCGTCAGCGACGTGCTCGGCACGTTCCAGGCCTTCACGCCCAAGTTCGTGAAGAAGTACGCCGACCTCGCGGGAGTGTCCACGGCGGCGCTCACCGAGTACGTCAAGGATGTGCGCGCCGCGGCCTTCCCCGAAGACGTGCACTGCTACCACATGCTGGACGGCGAGCACGAGAAATTCGCCGCCTACACCAAAGAATGAACCTCCGCGCCCCGACCGCCGACTTCGCCGCCGCGCAGCGCGTCGCGCAGCTGGGCACCGAGACGGTCTTCGCCGTCTCGGCCGAGGCCGCGGCGCTGGCCGCCCAGGGCAAGACGGTCTACCCGTTCCACCTCGGCGACCTCAACATCGCGACGCCCGACAACATCGTCGAGGCGTCGTTCAAGGCGATCCGTGACGGCAAGACCACCTACTGCCCCAACGCCGGCATCCCGCAGCTGCGCGACGCGCTGGCCGAGGACGTGAGCCGCGCTCGCGGTCTGGACTACACGCGCGACAATGTCTCCGTGCAGCCCGGCGGCAAGCCGGTGATCGCCAAGTTCCTGCTTACCCTCATGGACCCGGGCGACGAAGTGCTCTACCCCAACCCCGGCTTCCCCATCTACGGCTCGCTGATCGACTTCTTCGGCGGCGTCGCCGTGCCCTACGGTTACCGTGAGGGCCCCGAGCGCTTCCATATCGACCTCGAGAGCATCGCACGGCAGATCACCCCGCGGACCCGCCTCCTGATCCTCAACGATCTGCACAACCCGACGGCCGCAGAGTGCACGCCCGAGGAGCTCGAGCGGCTCGCGGAGCTCGTCGCCCGGCACGACCTCCTCGTACTCAGCGACGAGGCCTACTTCGACGTGCGCTTCGCGGGCGCCAGCCGCTCGCTCGTTTCGCTGCCCGGCATGCACGAGCGCTGCGTCATCCTCTACACGTTCTCAAAGAAGTACGCGATGACCGGGTGGCGCCTCGGCGCCGCCCTCGGGCCCAAGCCCATCATCGACGTCATCACGACGCTCAACGTCAACATGGAGTCGTGCCCCAACCACTTCGTGCAGTACGGCGCCGTGGCGGCGCTCACCGGCGAGCAGAGCGGCCCCCGCGAGATGATGGCGACGCTCAAGGGACGTCGCGACGCCGCCCTCGAGATCCTCGATGCCACGTCGGGCATCCGTTGCCTGACGCCGGAGACCTCGTTCTACCTGTACCCCAACGTCACGGGGGCAGTGAAGAAGACGGGCTGCGCCGATCACGAGAGCTTCCGCCGCCTGGTCCTTGAGCGCACCGGCGTGTCGTTCTGCACGCGGCTCCACTTTGGACACGCGCTCGAAGGCGAGGACCAGTACTACTTGCGCCTCGCCTACTCGGGCGTCAGCACCACGCAGATCCAGGAAGGCCTCGGCAAGCTCAAGGCATTCATCGAGAGCTACAACTGATCCCCAGAGGAGAAAAGACGATGAAAGACCTGCCCACCTCTGTGCTCAACAGCCGCTTGACACTCCTCTCGGACGAGAAGTGCCAGGCCATCTATGACGCGGCTCTGAGCATCATCGCCGACATCGGCATGACCGTGCCGCACGCGGTCGCGCGCGAGCTGCTCGTCGGCGCCGGCGCGACCGTGGAGGGTGAAGACCTGGTGCACATCCCGCGCCAGCTCGTGGCCAAAGCCCGCGAGACCGTGCCGGCGATGATCCCGGTCCACGACCGCAACGGCGAGCTCGCCATGCAGCTCGGCGGCTACAACTCCTTCTTCGGCACCGGCTCCGACCTCATGAGCATCTACGACTTCGAGACCAAAGAGCGGCGCTTGAGCGTGCTCGCCGACATCGGTCGCATGGCTCACCTCTGCGACGGCCTTCCCAACATCGACTTCATCATGTCGAGCGCCCACCCGCACGACGTCGAGGCCTACGCCTCCTACCTCGAAAGCTTCCGCGCCATGGTGAGCAATACCACGAAGCCGATGGTCATGACGGCCGCCGGCGTCGAAGACCTCGAAGTCATGTGGAAGATCGCCTGCGAGCTCCGTGGAGGCGCCGAGGAGCTGCGCGCCAAGCCGTACTTCATCCAGTACGGTGAGCCGGTCAGCCCGCTGCAGCACGCCCCCGAGGTCCTCGACAAGCTCCTCTTCTGCGCCGACTGGGGCATCCCGCTCATCTACTCGCCGGCACCGATCGCCGGCGCCACCGCGCCCATGACCCACGCCGGCCACATCGTGCAGGCCGTCGCCGAGTCGCTGTTCGGGGTCGTCATCCATCAGCTCCGCAGGCCCGGCTCGCCGCTTATCACCGGCATGGGCCCCGTCAAGCTCGACATGAACACGGTGCAGGCTCTGTACAACTCCGCCGAGTACTATACGACCTACCTCGGCATCACCGAGATGGCGAAGTGGATGGACATCCCCAACTGGGGCTACGCCGGCACCAGCGACTCGCAGTGCGTCGACGCTCAGGCGGGCCTCGACATCGCCGAGCTCACCCTGCTCTCGATGCAGGCCGGCTCGAACCTGAACCACGACATCGGCTACCTCGACTTCGGTCTCACCGGTGCGGCCGAGTCCGTCGTGATCACCGATGAGGTCATCTCTCTGAACCGTCGCACGCTCGAGGGTATCGAGGTCAACGAAGAGACGCTGGGCCTCGAGACGATCGCCCAGGTGGGGCAGGGCGGCGACTTCCTCGGCAGCAAGCACACCAAGAGGCACGTGCGCGCCCTGCAGTGGAAGCCCACGATCCTCAACCGGAGCACGCAGACGAACTGGGAGGCGGACGGCTCGCCCGACCTGAACGAGAAGGCGAACCGCAAGGTCCTCGACATCATGGCTAACCACAAGCCGGAGCCGCTCTCCGCCGAGATGAAGACGAAGATCGACGGCATGGTCGACGCGTTCGCGGCGGGCAAGTGAATCAGGCGCTCTCGACGCTCGCTTTCTTGAGCGGGCCTTGCAGGGACGACAGACACGGTCACGCACGTGGTCACTGAGGAGGAACCAGTGTCAGACGAACTGTATGCGCAGATGAAGCAGACCGTCATCGACGGTGAGGCCGAAGAGGCCGCAGCCCTGGCCCAGAAGGGCCTCGACGCCGGCCTGTCCCCCGGCGACATCCTCGACCAGGGCTTCGTGCGCGGCATCGAGGAGGT
>Ga0209913_1001538_pt1 | contig 12336 bp, 10 predicted proteins | sample PersoiDNA2013203_FD_185805 | JGI IMG/M metagenome (GOLD analysis project Ga0209913, IMG submission 185805) | Permafrost soil microbial communities from the Arctic, to analyse light accelerated degradation of dissolved organic matter (DOM) -... | ecosystem: Environmental > Terrestrial > Soil >... | reverse complement strand
GGCAGCTCTCAGCATGGATTCTATGCAAAACTATTTGTCAATCCAAGCTTGCTAGACTGGAAGACTCATTCCATTTATGTTTATGTGATTGGATCTTCCGGCTCGGAGAGACTAACCCCCATCCTCCCAGTCCCCTTTAAAGGCATCGACAATGCAAGAAAACCAAAAAATCCTGGCGACGTAGTTGGGCGGGACTACTTTGGAAAATATGCAGGGCATTTGGGCCTATGGGATGGGAATCAGGTTATTCAGATGACTGGTGAAAATTTGGAGGCAAACTCCCAACCATGTCAATCGAAACCATTGACTCATTTAATAACCAGTCGCGACCATGGGGTGCAGTAACCCCACGATTCCCACCAAATTTGAGTGTTAAAAGATGCTATTTGCCAAGCTGTAGCAGCAATAATGACAGATCAAATCTAAATGCCGCGGTAGCGGTCGCGGCGCGAGCCCGCCAGATCTATTTAATTGGGGCCGACTATACGGCAACTGGTGGCTACGTTCCAGCAAGAGAGGGAAGCCTGGTACGTGGGGATACATGGCCACCCATTCGCGGGATGTACCGCTGTGACAGCTTTGTCCAAAACTCATATGGAGTGTTGCTCGCTGGTCAATATCGTGAAGACCTTTGGTCACGCGAAGTATTCAACGCCCCTAACGACTGGAACACTCGGATCTTCAATATACTAAACAAATCTCTGCCTGTTACAGTTTTTGAAGCGATCAAATCGACACTTCCTTGAATATAAATTCAAGAATAGAGACCAGATGGGCTTGGAATATTTTTTAAAACCTGCTGAGTCAACTTGAATCGCAAGAGGGCGATTCAAGGTGGCACACGCCGGGCAATCGTTCGCAGGGGACGCTGACGCAGAGGAAACGCTCGGGCGGCCAGGCCGGTCTTGAGGATTTGCCTGGCCGAGTGTGTTGCCGGGGACGGCAACTTCAGCCAGCCAGCGTCAATAACCCTGGGGACGAGCCAAGATCCCTTGAGGAATCGGATGCATCAGAGCAACTGCGCCAGCGCCACGTACTCGGCCACCGGCACCTCTTCGGCGCGGCGCTGGGTGTTGAATTCGCCGCTGAAGCCGCGGGCTTCGAGCCAACGGCCCAGCGTGTGGCGCAGCAGCTTGCGGCGCTGGCTGAAGGCCACCTGCACCAGTTCTTCGAGCAGCTTGGGGTTCAGCGGGGCCGGCTCGGCGTGCGGCACCATGCGCACCACGGCGCTGTCCACCCGGGGGGGCGGATCAAAGCTCTCGGGCGGCACGAACAGCACGTTCTGCATGGCGTAGCGCCACTGCAGCATCACACTCAGACGGCCATAGTCCGAGGTGCTCGGCCCCGCCACCATGCGGTCGATGACCTCTTTTTGCAGCATGAAGTGCTGGTCTTCAACCACACCCACATGCTCCAGCAGGTGAAACAGGATGGGCGTGGAGATGTTGTAGGGCAGGTTGCCCACCACGCGCAGGCGTGGCACCCCCAGGCTCTGGGCCAGGGCGGTGAAATCCACCTTCAGGACGTCCGACTCCACCACGTTGAGCTGGGGGTGCTCACGCAGGCGCCGGGCCAGGTCGCGGTCCAGCTCGATCACGGTGAGCCGGCCCACACGCTCGACCAGTGGCTGGGTCAGCGCCGCCAGGCCGGGGCCGATCTCGACCATGGGTTGCCCGGGCTGCGGCGCGATCTCGTCGACGATGCCATCGATGATGGCGCGGTCGGACAGAAAATGCTGACCGAAGCGTTTGCGGGGAATGTGTTTCATGGCTTATTGCGGCGGGTCACGCAGTTCCACGTAGGCGCGGTCACGCACCTCCTGGGCCCAGCTCACGTAAGCCTCTTCCATCTTCTTTTCGCGCAACATGTTGCGCGCCACCTCGCGCTGGTCGCGCAAGGACATCGGCGCGTCGCGCCGCTCCATCAACTGGATCAGGTGCACGCCAAAACGCGACACCACCGGCTCGCTGACCTCGCCGGGTTCCAGGCGGTTCATCACCTCTTCGAATTCAGGTACAAACTGGCCCGGGTTGACCCAGCCCAGATCGCCGCCTTGCTTGGCGCTGCCGTCCTGCGAGTGCTCGCGTGCCAGGTCGGCAAACGAGGCGCCCCCTTCGACGATGCGCTGGCGGTAGCCCTTGATCAGGGCCACGGCGGCGCTTTCACTGAGCTTGGGACCGGTGCGCAGCAGGATGTGGCGCGCGCGCGACTGGGGCACCGTCACCACCGCCGGCTTGGGGTCGTTGCGATCGATCACCTTGAGGATGTGGAAGCCGGCGCCGCTGCGGACCGGACCGACGATGGCCTGCACCGGCGCGTCCTTGACGGCATTGATGAAGATCTCGGGATAACGCTCGGCGGCGCGCAGGCCCATCTCGCCGCCACGGGTGCGGTCGGTGCCATCGGAATAATCGCGCGCGAGGGTGGCAAAGTCGACCCCGGCGCGGGCCTGGGCAGCCACCCGGTCGGCGCGGGCCTTGAGGTTGGCCACGGTCTCGGCCGAAGCCCCGTCGGGCACGGCCACCAGGACCTGGGCCAGGTTGATCTCCTGCTGTGCCAGCGACTGGCGGGCCAGTTGCTCCTGCAGGAACTGGTCGATCTCCAGGTCGGTGACCTTGGCGCGCGGTTCCACCTCGCGCTCGCGCAGGCGGGCCAGCAACAGTTGGGTGCGCAGATCGTCGCGCAGCTGCTTGAGGCTCAGGCCATCCTGGCTCAGTCGCTTGCGCAGTTCGGCCACCGTGAGCTGGTTCTGGCGGGCGATGTTCTGCTCGGCCAGATCGATCGCACCTTCCTCGACCTTCAGGCCCTGTTCGGCGGCCAGCTGGGCCTGGGCCTTCTCGCCGATCATGCGCTCCAGCACCAGGCGATCGAGTTCAGTGTCGGAGGGCGGGGTGGTGCCCTGCTGCGCGAGTTGCTGCAGGGTGCGGGCCACACGGGCACGCACCTCGTTGTTGGTGATGGGCTCGGAATTGACCACGGCCACGATGTAGTCGGCCTGCTGCGGGCCGCTGGGGGCCGCGGTGCGCACGGCGGGTGCCGGGGCAAACGCAGACGAGGAGCCGCTGCCAGGCATGCGGATGCCCTGGGCCTGGGCTGACAAGGCAGTCAGGCAGGCCAGCGTCAGAACGGTGAGGCGTTGGATCATCATGGAAGGAAAAGCTCTGGCCTGGGCCTTAGTCATAGTTGCTGAAACGGCTTGGCGCCGTGACCTGCTCACGCAGGTACTGGTAGCGCGGGATGCTTTGCCGCAAGGTCTGCAGGGGGCTGGCCCCGATGCGGGAGAAGCCCACGAATTCGATCTGGAACAGGATGCGGGTGTTGGCCGTCACCAGGGTGGTGTTGAGGCGGTCCAGCACCACACGGCCGATCCAGCAGTCGGCATCGTACTCAAAGCCCACGATGGCGTCGACCATGCGGGCGTTCAGCATGTCGTAGTTCAGGCGCCCCACGCCATACCAGCGGCCTGGACCCAACCCGCGGCCGGCCCCCTTGTCCACGCCCTTGTCGCCCCACAGGTCGTTCAGCGGCCATTGCCAACCGATGTCGACCTGCTCGCTGCTGCCCCGCTGGAAGCGGTAGGCGGCATTCACCACCCGGTAATTGCTGGGGCTGTAACGGGCACTCACGGAGGAGGTGTTGGTGACCTTGGTCTCGGGATTGACCGACACCGTGGTGTCGAACATCCACTGCGGCGTCCAGTTGACAGCGGCGCCCAGCAGCAGGTCGCTGGCCCGGTTGGTCACGGCCGTGCCACCCGGCATGGTGACCAGCTGGTCGCGGAACAGCAGGCGCTGCGCGATGCCGAAGCGGGCGATCTCAGCCCCGCTGTCGGGCGCCAGCAGGCGGCTGGTCACGCCCAGCGTGAGTTTGTTGCTGTCGGAGATGCGGTCATGGCCACCGAAGGCGTTCTCGGTGTAGATGGTGGCGAAGTTGAAATCATTGAGCGCCGTGTCATACACCGGCAACGTGCTCTGGTTGCGGTAGGGCGTGTACACGTACATGGCCCGAGGCTCCAGCGTCTGGCGATAGGCCCGCCCGAAGTAGCTGGTGTCACGCTCGAAGAACATGCCCCCGTCCAGGCTGAAGGTGGGGGCCGACAGGGCCGCCGAAGTGCGCCCATCGCTCAGCGGCGCGCTGAAACTGTAGTTGCTGGTGTACAGCTGCAGCTTGGGTGTGAAGAACCAGCCCGGCGCCAGCCAGGGCCGGCTGATCTGGGTCAGGGCGTAGCTGCGCTGGGCATTGGGCTGGCTGGTCAGCGTCGGATCGGCCTGGAACTGGGTGTGGTCGGCCTCGACCATCAGGTCGAAACCCGACAGGTTGTTCTTGGTGTAGCGACCCAGGAACTGGGGCGCCCGGTCGTACGGCGGCGTGATCGGAGAGGTCACGTCCTGCAGCGTCTGCCACTTCAGGCGACGGAACTGCGCGAAATACTCTTCACGGGCCCAGGACACGGTGACGTCGTTGGGCAGCAGGCGCTGGGTCAACGAGGGGATGCTGCGGTTGAAATCGCGCCAGTAGTTGTCGTCGCTCACCCGGTTCAGGTTCACGCCCAGGCCCACGCCCCCCAGACCGGGGATGCCGGTGTCCACTTGGCCCGTGTGGTTGATCGCATAGCCCCAGCGCGAGCTGTCGCGCAGCTTGTCGCTGGGCATGTAGTCGCCCCACAGCTGGCCTCGGTAGCCGTTTTCGAGGTATCGGAAGTCACCAGCCAGATCCAGCCCGCGCTTGGACATCAGCGTCGGGTAGAAGGTGGCGTCGCGGTTGGGCGCGATGTTCCAGTAGTAGGGCTGGGTGTATTCCATCCCGTCGCGCGAGGACATGCCCACCGATGGCGGCAACCAGCCCGACTTGCGCGCATCGCTGAGCGGAAAGCTCAGCTCCTTGGCGTGCAGCACCGGCTTGCCATAGAACTCCAGCACCCCGTTCTGGGCGGTGCCGATGCTGTCCTCCTGGTCGAGCTTGACGGCGTCGGCGCGCAGCAGCCAGGCCGGCATCCAGTCGGGCCCGGGGGTGGGGCGGCAGGTGCTGTAGGTGCCGTTGCGCACCACCATGTGGTTCTCGCCCACAAAATCGATGCGAGCCGCATCGCCATAGGCCTGGGTGGCCAGGAACTCGTAGTGCGGCTGGGTGAAGAAGCCTTCGAAAGCATCGACCTTGAGCTCCAGCTCGGTGCCCTGATAAGTGTTGCCGGCGCGGTTGATGAACACATTGCCGCGCGCCCGGGCCTGGTCATCGGGCTGGAAGTACTCCAGCCGGTCGCCGCGGATCACGGTGTCGGCCCGGCGCAGCTCGCCATGGCCTTCCACCACGGTCTGCAATTCGCTCTGGCCGGAGATCTGGTCGCCCGTGATGAAGGTGGGCATCTGGGGGCGCACCAGCGGGGCAATCTTCTCCTGCAACAGAGGCGAGGTCCGCAGCCGAGGGCCGGGCGTGTCGTCGGGCTCGGCCGTCTGGCCCCAGGCGCCCTGGCACACCAGGGCCACCAGCAGGGCCACCGGGCTGAGAAGGAAGGGCCGCCGGGCGTGGTTTCTCGGTTCAAGCATCGGTCGGGGCATCCATCTCAGGGAATCGGGGTGAAGCTAGGGGAGAGGCAGGCAGGGCCAGGCCGGATCAGACCGGGCCGGGTTTGTAGAATTCGATTATCCATGACCCAGCCTGTCCCCAACTCCCCCGCCGCCAACACCCCTTCCCCGGTGACCTGGTCCGACCCGGCCCGCGAAGCCGCTTTTCACCAATGGCTGAGTGCCGTGGCGCCACGCCACGGGCTGGAGCCGGCCAGCCTGGGCCTGGCCTCGGCCGACGCCAGTTTCCGCCGCTACCTGCGCCTGCAGGGCAGCCAGGGCCCACGCATCGTGATGGATGCCCCCCCTGACAAGGAGAACTGCGCGCCCTTCGTGCAGGTGGCCGCGCTGATGGCCGAGGCCGGTCTGAACGTGCCCCAGGTGCTCGAATGGGATCAGGCCACCGGCTTCATGCTGCTCAGCGACCTGGGCCAGCACACCATGATGAGCGTGCTGGACGCCGCCCAGCCCCAGGCCGCCGCGCCGCTGTACGACCAGGCCACCAGCCTGCTGGTGCGCTGGCAACAGGCCTCACGACCCGATGTGTTGCCGGCCTACGACGAGGCCCTGCTGCAGCGCGAACTGGCGCTGTTCCCCGACTGGTACCTGGCCCAACACCGCCAGTTCAGCCTGGACGACACCCAGCGCGCCATGCTGGGCAAGACCTTTGACACCATCGTGCGACACAACCTGGCTGCGCCCCGGGTCTATGTGCACCGCGATTTCATGGCGCGCAACCTGATGCTGGGCCTGCCCGATGCCCAGGGCGTGGCCGGCCCGCTGGGCGTGCTCGACTTCCAGGACGCGGTCTACGGCCCCATCACCTATGACATCGCCAGCCTGATGCGTGACGCCTTCCTGACCTGGGAGGAAGACTTCGTGCTCGATGTCACCGTGCGCTACTGGCAGAAGGCCCGCCAGGCCGGGCTGATGGATTTCGAAGACTGGCACAGCGACTTCGGCAGCTTCTACCGCAGTGTCGAATGGATGGGCCTGCAGCGCCACCTGAAAGTGGCCGGCATCTTTGCCCGCCTCACCCTGCGTGACGGCAAGCCGCGCTACCTGGCCGACACGCCGCGCTTCATCCATTACATCCGCTCCACGGCCAGCCGCTACCGCGAGTTGGGCCCGCTGCTGCGCTTCATCGACCAGGTGGAGAACCTGCAGGTGCTCACCGGCTTCGCCTACGGGCGGATGTGAGCATGCCGCGTTTCCACTGCCCCAGCGCGCTGCACAGCGGCGCCACCCTGAGCCTGCCGGCCGCCACCGCGCGCCATGTGCAGGTGCTGCGCCTGCAACCCGGCGGGGTCATCACCCTGTTCAACGGTGAAGGCGGCGAATTCGAGGCCACCGTGACCCGCATGGGCCGCTCCGACGTCGAGGTCGAGGTGGGGGCCCACCACGCCATCGAGCGCGAACTGGCCCGGGCCGTGCACCTGGTGGTGGCCATGCCCGCCAACGACCGCATGGACTGGCTGGTCGAGAAGGCCACCGAACTGGGCGCCGCCAGCCTGACCCCGGTGATGAGCGCCCACAGCGTGCTGCGCCTCAAGGGCGAGCGGGCCGACAAGAAGGTGGCGCACTGGCAGGCCGTGGCGGTGGGCGCCTGCGAGCAATGCGGGCGCAACCGTGTGCCGCTGATCCATCCGGTGACCGAGCTGGCCGACTGGCTGCGCCGCCACCCGGCCCCCGCAGCGGCGTCGGAAGACGCCCGGCTGCTGCTGTCGCTGCGCGAGGGCAGCCTGCCGCTGCGCCAGCGCCTGGCCCAGCAAGGCGGCGCCCTGACCCTGCTCAATGGCCCGGAAGGCGGCCTGCAGGCCGAAGAAGAAGACGCCGCCGTGGCCGCCGGTTTTCTGCCCACCGGCCTGGGCGCACGCGTGCTGCGCGCCGAAACCGCCCCCCTGGCCGTGCTGGCCGCCGTCGGCGACTGAAAGTGAACGTGCGCTCACTGCAAGACCTGGCCCTGCCTGATCTGAACCTGCCCTTCGCCCCGCCCAAGCCCCAGCGCGACTCCAAGCCCAGCCGGGGCCCAGCCACGGCCACTCAAGCCGCCGAGTCCGGCCTGGCCGATTTCTTCCACCACCCGGAGCACGCCACGGGCTCGCCCTGGGTGATGCACATCGAGCAGCAGTCGGCCCTGATCGACGGCCTGCGCGGCCTGTTCCACGGGCCCGCCGGACGGGTACGGCTGCACCTGTGGATGTTCATGACCCTGGTCGAGCAGCCCGGCACCGTCCTCCACCGCGACGAGGTCGACGCGCTCTGGCCAGCCCTGCGCCCCGACGCGGTGGGCCTGACCGACACCGTGCTGCAGCGCTTTCGCGACACCGGCCTGCTGACCTGGGACGACAGCCGACGCCACTGCACCATCACCCCCCTGGCCCGGCAACTGGCCCAGCAACTGACCTGCGCATTGAGCCCCCTGGCCAACGCCAACGCGAGTGCCAGTGCCAGTGCCAGTGCCGGCAACACCCCTCCAGCCCGCTGAAACGGGGCCAAGCCTCAGCCGCCCCTCCCTCCACCCCACCACCAGGAACCCATCCATGTCAGGTTTTCAAGAGGGCAACGAGCTGGACGCCCGGGCCTGGCCCACGGCCCCGGCCCCCGAGGTCGACTTCTTTCCGCCCCCACCGCCGCCCCTGCCTGAGCCGCCCCTGCTGGGCGCCTACACCGACCCGAACCTGCAGTTCCGCGCCGGGGTGATGCCGGGCACCTCCACCATCCAGGCCATGACCGCCATGGACGGCGTGCTGCAACGCGAGTCAGGGGCGGCAGAAGAGGCCCGGCGCCTGGCCGAGCGTGCCAGCAGCCCCCCCGGGGCCGGCCCCGCCAACCTGCCACCGCGCAGCGCCCCCCGCCCCGGGCCGGCGCCCGCCCCGGCAGCCGAGCCCCGGCCCCAGGCCTACGACCTGTGCTGCCAAAGCACCCGGCAGGGCCTGCAGGCGCTGCAGGAACAGCGGCAGGAGCGGCGCGCCGAGCGCCGCCAGGGGGCCCGCCGCACGGCCCGCCTGGGCGCGGGCCTGTTCGGCTTGGCCGTGATGTGGATGCTGCTGTCCCCGGCGCTGGCCGGGCGGTTCGGCGCACTGCTGCGCTACCAGGGCGCGCTGCTCATCCTGGGCTGGGTGCTGATGGGGCTTGCCGCCGCCTTCGGGCTGCGGGCCCTGTGGCAAGGCCTGCGCCGCAGCCCGGCCGAACAGGCCACCGCCACCGTGCTGGCCTGCTGGCAGCAGGTGCTGCCCGACACCCATGCCCTGCTGGGCCCCGACCAGGCCGAGGCCCTGTGCGTGGCGGCCCAGCTGCGTGGCGTGCGGCTGCAAGTGCGCTTTTTCAAGTGGCTGGTGCCTGCCAACCGCGTGCACACGCCGCCCCCCGGGCAGAACTGCTTTGTGCTGGAATCCGAACACTGCCGCCTGGGCATGGCCCCCAACCGCCAGCACGCCAGCGAAGTGGGCCGCCACCCGCGTGAAAGCATCGCCAACCGCACATTCCGCATGCTGGAGGGCGACTGAGCCATGGGCCCCGACACGCCGCCGACACCCCAGCCACAGCCACAGCCACCAACCACCCCGGCGTCGAGCCCCGACTGGGACAAGCTGCTCGAAAGCCCGGCCAGCCAGGCCCTGCTGGAGCGGCTGATCACCGAGGCCGAGGCCGAGATCGACGCCCTGCGGCCAGCAGATCGGTCCGAACCGCGCCGCTGAGCCCCAGGCAGATCAACCCGCGCTGCGCGCCTGCAAGAGCAGTGACACCGGCCCGTCGGGGCGCAGGGTCACGTTCATCTTCGGCAGGGCCTGAGGGGCCGGCTCGGGCAGCACCAGGCGAAAGCGCTGCAGCAGCATGGCCGCCACCACCGTCATCTCCAGCAGGGCGAAATGCTGCCCGATGCAGACCCGCGGGCCCACCCCGAACGGTATCCAGGCCCCGCGCACAGGCGGCTCGGCCTCGGGCAGAAAGCGCTCGGGGCGAAAGTCCTCGGGCTCGCTGAACCAGCGCGGGTCGCGGTGCAGCACCCAGGGCGTGATGCGCAGCACCGCCCCGCGGGGAATCTGCCAGTGGCCCAGCCGGATGTCGCGCACCGTGCGCCGGCTCATCAGGGCGGCCACCGGCGGGTACAGGCGCAGGGTCTCCTTCAGGCTGGCGCCCAGCCAGGGCAATGCAGCCACGTCTTGCGGGCCGGGCAAGCGGCCCTGCAGCACCTGGTCCACCTCGGTGTGCAGACGCTGCGCGACCTCGGGGTGACGCGCCAGCAACAGGCTCCACCACAGCAAGGCGGTGGCCGAGGTTTCGTGACCGGCCTGGAAGCTGACCATGCACTGGTCGAACACCTCGGTCGGGCTGAGCGCACTGCCGTCGCTCTCGTCGCGCGCCGCCAGCAGGCGGGCCAGCAGGTCATCGTGCCGATCGGGCTGGGTCTGGCCACGGCGGGCCTCGATGTGCCGCGCGATCAGCCCGCGCAGGCTGCGCAAGGCCTGGCGCTTGGCGCGCTTGCCCGGCAACGGCAGCCAGTCGGGCAAGGTCATGGGGTGGAACATCTCCCGCATCGCGGTCTCGCTCAGGGTCTGGGTGGCCCAGCTGGCGCTTTGCACCTCGTCGGCACTGGCCCGGTGGCTGAACAGGGTGCGCAGGATCACGTCCATGGTCAGGCGCGAGAACAAGGCCTCCATCGCCACCAGGCCCTGGCGCTGGCCCGGGGGCAAGGCCTGCGCCAGGGTCTCTTCTGCGGCCTGGCACATCAGGCTGGCATAGCCGGCCACCCGCTTGGGGCTGAAGGCCGGCATCAGCAGGCGGCGCTGGCGCTGCCAGAGCGGGCCCTCGGTGACCAGCACGCTGCGCCCGAACACCTGCTCGAACACCGCGATGCCACGCTCCCAGCGGATCAGGTGCTCGGCGTTGTCGACCAGGGCCTCGCGCACCAGCTCGGGGCTGAGCAGGTCGTAGGCACGCTCGTGCACGATGCGCATCCGGGTGAGGTCGCCATGCTCGCGCTGCAGCCCGGTGACAAAGCCCAGGTAATCGCGGCGCAGGGCGCGCAACTGGGGCAGGCCCAGCCAGCGGGTGGGCGGCCCCGGGGGATCGGTCGCTGGGCCGGCGCCCCGTGGATCGGGGGTGGGGGTGAGGTGGAGAGAGGCGTTCATGCGGTTCATGCCCACGAGCCTGCGCCCCCGGCCCCCAAGGGGTATAGAACAAAGTCGACATCGCAGGGGCTTTGGCGCCCCGGGAGCGCAGCCGATCTAGACTCTGCCCATGTTGCCAACTCCCTCCCTGCTGGGTGCGCCAACCCGCCTGTACCTGCCCAGGGCCTCGCTGGTGGCCTGTGTGCGCGGCACCATGGTGCGCAGCACCCTGGGCCTGGATCTGAGCGATGAACAGCGCTTCAGCCATTTCCCGGCCACGCCTTTGTGCAGTGTGGGGTGGATGTTCGAGGGCGACGGCGAGTTGCTGGCGCGGGGCGCACCGGCCTCGCTGGCCGCCCCGCGCCGCCGCTACGAGTCACGCCTGATGTTCAGCGGCCCGCAAACGGCGCCCTCGATCACCTGGAGCCCTGGGCCGGCCTCCGGCATGATGCTGATGCTCATGCCGGACGCCCTGCAAAGCCTCACCGGGCTGGATGTGGGCGCCTGGGTGGACCGCCTCGGCGACCTGCGCGAGGCCCTGCCCGCCGACTGGGTGGCGATGGCCGAAACCGTGCTGGCCCTGCCCGATGACGCCAGCCGCCTGGCCTGCCTGGAAGACTTCATCGAGCCGCGCTGGCAGGCCGTGCGCCCCCGCCTGCCGCTGCAGGCCCAGCTTTACCAGGACTGGGTGCAGTCGATGGCGCTGCGCGCCGCCACCTCGTCGGTAGGGCGCAGCCTGCGCCAGGTGGAGCGCCGCATCAAGCGTTGGGCCGGCCAACCCATGCGGGAGTTGCGCGGCTTCGGTCGCTCCGAACGCGCCTTTTTCATGGCCCTGGCCGAGGCCGAAGAAGGCCGGAGCCCTCGCTGGGCCGAGTTGGCCGAGGCCAGCGGCTATGCCGATCAATCACACCTGTGCCGCGAAACGCGGCGGGTGACCGGTTTTGCCCCCGACGAGCTGATGCAGCGCCTGGCCCGTGACGAGGGCTTCTGGAGCTACCGGCTCTGGCAGTGAACCCACCCGGCCCCAGGGCTCAGGGCATGGGCAGGCAGTGCAGCCGCGCCTCGCGCCGCACGCCCGTGGCCGGGCCCAGCCCCTGCAGCACCACGCTGTCGAGTTCGGGCAGGTAGACCACGCTGGCCGGCCCGAGCACGGTGTAGCGCGGGCTGTCCTTGAGGTGCTCTTCGAACACCGCCTGCACACCGCTGAGCACATGCTCGATCACCAGGCGTCGCCGCCCCGTGTAGAGGCGCTCGGCCTTGCGGCCGGCGTGCGCCGGGGCCAGGCGGCTCTGGCCGTCAAAGCTCAGGCGCAGGCGCAGGGCGCCGTCGTGGCTCAGGCACTGGCCTTCCAGGCCGCCCAGGCAGCCCGGGGGCAGGGCCAGTTCCTCATCAGGCAGGGGGTGCAGCTCGGGCTCTTGCAGGCGCTCGGACGGCTGCGCCTTGAGACGGGGGCAGGCGCGGCCACCGGGGTCACTCTCCAGCGCCCACAGGTGGGCCGGGGTGGGGCCGCCAGCCAAGGCCGCGCTGGCCAGAAAGTACTGCCCCTGATCGCTGCGCCACCAATGCCAGGCGGTGACGGTCGCCCCCACCGGGCCGGGGCCGGCCATGGCACGCACCGGCCAGGGGCTGCGCACAGCCTCCAGGGCCCACGAAGCAGGAAG
>Ga0209913_1001536_pt1 | contig 12339 bp, 8 predicted proteins | sample PersoiDNA2013203_FD_185805 | JGI IMG/M metagenome (GOLD analysis project Ga0209913, IMG submission 185805) | Permafrost soil microbial communities from the Arctic, to analyse light accelerated degradation of dissolved organic matter (DOM) -... | ecosystem: Environmental > Terrestrial > Soil >... | reverse complement strand
ATCGGTGGGGGAATTATTTAAAGACATGAACAATCAGAGGAATTCGTTTGATGATGTTGAGTTCCCATATAATAAGGGATTAAATCCAAAAAATCGCCTGCCATGGTGTTTGAACGCTTCTTTACATGATCCGCTTTTTTAAGTTTCCATTTGGCCGTTTCGCCGACTTGCGGATGTCGCGTTTCTTTACGTCCCTTGTCGTGGCTGCCTCAGCGACGACCGTTTTGCCCATTTCTGCACAGGCGCAGACCATCCAGAACACGCAAGGCAAGCAGCCTAAAGCCGCTGACGACAAGGATTCGCCTGTCAATATCAGCGCTGAACAGATGACCGGCCGTCCTGATCGCCAGATCAATCTGGATCGCGACGTCGAAGTAGTGCGCGGCGAAACCACCATCAAGGCGGATAAAGCCGAATACCGCATCATCAAGGACGAAGTTGAGGCCACCGGTCACGTGTGGATGAAGCGTCTGCAGGATCGTTACACCGGCGACCAGGCCGTGATGAACATGGATTCCGGCAAGGGCTATGTGAACAACCCGACTTACCTGTTCGGTAAAAACGGAGGTCGTGGCAAAGCCGAAAAAATCGATTTCCTGTCCGACGATCAGGCCTTGGTGACCGAAGGAACGTACAGCACCTGTGAAGCGCTCGATCCGGATTGGTATATCCAGGCATCCAAGCTAGATCTGGACAGCGGCCGCGACGTCGGCACAATGCGCAGTGGCGTGGTGTATTTCAAGGGTGTGCCGATTCTTGGCGCGCCGGTGATGTCGTTCCCGTTATCGGGCGAGCGCAAGTCGGGTGTGTTGCCACCGACTTTTGGTGTGACCAGTAACGGTGGTGCAGAGCTGACGGTACCTTATTATTTCAATATCGCACCCAATCGCGATCTGACTTTGTATCCGCGTTACATCGCGCGTCGGGGTTTGCTCTTGGGGGCAGATGCGCGCTATCTGGGCGAGACCTACTCGGGTGAGACGCGGGTTGAAGGGATTCAGGATCGCATGACTGGAACTGGGCGATATTCGCTTTCAACATTACATTCGCAGACTCTCTCGCCAAATCTGGTGTTTGGTTGGAACGTCAACAAGGCATCCGATAACGATTATCCAAGTGACTTCTCACACTCAGTGACCGCTAGTACCCAGCGTCTGCTGACGCGGGATGTGGGCCTCACCTACACCGGCGAATATTGGAGTGCGTCCGGGCATGTGACGAAGTATCAGTTGCTGCAAGACGTGAATAACCCGATTCAGAAACCGTATGATCGGTTGCCACAACTGAATTTAACCGCTGCCCGTCAGGATGTCGGTGGGTTCGATCTGAATTTCGCTTCTGAATTTGCGCGCTTTTCGAATACATTTACTGCGGGTACGACAGCCGGATCCGAAATGGTAGGAGGTGATCGTATGTACGCTGCACCTTCTATTTCCTACCCCATCATTCGTCCGGGTTATTTCATCACACCGAAAGCATCGTTGGATGCAACAACCTATCGTCTCAATAACGTCGCCGTCGGCGCACCGACCAATCTGACTCGTGTAGTGCCGACGTACTCCCTGGATGCAGGGATGACCTTTGAACGTGACACGAATATCTTTGGTCGTGACATGACGCAAACTTTGGAGCCGCGTTTGTTCTACGTTCGCACTCCTTATCGCGATCAGAGTCAATATCCGAATTTCGACTCGGGGTTGGCCGACTTCAACTTCGCGCAAATCTTCAGTGAAAATCGTTTTGTCGGTCATGATCGTATCAGCGATGCCAACCAAATCACCGGGGCGCTGGTGTCTCGTTTCATTGAAGAAAATGGCCTGGAGCGCCTCCGCATGGCGGTTGGGCAGCGGTTTTATTTTTCCGATCCCAAGGTTACGCTGGACGGCACAACATCCACCATCAACGGTAGTAAGTCCGATCTGTTGCTATCGTTAGGCGGCCAGATTTCCAATAAGCTCTCTCTCGACAACACCGTCCAGTACAGCGAAACTTTGCGTCAGATGGTTCGTTCGACATTCGGCGGTCGCTGGCAGCCGGCACCGAAGAAGGTGCTGAACCTGACTTATCGTCTGGATAGAACCAACTCTACCGGCTTGCTCAAGCAGTTTGACGTCTCCGGACAGTGGCCGATCTCTCAACGCTGGTATGCTGTCAGCCGCATCAACTATTCCATCCCTGATAAGACCGTGGCAGAAGGTTTGCTGGGCATGGAATACAAGGCTGATTGCTGGGTCTTCCGTCTGGTCGCGCAGCGTATCCCGACATCGTCGACCAAGGCATCGACATCGTTCTTTATTCAGCTTGAGCTGAACGGTTTCTCGAAGATCGGTTCCAATCCGCTGGATGCCTTGAGCAGCAGCATTCCCGGCTACCAGCTTATCAATAAGCCCGACGACATTACCCGTTATTAATCGACATTTTTTATGAACGCTTCCTTCTCCATGCGCAATCATTCTTCTGTACGTATCACGTCCGGCATCGTCTTGTTGTGCATGTCGCTCGGCATGGTCGGCAGCGCCCAGGCACAATTTGCGACGACAACGACGCCTGCTGTTCCCGGCCTGACACCGCCTCCGGTCAATCTGGCGCCCGCTGCTCCGGCAGCCGCGCCATCGCGGGCACCGCGTCCGGTCGATTCGATTATTGTCGTGGTCAATAACGAAGTGATCACCCGCCAGGAATTGGCGGATCGTCTGCGCCAGGTGGAAAAGCGTCTCACCGCACAAGGCATGGCTTTGCCGCCGCGTACGCAACTGCAAAGCCAGTTGCTGGAGCGGATGATCGTTGAGCGCGCCCAGACGCAAATGGCCAAGGAAAATGGCATCGTCGTCGATGACACCATGCTCGACCGCGCAGTCTCTCGCATCGCTGAGCAGAATAAATTGTCGATGGCGGATTTCCGGGTTCAGCTTGAAAAAGAAGGTATGGATTTCCCTGCGTTCCGCGAAGACATTCGTCGTGAAATCATCATGCAGCGCTTGCGTGAACGCGAAGTCGACAATAAGGTGGTTGTCACCGAATCCGAGGTCGACAACTATATGGCGTCCGACGCCAATGCCGCAAACAAGCGTGAAGATCTGAATCTGGCGCAAATCCTGATCCGCGTGCCGGAAAATGCATCACCGGAACAAGTCGCGGCGCGCCGCCAGCGCGCGGAAGATGTGCTGCGCCAGCTGAAGACCGGCGCCGATTTCGCTAAGACTGCAGCTACCTACTCCGACAGCAACGATGCCTTGAACGGAGGTGATCTTGGCTGGCGCGGTCAGGACCGCTTGCCGCAATTGTTCCTTGATGCCGTGGCCAGCCTGAAACCAGGTGAAGTGTCGGCGATCGTCAAGAGCGGTAACGGTTTTCACATCGTCAAACTGATTGATCGTCGCGCCACCGGCGCTGCGAAGGCCGACGCCCCGGCCGTCGAACAAACGCACGCTCGCCATATTCTGATCAAGGTCAATCAAGTGGTGTCCGCTGCCGAAGCACGCCGCAAATTGCTGGAGCTGAAAGAGCGTCTGGATCACAAGGCGGCTACCTTCGAAGAACTGGCCAAGCTGTATTCCAATGATCTGTCTGCATCCAAGGGCGGCGATCTGGGCTGGATTTATCCAGGCGATACCGTGCCGGAATTCGAGCGCGCCATGAACGAACTGAAGCCAGGCGAAATCAGCCAGCCGATCGAATCGCCGTTCGGCTATCACCTGATTCAGGTGGTGGAGCGCAAGACCGACGACGCATCGAAAGAGCGTGCCCGTGCAGCTGCGCGCCAAGCGATCCGCGAGCGCAAGATTGACGAAGCGACCGAAGACTGGCTGCGTCAATTGCGTGATCGCGCTTATGTCGAATTCCGCACTGACGACAACTGATTTCTGATGTCTGATCATCCCTCCGCAACGCGTTTTGAATCCCGCCAACGTCCGACGCTGGCGATTACCTGCGGAGAACCGGCCGGCATAGGGCCGGAGATTTCCATCCGAGCTGCATGGGAGCTGCGTGCTGAAGTGCGCAGCGTGTTGCTCGGAGACGCTGCCTATCTTGCGCAGACGGCACACGGGCTGGACGCATCCATTGCGTTATCGGCGATATCGCTGCAAGCCTTCCGCAATACCGGTCTGCCCGATTTTCCACAAGATCGCCTCACCGTTATCGACTGCCCCGTCAACGAACCGATCGTTCCCGGCGTGCTGGATGCGCGTAACGGTCGTGCGGTTTTGCAGGCGCTGGATGTCGCGGTCGAGGGAGCACTGAAAAAGCACTTCGACGCCATTGTCACCGCGCCGCTGCAAAAGAGCACCATCAACGATGCCGGCGTGCCATTTACCGGTCATACCGAATACCTCGCTGAACGCACCGCCACGCCGCAGGTCGTCATGATGCTTGCAGGCGGTGAACATCCATATTTGCGCGTTGCGTTGGCGACGACGCATCTGGCGCTCAAGGATGTACCCGCAGCGATCACTTTCGATAGCCTGAGCAAAACGCTGAATATCATCCATGCCGATCTGCGAGATAAATTTGGCATTGGGAAACCGCGTATTCTGGTCACCGGGCTGAATCCGCATGCGGGTGAAAATGGTTATCTCGGACGCGAAGAAATCGACGTCATCATTCCGGCGCTGGATGCAGCCAAGGCGCGCGGCATGGATGTGGCCGGTCCCTACCCGGCAGACACCTTGTTCCAGCAAAAATATCTCGAGCACGCCGATTGCGTGCTTGCCATGTATCACGATCAGGGCTTGCCCGTACTCAAGTTCGCCAGCTTCGGCCAGGGCGTCAATATCACGCTCGGCCTGCCGATCATTCGCACCTCCGTCGACCACGGCACGGCGCTGGATCTGGCAGCCAAGGGTTTGGGTGAGGCTGACCACGGCAGCATGATCGAAGCCATCAGGACTGCGGCGCTTATGGCCCGCGCCAAGAACTCTCTATGAAACACATCGCCCGTAAACGTTTTGGCCAGAATTTTCTGACCGATCAGACCGTCCTGTACGACATCATCAGCGCCATTGCGCCGAAAAAGGACGACATCATGGTCGAGATCGGTCCCGGCCTGGCAGCGATGACGAGCCTGTTGCTGGAGTCGCTTGATCACATGCACGTGGTTGAGCTTGATCGCGATCTGGTCGCGCGGCTGCAGAAACAATTCAGTCCGCAACGTTTGCAGGTGCATTCCGCTGATGCGTTGAAGTTTGATTTCACCTCAATTCCGGTTCCGGCGGGGCGCAAGCTGCGCGTGGTCGGCAATTTGCCTTACAACATTTCCAGTCCCTTGTTGTTCCATCTAGCGGAGCTGGCGCCACATGTTCAGGATCAGCACTTCATGCTGCAAAAGGAAGTGGTTGAACGCATGGTCGCAGAACCGGGTGGCAAGGCTTTCGGACGTTTGTCCGTCATGCTGCAATGGCGTTATCACATGGAGCTGATGTTCGTGGTGCCGCCGACAGCGTTTGATCCGCCGCCGCGCGTGGATTCCGCCATCGTACGCATGATTCCGGTGGCGCAGCCGCTGGAATGCGATCAGTCCCTGTTGGAAGAAGTCGTGACCAAGGCATTCACGCAGCGCCGCAAGGTTATTCGTAATTGCGTTGCCGGGTTGCTGACCGAGGCTGAACTGATCGAAGCCGGCATTGATCCGCAAGCGCGGCCAGAAGCTGTGCCTATGGAACAGTTTGTCGCACTGGCAAACGTGCTCAAGACAAAGCGTGCTGCCTAGATCTAGATGAATGGCGGTTGAAGTGCCGATAAGCAAATCCGCTGCTTCGCTTGTCTGCACAGATTTCGGCATACAACACATAGCGGACGTGCCTTGCGTGTTATCGGGCTATTTGCGCGCCGCTTTCAGCAGCAACTCCATAAAGTCCACCGTCAATTCCTGATCTTGCGTGGACAGCAAAATAAATCGAGACAATGCATCTTCCAGCCTTGCCGCTGCTGCTTTGCCTGCATCGTTTGCAGATTTTGCGGGATGCAGGTTTTGTTCTGCGATGAGATAAAGCGAAGAAACCGGAACGTCGAGTGCCTTGGCGACGTTTTCCAGCATGTCGGGAGTCAGACGCTGCTTGTCGCGCTCAACGCGGGATAAATTGGCTGCGTCCGTACCTGCGACCAATGCAATTTCTTCCAGGCTCGCTTTTCGTTCTTTACGTATCTTGCGTAAGACTTGGCCAATATTCATCTACCAATTCTCCTGCCAACATTGCGTAATACGCAAAGTCCTTCGGACAAATTTTTTGTTAAAATATTGCGTATTGCGCAAAATATTCGCGCTTTACCAGGGCTGACGTGCAAAAATAAAAATTGCCGGACAGCATCGGCAAATACTGATTGTCGGAACTTCGCCACGGCGTGAGTTCTGCCGGTCCGTTTCTGGATGACGCATCGTTGCGACTCGCATGGCCAGCATCAAGCGAGTCATGTGAAACCTGATGCGCCGCCAGCGTAAAACCCTGGGTATGGTCGATGAAGAACCTGGGGCCGAGTAAATGCTAACTACATCCTGATCGACACGGATCGGTGACGGTATCAGGAATTTCCTGATGGCCCAGGATAGTCGTGCTGGCTACTCTGCGGAAAGAATTGCCATGCGTTAACGCCAGCGCAGTGCATATCGCAGAAAGTACCCGCCATTGATCCTATGTGGTTGAAGCTTGGCCTGTCGGCGCGTAGTATCGGCAATGCGCTTGGGCTGTAGTCCAGCGCCAGGCAAGCCAGCCGTCAGCCAGTACGTTTTATCTGCACGATTCTGAGCAGGATTCTCAGCACTTCGCACTTCAATAGATAAAGGGGAAATGTATGCGCTTAACGAACTTGAAAATCGGGGCTCGCCTGAGTATCGGATTTGGATTTTTGGTAGTGCTGCTAATAGCGATGGCGCTACTTGGTGTGGCTCGTTTATCTGCACTCAATGAACAGATGGACGAAGTCATCAACGACAAATATCCGAAGACGGTGCTGGCCAATGAGATCATCAAAAACGTCAATGTGATCGCACGTTCCTCGCGCAACGTATTGCTGATGACAGATCCCGATGACCTCAGCAAAGAGATGCAGACAATCCGTCAGGCCAGCGACAACACCAAGGGCGCGTTGGAGAAGCTTGACGCACTTGTGACTGGTGACAAGGGGCGCGCATTCATCAAGACCATTCTTGATGCGCGCACGCAGTACAACACCGGTCGTGACGAGGTCTTGCGGCTGGTGGTTGCCGGCGCGAAGAATGACGCGACCTTGCTGCTGTTGCAAACAGTGCGTCCTCTGCAGTTGACCTACATGACGGCGATTGAAGCCTTGATCGCGCATCAGAATGAGCTGATGCAGACAGCGGCCAAGGAAGTGACCGATGAATACAAGGAAGCGCGCGATCTGGTGATTGCCTTGAGCGTGATCGCGATCGTCTTTGCCGGATTGACCGCATGGTTTGTCACCCGCAGCATCACTTCTCCGCTGAGCCGCGCCGTCAAAGTTGCAGAGACTGTTGCTGCAGGCGATCTGACATCGCAATTCGATGCCAGCAGCAAGGATGAAACGGGCCAGCTGCTGCGCGCACTGCGTTCCATGAATGACAACCTGCTCAATATCGTCAGCCAGGTGCGTCACGGCACGGATACAATTGCCACCGCCTCGTCGCAAATCGCTACCGGTAATCTGGATCTTTCCAGTCGTACCGAACAGCAAGCCAGCTCGCTGGAAGAGACCGCATCATCGATGGAAGAACTGACCTCCACCGTCAAGCAAAACGCAGAAAATGCCCGTCAGGCGAATCAGCTCGCGGTATCGGCCTCAGCAGTTGCCGTCGAAGGTGGCAGCGTGGTCGGCAAGGTGGTACATACGATGGAATCGATCAATGCGTCATCGAAGAAAATTGTCGACATTATCAGCGTCATCGATGGCATCGCTTTTCAGACCAACATCCTCGCGTTGAATGCCGCCGTCGAGGCAGCTCGTGCCGGCGAGCAAGGCCGGGGCTTCGCCGTCGTCGCATCGGAAGTCCGCACGCTGGCACAACGCAGCGCCGCCGCAGCAAAGGAAATCAAATCATTGATCGATGATTCGGTGGAGAAAGTCGACTCCGGCAGCAAGCTCGTCGAGCAGGCAGGACAGACCATGAACGCAGTTGTTGCCAGCGTCAGGCGTGTCACCGATATCGTTGGCGAGATCACCGAAGCCAGCCGTGAGCAAAGCGAAGGTATTGAACAGGTCAATCAGGCCGTGACGCAAATGGATCAGGTGACGCAGCAGAATGCTGCACTGGTGGAAGAGGCTGCGGCCGCTGCCCAGTCGTTGCAAGATCAGGCCAGCAATCTGTCACAGATTGTCGGTGTGTTCAAGATCGACAGCAATCGCCTCACGCATGCATCCTCGTCGGCAGCAATGCCTGCATCACCTCTGTCACACGATGTGACACCCAGGGCGCCGGCACTGGCGCGCAAGGACAATGCACCGCGTCTGCCGGCCGCACGCACAGCTACGACAGCAACAGCCAAAGAAGACGATTGGGAGCAGTTCTAAGCGGCATCTTGGGCGCATAGATTGACCTGACCGGGGAGCCGGATGGCCCGGTCAGGTTGAGGTCGCATCCATGTCAACCTTAGTTTCAGCTTCCGCCTGCATCGGCGGAGCATAATGCATCGCTTCCGCCGGCGGCAGCGCCGCCGCAAAATACCATCCTTGCACAATATCGATACCGCAGGCGCTGACAAACGCCAGTTGCTCCTTCGTTTCCACGCCTTCTGCCACGAGCCGGTAATCGAAAGCTTTCAGCAAGCCGCATAGTTCCCGATACAGCAATTCACCGCGTGGTGTAGCGCTGTCTGCGACCAGACTGCGATCCAGTTTGACGCTATCGATACCCAGTTTGTGCAGCAACGCCAGATTGGAATAACCAGTGCCGAAATCATCGATCGCCAGGGTCACGCCGTTGTCGCGCAGCATGCTGACGTTGCGCACAAGATCGGAAAACTGATCAGTGAACGAGCTTTCCAGCATTTCCAGATTCAGGTGGAACAGGCTGGTGTCGATGCGTGCCAGCAAGGCTTTCACCTTTTCTTCTGAAGACAGAAAATCGGCAGTCAGGTTGAGGCTGATGCGCGGCTCAAAGCCTTGCGCTTTCCATTGATTCAGATCTTCCAGCGCCTGGTTGATGACCCAGTTGTTGAGGGCATTGGAATAACCAGCATTTTCGAGTTTCTCGATAAACCACGGACCAATGATTTTGCCGTCCGGCATGCGCAATCGCAGCAGGGCTTCGAAGCCGTAGAGTTGCATGCTGCGCACGTCAATCTGCGGTTGATACCAAAGCTCCAGTTTGCCCGCCGCCAGTAGTTTGAACGCCTCCATGGCTTGCGCATGCGACTGCATGACCTGTTGCTGCCGATGAACATATCCTTCTTCGGTGACCTCCAGCTGAGCATCCGGCAGTTCTTCGGTGGCGAATACCTTTTTCAGCTTTTGCCGGATCGAGTCGCCGCTTTCCAATGCCAAAAACGGGTAATACATGCCCGCGCCGATGATCAGCATCAGCAACTGAAAGCCGATGGTCAGCAGGCTGCCGCCACCGGCGTGCCACGCATTGATGCCAAAGGGAACGATCCAGTGCACATTCTCGACCAGAGGGATCAGATCCAGCGCGGCAACCGCATACGCCAACCAGAGTCCGACGAGGGGAAACGCGATGAAGGGCACCAGCAGATACGGATTGAAGACGATGGGATAACCAAAGATCAGGATGTCGTTCAGGTTGAATAATTGCAACGGCAGCGAAATCTTGGCGATCACATTCTGACGCATGGTGTGGCGCCGCAAGAAAATGGCAACCATCATCGAGAGCGTACCGCCGGCGCCACCGAACAGCACGAAGGTATTGAGCAGACTGCCCAATGTGAACTGATGGACAACGATCTGATTCAGGTCGTTGCCATACATCAGGCTGGTGTAGACGTAATTGCCATGTATGCCCATAAACCAAAGCACATGTACCGCCACGACGCGAATGCTGCCCTGAACCAGCACCGGTAAATGTGTCAGGTAGTCACCAGGACTGCTGATCGAGCTGATCAGTAGTGACGATAGCCAATGCCATAGCAAGCCGTTGATCAGCACGATGCACACTGCCGGCAAGATGCTGTTGATGCTGGTTGCCAGCAAATGGCTGACTTCTTTGCCATTGATTTGCAAAAAACGGCAACGCCGTATCATCACCAGCAAAAAGATCGACAGCAGCGGAAGCAGAATGCTGTACACACTGGGCAGAACCGACGCCACCGTGCTATCACTGGCAGCAGCCATGGGCGCAACCACGACCGCAAAGCTAACACCGCTGATCAGCGCACCCACCAAGGGATCGATACGGCGATGACGCGCCAGTTTGTAGCCAAGCAGCGTCGCCACCGCGAACGGCAGCGCGCGTTTCACCGGAAAGGAAATGAGCTGGATGGCGCCATAGATGCTGTGCTGGCTGCCGCTATCCGGGATCAGCGTTGACGCCAGATCCAGCAGCGACATCAGCATGTAGAGCGGCAGAATAGTAATGAACGTCTCGCGCATCACCAACAAGGTGCCGGAGACTTCACGCAACAGGCGGCTGTTTTTTATGGCGGCGAGCATTGTTCTTGTTCCATCTTATTGCCCATCACACTTTTTGTGTGCGATTGAGCGGATCGCTGATGTGCTGCACGTTCTGGCAATTATCTTTCTTGTATGGCCTTCACCAGAATAGGCGAACTTGCTACCTTCATGGTAGAGGAAAGACGAGGGATATGTTTGCTTGTCGCTGCATCGCAACTAATGCCATCTTGCCATCTGATACGTCTCTGTGCAGCCTGAGGTCCGGCAAGCCGCGCCGAACAGCGCTACAATCTTGCACTCCGATAAGTTCTTAGGCAAAAGGCTCACTATGCGTATTCTGCACACCATGCTGCGGGTTGGCGATCTGCAACGCTCCATCGATTTTTACACCAAGGTATTAGGCATGAAGTTGCTGCGCACCAGCGACAATCCGGAATACAAATACACGCTGGCTTTTCTCGGCTATGGCAGCAATCCTGAGCATGCCGAACTGGAACTGACCTATAACCATGGCGTCGACAAGTACGACATGGGTACCGCCTATGGCCATATCGCCGTATCGGTCGATGATGCTTACAAGGCGTGTGATGCGGCGCGCAACTCCGGCGGCAATGTGACGCGTGAAGCAGGCCCGGTCAAGGGCGGCACCACCGTGATTGCCTTCATCACCGATCCGGACGGCTACAAGATCGAGTTCATTGAGCGTAAAGACAGCGAACCGGGCAAGGGACTGTAAGCAGGATTGCCAGGCGCGTATTGCGTAGGCGAGCGCTTACTGCAAAAAAGAAAAAGGCCTGCTCGTATTGGCGCGATCTCGCACCGTATGAGCAGGCCGTTCAGAAAATCAAAAGGTCAGAAAATCGGCAGGGTTTCCGGGGCGCTCTCGCGCAATGCCCGCTTTGCCGTTTCAAATTCAGGGAAGATGGACTGCACCGTGGCCCAGAAGCGCGGGCTGTGGTTCATCTCGCGCAGATGCGACAGCTCGTGCGCAATCACATAGTCAATCAGCGGCAGGGCAAAATGCATCAGCCGCCAGTTCAGGCGGATGCGTCCATCCGCTGTGCATGAACCCCATTGCGTCGTTGCTGACGACAGGGCGAAGGACTGATACGTCACGCCGAGTTTCTCTGCGTAAATCGGCAGACGGGCGGCGAAGGTTTCTTTCGCGCGCGCTTGCAGCCAGCCTTGCACGCGGTCTTTCAATTGCTGCTCGCCGGCGTCTGCCGGCAGACCCACGGTCAATTCCAGCGTTTCTTCGTCGTAGGCAATACCGGCCGCCTGGTTGGCGCGGATGCGCAGCGTCACGTCCTGGCCGAGATACGGCAGCGTCGCACCGTCACGCCATTGCATTTGCGGTTGCAGGCGGCGTGCCGAGCGCTCGCGGCGTTCGTTGAGTTTGGTAAAAATCCAGCGTTGCTTTTCGCGGATAGCGTTCTCGATCTCGCCCAACGTCACCCATTTCGGCGCTGTCACGCGCAAACCTTCGTCGCTGATCAGGAAACCGATCGAGCGGCGCTTGGAGCGCAGCAAGGCATAGTCGATATGGTGTTCGCCCAGCTGGATGCGACGCATACCTTCGGCCGGGCGGCCGATAGGAGGCGACATCGGCGGTAGCGGAGACTGATGCGTCAGCTCCGGTGCGGGGATGTATGGCTCGGGTTCGACAAACGCCGGTGGCGGGTTTTCCTGCTTCGTCTCAAGCGGCGTCGGGGTGAAGAAATCCAGTTGCAGCGTCAGCTGGTTAGGATCGGGCTGTGAATGACGAAGCAGTTTCAATGTATT
>Ga0209913_1001535_pt1 | contig 12353 bp, 13 predicted proteins | sample PersoiDNA2013203_FD_185805 | JGI IMG/M metagenome (GOLD analysis project Ga0209913, IMG submission 185805) | Permafrost soil microbial communities from the Arctic, to analyse light accelerated degradation of dissolved organic matter (DOM) -... | ecosystem: Environmental > Terrestrial > Soil >... | reverse complement strand
TGCCTGTTTTTTGGGCAGTGCCCGCGCCAGGGCGCTTCAGCGCGGTGACTTCAGCACATCGCGGTACATGGGCGCCAGAATGGCCAGCAGCCGGTTCTGGGTGCGGAAGGGCACGCCTTGCTCATCCATGGCCAGTTGCAGGTCTTCGACCAGGGCGTTGAAGTGCGCCATGGTGAGGGCCAGTTCCTCGTGCGCGTCCTTCATGGAGTTGCCTTCGTAGTGGCAGGGCCCGCCGGTCAGTTCACAGAGCTGATCGGTGATCTGCTCCTGCAGGCCTTTGAGCTTGATGCCCTTGAACTTGTCGGCGATGCGTGGGTTGGCCGCCGAGCGCTTGAGCATGCCCGCCACCACGGCGTCGATGCCGGCGCGCTCACCCAGGTCACGGTACAAGCCGGCATCGGCCGGCCGGGGGGGCACATAGCGGTCAGCCTCGGCGCTGGCGGTGGTGGCGGCCAACAGCATCAGGCTGGCCATGGCAAGGTGCAGAAATCGAGGTGGCATGGGGGTGTCCTGGGGCAGCGGCTGGATGCGCTCAGTAACTGACCTGGCCCGACAGGTACCAGCCGCGTTGCCGGCGCTGCTCGGTCACGCCGGGCACGATGCGGCCCAGGTCCACATAAGCCGCGGTCAGCGACACATGGCGTTGCGGTGCCCAGGCGATGAACAGGTCTTTCCAGTCGTCCTGGCGCAAGGCATTGCCCAGGCCGGCTGCGCGTCCCAGGGCTTCGAGGTTGTTGGGCATGAAGCGGTATTCCGCGCCCACGGCCAGGTCTTTGCGCAGCAGGTAGGCCACGCTGAACTCGGGGTTCAGGCTGGCGCTGTTGCGGCCCGGCGCGGCCGAGCCGAAGCCCAGCAATCCCCCCTGGTTGGCCTGGGTGTAGCGCAGCGTGGCATTCAAGAGCAGGCCCTGGGCCAGCCACAGCTTGGTGGCCGAGACATACACATCGGTGCCCGAATTGCGCACGCCCAGGAAGTTGAACACGGGTTGCAGCGAACCGGCCTGGGTGTGCTTGTACTGCAGGCCCACCGCCACCTGAGGCATCAGGGTGTCGCTGTCGAGCACCGCGTCACCGGCCAGCCGCAGCTTGGCGCCCAGCACGTCCATCTTCAGGTGCGGGCCGGGCTGGACGTCGAAGCCCAGCGCATTGAGCGCGGTGGCGGGGCCCGCCGACAGGTCCTGTTGCCCGACGGACAACTCAAGCTGGTTGCGCAGGTTCAGCGTCAGGCCATAGGTCTTCAGACCGTAGTCGTGGGTGGCCAGCTGGTTGAAGTTGGCGCTCAGCCCGATCTCACCATCGGTGGCCTGGGTGCCGATCACCGCCCAGGGCACGATGCCGCCGCCGGCAGCACCTTCGACGGTCGAGACCCCGCCGGTCAGCAGCAGCTTGCCCGATTCCGCATGGGCGACCCCCTGCAGGGCCAGCAACAGCGACAGACCGAGGGTGGCTTTCAGAGGTGCGCAGAAGTCTGGCATGTCGGTGCAAGGTGCTCAGGGCAGGGCCGAGGGGTTGGCAAAATAGGCCGTGGAGTAGGTCTTGAACTGGCCACCATCGTTGGTGATGTTGGTCTGTGTGGTTTCGCCAGGGCTGAAGACCACGCCAACCCCGCCTGCGGCCACCATCTCATTGGCGTGGGTCAGGAAGTAGCGAACCCGGTTGTCGCGCCAGGGGGCTTTCGTGCTGGCCGTGGCAGCCGGCACACCCATGGGGGTCTGCCACCACAGCAAGGGGCGACCCAGGGCTTGGAAGAAGCTGTTGGCCAGGGCGAAATGCTCGGTGAAATTGGGCGATGTGGTGTTGGTCTCATCCCAATACCAGCCACTGCCTGAGCGGATGCAACTGCCCACGCTGGATTGGGCTTCAAAGCAGCCGGCATCCCGGTCCAGCGTCTGCATCACCACAAAGTCGGCTTGCCCCGCCCCCAGTTTCTGCATGTAGCTCACTTCGGTGGCGCGCAGGCCGGAGAACAGCGAGGGCGGAAACCCGACATAGGCGTTCGGGGCGTACTGCCGGGCCGTCTGCAGCAGGCACGAGGCCATGCCGACCACCGTGTTGGGCAGGCTGGCGCAATCGGGGTTGGTGTTGACGTAGACAAACATCGCCGTCGGGTCGGGGTTGGCCTGCTGGGTGTAGCCCCAGAAATCCGGCTCGAAGTTGACCAGGGCGGGCTTGCCATAGGTGGCCAGTTGCTGGAACAGCAGCCGGGTGTTGTCCCAGTAATCCTTCATGAAGCTGGTGTCGGTCAACCCGGTCAGCACCCCGTCGCCGCGGGTGGCCATCTGGTAGAGGGTGAACATCGGGACCGCACCCAGCTGGTCGGCGTTCTGCGCCACGATCTGCACATACGCGCCTGAAGGGCTGTTCCAGCTCGGCCATGAGCCGGCTCCTGCGCCCACCAGGTACTGGTCATAGATATCGGGGGCGATTTGCTGGGTCTGGATCGGCGACTTGTCGATCGAACCCAGGCCCACCAGCAGCCGCTGGCTGCGGCCCAGGGCCTTGGCCAGCACCCCAGCGCGTTGGTTCAGGGCGGCTTGCTGGATCAGGGTGTGGCCATCGGTGGTGGTCGTCCCGCCGGAGCCGCTGCCGCTGCCGGAACTCGAGCCGCCCGATCCGGTGCTGGTGCTGGACGAGCCGCCACCGCCACCACCACCACAACTGGCTGCAAAAACGACGGCAGCAAGGGCAATCAGGCGGAGGGCTCGGCTGGAAAGGCGTGTTGGCAAAGACATAACCGCCAGTCTACTGAAAGCCCGCGCCCAGTGGCAGCTTCAGGGCCTCATTTCCAGCATCCGCCCGTGTGTATCACCAAGGCCTTCCACAGGCCTTCGGCAGGGAGCTTTGGCGCACAATCCGAGCGCTGTCCAGGAGCCCGCCGATGTCCACCACCCGCCACAACGACCCTTCTCCCGCAGTCGAGCTGCAGGCCGAACCCCTGTGGTGCGTCACCACCACCGTGGGTCAGGCCACCGATGCCAGCGCACTTGCCAGCCAGGTCTTGGCACAGCGTCTGGCCGCCTGCGTGCAGGTGGAGGCCTTGCAGTCGCATTACCGCTGGCAGGGCCAGACCCTGGCCGAGCCGGAATGGCGTCTCACGCTCAAGACGACCGCTGCGGCCGGCCCGGCCCTGCTGGCCTGGTTGAAGCAGCAGCACCCCTACGAATTGCCCCAGCTGTGCTGGTCCACCTGGCAGGCCTCGGCCGAATACGCCCGATGGGTGCGTGACAACGTGAACCCGTGAGAGGGCAGGGCGGTTTGCCCCCCAAGCCCCCCTGAAATGAAAAAGGCCCGCCGATGGGCGGGCCTTGTGAACCGTGGGGGCCTGGGCCTCAGGACAGCAGGGCCTGGGCAAACTCACGGGCGTTGAAGGTCTCGAGGTCTTCCAGCTTCTCGCCCACGCCGATGAAGTACACCGGCACCGGGCGCTCCTGGGCGATGGCGGCCAGCACACCGCCCTTGGCGGTGCCGTCGAGCTTGGTCACGATCAGGCCGGTCAGTTTCAGCGCGTCGTCAAACGAGCGCACCTGGGCCAGGGCGTTCTGGCCGGTGTTGCCGTCGATCACCAACAGCACCTCATGCGGCGCCGTGGCGTCGGCCTTGTTCACCACGCGGCGGATCTTCTTGAGCTCTTCCATCAGGTGCAGCTGGGTGGGCAGGCGCCCAGCCGTGTCCACCAGCACCACGTCCTTGCCACGGGCCTTGCCGGCGGTCACCGCGTCGAAGCTCACGGCTGCCGGGTCGCCGCCTTCCTGGCTGACGATCTCGACCGTGTTGCGGTCGGCCCACACGCCGAGCTGCTCGCGGGCGGCGGCACGGAAGGTGTCTGCCGCGGCCAGCAGCACGGCGGCGCCTTCGTTGGCCAGGTGCTTGGTCAGCTTGCCGATCGAGGTGGTCTTGCCCGCGCCATTGACGCCGGCCACCATGATCACGGTGGGCGTGAACTCGCCGATCACCAATTGCTTTTCGAGCGGACGCAGCAGGTCGGTGATGGCATCGGCCAGCAAGGCCTTCACGGCGGCCGGGTCGGTGGTCTTGCTTTCCTTCACGCGGCGCTTGAGGTCGTTCAGCAGGTGCTCGGTGGCTTTCACCCCGGTGTCGGCCATCAGCAAGGCGGTTTCGAGTTCTTCGTAGAGCGCATCGTCGATCTGGGTGCCGGTGAACACCGTGGCCAGGGTCGAGCCCGTCTTGCGCAGGCCGGCCTTCAGCTTGTCCAGCCAGCCTTGGCGAGCTGGCGCAGGGGCTGGCACGGGCGCGGTTGTGACGGCGACAGGTGTGACGGCGACAGGTGCAGGCCTGCTCGCAGCAGGGGCTGGGGTCGGCGCCGGCACTGGAGTGGGTGCCGGTGCGGGTGCTGGAACTGGTGCCGGGGCCTCGACCCGCGGTGCTGCCGGGGTCGGGGCTGGGGCCGCCGGGGCTGGCACGGGAGGTGCAGCGGGAGGTGTTGCGGGCGGAGTTGCTGGAGGCGTCGCTGGAGGTGCGATGGCCTCTGGCTCGGCGGAGGCTTCCGCCGGTGCGGCCGGCTTGCCACCGAACGCGTTGCGCAGCCAGCTCAGGCCACCTCCGCCAGTGCTTGCCGTGGCAGGGGTTTCAGGGGCGGCTGCGGGCGCAGGCACCGAAGCGGCCGGCGCGCTGGCAGGTTCTGCCGGGGCAGGAGCAGGGGATTTTTTCTTGAAAAAGCTGAACATTGCAGGGTTCTTAGAATCCCACCATTCTATGAAACGCACACCCACCCTTCTGGCCGCATTGATCTGCGCCTTGGCGGCCCCTGTTCTGGCGCAGTCCACACAGCCTTCTGCCCCGTCCCAGACGCCGCTTTCCGCGTCCGCCCCTGCACCGGCCCCAGCGCCGGCCCCATTGGCCAACGGGGTGCACCAATACACCCTGGCCAATGGCATGACGCTGATCGTCAAGCCCGATCACCGGGCCCCCACGGTGGCCCACATGGTGTGGGTGCGGGTGGGGTCCATGGACGAGGTCGATGGCACCAGCGGCGTGGCCCACGCCCTGGAGCACATGATGTTCAAGGGCACGCCCAGCCTGCCTCCGGGTGAGTTCTCGCGCCGGGTGGCCGCCCTGGGGGGGCGCGAGAACGCCTTCACCACGCGCGACTACACGGGCTACTACCAGCAGATCCCGGCGGCCCGCCTGGAAGACGTGATGAAGCTCGAAGCCGACCGCTTTGCCCACAACCAGTGGGCCGACGACGAGTTCAAGCGCGAGATCGAGGTCATCAAGGAAGAGCGCCGCATGCGCACCGATGACAACCCCCGGGCCCGCCTCTACGAGGCCTTGAATGCTGCGGCTTTTGTGGCCTCGCCCTACCACCGGCCCGTGGTGGGCTGGATGAGCGATCTGGACGCCATGACGCCCGATGACGCCCGCAGCTTCTGGCGCACCTGGTACACCCCGACCAATGCAGCGGTGGTGATTGCCGGCGACATCGAGCCCGAGCAGGCGCTGGCGCTGGCCAAGCGCCATTACGAGCCGATTGCCGCCCACGCCTTGCCTCTGCGCAAGCCACGCACCGAGCCCGACCAGCTGGGCCTGCGCCGCTTCGACTTCAAGGCCCCGGCCGAGCAGGCCTATGTGACATTGGCTTTCAAGGTGCCCAAGCTCGAATCCCCCGATCTGGCCGCCCCCAGCGATGACGACGTGCTGGCCCTGACCGTGCTGGCCGCCGTGCTCGACGGCTACCCCGGCGCCCGCCTGGAGCGCGGCCTGACCCAGGGCGAACGCCGCGTGGCCGACAGCGCAGGGGCCTACAACGGCCTCATGGGGCGGGGGCCGCAGATGTTCGTGCTCGATGGCGTGCCGGCCGCCGGCCAGACCCCCGAGGCGGTTGAGGCCGCCTTGCGGGCCCAGGTGCGCCTGGTGGCCGAGCAGGGCGTGAGCGAGGCCGAGTTGCGCCGCGTCAAGGCCCAATGGGTGGCCAGCGAGGTCTACAAGCTCGACTCGGTGTTCAACCAGGCCAATGAACTGGGCCGTTACTGGGTGCAGGGCCAGCCCCTGGATGCGGGTGAGCGCCTGATCCAGCGCCTGCGTGGCGTCACCGCCGCCCAGGTGCAGTCGGTGGCGGCGCGCTATTTTGGCGATGACCAGCTCACCGTGGGCATACTGCGTCCCCAGCCGCTGGACCCGCAGCGCCCGCGCAAGGCGGCGCCTGCCGGGCGCCATGGCTCCTGAAGCCGGGGCGTCCGATGTCTGCCGTTTTTTTCTCTGCCCTTTCTCTCCCTACCCTGGGCCAGGCCTTCGGCCTGCGCATTTCCACAGGTGACCCCATGACTCTTCCCGTTTCGACGCCGCAGCGGCGCCTGGCGCTGGCCCGGCGTGCCGGCCTGGCGCTGGCCCTGCTGCTGGCCACCGCAGCCGCTCAGGCCGCGCTTCCCATCCAGCACTGGACCCAGCCCAGCGGGGCCCGTGTGGCCCTGGTGGAAAGCCCGGCCATCCCCATGCTGGACGTGCAGATCGACTTCGATGCCGGTTCGCGCCGGGATCCGGCCCGCCAGGCCGGCCTGGCCTCGGTCAGTGCGCTCATGAGCGCCCGGGGCGTGCAGGCCCACGGCACCGCCCCCGCCCTCGACGAAAACGCCCTCAGCGAGGCCTGGGCCGATCTGGGTGCCAGCTTTGGCGGCAGTGCCAGCAGCGACCGCCTCACCTTTGGCCTGCGCACCCTGACCGAGCCTGATCTGCTGGATCGCGCCGTGGCCTTGGCGGCTCGCCAATTGGCCGAGCCGGCCTTGCCCGAGGCCGTCTGGCGCCGCGAGCGCGAGCGCCTGGTGGCTTCGCTCAAGGAAGAGGACACCCGCCCCGGCACCCAGGCCGGCAAGGCCTTTGCCCGTGCGGTCTACGGGGACCACCCCTATGGCTACGAAATGAGTGCCGCCACGCTGGCCACCATCCAGGTCAGCGACCTGCGCAGCTACCTGAAGCGCTCGGTGCGTGCCTGTGACGCCCGCGTCAGCCTGGTCGGGGCCGTCAGCCGCGAGCAGGCCGATGCCCTGGTCACCCGCTTGCTGGCCCTGCTGCCGGCCGGGCCCTGCCAACCCCAAGCGGCCGTGCCCGAGGTGGCGCCCCTGACCCAGGCCGAAACCCTGGGTCTGCCCTTCGATTCGGCCCAGGCCCATGTGTTCATCGGCCAGCCCGGCATCCGCCGCGCCGATCCCGACTACTTTGCCCTGCTGGTGGGCAACTACATCCTGGGCGGCGGCGGTTTTGTGTCGCGCCTGACCAGCGAGGTGCGCGAAAAGCGCGGTCTGAGCTACAGCGTCTACAGCTACTTTGCCCCGGGCCTGCACGCCGGCGCCTTCACCATCGGCCTGCAGACCCGCCCTGACCAGGCGGCCGAGGCCGTGAAGGTGGCGCGTGAGGTGCTCAGCCGCTACGTGGCCGACGGGCCCACCGAGGCCGAACTCAAGGCGGCCAAGGACAACCTGGTGGGCGGCTTTGCGCTGCGCATCGACAGCAACAAGAAGCTGCTCGACAACGTGGCCAACATGGCCCTGCACGGGCTGCCCTGGGATTACCTGGACACCTGGACGCAGCAGGTCGAGAAGGTCAGTGTGCAAGACATCCGGGCGGCTTTCGAGCGTCATTTGCAGCCCGATCGCCTGGTCACCGTGACCGTTGGAGCCCGCCCATGACCCGCCCGTCCATGAACCGCTCACCCAAGACCCCCGCCGCGCCGGCAGGCAAGGCCCCCGTGCACGCGAAGCTCAGCAAGGCCCCGGGTGAAATCCGCATCATCGGCGGCCTCTGGAAGCGCACCCGTCTGGCCGTGCCCGACCGCCCGGGCCTGCGCCCCACGCCCGACCGCGTGCGCGAAACCCTGTTCAACTGGCTGGGGCAAGACCTGGGGGGCTGGCGCTGTTTCGACGCCTTTGCCGGCACCGGCGCCCTGGGTTTCGAGGCCGCCTCGCGGGGCGCGCGCGAGGTCTGGCTGATGGAGCAGGACAGCGGCCTGGTGCAGCACCTGCAGGCCAGCTCGATGCGGCTCAAGGCCAGCCAGGTGCGGGTGCAACGCGGCGATGGGGTGGCCCAACTGGTGCAGCAGCGCGGCGCGGGCCTCGATCTGGTGCTGCTGGACCCGCCCTTTGCCTCCGATCTGTTCGAGCCCGCCTTGCGGGCCGGGGCGCAGGCCCTGCAAGCCGAAGGCTTTCTGTACCTGGAGGCTCCCCGCGCCTGGACGGCCGAAGAACTCCTGCCCCTGGGCCTGCAGCCTTACCGCTACCTCAAGGCCGGCGCCGTGCACGCCCACCTGCTGAAACGGGCCGGCCCGCTGGCCTGATCCAGGCACCTGCATCGGCGGTATCGGCCTGTGGCAAGGCGGTGTCAGCGGCGTTACAGGGGCCATGCATAATGCGCGCAAACAATGCACCAGCCCCCATCTGCAGGAGACGCACCGCCATGGCCCAGAACGTGATCGCCATTTACCCGGGTACCTTCGACCCCATGACCCTGGGCCACGAAGACGTGGTGCGCCGCGCCACCCAGCTGTTTGACCACGTGATCGTGGCGGTGGCCGCGGGGCACCACAAAAAGACCTTGTTCAGCCTGCAAGAGCGGGTCGACATGGTGCGTGCCGCCGTGGAGCCCTTCCCGCAGGTCGAGGTGGCCACCTTCGGCGGCCTGCTGCGCGATTTCGTGGTGGCGCGCGGCGGCAAGGCCATGGTGCGCGGCCTGCGTGCGGTCACCGACTTCGACTACGAGTTCCAGCTCGCCGGCATGAACCGCAGCCTGATGCCCGACGTCGAGACCGTCTTTCTCACCCCCAGCGACAAGTACCAATTCATCTCGAGCACCTTTGTGCGCGAGATCGCCGTGCTCGGTGGCGAGGTCGACAAGTTCGTCTCGCCCCTGGTGCAGGAGCGCCTGGCCGAGAAGGTGCGCAGCCTGGGCCGCGATTGAGCCCGGCGCCGCGGCGTCACCCCTTCAGGGGCGGTGCCAGCGTGCGATCCAGTCTTTCAACAAGGCGTTGACCTGCGGGGCGCGCTCCATCGTGAGCATGTGGCCGCAGCGCGGAATCAGTGCCAGCTTGGCGTGGCCGATGGCCTGAGCCATCTCCTGTGAGCACTCGGGCGGTGTCAAGAGATCGTTGACACCACAGGCCACCAGCGTGGGGCATTCGATGCGGCTCAGGTGTGCGCGGGCGTCGGGGCGTTCCATAACGGCTTCGTTCTGTCGCGCCAGCGCTTCGCCACCGGCCGACTGGATGAAGCGCCAGTAGCGTGCCCGCAGGTCGGGCCGGGCGGCACCGTCGGCATGGAAGGCCAGCGCGATGTTGGGCTCGATCACCTCCCGCAGCTGGCCCGCCCGGAACCTGTCGACCGCAGCGCGGCGCAACCCACGCATGGCCTCCGTCTCGGGGCGTGCATTGCTGCCAAGCAGGGCCAGCCCCGTGATGCGTTCGGGTGCCTGGCGCAGGGCCTCGAGGGCGATCATGCCCCCCATCGAGGTGCCGCACAGGGCCAGCGGCCCAGGGTGTTCGCGCAGCACGGCCGCAGCCATGGCACGGATGCTGGGGTGGCGGAAATGCACCAGGCTGATGGCCCAGCGCAGGTCGTGGGGCAGGGCGCGGGTCTGGTCGGCCCACAGGTCGGCGTCAGCGGCCAGGCCGGGCAGAAAAATCAGGGTACTCATGGGCGTGCAGGCAAGTTCATAGCCACAGAAGCTGTCGATCATGCCTCAGCGCACGCCCGCGTGCTGGCGCCCTGGCCGCAGGCTCAGTCGCTGCCTGTGTGGGGTTCGATCGAGAGCCAGCGCCCGCGTGGCCGGCCCGCTGCCTGCATGCCGTTGGAGGCCCAGGGCCAGGACACCCGGCTCCAGGGGACCTGACCGGTTTCGGGTGGCAGGGCCTGTACCGAAGGGGCCAGATGGCCCAGCGGGTGGCCGCGCCGGATCAGCAGGTCGACACAGTCCTGCCCGTCGTTGTTGCCATCGGCTGGCGGAAAGCGCAGACGCGTGGTGTCGCGGATGATGGGCTGGTCGAGGTTCGGGTCCAGAGAGGATGAGGCGGCCATGCAGAAGTCCAGTGTGCTTGACGAGCCACGCGGGTCGTGGGCTATCGCTTCTACGAAGGGTATTCTTGGATGGACGAGAGGTTGGTCGGCGGTGGCGCAGCCCGCCTGTCGGTGTCGGCGCTTCCTGCGTGTAGGCGCCGGCCCACAGCTCGCTCAAGGCGGGCTGGCGCGGGTGGGCAGGTAGGCGGTGATGCGGCTCCCCTGACCCGGGGTGGATTCCACCACCAGGCGCCCGCCGGTGGCCTCCACGCGGTGGCGCATGCCCTCCAGCCCATGCGAGCCGGCCCCGATCTGCTCGGGGTTGAAGCCGATGCCGTCATCGCTCACGGTCAGCAGCGCGTGCGTGCCCGTGTTCTGCAGCAGCACCGACACCTGCCGCGCGCGGGCGTACTTGCCGATGTTGGTCAGGGCTTCCTGCACCAGCCGGTACAGGGTCAGCTGCGACGATTCATCCAGATCGACCGCTTCCAGCCGGGTGTCGAGCACCAGGTCGGAGCGCTCCGAGAACTCCCGCGTGAGGATCTCCAGCGAGGGCAGCAAGCCCAGGTTGGACAGCGACGAGGGCCGCAGGTCTTCGACGATGCGGCGCTTCAGGGCAATGCCACGGTTCAGGGTTTCGGTCAGGTGCTGCAGGCGCTGCAAGGCCTCTGGGGCGTGGTCGCCCAGGCGCGACTTGATGCGTGCCACGTCCAGCTTGGCGGCGGTCAGCAGGGAGCCCAGCTCATCGTGCAGTTCGCGGGCCAGGTGGCCGCGTTCGTCCTCGCGCACCTGCTGCAGGTAGGTGGCCAGTTTGGCCAGCGAGGCCGTGCGGTCGCGCACCAGGCTTTCCAGGCGGTCGCGTTCCAGCTTGAGGGTTTGCTGCTCGCGCTGGCCCGCCACCTTCAGGGCGTTGGATTGCCGCAGGTACAGGTAGAAGGACAGCAGGCCCACCAGCGCCGTCAGGGCGATGCCCAGGCGGGACACCAGCAGCGAGCGCAGGATCTGCTGCTCGCCCAGTTCGGTCTGGTGGCTGCTTTCTTCGATCAAGGCGGCTGACTGCTCCCGGATGGCGTCCATGTGCTCCTTGCCGACATCGGTGCGCATCACGAATTTCCAGGCGTCTTCCTTGCCCTGCTTGCGCAGCTTCAGGCTCAGGTCCATCTCCGCCAGCTTGCGCGACACATGGCGTGACAGCGCGACCAGGGACGCAGGGTCGACGGGGTGGGCCTGATCGCTCTGGCGCAGTTGGTCCAGGGTCTGGTTCACCTCCATCACGGCGCCGTTGTAGGGCTCCAGATAGCTCTCGTCGCCGCTGAGCAGGTAGCCACGCAGGCCGGTTTCGGCGTCGAGCATCAGCGCCAGCAGCTTGTGCAGGGTGGCCCGGGTCTCTTGCGTGGCTGCAATGCGCCGCACCGCATCGGCCGAGCGTTCGTAGCCCATTTCGTTGATGCCGATCAGGCTCAGGGTGGCCAGCAGGGCCAGTGGCAGAGAGATCCACTGTCGCGTGATCTTCAGAGGCTGGCCGTTGCTGAGGCGCTGCTTCAGCCAGACCGGCAAGGATGCAAACCTGGTCATGGAAAACTCCGGGCAAGGTGGGCCATGGGCAGCCCCTAATCCCTGTGCGCGGGTGGGAAGCTGGTGAAACTTTTTTCAGGGCTTGCGGTTTAGGTTATTGTCGGCGCATTTGTGGGATGCGACTCACAAATGACGAAAGACGATAACGATGATCAGAATAGGCATAGTGGATGACCACGCCATCGTGCGCTCCGGCTTGCGCAACTTCTTTGCCGACCATGTCGACCTGCGGGTGGCGGGCGAGGCCGCCAACGGGCGCGAGGCGATCGACCTGGTGCGCACCACCGAGATGGACGTGCTGCTGATGGACCTGGCCATGCCGGGCCAGTCGGGGCTGGATGCGCTGGCCATGATCCGGGCCAAGGCGCCCGACGTGGGCATCCTGATCCTCTCGGGCTACCCCGAGGAGCACTACGCCATGAACCTGATCCGGCAGGGGGCCAGCGGCTACCTCAACAAGGAATGCGATCCCTCCGAGATCGTCGAGGCGGTGCGCACCATTGCCCTGGGCAAGCGCTACATCACCCGTACCGTGGCCGATCTGCTGGCCCAGCAACTGGGCCGCAAGGACGATGTGGCGCTGCACGAGCAGCTTTCGGAGCGCGAGTTCCAGGTGTTTCTCAAGCTGGCCCGGGGCGAGACGGCCGGTGACGTGGCCAAGTCGCTGTCCCTGAGCGTGAAGACGGTCAGCACCTACCGCACCCGCCTGATGGAGAAGATGGGCCTGACCTCCAACAGCGATCTGACCTACTACGCGCTCAAGAATCGACTGATCGACTGATCG
>Ga0209913_1001534_pt1 | contig 12373 bp, 11 predicted proteins | sample PersoiDNA2013203_FD_185805 | JGI IMG/M metagenome (GOLD analysis project Ga0209913, IMG submission 185805) | Permafrost soil microbial communities from the Arctic, to analyse light accelerated degradation of dissolved organic matter (DOM) -... | ecosystem: Environmental > Terrestrial > Soil >... | reverse complement strand
TCGTACGGGGCTCGGAATTGGAGCGCACTCGATTGTCGCGTTTGCCAGACTTGATGATTAACCTGCCAACAGGTGCGGGCGTACCTTTATCGCAAATTGCGACGGTAACTTCAGACTTTGAAGAGGGCGTGATCTGGCGGCGCAATCGTGAACCATCCATTACCGTACGCGCCAATTTACAAGGCAATATGCAAGCTCCGGTAGTTTCACAGCAAATTGAGGATCAACTAACGCAAATTAAAGCCAATTTGCCTTTAGGCGTAAGTCTTGAAAGAGGCGGTGCGGTTGAAGCTTCAGCCAAGGGCGCCACCTCGGTAGCTGCAGGCTTCCCACTGTTCTTAATCGCGGTACTGACCTTATTGATGATTCAATTACAAAGTTTTTCACGCGTATTTTTAGTGTTATTAACCGCACCTTTGGGCTTAATTGGCGTCACCATGTCGTTATTGTTGTTCGATAAGCCATTTGGATTTGTGGCGATGTTGGGTACGATTGCGCTTTCGGGCATGATTATGCGCAACTCGGTGATATTGGTGGATCAAATCGATCAGGATAAAGCGTCAGGTTTGCCTGAGTGGCAAGCTATCATAGAATCAACGATTCGCCGCTTCAGGCCTATCGTACTTACAGCCGCCGCAGCAATATTGGCAATGATACCGCTCACCAGAAGCGTGTTTTTTGGCCCGATGGCCGTGGCTATTATGGGTGGGTTAGCTGTGGCAACCTTGCTGACAGTATTATTTTTGCCTGCATTATATTCCGCCTGGTTCAGGGTAAAAATACCTCAACAGACCTGATAGAAACACTAAAAGCTTGTTTAATTAGTCTTTGTAGAACAAGTGCATGCGCTATAATAATTGAAATTAATAGGAATAAATTTGCTATGACACCAACTGCACAAATCCAAACTCACATGTCGAATGACGCTGCACGATTCAATATGATAGAACAGCAAATACGCACATGGGAAGTACTAGATCCGGTGGTTCTTGAGCTGTTTAACCAAGTGCCACGTGAGAACTTTGTTGAAGAATCCCAACAAGGCTTGGCCTTTGCTGATGTTGAATTGCCGATTGGGCACGGCCAAACCATGTTGTCGCCAAAGATCGAAGGCCGCATATTGCAGGCACTTAGCGTAAAAACGACCGATAAAGTGTTGCTAGTGGGTACGGGTAGCGGCTATTTAACTGCGCTTTTAGCCACGCAGGCCAAGCATGTGCACGCGGTAGAAATTCATCAAGAGCTATCAGATATTGCAAAAACACGCTTGCAAAAACAAAACATCCACAATGTGACCTTGTACGTAGGCGATGCCGCTAACGGTTTTGCCGAAACGGCACCATACGACGTGATTGTGTTCACGGGCTCCATGCCATTACGCCCAACGACAGCAGAGAAAATGTTGAATGTTGGTGGCCGCTTATTTGCTGTGATTGGCGAAATTCCAATTATGCAGGCCACGCTTACCCAGCGCGTCAGCGAAGATGCGTTTAGGCATGACGTACTTTTTGAAACTTGTTTGCCGCCGCTAGTGAATGCGCCGCAAGTGACAAAGTTTGTGTTTTAGCACACATCATCTATGTCCAAAAAACTGATTTTTACCGCTGTAGTTATCTTCTCCGCAGCTGTATTTGCGGTTGAAGGCTATGCTGCTGAAGCGCTGCCTATGCCGGACAAACAGCAATCCCTGCTTGATACCTACCAACAAGCATTGTCGCATGACGCCACGTTAGCATCTGCTCTAAGCGCCAACCAGTCCGCACAAGAGTTGATTGAGCAAGGCAAAGCTTTATATCGCCCAAACGTAAATTTTAGTGCCGGTGTCAATGCCACACAGGCAGATGTTCGATACTTAAACAGCGGACCTAGTCCCTTTGGTTTTTCAGGCAAGACTAATTATGAGGGCTATAACTACGGCATTAATGCGACACAGCCTATTTTTCGCAAGCAAAATTTAGTGCAAATGGATCAAGCTAAAACACAGGTAAGCCAGGCTGACAAACAATTAGCATTAAGTCAGCAGCAGCTTATTGTGCGCACGACACAAACTTACTTTGAAGTGCTGATTGCACAAGATAAAATTGATTTAATCAATGCGCAAAAAACAGCAATTTTGACTCAGCTTGATCAAGCTAAAGCAAATTTTGATGTAGGTACGTCCACGATTACCGATGTAAATGAAGCACAGGCACGGTATGACTTAATTGTTGCGCAAGAAATTGCCGCGATTAACGAATATCAAGTAGCCCGATATTCGATACAGGCGATAACAGGAGAGGTGCCAAATAACCTCGCTACTGTTAAAGCTGATATCAAAACTCATAACCTAGAACAAAATATGGATAAATGGTTAGAGGTGGCAACGCAAAACAATTTGAACATACAAATTCAGCAAGATGCCGTTAAGTTCTCAGAGCAGGAAATTGATCGTGCAAAGGCTGGGCACTTGCCTACGCTGGATGCCGTAGCAAGCTATAACGACACGTATTCAAACGGTAGCTCTTATGGGTTTGGCAGCGATCTTAAAAATGGCACGATAGGTTTGCAATTGCAGATTCCTTTGTATCAGGGCGGCGCGACAAGTTCACGGGTTAGGCAAGCCGTACTCAATAAACAAAAGGCACAAGATGACGTTGACATCGCACGTCGCCAAGCAGCGCTTGAAACGCAGCGCGCATATTTGAATTTGACCACCAGCATTGCGCAGGTTAAAGCGTATGAGCAGGCTCTGATTAGTAGTCAAAGCCAGCTAGATTCAACAAAACTAGGCTACGAAGTAGGGGTGCGTACCAGTGTTGATGTATTAAATGCGCAGCAGCAATTTTTTAGTGCCAAGCGTGATTTATTGCAATCACGCTACAATTATCTGGTGAATATCATCCGCTTGAAAGCCGCTTCTGGCGTGGTTGCAGAGGTGGATTTAGCCGATATTAATCAGCAACTGGTACTTAATCATGTCAATTAGTTTAATGGCTGACAATCAAATGTCGCGCGCTGCTTTAAGCCAGCTCATTATTATCGATTTGCAAACACGGCTGTTAACCGCCATGCCGCAAGATGCGATGCAAGCGGTCATTAAAAATTGTGGTATTTTGCTGCAGGCTGCGGCAATGCTGGAAGTGCCGGTGATTGTTACTGAGCAATATCCTAAAGGTTTAGGCAATACCGTACCTGAGTTGTTGGCGTTACTACCTAAGCTGAAATCAGCCAATAGTAAACCAGTCGAAAAACTCACTTTTTCATGTATGGCCGAGCCTAAGTTCAGCCGCCAGTTAACTCGCGATCATTCACAAATGGTACTTGCCGGGATGGAAGCCCACATCTGCGTGTTACAAACAGCTTTAGATTTGCAACATAGCAAGCAAGTGTTTGTGGCAGAGGATGCAATAATCTCTCGCAATCCTGCCAATAAAGCCAATGCGCTGGCTAGAATGCGTGATGCAGGTTGCATTATCAGCAATACCGAGTCCATTGTGTTTGAGTGGCTGGGTAAAGCGGATAGTGATGCATTCAAGGCCATTAGTAAGCTCATTCGTTAGCAAGTACGCATTATGAATGGACTGAAATCGCTTTTGACACGCAAAATTTTATAGCTAAGCCCAAAGCGTTTTAAGTGATATTTTTAGAAATAATCGCTAGCGTTTTTTGCGTAGCACCTTGTGACGCAATACATAAGGCCAAGCCTATCGCACCCATTTCAGCTTGTTTCTGCGGGTTTTCTACCAAGGTTTGAATGGCCTGATTGATCTCTTGAACGTTATTCACACGCCAAGCCGCACCTTGCGCCACGGCAAGATTAGACACTTCTTTAAAGTTAAAGGTATGCTCGCCAATCAACACAGGCTTAGCCATGCGCATCGCCTCAATCAGATTTTGTCCGCCATAAGGCAATACACTGCCACCAACCAGACAGATGTCGGCACTTGCATAATAAGTAAATAACTCACCCATGCTGTCGCCCAGAATCACTCGTGTGTGACTGTCCACCACTTGCTGCAATATAGAACGTTTTTGGTACTGAATATCGCGCTGTTGTAACAAAGCCTCGACCTCGCTAAATCGTTGCGGATGTCGCGGCACGATGACCGTGAGTAAGTCAGGTATTTTTGCAATCGCCTCTAAAATAATCGCTTCCTCGCCTTCGCGGGTGCTGGCGGCGAGGAATATCGGGCGACTTTCGCCTAGCAGCGCACGTAATTGGCGGCCTTGAGCTGTCGCGTCATCCGGTGGCATCACGTCAAATTTCAAGTTTCCAACAATGTTTACATTATTCGCGCCCAATAGCTGTAAGCGTTCAGCGTCTGCTTCGGTTTGTGCGGCAATTTCAGCTAAATCGTGCAAGCCTTCTTGTACGAGTTTGCCTAGTTTGGCGTAACCGTGTGCAGATTTTTCTGATAACCGTGCATTGACCAGTAAGAGCGGAATGCCTTGTTGTTTACAGCCAGCAATCAAATTAAACCAGAGTTCGGTTTCCATTAGCACGCCAATTGCGGGTTTAAAGTGTGCTAAAAAACCATTTACGGCATAAGGCACATCGTAAGGTAAATATACGCGCTGTATGGTGTTGCCAAATAACTGTTCACTGGTAGCGCGCCCTGTGGGGGTGGTATGCGTAAGTAAAATCTGGTGATTCGGATATTGCAGCAACAGCGCTTTTATTAAAGGAGCTGCCGCGCGCGTTTCACCCACAGAAACGCAATGCAGCCAGATAACAGGCTTCTTGGTCTGTACATTATAAAAACCATAACGCTCGCGCCAGTGTTGCAAGTATTCTGGTTGTTTTCTTGCGCGCCATAGTAATTTTAGTGGCGTGAATGGCAGTAGCAAATAAAGTAAAAGGGTATAAACAGTACGCGTCATTTAGCTATTTTCGCACAAATCTTTTTCATGTGAGTGATTGCTTACATTGACACCAGCCAATGCCAGTCTTGCTTGAAAAATTAGCAAGCAAAATCACAGTATAAATCACCCCTATATTTGAAATAAACCACTTGACCAACCACTACAAAATGATTAAATTACTAAAAAAACACAATATGTTGTGGTTAAATAGTTTTTTAACACAAGGCTTCATTTAGCTTAACTAGCATCATTAAAGTAATATTCAATAAACACAGACTTAGTTCACAAATTCTTAAAGCATGTCTCTTAAGGTGAGTTAAAGTCAAATAATAAGGAGATAATATCCATGCTTAAGGCTGTTGAAACTGCTAACAATTCAAATGTAGGCGCTGAAAATATGAACACAGACAAAGAAATTCCTATGCAGCCTGTGTCGCTTGATATTTGGGATAAAAAATATCGCCTTAAGTCTAAGCAGGGTGACAATATTGACTCCAGCATGGATGATTCTTACTCACGCGTAGCGCGTGCGTTGGCTGATGTTGAAGTAGAAGAAAAACGTGCCGAGTGGCATGAGAAATTTTTGTGGGCATTGCGTCGTGGTGCTATTCCAGCCGGCCGCATTACTTCTAACGCGGGTGCCTTAGAGCATAAACCAGCAACATCCACCATCAATTGCACAGTATCTGGCGTGATTGAAGACAGCATGGACAACATTCTAGGCAAAGTGCACGAGGCAGGTTTAACCCTTAAAGCTGGCTGTGGCATTGGCTATGAGTTCTCTACACTACGTCCAAAAGGCGCATTTGTAGCGGGTGCTGGCGCTTACACAAGCGGCCCACTCTCTTTCATGGATATCTACGACAAGATGTGTTTCACAGTGTCTAGCGCGGGTGGTCGTCGTGGTGCGCAAATGGCAACATTTGATATTTCACACCCTGACGTGACAGATTTCATCAAAGCGAAACGTGAAAATGGCCGTTTACGCCAATTCAACTTGTCATGCCTGATTACCAAAGAATTCATGGAAGCAGTAAAAGCAGATTCAGAATGGAAACTGGCTTTTCCTGTGACAGAAAAAGAAGCGATCATTGATGGCCTGAACGTGAATGATAATGCGCAAGTAGTATGGCGCGAGTGGCCAGTGAAAGGCAAATACCTCACTAAAACAGAAGGTATGGATGCTGGTAAGGTTGCTTGCCGTGTGTACAAAACCATCAAGGCACGCCGTTTGTGGGATGTGATTATGTCCTCAACCTACGATTTTGCTGAGCCAGGCTTTATCTTGATTGACCGCGTCAATGAAATGAACAACAACTGGTTCTGCGAAAATATTCGTGCAACCAATCCATGTGGTGAGCAACCACTTCCGCCTTATGGCGCATGTTTATTGGGTTCTGTGAACTTGACACGTTTTGTGAAAAAACCATTCACTGACGAAGCTTACTTCGACTGGAAAGAGTACCACGACGTAGTGGCGATTTTCACGCGTATGCTAGACAACGTGGTTGAAATCAATGGCCTGCCATTGCCACAACAACGTGATGAAATTGCACGCAAACGCCGTCACGGTATGGGTTATTTGGGCTTGGGTTCAACCCTCACCATGATGAAAATGAAATACGGTGAAGATGATTCAATCAAGTTCACAGAAGAAGTCACCCGTGTGATGGCTGAAGTAGGCTGGGAAGTTGGCGTACAACTTGCGACTGAAAAAGGCGCAGCACCAATCATGGACGAGAAATTCGAAGTGACTGCTGATATGCTGGCAAAACGCCCAGAAATGGCGGCAGACGGCATTAAAGTCGGCAGCAAAATCGCAGGTAAAGTGCTATTAGGTAAATACAGCCGTTATATGCAACAGTTCCCTGAAGGCTTGCGTAACCAAATCGCCACTAAAGGCGCGCGCTTTACGCACCATAGTTCAATCGCACCAACTGGCACGATCTCACTTTCATTGGCTAACAACGCCAGCAACGGTATTGAGCCAAGCTTTGCGCACCACTATGCACGTAACGTGATTCGTGAAGGCAAAAAATCAAAAGAGAAAGTCGATGTGTTCTCTTATGAGTTGTTGGCCTACCGCGAATTGATTAATCCAAATGCGATGCCGTTCAGCGACAAAGAAGATGAAAAACTGCCGAATTACTTTCTGGATTCATCTACCATTCAAGCCAAAGCACACGTGGATATTCAAGCCGCAGCGCAAAAATGGATTGATAGCTCAATCTCAAAAACCATCAACGTGCCTACAGACTATGATTTTGAAGACTTCAAAAACATCTATCTTTACGCATACGATAAAGGCTTGAAAGGCTGCACAACGTTCAGATTCAACCCTGAAGCGTTCCAAGGCGTATTGGTGACAGAGAAAGACTTAGAAAACACCACATATAAATTCACGCTAGATGACGGCACAGAGCTGGAAGTAAAAGGCAATGAAGAGATTGAATACGATGGTGAAATTCACTCAGCAGCCAACCTTTATGATGCGCTAAAAGAAGGCTACTACGGAAAATTTTAGTTTGTCATTCCGTACTTGATACGGAATCTAGTGACTTAAATGCGCTGAGTACCAGCTTGAGCTGGTATGACGGCAAACAGGAGAAAATATCATGGCAGTTAAAATAGAAAAGAAAATCGTTGGCTACGCGCTAGTGAGCGAGCAAGACAAAAAAGACGCAGAAGCCAAAGCCGCTGAGAAGAGCTCTGGCTCAACAAACGTCATCCAACTCGGCGAGCCATTAAGTCGCCCAGACAAACTGGTAGGCAACACCTACAAAATCAAAACACCAGTCACGGAACATGCGCTCTACATCACTATTAACGATGTAATCATGGATGAAGGCACGCCACGTGAGCACCGCCGCCCATTCGAGATATTCATCAACTCCAAAAACATGGAGCACTTTCAGTGGATTGTAGCGCTCACTCGCGTGATGTCAGCCGTGTTCCGTAAAGGTGGTGATGTGACTTTCTTGGTAGAAGAACTGAAAAGTGTGTTTGAACCAAGCGGCGGCTACTTCAAAAAAGGCGGCAAGTTCGTACCAAGCTTAGTGGCTGAAATTGGCGAAGTAGTTGAACAACACCTGCAAGAAATCGGCATGCTGAAAAAACCGGGCTTAGATCAACACCAACAAAAACTGGTGGATGAGAAAAAAGCGGAATATCTGGAAAAGCACGCTAAACCGGGTGAAGAAGTCAATGCGGATGGCTTCCCAAAAGGCGCGCAGCTCTGCAATAAATGCAATACCAAGGCCTCGATTATTATGGACGGGTGTTTGACCTGTTTGAATTGCGGTGAGAGTAAGTGCGGTTAAATTAAACAAGGAGCTTCGGCTCCTTTTTGTTGTGGGACACCCCATAAGTTGCTAGTTATACCCCATAAGCTGCTAGCGCCAACCCCATAAAGCGCTAGCAAAATAATCTGATTAAAAAAAGATGAAAAAGCCTGCTGGATGATATAACTAGCGGGCTTTTTACTGTGCGAGATACTTCTGGTCGCTAGTAAACGTTATAAGCTACTAACAGAAACCATAAGTATTGCTATCAATATTTATTGCTCAATATAATAAAAATGCCCCAGATTCACCGCGTAAAGTTTGTAGGTTCCAAATGTGCAGGACGAATAACTACAGTTATTAATCTATCAGATGTTTTTGGTGATGGATCAGAAACAGAACGTTTCGTAACACGCTATTTACGATCCCAGCACTGTGATTTATTTTTTGCTGATGCGGCTATTTTAGTCGAAGGGCCGGCAGAGAAAATGCTTGTACCCAATTTCATACGTGGTGGCTATAAATTTTTGACACAGTGCTACATTACTATTCTAGAAATCAACGGTAGCCACGCTCACAGGTGCGAGCTCAATACGGAGCTTGCTTAACTCTTGCATAAGAAATCCGGAGTCAGCTTCTGGGGCCAGCAGGATTTCGCGAATTGCCGCATTGGCGATGGCCTCTCTGAAATCGAATCCAAGTTGCAAGGAAGGTGGGAATTGAATCAGTGTGCCGTCTTTTAGTGCGAACTTACCAATGCCGATGGCAGATAGGGAAATGCGCAACTCATTTTCTTCGCAGAAACGAGCGGCATCCTTGATGTACGTGTAAATGATTGGATTAGACAGATAACGCTCGTTTGTTCGATGACTGCCCCAATCGACATAGTTAACTAGGCCGTAATTTACGGAGAATATTTGGCGACAGACATTGCCTTTGTATAGAAGTGCCGCACCATCAGGGGTCAGCGCGAGATTGAGCAAGGCTCTCAGCTTTCCTAACTCGAACACGACGCAGACTTTGCCCTTCTCGCTTCCGTTGCCGTAGTTGTTCCAGATGTAATCGGAGTTCTTGGTCGAGAAGCAGCTGGCATAGGTTCTCGCCCGCGATTGATCGTAGTAATGCGCCGCCGAAAAGTCAGGTGCTTTCTCGAACCTCACAGCGGCATTTGCCGGTTGATCTTTCGGCAACTGTCGCCCATCGTTCTCATCGGTGCTTGGACCGTCCGGGTAGCTATCAACACGGTTGAAGTGAAGATAATTGCCAGTGACAGAGCGCAATAGGTTTTCAACCGTCATGACCTTGTAAAGAAATTGGCCTTCGGCTGGAATGCATAAGAGTGAAGCGTGCGGCTCAATGCTTCCCAACGGTGCTGGTGGGCGTTGGGAATGTTCTGGCATGTTCATTTCGAATCCCAATAACGTTTCATAAGCGCTGACATGACGCCGAACGTCTGAACCAACCGGCTGGCGCGGCTTTATTGCGCCAGTCCGTATTGAATGAGTTAGCTATCTTGGTAGTCATCCAACCACTTTACGATTTCGTTGTAATCGGCGAGCGTCATATCCCATTTGCTTGCGGCTTCGTTTTCCACAAACCCCTTAGCTCCTGATGTGAAGGTTGACGTGGTAGCCAGAATTGTTTTGTTTGGCCCATCCTTTGTATTCATTACACCATGTAGCGCTCGTACGATATCAACGCCCACCTTATTGTTCTCTGCATAGTGCTTACATTCGATAAAGTACTTGCTTTGAATGCCGAGTCCATCGGAGTGAACAGCGAAGATGTCTTTCCCTCCGTCGCAGGTTTTCTTCGTTAAATCGACTATGAATCCTTTTGCCCTAAAAACTTCCGCGACCACCTCTTCAAACTCCCTTGGGGAAATGTTGCGTAGTAGATATGGGCTGCTCTTTAGGACGGAAACCAGTTCTGGGATTGACTCGTAAAACTGTAGTACATCTTCTGCGCTGTAGATTTCGCGCAAGTATTCAAACCCAGGCTCATCATCTGTCTGCGCGCCTGTCGAGTTGTTTAAGACGAAATTTAGGCACTCAACAGGATATTCCGAGGCTTCAAAAGATAATGAGATCGGTTGGTTGCACGTGGGGCAGTTGAACTCGTAGTTTATTTCATAAATACTTTCAGCCCCCATCGACCGCTCAGAGCCTCCGATGCATTTGATGTCAAAATCATCAACAGGGATTTCTGCACCGTCACCGCAAGCGGTGCAAGTGTATTGGATGGTTCCAGAAAATAGCCACACGCTGAGATCTCCGAAAAAGCTAACTAAAATTAAGGGTGCGCTTTAGCGCGTCCCTCTTGTTGCCGGGTTGGGCGTCATGTTGGAACATCCTGTTCACGGCTCTAGCATCGCACTCGGATGCTTGAACGAGAGATTCTCTACCCAGTGATGGTTTCCGAATTGTGTGAGCTAACGCTAATTAATTATAAATTATTGTAATTGATGATAAATTTCTTAGGATAAGTCGAATCCATATCCAATAACATTGGATGACAATTAAGAGTTATGCGCATCAATATTATTCAGTGTTTTTAACGATAGAACATTCGCGCATAAGCAAGAAATCATGATTGCATAAAAAGAGGCCGTAAACTTCAGTGCAAAAACTTCAGTGCTTAGGCTACTAATAAACTCAAAGAACACATATGCAATCCCAAATGCGCACAGGTGGATATTTACTCCTTTGCGCCAAGTTGAAATAAATAAGAACAAAGGTCCAAAAAAAAGTAGGATGATAGAGCCTGCCCCTAAAATGCCAGATGTGACCATGTTGGTTGTTAGTTCATTGTGAAACATCCCACCTTCCGCTGGATGATGCCGAGTATTTACATCGGCATACCTGCTAATCTCAAGATCGTCGTAATTTGATTTTATTCCAGTATGCCCCCAACCCGTGAACGGATGAATCTTGAAGTAATACCATGCCATTCTCGCAAATGAAATTCGCTCTCCAACGGATGTTTCCCCATTCATTGAATACATTTGATAGCTATTTAAATCCTTAGCAGCTTCATCGATTCTTGATTGGGCTGTCGTTGAGACGTAATAAAGTGCAACTGAAGCGGCAATCGACAGTATGACGGCAAAAAAAGTAGCTTTTATCTTGCGTTTAGGGCAATGAAGCCATAGCAACACCAGCATTGCAAAAGGCAATGCCATCCAACCAGTTCTACTGCCAGATTTAATAGATAAATAGAACGCGATCCCTGTACAAATAAATTTTAAACTGGTTAATAACCATTTATCTTTATTCAAAGTACTAACTGTAAATAGCAATAAAACACCAAATGTCAGTGTTATTCGACCAAAAGTTAGCGGGTCAATAAAGTATGTCCCAAGTCGTGCATTATTAGCATCGAAGTTTAAGCCGTAATATTTTGGAATCCATGGTAGGGATAAGAATGTTATAAAAATTGCAATGGCAATAGTAATTGGCCAGTATTTCATAAAGTTAAACTTACTTTTTAGCGCCACATAGAAAATAGGCAAGGCCAATAAAAATCGAAGTGGGCTATCGTAATCAGGTAGAAAAAAATGTCCCCTCAGCATTTGAGTAATAAAAATGGCAGAAATAGGCAGAACCAACATTATAGTGATCAGACCAATCCAAAAATTATTGCTTATTGGACGATTCGATTTTGCTGAAGGTATGGATTGGCTGTCTTCTGTAATTTTTTTAGGTATTGAGAAGTAGCTCATTGCGATTATGCTCACGGCAATGATTGAAGATATAAATAAGACTATGTTGACCCAGCCCCTCAGCACAAAAATAAAAAGGGGAGTGATACATAGTAGCGCGTAAAGGGTTTTATTTAGGATTCGTACCATGAGATCAGCTTGTTGATATATTGATGAGTAGCGCTTGTCGAATGATTTCGGCAGCATCGTTGTTAGTACAGTATGGTGGCAAGGCCGTGTGTTTATCTTTTTCAGGAAAGTAATTTTTACTTCCTAGAATTAAATCTAGGTTTTTAACACCATTGACTCTTGCTACCTCTAGAATATGTTCAGAGAAATACACGGAAGCCTTTCCAACTCCAGCAGCAAGCCACAGCATACCACCCTCAGGCCCAACAAAGAGGTCCGAATCAAGTATAGAGGTGTTGACGCGCATTTAAAATTGACCAGATAAGCGCAGTTATGCGCGTTGAATTTTGACCAGGTAAAACCAGTATCCTGCTTATTTTATGAGCAGGAGTATATGAGGTGATTACCATGGTCATGTATG
>Ga0209913_1001530_pt1 | contig 12398 bp, 9 predicted proteins | sample PersoiDNA2013203_FD_185805 | JGI IMG/M metagenome (GOLD analysis project Ga0209913, IMG submission 185805) | Permafrost soil microbial communities from the Arctic, to analyse light accelerated degradation of dissolved organic matter (DOM) -... | ecosystem: Environmental > Terrestrial > Soil >... | reverse complement strand
CGGTCTGTTTTTCCCGATCGATCCGGGGGCCGATGCCTCCATCGGCGGCATGGCATCGACCCGCGCCTCTGGCACCAATGCCGTGCGTTACGGCACTATGCGCGAAAACACTCTGGCACTGACCGTAGTCACGGCTGACGGCAATATCATCAAGACCGGTACGCGCGCCAAGAAATCCTCGGCAGGCTATGATCTGACGCGTGTGTTCGTTGGTAGCGAAGGCACGCTCGGCGTCATCACCGAAATCACCGTGCGCCTGTATCCGCAACCGGAAGCGGTGTCGGCCGCGATCTGTTCGTTTCCGACCGTGGCCGATGCGGTCAATACCGTGATCCAGGCGATTCAGGTCGGCGTGCCGCTGGCGCGCGTCGAATTGCTCGATGAAAATGGCGTCAAGGCAATCAACGCGCACGACAAGATGACCTTGCCCGAAAATCCCTTGCTGCTGTTTGAATTCCACGGCAGCGAAAACGGCGTCAAGGAGCAAGCCGAAGTGGTGCAAGACATTGCCAACGACAATCACGCACGCGGTTTCGAATGGGCCACGCGGCCGGAGGATCGGACCCGCTTGTGGACAGCGCGCCACAATGCCTATTTTGCGCTGCTGCAAATGCGTCCTGGCTGCCGCGCCATTTCCACCGACTGCTGCGTGCCGATTTCACGACTGGCCGAATGCGTGCTGGAGACCAAGGCTGATTGCGAAGCCAACGGCTTGATTCACGCCATCATCGGCCACGTCGGCGATGGCAATTTCCATGTGCAGATGATGGTCGATCCGAACGATCCTGCCGACATCGCCCGCGCCGAAGGGGTCAATGAACGCATGGTCACACGTGCCATCGCAATGGATGGCACCTGCACCGGCGAGCATGGCGTGGGGTTGCACAAGATGGATTTTCTGATTCAGGAACACGGTGCCGGTGCCATCGACGTCATGCGTTCGATCAAGCATGCGCTGGACCCCAAGAACATCATGAATCCCGGCAAGATCGTGCGCTGGTAAGTAACAAATAGCAACGCGTAACGAGGAGTGCCGCCGTGTCCAACGGGCAGGGCGGTTGCAGACCAACAATGCAAGTCATCATTAGCAGGTTATAAAAAGACATGGCCACCCGCCTTCCTCCCGTCCATGCCCTTTCCGCATTTGAAGCGGCGGCACGCCACAACTCGTTTGCAGTGGCTGCTGAAGAACTGTGTATCACTCCCTCGGCGCTGTCACATCGCATTCGTCTGCTGGAAGAATTTGTCGGCGAGCGCTTGTTTTTCCGTGATGGCCGTTCCATCGGTCTGTCCGAATTCGGCCGCCGTTACCTCGATGTGGTGCGTTCGGCGCTGCGCACACTGACCGATTTTCCGATGCCGCATCGTAATGCGACGGCTCAGCCCAAGGTCAAGATCATGTTGCCGCCGACCTTTGCGCGCCATTTGCTGGTGCCGCGCATTGCCGAATTCATCGCGCTCTATCCTGATATCTCTGTCGAGATGTATCTGTCGGTGCCGTTGTACGATTTGAGCCTGTCCGAAAGCGATGTCGAAATCCGTTTTGGCGCTGGCAACTATCCCAATATCGTTACCGAAAAATTGTTTGAAGAGCCGGCATTTGCCGTCGCCAGTCCGGCCTATTTGAAATCGATTGCGCCGCTCAATACACCGCAGGATTTGCAACAAGCCACCTTGCTGCGTTCGGCGCTGGAGCCGTGGCAACCGTGGTTCGAAGCCGCTGGCCTGAAGGACTGGCCGGAGCCGTCGACTGGTCTGCGCATCGATGATTTGGGTCTGTTGCTGGAAGCAGTGCGCCATGGCTATGGTGTCGGCCTGACACGGCAGCATTTCGCCGAAGAATTGCTGGCGCGCGGCGATATCGTGGAATTGTTTGACGTGCGTCTGCGTACGCCACCGCATGCCTATTACGTGGTCTATGAGCGGCAAACGCGCGAACGGCCGGAAGTCGACGCCTTCATTGCCTGGATGCAAAACGCGTTCAAAAATATCTAAGCGCTGAAAAGAATTCATTGAGCGCGATGAATTTTTTTCAGTACGACTAGACCACTGTTTTTTCTATGTGCGGGCGAAATTCGCTACACTGCAATCATTGCGAGGACGCAAGCATTTCCAACTAAAAAATCGTCGTTGCCACGTCCCAGCCCAAAGCCAAACGAGGTTCAGCATGAACGCCCCAGTCGCCCCCTTATTCACAGTCGCACGTCAGCGCGAAGTGGTCGCCGCCTTGAAAGCGGCAGTGCCTGCGCATTGCGTGCTGTTCGATGAAGAAGATACGCGCCCCTACGAGTGCGATGGTCTGGCGGCTTACCGGCAATTGCCAATGGTGGTGGTGTTGCCGGAAAACGAGGCGCAGGTCATTGCCATCCTGAAAACCTGCTATGCCCTGCAAGTACAGATCGTGCCGCGCGGCGCCGGTACCGGTCTGTCGGGTGGGGCCATGCCGATTGCCGATGGGGTGGTGGTGTCGACTGCCAAACTCAGCAAGATCGTCCATCTCGACAAATATGCGCGCACCGCCGTGGTCCAGCCCGGTGTGCGCAATTTGGCCATTTCCGAAGCCGCAGCGCCCTATGGCTTGTACTACGCGCCGGACCCCTCATCGCAGATCGCTTGCACCATCGGCGGCAATGTTGCTGAAAATTCCGGTGGCGTGCACTGTCTCAAATATGGCCTGACCGTGCATAACGTATTGCGTGTGCGGATGGTGACCATCGAAGGTGATGTCGTGGAGTTGGGCAACGCCGGACTCGATGCGCCCGGACTCGATCTGCTGGCCGTGTTCATCGGTTCCGAAGGCATGCTCGGGGTGGTCACCGAAGTGACCGTCAAACTGATACCCAAACCGCAGCAGGCGCGTGTGATCATGGCCTCGTTTGATGATGTGGTCAAAGGCGGCAATGCTGTCGCCAATGTGATTGCCGCCGGCATCATTCCAGCCGGTCTGGAGATGATGGACAAGACCAGTTCGCGCATGGTCGAACCATTCGTCAAGGCGGGTTACGACGTCGATGCCGAAGCGATCCTGTTGTGCGAATCCGATGGCACCGAAGCCGAAGTCGAAGAAGAAATCGGCCGCATGCGCGAGGTCCTCAATGCCAGCGGCGCCACCGCGATTGCCGTGTCGCAATCGGAAGCCGAACGCTTGCGCTTCTGGTCGGGCCGCAAAAATGCCTTTCCAGCGGCCGGGCGCATTTCGCCCGATTACTATTGTATGGACGGCACCATTCCGCGCAAGAAACTGGCAGAGGTCTTGCTCGGTATCGCCAGGATGGAAAGCAAATACGGATTGCGTTGTGCCAATGTCTTCCACGCCGGTGATGGCAACCTGCATCCGCTGATCATGTTCGATGCCAATCTGGCCGATGAATTTCACCGTGCCGAAGCGTTTGGTGCCGAAATTCTCGAACTGTGTGTCGAAGTCGGGGGCACCATCACCGGTGAGCATGGCGTCGGCATCGAAAAGATCAACTCCATGTGCGTGCAGTTTTCACCGCAGGAGCGCGAAGCGTTCTTCCAGGTCAAGCGCGCCTTCGATACCGCCTTCCTGCTCAACCCGGACAAGGCGATTCCGACCCTGCATCGCTGTGCCGAGTACGGCAAGATGCATGTGCAGCGCGGCCAGATCAACTTCCCCGATTTACCAAGGTTTTAAACGCATGGAATCCACACTGCAAGAATTCAATGCGCGCATCGTCGCCGCCAGCGCCGCCAAAACACCGCTGCAACTGCGTGGCGGTGGCAGCAAGGACTGGTATGGCCAGGCCGCGCGCGGTGAGGTGCTCGACACGCGCAGCCATCGCGGCATCGTCGATTACGAACCGACCGAACTGGTCATCACGGCGCGTTGCGGCACGCCGTTGGCCGAAATCGATGCAGCCTTGGCGGCACACCGGCAGGTGCTGGCATTCGAGCCGCCGCGCTTTGACGGCAATGCAACTGTCGGCGGCATGGTGGCCGCCGGTCTGTCGGGACCGGGCCGGCAATTCTGCGGCGCGGTGCGTGACTTTGTGCTGGGCGTCGATTTGATGGATGGGCAAGGGCAGATCTTGCACTTCGGTGGACAGGTGATGAAAAACGTCGCCGGTTACGATGTCTCGCGTTTGCTCACTGGTTCGCTGGGTACGCTCGGCCTGCTACTGCAAGTGTCGCTGAAGGTCTTGCCGCAAGCGTTTTCCAGTAGCACGCGGGTGTACGAGGTCAGTCAGGAAGCGGCTTTGCATCTGCTCAACGACTGGGGTGGACAGCCGCTGCCCATCTCCGCCAGTGCCTGGGTCAATGGCGTGCTGACGATACGCTTGTCTGGTGCCCAGGCGGCAGTCGATGCCGCAGAAAAGCAACTCGGCGGCAGCGAATTGAGCAATGGCGACGATTTCTGGCGTGATTTGCGTGAACAGACACATGCATTTTTTGCGGAACCAGAACCCGCACTATGGCGCGTGTCGCTGCCCTCGGTGGCAGCGCCGCTGGACTTGCCCGGTGTGCAACTGATCGAGTGGGGTGGGGCGCAACGCTGGTATCGCGGCAGCGCCAGCGCCGTCAGCATCCGTGCCGCAGCACAGGCCGCTGGCGGTCATGCCAGCCTGCATCGCGGCGGGGATAAATCGGTTGGCGTATTTCAGCCACTGGCACCGGCCATCGCCAAGATACATCACCGGCTCAAGGCGTCGTTTGATCCTGCCGGCATCTTCAATCCCGGCCGCATGTATCCGGACTTTTGATTTTCTCCTATGCAAACCAATCTGGCCGATTTCATCCGCGACACCAACGAAGGCAAGGAAGCCGAAGCGATTCTGCGCGCCTGTGTGCATTGCGGCTTCTGCACGGCAACCTGCCCGACCTATCAACTGCTGGGCGATGAACTCGATGGTCCGCGCGGGCGTATCTATCTGATCAAGCAGGTATTGGAAGGCAAGCCGGCAACGGCAGCCACGCAGTCGCATCTGGACCGTTGCCTGACGTGCCGCAATTGCGAATCGACTTGCCCGTCCGGCGTGCAATATGGTCGGCTGGTTGATATCGGTCGCAAGATTGTGGACGATCAAGTGCCGCGTCCGCTGGCGCAGCGCATGGTGCGTACCACACTGAAAACCTTGCTCCCAAATAAATGGCTATTCAATCCGGCGATGAAAGCAGGGCAATTACTGCGTCCCTTGCTGCCGCAGAAATTGCAAAACAAGGTGCCGCTCAAGCAGGATGCCGGTGCGTGGCCGCGCACCACGCATGCGCGCAAGATGCTGCTGCTTGACGGTTGCGTGCAACCGGCCATGTCACCCAACATTAATAGCGCCACCGCACGCGTGCTCGATGCTCTCGGTGTGGAATTGATCACGCCGCCCAAGGCCGGCTGCTGTGGCGCGATACGCTATCACCTGAACGATCAGGATGGCGGTCTCGACGACATGCGCCGCAATATCGATGCCTGGTGGCCCTATGTCGATGGTGCTGCCGGTGTCACGGTCGAAGCCATCGTCATGAATGCCTCCGGCTGCGGTGCCACCGTCAAGGAATACGGCCATCTGCTGCAACACGACGCGGCCTATGCTGCCAAGGCGCATCGGATCGCGCAACTGACGCGCGACATCAGCGAAATCCTGCCGGCGTTCGAAATGGAGATTCAAGCCAAACTGCACGGCAAGATCAACAAGCGCGTGGCCTATCATCCCCCTTGTACCTTGCAGCATGGCCAAAAGATTCGCGGCAAGGTCGAGCAAATTCTGGCCAGCGTCGGTGTCGATGTCAAACTCTGCGCCGACAGTCATCTTTGCTGCGGTTCCGCTGGAACCTATTCGGTGTTGCAACCGGAATTGTCATACCGCCTGCGCGACAACAAACTGGCCAAACTGCAAGCCAGCGAGCCGGAGATGATCGTCTCGGCCAATATCGGTTGCCTGACGCATCTGCAATCAGGCACGGAGACGCCGGTACGGCATTGGATCGAGTTGCTGGATCAGGCTTTGTGCCCTGCTTGATGGCGGCGTTCCCTGCACTCAGGGAACTGCCTGAATGGTCTTGACCACACGCCATTGCTGATTCTTGACTTCGTAAAGCGTGAAGTCTGGATTGATCAGGTCGCCGTGCTGATCAAATGAAATCAGGCCTGACACGCCGTTGTATTTAATCTGATGCAATTGATTGACGATGCCGGCGCGATCGGTGGAGTTGGCGCGCCGGATCGCCTCGATCACCAATTTGGTTGCATCGTAGGCAACCACGGTAAATGGATTGATGTTGTCGGTATAGGCCTTGTTGTAGCTGGTCATGAATTTTTTCCAGCCGGGCATTTTTTCGGGCGGGCGGCCGTATTCCAACGCCATGACACCTTCGCTGGCATCCTCGGCATTCTGCAGGAAGTTGACACTGGCAACGCCGGCCATCGCGCTGACCAATCTGGCCTGGACATTTTTGCGCTTCATGCTGCGTGCCAACATGGCTGCTTGCTCGGCTCCGCCGGCAAAAAATATCAATTCGATGTGGGCTGCCTTGATCCGGTCGAGCACGTTATTGAAATCATAAGTGCGTCCGCTGATGCTTTCGCGTAGACGCACCGGCATGCTTTTCTCCATCAGCACTTGTTGAAACAGTTTGCTGATACCGATGCCAAAGCTGGACTGGGTGCTGATAATGGCGAATTTTTCGAGGTGCATATCATTGAGCAGGATCGGCACCAGGCAGCGTACCGCCTGTTCGTCATGACCAATCGCACGAAACGAACTGCGATGCCCCATGCGGGTGAATTCCGGCCCAGAGGTCGCCGGCGAAATGTGCGCCAGATGGGCCGTATCGAAGATAGGTGCAGTCAGCATGCTGTTGGTGGTATTGGTATTGCCAATCACGACAACCACGTCGGACTTCACCAGATAACGCGCCACGGTAGTCGCCATATTGGCATCCTGGCGGTCGTCCTGCGCCAGCAGTTTGAAATTGACGCGCTGGCCTTCAATCGTTACGGCTTTCTGATTGGTTTCATCGATGGCAAGCTGTACTGCATTTCTCAAGCTGAGCCCATATGCTTGGGAAACGCCGCTGAGGGGACCGGAAAATCCGATCGTGATGGTTTTTCCCGTGGCATTGTGAAGCAAGCTGCACAATGCCACGGCGATCAAACACAATGGTCTGGCCAGATGATGACGAAGAAGCGTCATTGCCTTACCTCCTCCATTCAATGCGTTGACCCGCCGCCCTGCTGTCGGTGTGGGACGTCGTGCTATTCGACGTAACTGCATTGTGAAGTGAGATCACGGACCAGATGCGCCGCAATCCTATTTCGGACTGCGGCGCCGCCAGCGCATTGACGATGCCGGTCGGCAAGCACTATGCGGCGACGGCGATCCATTCCTGCAAAGTAATTTCGATGGTGATGAATGACAGGTTGCTGCCGCGCACGAAGCGGCCGGCAAAAATCTTGCCGTCGACATCGGCGACCACGCCTTGCAATGGCGCTGCCTGGTGTTTGCCGCTGAAGCCGACTTCGCCGAAGACATTTAGAATCTCGACGCCGGGGCCATTGATTTCCATTTCACGCCAGCCGCTGGCGGTGGCATATTCCAGATGCGCATCGATCAGGCTGCCGATGGCGCCACGCACGATGGCGCGCAGCATGCCATGCTGGCGGCACAGGGCTTCGACACTTTCGGTCAGGTCCTGGTTGGGTTTCAGGCGCGCCATGATCAACTTGCCGAGTCGGCCTTCTTCTACCTGGACGTCGTTGTTGCTCAATAGGATCGGGGTTGTCGCTGTATTTTTTGTCAATGTGGAGGTCGTCATCATGATTCCATGGGTGTCGGATGCAATAGACTGAAGCGCGTTTCTTCATCGCTGTTGACGACGAAGGCGCCGAGGGAAAACAGGCACAGGCGGATGATGAGCGGATCGTCGCCCACTTCCACCGTATCAAGCAATAAATGGCCACCATGGATGGTGCCATTTCCATCGAGAAACCCAGCATGGCAATGCAATAGGATCTGGCCTTGCGGATTCTGGCCAATGGTAATGGCACCCGTGACCATGGTGATGACACCATCGAGCAAATATGGCGGGCCGTAATCGTAGGGACGATCAACGTCACTGGTATTTTCGATGCGGTGATATTGCAACGCGCGGACGGTGCCGGCGCAGATGCGGCCGACGCCACCGCGCTGGCCGCGTTGGGCAAAATGCGCCAGCACTTCGCGCAATGCCGCGCCGACCTTGGTGCCGGGCGCCAGCGTGAGGCGCAATTCCTCGGCCGGCTCGGCTTCCAGGTCCAGCGTGCGTGGATAGCTTTGCTGACCAGCATGCAAGAATTTGCGCACCTCGACAAATCCCGGATGGCCGTCAGCGGATTTGTTGGACATCTTCATAAGCGGTAATCACCTTTCTCTTCGAGCAGACTTTTGATCTGCTTTTTGACGATTTTGCCATAGCCGGATTTCGGCATGGTTTCCCAGAACACAAAACGGCGCGGCCATTTATATTTGGCAATGCGGCTTTCCAGATGTGCCAGCAAGTGGTCACAGTCAGTCTGCTGGCCTGATTTGGCGACGATGACGGCGATCCCGCTTTCGCCCCATTTGGGATCGGGTACGCCAAGTACCGCGACTTCGGACACCGCCGGATGGGTCAGCAAGGCTTCTTCGATTTCACGCGGATAGACGTTCGAGCCGCCTGAAATATACATGTCGGATGAGCGCCCGGTGATGTACAGGAAGCCATCGTGGTCGACATGGCCGAGGTCGCCGGTATGGAACCAGTCGCCTTTGAAGGCCTTGGCATTGGCTTCCGGATTGTTGTGATAGCCCATGAACACGGCTGGGCCGCGCACGCAGATTTCACCGGTCTCAAAGGCCTTGAGCTTGCTGCCGGCGTCATTGAGAATGGCGATTTCCATGCCGGTGCGCGGCATGCCGCAGGAACCGACGCGGGCTTTGGGGTGGCTGTCATCGGCTTCGTGCAGATAGGTCGGCAGGAAGGTAATGTTGCCGGTCACTTCGCCCAGACCGTAATACTGCACCAGCACCTTGCCGAGTTTGCCTAGCGCGTACACCTGATCAGCACGATACATCGGCGCACCAGCGTAGATGACATGCTTTAGTGAGCTGTGATCGTAGCGGTCCACCGAGGCATCTTCGGTCAGTATCTTGACGATGGTTGGTACCGTGAACATATTGTCGATGCGATGGCGTTGCACCAGTTGCCAGGCTTCTTCCGGCACCAGCCGTTCGCCCGACAACAGCACGCTGGCTGCACCGCGCGCGGTATTGACTACGGCATGGATACCGGCGCCATGCGACAAGGGCGCCACCACCAGCGAACGTGATTCGTGCGTCAGCCCAGGCAATAGATCAGCCAGATGGTTGGTGACCACAAACGCCATCTGGCCATGCGACAGCATGCCGGCCTTGGGATGACCAGTGGTGCCGGAGGTATAGAAAAACCATAGCGCATCGTCGTAATCGACTTCCACTTCATCGAAGGCTTGATGTGTGCCAGTCGCTTGTACCAGGGCGTCGTAATGCAACTCACCGGCACGGGGTTCTTGCAAGGCAATCACATGTTGCAGGGCTGGCGATACCGCACGTACTGCATCGACGTAATGCGCAAAACCGTGGTCGTACAGCATCACACTGGCGCCGCTCGACTGGCCCAGATAAGCCGCCTCCGGCGCAGTGATGCGGACATTGGTCGGGACCCACACCATGCCCAGCTTGAAGGCCGCCCAGGCGCTTTCAAACTGTTGCTGGTTGTTGCGCGAATGGACCAGCATCTTGTCGCCTTTTTGCACGCCCAGTTGTTGCAGCGCGTGCGCCAGCGTGTCGACACGGTCATTGATTTGTTTCCAGGTAGCGATTTTGTCGCCTTTGCCTTGCGCGCTACCATCGCCGACGATCAGGCCGGGATGGTCGGGCAAGCGACGGGCGACGTCCGATAGCAGTCGCCCCAGGTTCATGACTTTTTTTAACATCGTCTCACTCGTGTGTTTTTATCGTAATGGTTGCTGCTGTTGCTATTTTTGCGGGTACTGCGGTGACTTCCAGAACTCAATGCACGCGTTCCAGAATGCTCACATAGTTGGCCACGGCGGCGCCGCCCATATTGAACACGCCGGCATAGCGAGCATTGGCAATCTGCATGTCGCCAGCATCGTGGCTGGCTTGCATGGCGGCCATCACATGCATCGATACGCCGGTGGCGCCGACCGGATGCCCTTTCGATTTGAGGCCGCCGGAAGGATTGACCGGCAGGCGACCGGTCTTGGCCGAGACGCCGTCGAGAATCACGCGCGCACCCTGGCCAGGTTCAGCCAGGCCCATGGCTTCGTATTCGAGCAATTCAGCAATCGTGAAGCAGTCATGGGTTTCCACCAGCGACAGGTCGAACAACTGCAGTCCGGCCTGTTTCAACGCCTGCTGCCAGGCCAGCGTGCCTGCTTCGAAGCGGGTTGGATCGCGCCGCGACAGCGGCAGGAAGTCATTGACATGCACCGCTGCGCGAAATTGCACAGCGCGCGGCATGGCCTTGGCCACATCGGCTGCGCTCAAGATCAATGCCGCCGCGCCGTCGGAAATCAGCGAGCAGTCGGTACGCTTGAGTGGTCCGGCAACAAACGGATTTTTTTCAGAAACGTTGCGGCAGAAATCGAAACCAAAATCCTTGCGCATGTGGGCATACGGGTTGCTCATGCCATTCTTGTGATTCTTGGCCGCAATGGCGGCCAGTGCATCCGATTGATCGCCGTAACGGTCGAAGTAGGCTTGCGCAATTTTGCCGAATACCCCGGCAAAGCCACCGGCAATACCGGCTTCTTCCTTGGTGTAGCAGCATTTGAGCAAAACTTCGCCGACCTGCGCGGTGGCCAGTTCGGTCATTTTTTCAAAGCCGATCACCAGCGCATGTTTGGATTGGCCCGCCAGAATCGCCTGCATGCCCGAGTGGATCGCCGCCGAGCCGGTGGCGCAGGCATTCTCGACCCGTGTGGCTGGTTTGAAGCGCAACGCCGGCAGACTATTGAAGACCAGTGAAGATGGGAAGTCCTGATAGAGGAAGCCGCCATTGAAGGTGCCGATATGGATCGAGTCGATCTGTTCCGGTTGCAATCCGGCATGCGCGATGGCCGCCTTGGCGACCTGGCCGATCAGTACTTCCGGATCGATGCCGTCGAGCTTGCCAAATTGGGAATGGTTCCAGCCGGTGATGCAGGGTGACGATGCTGTCATGTGGATTCCTTGAGAGTGAACAAGTGCCAATATGCAAAATCGATGCCACGGAATTTTTTATTGTGTGGCAGTCTGGTCAGGCCCGTGCGCAGACGCCTTGGCGGCGCTGCAAGCCTTGCCATGTGGGAGCGACGACGAAACGATAGCACGTTGTGGCGATAGATAAATTTGCTGCGATGCAGTACAAACCGGCTGTCGCATGCTAGTGACAGGTGTTGCATTGGGCGCCGCAAATGCGACAGGTGTCGCAGCCAAAATAAACACCTCGCGATGGCACCAGAGCGCTTGTCGAACCAGGCCTTTATCGCAGAGAATGGGCGTGCAATGCCGGTTTCAGCGACGGGCGACAAGTTGACGGAGAGGATCTGCTCGGCTTGGCATCCAAATTGCTGTAAGTGGCATGAGCACGGTCACACTTCCAACATAGGGAGGTGGCAAAATTCTTATTAAAAATACAAACAGGAGACAAACAGATGGTTCATCCAACTGGTCATTTCACTCGCCGTCATTTCTTGAAGACCGTTTCCATCGCTTCCGCCGCCGCCGCAACCGGCATGGTGGCGACCGAGGCGCATGCTGCTGCCGAATTCACACTGAAGTACGCCAACAATTTACCGGCCACCCATCCGATGAATCTGCGCGCCAAGGAAATGGCCGCCAAGATCGCCACTGAATCGAAGGGCCGCATCGACTTCCAGGTGTATCCCAACAATCAATTAGGCAATGACACCGACACGCTGGGCCAGGTGCGCTCGGGTGCGGTCGATTTCTTTACCCTGTCGCCGCTGATCCTGGGCACGCTGGTACCGGCCGCGCAAGTCAGTGGCGTCGGTTTTGCCTTCAAGGATTACAACCAGGTCTGGGCTGCCATGGATGGCGATCTCGGCGCCCATGTGCGCAAGCAGATTCAGGAAAAGTCGACCGTGTTTGCCTTCGAGAAGATCTGGGACAACGGCTATCGTCAAATCACCAGTAGCACCCGCGCCATCACCAAGCCGGAAGACCTCAAGGGCATGAAACTGCGCGTGCCGCCGAGCCCGTTGTGGACCTCGATGTTCCGTGCCTTCGATGCGGCGCCGGCCAGCATCAATTTTGCCGAAGTGTATTCGGCATTGCAGACCAGGATTGTTGAGGGCCAGGAAAATCCGCTGGCCATCATTTCCACAGCCAAATTGTATGAAGTGCAAAAGTACTGCTCGGTGA
>Ga0209913_1001529_pt1 | contig 12403 bp, 12 predicted proteins | sample PersoiDNA2013203_FD_185805 | JGI IMG/M metagenome (GOLD analysis project Ga0209913, IMG submission 185805) | Permafrost soil microbial communities from the Arctic, to analyse light accelerated degradation of dissolved organic matter (DOM) -... | ecosystem: Environmental > Terrestrial > Soil >... | reverse complement strand
TCACCGCACGTTTCTACGCAGCAGAGTTCCCGAGCGCCTTGGCAAAAGTCCCAAGCAATTGATGACGGGGCAAGCGCATCCGCATTGGCTCACGCTGCTTGGGTTCGGGCTACCGCAGCCTCTGCGGGTTTGATCCAACGGAGGTAAAACACGCCTCCGACAATTCACCGATTACTCGCCGAATCCCGAACTCGTGCGGGAGGGATTGTCACGCCAGTGTTACCCGAAAATGGCGGTTTTTGAACCACGCCCAAAATTTCCTCTATTTGCGATAGGATCAGCTTTCTTTGAACCCGCTTCATCTTTCCCATTTCACCGCGACCAGCAGCATCGGTCGCGGCCTTGACCAGACCCTCGACGCGCTGCGTCAGCGTCGCAGCGGGCTGGCGCCGTGTGCTTTTGAGACCGTGGATCTGGCGACTTTCGTTGGCGAGGTGGCCGGGGTCGATGCGGTGCAACTGCCTGCGCAGCTGACCGACTTTGATTGCCGCAACAACCGGCTTGCCTTGTTGGGTTTGACGCAGGACGGCTTTGCCGAAGCGGTGCTCGCCGCCAGAGCCAAGTACGGTGCGCAACGCGTTGGTGTGTTCCTGGGCACCAGCACGTCGGGCATTTTGCAAACCGAACTGGCCTACCGGCACCGCGACCCGGTGACTGGCGCACTGCCAGCCGATTTCATTTATGCCAGCACGCACAATACTTTTTCCGTCGCCGACTTCACGCGCCGCTATTTTGATCTGCGCGGTCCGGCGGTGGTGGTGTCGTCGGCGTGTTCATCCAGCGCCAAGGTGTTCGGTTCGGCGCGACGCATGATGGCTTCCGGACTGATTGACGCGGCGCTGGTGGGAGGTGTGGATTCGCTGTGTCTGACCACGCTGTACGGATTCAACTCGCTGGGCCTGATGTCCGAACGCCCATGTCGCCCTTTCGATGCCCAGCGCAACGGCCTCTCGATTGGCGAAGCGGCGGCCTTCGCACTGCTCGAACGCAGCCCTCAGCAGTTGGATGCTGATGCTGATGCTGTGCTGCTGTTGGGTGTTGGCGAATCCAGCGACGCCTATCACATGTCGTCGCCGCATCCGGACGGACTGGGCGCACGAATGGCGATGCAGGACGCTTTGAAAATGGCGGGTTTGCAGCCGGCCCAGATTGACTACATCAACCTGCACGGAACCGCAACCCCAAGCAACGATGCGGCCGAGGGAAAAGCCGTTGCCGCCCTGTTTGGCCCGGTCACGCCGTGCAGTTCCACCAAAGGTGCTACCGGCCACACCCTGGGTGCAGCCGGTGGCGTGGAGGCGGTGCTTTGCGCGCTGGCGCTGCAACACGGCCTGCTGCCCGGCGGGCTCAACACCAAGCAACTCGACCCCACGCTGGACATCAACTACCTGTTGGACAATCGCGAGCAGCCGGTGGCGCGCGTGCTCAGCAACTCGTTTGGTTTCGGCGGCACCAACTGCAGTCTGATTTTTGGACGGGGAGCCCGGCCATGATGCTCACCGCCTACATCGAAGGCATCGGCCTGCTGGGCCAGGGTTTGGCCGACTGGCCGAGCGGTCAGGCGGTCCTTGCTGGTCGCCAACCGTATCTGCCGCAGAAGACCCTGTTGCCGTCACCGACCTTGCTGCCAGCGGCAGAGCGTCGACGCAGTGGCGCCATCGTCAAGCTCACGCAGGCGACCGGACTCGAAGCCATCGCGGCCGCCGGTCTTAATGCAGTCAGCCTGCCCAGCGTGTTTTCTTCGTCCGGCGGCGATGGGGAAAACTGCCACGCCATCTGTGAAATGCTGGCTTCGCAGGACCGGCAAATCTCGCCGACCCGCTTTCACAATTCCGTGCACAACACGGCGTCGGGGTACTGGAGTATCGCCACAGGTGCGATGACCACCTCATCGGTGCTCTCTGCTTTTGACGCCAGTTTTGGCGCCGGTCTGCTGGAAGCGCTGACCCAAGTGGTGGTCGACGACACGCGCACCATTTTGCTGGCGTGCGACACCGCTTACCCGGAGCCGCTCCACAGCGCCCGCCCGATTCCCGATGCGTTTGGGATGGCACTGGTGCTGGCGCCGCAGCGCAGCGCACGGGCGCTGGCGCAAATCAGCGTTGACCTGACCGACGCCAGCGCCGACCGGCTCGACGACGTCGCACTGGAAGCCTTGCGCAACGCAATTCCAGCCGCGCGCGGTTTGCCGCTATTGCGCGCCATCGCACAGCGGCAGGACGGCTGCGTGGTGTTGGATTACCTGGGCAGCACACATCTGGCCGTGACGGTGACGCAATGCTGAATCTGGCCCGGCTCGACCACGACTGGATTGCCAGCCACATCCCGCATCAGGGCAGCATGTGCCTGCTCGATAAAGTTGAGGCCTGGGACCCGCAGCGCATCCAGTGTCGTGCCAGCAGCCACCGCGCCGCCGACAACCCCTTGCGTGCCGGTGGCCGACTGGGTGCTACCTGCGGCATTGAATACGCGGCGCAGGCCATAGCCGTGCACGGTGCCTTGCTGGCGCCGCCCGACAGTGCCAGTCCGCGGGTCGGCTATCTGGTCAGCGTGCGTGGCACACAACTGCACGTGGCTCGGCTGGACGACGTCGCTGCCGATTTGCGGGTGGAGGCCACTTGCACCACGCGCAGCGACAACAATATTCTTTATCAATTTTGCGTCAGCGCGGCGGGGCAGCCGCTGCTGGAAGGCCGCGCCGCCGGGGTGCTCAACGCCGATGCACTCACAGCCACTTCGGGAGATGCACCATGAAAAATGCCCTGGTCACCGGCGGCAGCGGCGGCATTGGCGCGGCGATCTGCCGTCGTCTGGCGGCCGACGGCTGCCATGTCTACATTCATGCCCATCGTGGGCTGCAAGCCGCGCAGGCGCTGGCCGACGCCATTTGTGCCGGCGGTGGCAGTGCCCGGGTGTTGAGCTTTGACGTGACCGACAGCGCAGCGGTCGCCGCTGTGCTGTCGCCGCTGGTCGAGCAACAGCCGATCCAGATTCTGGTCAACAATGCCGGCATCCATGACGACGCCGTGTTCCCCGGAATGACTGCCTTGCAGTGGCACCGGGTGATGGACGTTACGGTCAACGGTTTTTTCCACGTTACTCAGCCGCTGATGATGCCCATGATACGCAGCCGCTGGGGGCGCGTCATCAATGTCTCATCGATTGCGGCGCTGACCGGCAATCGCGGGCAGGTCAATTATTCCGCTGCCAAGGGTGCGCTCAATTCGGCCACCAAGTCGCTGGCGCAGGAAGTCGCCAGCCGGGGTATCACCGTCAACGCTGTGGCGCCCGGCATTATCGACACGGCCATGAGCGAATCTGTGTTCGATGCGCAGGACATTGCGCGCCTGGTGCCGATGAAGCGCGCCGGCACCCCGGCTGAGGTGGCCGACCTGATTGGCTTTCTGGCCTCGACGCAGGCGGCTTATATCACCGGACAAATCATTTCCATCAACGGCGGCATCATTTAAGGCGGATGAAAAAATGAATACTTCTGAACCGGTTCCGGTGGCGCATGCGCCGCATATCCCGCTGACCGACTACTACCAGACGGAGCAGGACCGGCAAGCTTATTTGCGCCGGATCTTTGACGACACCGCCGCCGATTACGACAACATCGAGACGCTGTTTGCCTGGGGAACCGGTTCCCGCTACCGGCGCCAGGCTCTCATCCGGGCCGGTTTGAAAACCGGCATGAAAGTGCTCGACGTGGGCGTGGGTACCGGGCTGGTTGCAGCGCAAGCGTGTCTCTTGGTCGGCGATGCGGCGCTGGTCACGGGGGTCGATCCCAGCCCCGGCATGATGGCCGCCAGTAAGCTGCCTGAGGCGATGGTGTTGGTCGAAGGTCGCGCCGAGGCCTTGCCTTTTCCGGACAATCATTTTGATTTCTTGAGCATGGGCTATGCACTGCGCCATATCAGCGATCTGAGCGTGGCCTTTGCCGAGTTTGAACGGGTGCTCAAACCCGGTGGCCGTTTATGTCTGCTTGAAATTACCCAGGCGCACAACGCATTTGCCAAGTGGCTGCTCAAAAGCTATATGCGCAGCGTGCTGCCCTTGCTGACACGACTCGTCTCAAGAAGAAGAGATACGGCCACGATCTGGCGCTATCACTGGGACAGCATAGAAGCCTGCGTACCGCCCGAACAAGTCTTGGCCACGCTCAGCGCTGCCGGCTTGACCGAGGTGAAACGGCATCTGGAAGTCGGTGTGTTTTCCGAATATCAGGCGCTCAAAAAGGGGCCAGTTCAGTCTGGCTAATCAGTTGGGGACAGAGCTGACGATCTGTCCCGCAACGTTCTAGGAACGTCCCCGCACAGGTCTTGCCAGCAACACCGGCAAGCGCAACACAAAGCCGATAAACAGGCGCGTGTGCATCCAGGTCAACAAGACGTTGTCGCGCAGGTAGCGGAAATGCGATACGCCGCCTTCGTCCGCGCGATAGTAGCGCATCGGCGCCGGCAGATTGACCGGAGTGACACCGCGCCAGCATAGTCGCACCACGGCCTCGGGGTCAAAATCGAAGTGGCGCATCCACGGCTGACCCAGCATCACTTGGCGCAGAGGTTCAACGGGATAGATGCGAAAGCCAAATAGGGAGTCTCCAATGCCAGCCCACAGCGTTTCCAGATTGGCCCACCAGTTGGAGACGCGCCGGCCCTTCACGCGCAGGCTCGGCGCACTGGCGTCGAATACCGGCACGCCCAATACCATGGCCGCCGGCTGGCGCACGGACGCAGCCATGAAGGCTGGGATACGTTCGGCCGGATGCTGGCCATCCGAATCCATGGTCAGGACGTGGCTGAATCCAGCTGCCGCGGCCTGGTCCAGGCCCTGCAGTACCGCCGCGCCCTTGCCCTGGTTGCGCGGTAACACCAGCACGCGCAGCCCGGCGTCCTGCGCCGCCATCGCCGTCAGTCCCTCGGCACTGCCGTCGTTGCTGCCATCCACCACCACCCACACGGGGGGCCAATAATGGCGTGCCGCGCGCACCGTTTCATAGACCTTGGCCCCCGGGTTGTAGCTGGGGATGAGGACGAGATGCGTGGTCGAGGCTATATTCATGATCTGAAAGCGGAGTCAGGGCCTGTGATCGGCCTGCTCGGGCAGCAAGTTGGTCGGGTAAAACGCTGAGCCCTGCACCAGCTCATGGGCAAAGTAGTGTTCCAGTTCAGTCATGAAACGCTTGCTATGCTGCGGCGGCTCAAAGCACCGCCCTAGGCGCACGCGGTAATGGATCGGCATGGGCGGTTTGCGAAACAGCGACCAGCCTTTGCTCAGGTACTTCGAATCGGTCTCTATCAGCACCGTCTGCACCGGCACCTGTGCCTGATGTGCGATCAGGCCGACACTGCCCTTGAGGGGATTGACCGGGGACGAGACGGTGCGCGTCCCTTCGGGAAAAAGCAGCAGATGGCTGCCACAGTCAAAATCGCCGACCGCCTGTTGCACCATGCGCCGCACCGGTTCATTGCGGATGTAGCGCGCCAGGCGGGCACCGGCACCGAGAAAAATATTGTTCATCAGATCGGCTTTGAGCACACAGGCGACATTGGGCAGGCGTGAAATCACCATTACCGCATCGAGCAGGCAGGGATGATTGGGCGGGATGATCAGCGACGGCTTGTTGCGTAGCACATCGAGCGCATCCAAGTCAAAGCTGCAGCGGCGCGACAGGCTGAGACTGCCAAGATACATCCGAAATAGGGCGGTGATGACGTGCCGCCCCAGCGAGCGTCCCCGCTGCTCGCTCAGCAACGGGTAGAGCAGCTGTGCAACGGGCGTCCATGCCAGGCACAGCGTCCCCAGCGAGGCGAGGCGAGGCCAGGCCCAGATACAGCACCAGGTAGTCGTAGCCATGCAATAAAACACGCAATGCGGCGCGCATGGTCAGTCCCACTGGCCGGCCATGAAGATCAGTGGATGCGCCGCAGTGGCCTCAATTTCCAGCAGCAGGTCTTCGCGGCATATATCAGCCTGCAGGTAGACCGCTTTGGGTGGGGCACTCACGATGCGTTCAAGCTCGCCGCGAATCAGTGTCAGATCAGCGGGGCGACGCAGATAGACTTTGTAATCCAGCATGGCTAGATTGAAGACGGGCTGGCTCGCCAGAGGATTGGCTTCGGCCAGAACGGCCTCGATATTAGCCATGGTTTCACCGGTTTGTGCCAGCACATCGCCGGGGTGCAGGCTGGCGTGGCCAACAATACTGGCGGTGCCGGATACAAACAACAGCTCTTCTTGTGGCAGCCGCACCAGACTGGCCCGCGCGAACGTCGGGCTGCGCGGGCCATACTCCTGCGGATATTGGCAGGCACTGATCTGGCGCGGGTTTTCTATGCTGAGCGGCAGCGCGCGTCCGGCCAGAAAGGCAATGCGCAAAGGCCCTCGCGCAGAGCCCAACGCACATGCGGCGGGGGCATTGCCCGCCACATCGCGTCCGTGAGCCAGGAAAGCATCCTGGCGCCCCAGGTTGAACTGGCGATAGCGCTCCAGGCCAAAGCTGTGGGCATTGATATCGGCGATGTAATTCCAGAAGCGAAACAGATACGGGTAGTGCAGCGTGTCAAGTAACGCAAACACCTGGCGATAGGCCGACTCGGTGGCCTGTTGCAGCGGCGTTTTGTCAGCACCGACGTCAAACAAGGTTTCAGACAGTTCAATCACGCCGAACAAGGCCGCATCGTCATGGCGATAACGGATATCGCCACACTGCCCCTGCGTCAGCTCGCCGCTGCCGTGCCAGACTTCGCAGAAGGAAGTGTCGGCGCCCAGTCTGGGCATGGCGACGTGCAGAAATGGCAGTTCAGCGTCAGCTTGTGCCGGGTTTGCAGGCGCATCGGCAGAAAAACAGAGCGCGCCCAGCAAGCAGTCTTTCCAAGCTGCCGGTTGCTTCAAAAACGCTGCAATGGATAGGCTTGCGCCGTGCAGGCTCGATACTGTCTCGTGCATCAGTTCACCACTGCGCCGGTTTCATGCAGCGGGGTTTTACCAAACACGTTACCGGCCGGCAGGGCAGCGGCCGGCGAGCCTGCAGGAAGAGTGTTCATCGCTTAAGCTGGCTGGTTGGTTGGTTGGTTGGTCATCAGCCTGAATTGTATCGGCGAAGCCCCGGTCAAAGTTCCAGTTTGAGCCTGACGGCAGAAGCCATCGCGGCCTGGGGCGTTGTTGAATAAATCGGATTTTCAGCGCCATTCCGACGAACTGGCATGATGTGGGTCGATTTCGCGTTCAAAAGGGCGTTGTTGAATAAATCAGAAATCCGCCGTGATTTCCGCGAACTGGCATGATGCCGGCTGATTCCCCCTCCCAAAACATCCAGTGCCCTACAAACATAGCGAGAGCCGTCGTCACAAATTTACAAAAGCCAGTAACTACTCAGCCCCCCGAAGCGATAAGCGACAATTCTCGGCAATGCAAACCCCATCAAGTCTGAGTCATTTAAGCCATGCCGACACCGTCTTTTTTAGCTTTGCCACTCTTTTGGTGTCCGCTGGCATATGTGCCGCTGCGGCCTTTCGGCTTGTTATGGACTCTTTGACTTTGGTCACGGGGGATGCCACTAGTTTTTTCGGTCCCTTTGTTGCTATTTTTTTGGCAGACAGCTTCCTTTTGTTCGAACTAGCTTTCTGAGGCGCAACCAGCGCTTCATCCATCTCGATGCCAAACACATCGGCCAACATGGACTCGTCGAGCACTTTGCCGGCCGCAGGGCCTTTCTTCGATTTCGGTAAACCGCCACCCGCCTGCATTACAAGCTCTTTAGCGTCCACCCGCCGCAGACCAAAAAGCAACTCAGGCGCTTGATCCAGTCGCGCGCCCACCCCGTAGAGCACAGCGGCAATGTGTTTGCACATCGAGGCTGAATCTGGACAACTGCAACTAAAACTGATCTCCTTGGGTGCCGGAAACAGCCCGATACGCGGCGTGCAAATCCTATGCATCACGGCGCTAGAAAGTTTGCCCTGCAATAGTTCTACCAGCGAGTCAATCGACCCAGAACAGTCTTTGCCAATCGCCTGCCACTGAGTCAGCGGAACTTGGGTAACCTTGACTGTGACCTGGTACAAACTCGAACCCATCACTTGCGCCTGCACTTGTCCCTCGGTGATCGCCAGGTGAATCACCGAGCCGTTGCGAACATACGTTCGGCCTCTGGGCATGCGATTGGCATAGTCGCTATAGGTCTCCAGGTTATCGCACCAGGCCTTACCCCAAAACGTCTTGGCAATCGCGCCCCGATAGGGCTCAATTGGCGACAAACTTGCGCCAGACTTCTTGGCCTTGGTGGCGGCCTTCTCAGCCTTTTTACGCCGTTCTGCCACCGATACGTAAGGTGCCCAGCCGTAGTAGCTCATGTCGGTCCTCAGCTTTCCTGTGCTGTGTGAATATCCAATTTAACCAAATCCAACAGCTCGCTGTCGCTCATTTCGGTCAGCAGTATCTCCGCGCCGCCTTCGAGCACGTCTTTGACCAGTTGCTGTTTGGATTCGATCAGGGCATCAATGCGGTCTTCCACCGTGCCACGGCAAACGAATTTGTGTACCAGCACGTTCTTCTTCTGCCCAATGCGAAACGCCCTGTCAGTGGCCTGATTTTCAACTGCAGGGTTCCACCACCGATCAAAATGAATCACATGCGAGGCGGCAGTCAGGTTGAGCCCGGCACCGCCCGCCTTGAGCGACAAGACAAAAAACGGCGTCAACTCATCGTCTTGAAACCGCTTGACCAGATCACGCCGCTTGGCCACCGGCGTGCCACCATGCAGCACCAGCCCATCACGACCGAAAATGGCGCCCAGAAATGCGGCCAGTGGCTCTGTCGTTTCACGAAACTGGGTAAACACGAGCACCTTTTCTTGCCGCTCGGCAATCACTTCGACCAACTCCCGCAGACGGGCAAACTTGCCACTGTCATCCGCATCCCAGGCACCGTCTCCCGACCACTGGGAGGGATGATTGCAAATCTGTTTGAAGCGCATGAGGTAGGACAGCACCAGCCCTTTGCGTCCAATGCCCTCGGCATCTTGGAGTTCAATGGCCAGCTCCTGAACGGCGCGCTGATACAGTGCCGCCTGAGCCGGACTCAGGTGGCACCAGGCCTTGAGCTCGGTCTTGTCGGGCAAGTCATCAATCACTCGTTTGTCAGTTTTGAGTCGCCGCAAAATGTACGGGCGCACCAGATTGCGCAAGGGGCCAAAGTGCTCTGCCTTGGCCAGGCGCTTGGCAAAGTTGGCAAACACTTTGCCCGAGCCCAACAAGCCGGGATGCGTGAAATCAAAGATGGACCACAGATCGGACAAGCGGTTTTCCACCGGGGTGCCGGTCAGTGCGATGCGTGTGTCCGCCTTGAGCAGCTTGACCTGGCGCGTCTGCTTGGCGCCGGGATTCTTAATGGCCTGTGCTTCATCAATCACCGCCACGCGCCAATCCTGTTCCATCAGCACCGGCAGCCGCAACAATGAGCCGTAACTGGTAATCACCAGATCGACCCCTGCCAGTTGCTGCGCATCCAGGGCGCGCAAGTCGGCGCTCGCCATGCTTGAGGGGTGAACGATCAACACGCGCAAACTAGGGGTAAAGCGCTCAGCTTCGACTGACCAGTTGGCCAACAGCGACGCGGGTGCAACCAGCAAGCTGGGGCGCAACGCGTTCTGATGCTCCTGTTTCAATACCAGCAGCAAGGCCAGCACCTGAATCGTTTTGCCCAGGCCCATGTCATCGGCCAGACAGGCTCCCAGGCCCAGTTGGGTCAACAGGTACAGCCAGCGCACGCCTGCCTCTTGATAGGGCCGCAACGTGGCTTTGAGTTGCGCACCAGGATTCACCTGCGCCAAACCTTCGGGTTGGCGTAAGCCCCGTAGCGTCTGGGCCAGCCAGGGACCCGCCACCAGTTGCGCCCAATCTGCATCCTCGGGATCGATGTCACCTTCCAGCGAAGCTCCTGTCATCAGGCGCATGGCCTCAGAAAAAGGCAAGCCAGCGTCGCTGGCGGCTTGCTCAATCCCCTCAAAGCGCGCCATCATGCGCTGCAACTTGCTGCGGTCGATCTCGACCCAGCGCCCGCGCATCAACTGCAAGCCATCACTGCCATTGAGCAAGGCGTTAAGCTCTTCCTTTGTCAGCGTATCACCCTCTAGCGTGACTGCCATGCTGAAATCCAGCAAGGCACCGATACCCAAGAGCGAAGGTGGGCGCTCACCCACACTGGCCCGAACAACAGGGCGCACCGGTCGGCCAGCGCCCCAGGACTGAGGCGCACGCACCAGAATTCCAGCCGCCTCCAGTTGCGGCACAGCTCTCAGGAACTGGTAGGCGTCTTGCGGTGTCCAGCGCAGCGGGTGGTAAATCTCACCAGCCTCCACCATGTCGTGCAACCAGGTGAATTGCGCGGCAGCAGCCTGCACTGGTTTGAGCAAGGAGAGCAATTGCGCCTGGCTCTTGCCATCTGAGAATTCAGTCAAGGCTTTGGAGAGCGGCAAGTGTTGCGCTTTGCCATGGGCTGACAGGCGCGAGGTGTAAGTGGCCAAAAAGGCAAATGGCGCGTCCTGGTCTTTGCGGTTTTCGGCCAGGTTAAAGTACACCCGACCGACCAGATTCCAAGCCGGATGAAGGTTTTTAAGGAAATCTGCCAGCGGCATTTTTTCTGCAGCCAATTCAGCCTTAAAAGCATCACCTGTTTCAGACCACAAAGTTGCCAGCACTAGGTCTGTCAGGTACTCGGCACCGCGCATCGGTGGCACGTCGGCAATCAGGGCATCCAGCACCGCCATGCTGGGGAGGGCAATCGAAATCTCTGCGCCCTCGCCCAGTCCACACACCGCGGTCACATAGCGCGCTGCAAAGTCCCGCCACCAGGCAAAAACTGGCGGCAACACCGTGGCCACCTGCACGGCTCCCAGATAAAGCAAACCATGCCCGGGTCCCAAGGCAAACGCATCCATCAATCCAGTCTGAAAATCAACCCCCAAGGCAGGCGCATCAGCATCACGCGTCAACAACAAATGCCCACTCGGTGATAGCCGCAATGCAGGAAAACCAGAAATGGCGGGAGTTTCGGATGCGCTCATGCCGATGAGTTTATGTCTTGTACTGGCAAACATAGGCCGTCGGCTGGGCTGGCTTTGAGTGAATTCTCGAGCGACGGGCGGACTTTAAAACTCAAACGAACTGGATTGGCCCTGGATACTTGGCCACAACACTGTCGGCCGTGATCAACGTAATGCCCTCCGCTGTGGCCTGCGCGACGAGGATTCGATCAAACGGGTCTTTATGAATGGGCGGCAAACTTTCTACGAAAACAGCGTGTGCGCTGGTAATGGGCAACTCCAAATAGCCGTTGTCGAGCAGGCCGCGCCGCAGCAGTCTGGCGTCAACCTGGAAGTCCTCGCGCCCCAAGCCATTTTTTATGGCGATCTCCCAAATGCTGGCGGCGCTAAAAAGCAGCTCGTGATCCGGATTATTGAGCAGGGTGAGTGCCTTGGCGGGCACGCGCTCTGGCGCATTGGCCGCCCACAGCAAAAGATGAGTATCGACGAGCAACTTCATTCCGCACCGCCCGCAAAGAGGTCTGCAATCGTGTCACTACCCATGCGATCGAAATCGTCGGGCACCTGCAGCATTCCCTTCATAAAACCCAAGCGCCGGCGTTGTGCCCCGCTTGGCGTATTGATAGCGGTGACCTTGACCAGCGGTTTGCCCGCCTTGGCAATAATAAAAGGCTCGCCCTGCCCCGCCATCGCGATAAGTCGCGATAGATTGGTTTTTGCTTCATGAATGTTGACGGTTTGCATACTGGCTCCAATTGAACTAAGTCAATTAGTTTAGTCTATAGGCTATTTTCTGATCGGTCAAGGCAGTGAATCCTCGCGCCGAAGCAACAAAAGCAATGCTGCGTGTCGTGACATGGATACAGATGAACCGGGCGCTGGATTTGCTGACCCCAGCTCTCGAGCGCCAAGTAAGCAAAACAGGGGAAAGATTAGCAATTGCCAGACGGTGGGTGCTGGACGTGCGCAAAGCGCTCTTCTTCTGCTTGAATCCAAAGCTTCAAGGAGGCTGGACTGGTCAGTAGTGTCATCATTGGATCCTCGGCTGCGAGCTCGTTATGGTTTCCGATGCTGGCAACGCTCAGAGCGCCACCCTCCTCCTCATCCCCTGGACCGCCTTGATCTTCCTGGCCAGCTCCTGCGTCGAATAGATCGAAGTCGTGTCAATGCTGGCGTGTCCGGCCAACTCGCTCACCACCTCGATCGGCACGCCATCGACCAAGGCTTGCCTCACAAAGGTATGGCGCATCCAGTGCGTGCTGGCTTTCTCAAACCGGCGCGGATCAAGACCGGCATCGGCCGCACTTTTGGCCACCTGGGTGAAGAAGCGTTTGAGCACCGCATAGATGCCAGCGG
>Ga0209913_1001528_pt1 | contig 12403 bp, 13 predicted proteins | sample PersoiDNA2013203_FD_185805 | JGI IMG/M metagenome (GOLD analysis project Ga0209913, IMG submission 185805) | Permafrost soil microbial communities from the Arctic, to analyse light accelerated degradation of dissolved organic matter (DOM) -... | ecosystem: Environmental > Terrestrial > Soil >... | reverse complement strand
GACCGTCCTGGACGGTGGCATCCGGCCCGACGTTACGGCCGCTGTAGGTCTTGGTATTGGGGTCGAAGTGGATCTGGCCGTCAGGCAGAGCCCGGGGCTGGGCGCCAATAGCCACCCCACTGGGGGCTGTGACGGGCGCAGCACCTGCGGCTTCGCTGGCCTTGATCTTGGCGGCGTTGGCTTCGGCGTAGGGGTCGCGCGGGGCCGGAGCTTGGGGCGCAACTGCAGGCGCGGCAGGTGCAGGGGGCTGCTTGCCGCTGTTGAAAAAGCCGGGGCTGTTCACCCGATCCAGTGCGGCGGAATCCACGCCAGCGCCTGCCAGGTTGGCGACCCCGTTGATCCAGGAGCCCACACGGTCCAGGGCGCTGCGGCCGGACTCGGTGCGTTCCATGCCCTCGCGAATCAAGTCGCCAGCGGCGTTGCCGGCCGAATAGGCACCGGCAACAGCGCCCACCGGCGTGGGCAGCACCGACAAGATCGAAGCCGCAGACCGGACTCCCTTGTTCAGGGCATTGGCGCCTTCGCCGCGCTCCAGGGCAGCCGCCATCTGCTGGGCGTTGTCCAGGCCGTCAACAGCACCAAGCACACGGCTGGCACCGCGTACCACGGGATTGCTCGCAATGGCCTGAACGCCATCAAGAACCTGGCCGGCAGCACCTTTGACCGTGGAGCCGACGTCCTTCATGGCGTCCACGGCGCTGCGGAATTGACCGTTGACGCGGGCGCGGGAAGCCTCCATCCCGCTGGCAGCAGCCGCGGGCTCGGCCACCGGCGCTGCACCATTGCCGCCCACAGTGAAGTTCGGGCGGTACCCGTTGTCACCAGTGCCGGCCACGGGCACAAGGCCGGTGCCCGGGCCAGATGGCACGGTGCGCGCCTGGGGTGCCGCCGTGGCCTGGGCCGGAGCCGGGTTGTTCTCCAGGCTGGCCATGCGGCTGGCCGCCGTAGTTGCACCAGGCTGTGCACCATTGCCACCCATCGTGAAGTTCGGACCCGTGGGTACCGTCTGCATGGCCGTTGATGCGGAAGGCGCCGGAGCAGGCAGGGCCGGCCGGGCCGGGGTCTGGTCGGCGGAGACCGTCCAGTTCGGTTGATAGCCGTTGCGCCCGGTGCCTTCGACCGGAACGACCTCGCCACCGTCGGCCAGGGCTCGAACCTGCGGAGCAGCGGCCATGCGCGCACGGGCGGAACCCTGGACCAAGCCACCATCGGCAAAAGCAGGCACGCCAATCGGCTTGGGGGCGATTCGCGGACTCAACGAGCTCATGCGGCTAACGGCCGTGGCTTGGGTGTTGGGCTGGACGGGCGCAGCAGCAGGCTGAACTGGGGTGGCGGTGGCCGGGGCTGGGGCCGGAGAATACTGGCTCATCAGACGCGAGCGCGCATCGCGCCCTTCTGCCGCAGTCGAGGCCACGATGCTGCTGGACTGAGTGTCGGCGTTGCGCAGGTTGTTGCGCTGCTGCCAGTCCAGCTGGGGCGCTCCGGCGGTAGCGCCAGGCAGCGTGGCGAGTACCTGGGCCGCATTGCTGGTTGCTGGTTGCTGCGCCGGCACGCCTGCCAGTGCAGGATTTGCAGCAAGGACGGCCGATGCAGATTGCTGTGCGGCGTTGTCGTCGGTGCCCACCTCGCCGCCGTCGGCGCGGGCCTGTGCGCCATCCTTGAAAGCGGGTTTGCCGCTGGGCTGGTGTGTGGCATCGATCATGGCAAGCAGCCGCGCAGCGCCTACCGATTGCACGGTGTCAGCCGGCATGACGACTTCACCGGGGCTGAGCATGGCCGGCACCTGGTCATCAGTCGGGCCGCCGGGGCCGGTCACCTTGCCGCCGTGCTGCATGGGCTTCGCGTGGACCATGCCGCCATGCCGGAAGTGCGGGAGGCTCGCCAGGCGCTGGGCTGCGGTCTGCTTGGCGTGGTGGGAGGGAGCGCCTTTCTGCTGGGCGCCAGGAAGACTTGCGAGTCGAGAAGCTGCTGATTGCATGATGGACCTCGTTCTGTTGTGAGGCTCATTCTTCGCGCGCGCGCGCGAATGGACGAACCCCAGAGGGGTGATCAGCGAACCATGGCCCAGGCGAAAAAAAGCCCGCACGAGGCGGGCATCAAGGTGTCGGAAAATTTCCGACATCGGGGGTTCATCAGCAAGCGGATACTACTCTAGACAGTAGTTGCGAGCGCATCCACTGTGGGGGTCATGCGGCGTCGCGGACACGCATGATGGTTTGACGACTGGTTCCGTACTCTCTGGCCAGCGCCGCGACGGCCACGCCTGCGGTCAGCTTGTCTCGCACCTCACAGGCCTGGGCGTCGCTTAGGCTTTGCGGTCGGCCCAAGGTCTTTCCCTCTGCCTTGGCCCTCGCCAGCCCGGCCTGGGTGCGCTCGATGATCAGGTCTCGCTCGAACTCGGCCACCGAGTTGATCACCCCCATGGTCATCCGGCCGGCGGGGCTTGTAAGGTCCATACCCCCGAGTGCCAGACAGTGGACTTTCACACCGGATTGCGCCAAGCGATCAACGGTAGCCCGCACATCCATGGCATTGCGGCCGAGGCGATCCAGCTTTGTGACCACCAGCACGTCACCAGACTCCAGCTTGTCCAGCAACTTGGCAAAGCCCGGGCGCTGGGTGGACTCCACCGAACCGCTGATGGTCTCGGTGATGGCGCGCTGCGGTGCGACCTGAAAGCCGGCTGCGGCGATTTCCTGAATTTGGTTTGCCGTGGTTTGGTCGGCTGTGGAGACCCGGCAATATGCAAAGACTCTGCTCATGATTCCCCCTGTGCATGTACGTAAAGGATGTGCGAATCATGATGCATGTTCAAAATACCGTCAAGCTAATTTTCGGACATGCTGTGCAAGGGTGTACGTAATCGACCGTTTTTGGCGCGATTCACGCGGGCGCCTTGCCCCCCTCACTTTGAGTCATCCATGGCGATGGCATATCAGGCCTTTCCTGCTTGAGGTTGAACTTTCGAGAGCAGGGCATGAAGCCTTACGGCCCGCTCTGCGTCGGTGATGGTGCGGGTCTGGATCGGCCCCAGATCCTCGGCCCCACCAACGGCCAGTTTGTCGCCGTACTTCTTCGGCGCCAGTTTGGCGGCCGCCCACTTCCGGGCATCCACTCGGAGCTTTGACCGGGCAATCACATCGTGGTCGACGCGCACGGCGCCGGTCTCGGGATCGGTGTACGTGTCGTTCTGGCCGTCGTCCGCGATGGCAATGATCTCGTCGAAAAGCTTCTCGGCCTGAAGCTCCCTCGCGCGCGCGTACTGTTGCGCAAAGTCCTGCCGCTCGCCCTTCGCCAGCCACCCAAAGACAGCCGAAAGGCTCGGCATGGTTTCATCCAGGCAGATGGCGCGCAGGCTTTCGCCCTCGATCAGGCGGGCACAGATCCGGTCGGCCAGGGCTTGGCTGAAGATCGTGGGCCGCCCCATCTTCTTTGGCGCTGCTTTGCGCGGTGCTCGCTTGGCCGGTGCCTTCGCTGGCTTCTTGGTCATGAAACCACCGGGAAGGCAGAGCGGCCAAGACCGGACAGGAGTTCAACCAACGGATTCACCCGCTGAGCGTTGTCCTTCTCGTACATGCCCAGGATCTTGGCGGCCCGGTCCAAGGCCGTGTTCTTGTCGGCGATCTTGTACTTTTTGACGTGGCCCACGAAAACACGCTCGGCGCCTTTGCCCTCCCACACCTCTTCCACATCCAGGCCCACGATGCAGGCGGCCGTGTCGGCGTCGAGTTCGTTCAGGGGGATGGGCGCACCCTCGGGGGTGAACATCTTGCGCGGGTCGAAGAAGGCGATGCGGGCGGTTTCTCGCTCGACCCGGGCGGCCGTCAGCTCCATCTCATCCAGGCGGGCCTTCTGCCGGGCCTCGATCTCAGCCATGCCTTCAGCGATTGCTGCCGCGACAGCCGGTTTTGACAGGTTCTCGGCCCCGATCTGCCGTGCTGCCTTCTGGCTGTACCCGGCGCGCAGGGCTGCCTGCGTTGCGTTCTGGTCGATCAGATACTCACGAACGAAGCGGGCCTGCCGCAGGCGCAGAGGGGAGCGCTTGATTGCAGGTGCCTGTGCGGTTGCTTGAAGGTTTTTCGAAGTCATGCCCGATTTTTTGTCGGTTTGCCGTCGGCGGGCGAACCTCAAAGGGGGCGCGCTTGATTGCCGCCCTCCGATTCAAGGGCAGTTACCCGGCGCTTGGCAGCCTTCAAATCCCGATCGAGCTCGGCCACCATCGCCTGGGTTTCAGTGTTGTCCTGGATGTTGCTGAAGCGGACGAATTGGCCGGCCGTCAGGGCCCCCACTGCTCGCGCCTCCTCGGGCCAGAGGTCCAGAACGACGTCGCCGATCTCGAGTTTGACCATGCCGCCGGGCATGACGGTCGCCGACACGGCTCGGGTTGGCGGGGCGGCCACCACGGGGACGAATACGCCGCGGCTCACTCGGCGCAGCTTTCCGTCATCCAGCAGACGAGCCACGTGGTCGTTCACGATCGTGAGCTTGTAACCAGTGGCGGCGGCAATCGTGTCGTGGGTGATCACCTGGCCTTCAGCGTGCAGGCTCTCGATCGCGCTGATGATGATCTGGCCAGTGCTCGGGGCTTTTTGTTCGGGCAGAATTTTCATGATCTGGTTCTTTCAGTGGCAGCGCCAAAGTTTTTCAGGGCTGGAGCGGTGCGACAACCCTTAGAGGCTGTCCCGGTGTCGTGAGATCTTGGCGGCCTCGGCCAAGGTGCTTGGGGGTGCGACGCGATCTTTGAATCTGCGCTGGTCTTGTTCGCGGCGCCGGCGGTCGAGGTCCTGCAAGGTCCCGGAAGGGTCCAATGCAAGAGCTACCAGCCACCACGTCATAACCAGGACATGCTTTGTCCCATACTTCAGCTCGTAAGCGCCGCAGCGCTGGACCGCATACCGGCAGTCATCAGAGGCCTTGCTGTCCAAGAACTCCAGCAGCTCATCGACCTCGACATCCTCTTGTGGGGTCCGGTGCTGGTCACAAACCTCATCTGGGTGCATTGCCCGAATTTGCTGGTCTGGCGTGTTCGGGTTGTCTATCGCACTCACGCCGTTGAGGCACATCGGCTGCTCGCCAGGCGCGAAGGCCTGAAAGCTCACGCAGCTTGAGCATTTGCGGTTTGGTTCGTTGTTCATTGCTGCTGCTCCTGAGTAAACGCAATCCCAGACATCGATCGAAGGACCGTGGCCAGGCCGAGCTCGATTGAGGTCTCGGCATAGGCCTCAATGACCTCCGTCAGAAGAATCGTTTGAAGTTGCATCACAAGAACTGCGGCCGCTTTTGTCTCTGGCTCCCCGTCGGGCAGGTCAACCCAAGCTTTCGCGGATTCCACGAGTTGGTGCACCCGCGCGGTATACCGTTCGAACTTCTCGAGCCGAATTTCTGACGGGGTTTTGCGAATTGAAGTGGCCATGGCTTTCCTTGGTGGTGAATTGATCAATGCAGGAGTTCGAGGCCTGTCGATCCGAGAGCTGTGTGCACATCGATTGACGGGTCGGTCATGACCCAATCGCCTCCGCCCCATGCGAGGCAGGTGGCCATGGGTAGATCTCTTAGATGGAATACCTCTAAGAGGTGTCCCTCTGAAGGAACAGCAGAAGCATCAAAAACAGGGGTCTTTGTTCCTTCTGAGAGAACAGTGGCGGGCCCCATTGCTCTCTCAGAAGGAACAGGCAAAGCGCTTGCTGTTCTCCCAGGAGGAACAAGGGGGGTAATTTTTTTGAACGCACCCGCAGGGCGGTCGACGTTGGGCGAGGCATCCATGTACGCGCTCCTTTGAAAGGTTTCTGCAGCCCCCACGTCGTAGCGGGGGTGACTGGCGAGCGACACCCAGGTCACCGCATACCAACTTGCACGGTTTGGCCGTTGGCCTTTGACCGTCTCGAAAAGAAATCCGGCTTCGATCAGGTCGTCTTTGGCTCGCTGCAACGTGCCTGCAGAGCTCCAACCCATGGCGGCAAAATGATTGCGAGAGCACAGCAGCTGCCCGTTGTTCTCGCCTCGCGGGCTGAGTTGCGTAGCTATGTCGATCAGCAGCGATCGGGCCGTATGGCTGAGACCACGATAGGCAGCCGAGTTGATCACCGCGTGGGGCAGTGCCACGAACAGGCCCCCATCTCGATTCCCTGCGTTGCTCATGCCTGGCCACCCCGGCGCACGGCCATGATTTGGGCACACACAGCCATGAGGCCGGCGCGCTGATGCAGGTCGTTGGCATCCTCACCCTCGACAGGGCTCATGCACCACGGCAGGCCCGTGGCCTCAGCGGTGCGCTGCCCGGTGCCGCTGGCGTCGTGGTCGGCGAACACGAAGGCCCGGCCCTTCACCTGGGGGGCGACATGCTCCAGGTTGTTGGCACTGAAGCAGATCAGCACGGAGGCCCGCAGGCCCACGCTACGCAGCGCAGCCAGCACGCTCAAGGCTGTGGCATACCCCTCGACCAAAAACGTCTCTGGGGCGTTCTTGTCGCCCAGGCGCAGCACGGCGCCGCGGGCTCTCATGCCGGGCAGCATCTTCTTGACCCACTTGCGCTGAGGCTCGTCCCAGCGGATCAGCTGGGCGCCCTGCAGCTCGTTCGTGGCCAGGTTGCGCATGGGGATGACCAGGGCGCCGTCTTTGGCCACCATGCCCTGGGCATCCGGGAAGCCCTTGCGGTGCAGGTAGTCATGCGAGCCCGGGGTCGTGGCACGGATCAGCTCGGCTGCCTTGATTGCCGTGCGGCGGTGTTCCTGCTCCTGGGTAGCTGCAGCCGCCTGGCGCTTGGCCTTCCATGCAGCTTTCTCGGCCTCGGTCCAAGGCTGGGCATCACGGTCGTTGAACCACTGCACCCGGGCCTCGCTGGCCCAGTTGAAGACCCAGCCGCGTGCACCGTCCCAGAAGTAGGCACCGTTCGTAGATTTGGGCTTCTCGACCGTGCCGCAGCGACGAATCTTCTCGCCGGGGTACAGCCGGCCCGGGTCGATCTCCAGGCCATGGGCCCGCGCGAAGTTGATGAAGTCCCCGCTCATGCTGCCCTTGCTTTCGCGTAGGCCAAGTTCATGCTGGTGATCTTGCCCCGCACTGCTGCGGTAACCGGCACCACTGGCGTGGATTCAAGGCGCCATGTGCGCGGGGGCTCGCAGCCTGCAATATTCTTAAATTGATGCCACACACGGCCATACTGCTTTTCAGGGGGGCGGCTGCTCTTGCGGGCAAGGGTGCAGAGCTGCTCCCACAGGTGCCTGTGGTCGTCAGCCAGCTTCTTTTTTCCAAGCATGACGGGCTGCATTTCGCCGGGGATTGCCTCAACCATGGCCGGGGCTTGGTGCTCAAAGCCGCAGGACATGCAGCGCTTGGCGAAGGGCTTGTACCCACAGGATGGGCAACCCTTGGCCTCGAAGTCGTCCTTCTCGCGGCGGATTGCCTTGTCCAGCTTCTCGCCCTGGTCCAACTCCTGCAGGCCGTTGAAGAAGATGTCCGTGTAATCCTCGGCGAAGCGGATGATGTTGCCGCTGTGGTCCAGCAGCAGGCAATCTGTCTTGCCCGTTGCGGGTGATGAGCGCAGACCCCGGCCCCACATCTGGATTGCGGTGGACAGGGATTTACGCAGCGGGCGGCAATCCACCACGCAGCCCACATCGGGCACATCAAAGCCTTTGGCCAGGGCCTCAACGCTGATCAGAACGCGCAGGGTGGAATCGGGTTTGCTGTACTCCCCGAGCAGCAATTTGCGCTCGTCTGCAGTGGTCTCGCTGGTGAAGACCGCAGCCATGACGCCGGCATCAAGGAACTGGCGGGCCAGCTCTTGGCAGTGCTTAATCGTCGACCCAAAAACGATCGTCTTGCGGTTCTCGCCGTACTTCAGCCACTCGGTGACCACATCGCCGACGATCTCCATGCCGCGCTGCTCGGCTGCTGCATCAGTCCATTCGCCGCCCGATGTAGCCGCGCCGGTCATGTCGGCACGCTTGCAGGACAGCACCCGCATTGGCACCAGCACGCCTTGCTCGGTCAGAGCGTGCATGGTGGTGGCATTGATCAGGTTGCTGAAAAGCTTGCCCAGGCCCGGGCTGAATGGTGTGGCACTCAGGCCGATGCAAGCCGCAGCGGTGTTTTGAATGAACTTGGTCCACACCTTGAGTTGGGTGTGTGCCTCGTCAATGATGACGACATCGGCCTTTGGCCAGTAGCCGCGCTTGGCCAGGGTCTGGGCACTGGCGATCTGGAACGGCAGGTCGTTACGGCGCCAGTGGTTGGCCTGCACGATGCCGTGATCCTTCAGGCCGTAGGCATCGGCCGCGGCGCTGGTCTGATCGATCAGCGTGGTGCGATCGCACACGAAGACCACGCGCCGGCCTTTGATCAGCGCCTCGTGGGCAATGCGGTGGGCCAGATAGGTTTTGCCGCCACCGGTGGGCGCCATGATCAACTGGCAGCGGTGGCCAGCGCGGAAGCCTTCACGCAGCGCCTGGTGAGCGGTCTGCTGGAAATCGCGCGGGGGCGGGAAGCAGGCGGAAGCGTAGTTCGGTGCCTCATCCCAGAGGGGGCGAAGAACGGCGCTCATGCTGCTGGCCCCTTGCGTGCGCGGTCCAACTGGCGCTGCAGGGCCTTGCACTGCTTCACCGCCTCATTTTTCTCGTTCATCAGACCATTGAGACGCTGCTGCAACTGGCCGTTGAGGTGGTTCAGGCGGGTGATCTCAGCGTGGGCGGTGGCCAGCTTGTCGTCGGAGTCCAGAAGTTTGGCCAACACCTCGCGGTCGGCGGCTTCTGCCATGGCGAGTGCCGCCAGTTCCTCGGCATCTGGGCCTGTGTCGGCGGGCGGCGTTTCCTCGCAGGCTGAAGGCTCGACGGCTTCGGCTGTGGGTGAAGCCTTGGGAGCAGGGGCGGCAAGGGCGGCAGCTTGCTGATCCTGGGGAAGCTTTGCGATGGCTGCAGCCTTGGGCAAGCCCACGTCGCCACGTTTCACAGCATCAACAACCTCGGGGGCTGCGCGTTTCTGCACTGCCTTGGCCTGGGTGATGGTGTTGGGGTGTACGCCGGCGATCTGGGCCAGTTCTGCGGTGGTCTTGGCACGATCCACATTCAGTGTGGATCGCTGATCGCCATGAGGCCGCCAGTCGTAGACTGCGGTGGTGGCCAGAGCCAGCTGAGCCTGAGTGACATGGCGGCGGGCCTTGTTCTGTGCCAGCACAAAGTCGCGCGGGTCTGTGGCTGGATCCAGGTCCACTTCAGGGCACTCCATGCCCAGCTCAGAGGCGGCGGTGTATCGGTGCCAGCCATCGAGCACCATGCCATCCAGTAGGGTGATTCCGTTCAGAATCCCGACGTTTGCGATGCTGTCTTTGAGGGCTTGGAAGTCCTCGGGTGCCATGGCTGGAAATGCCGAGCTGAGGGGGTGTTGCAGGCGCTTCACTGTGCGACCTCCGGAGCATCCTCGTAAGCCATGACCCAGCGGGCCAACACCAACGAACGCAGACGGATCGCGTGCACTACCAGGCGCACGATTCGATAGTGGGATGGGGTGGCGCACCAGACGCGCAGCGCCAGTTGGTTGAAGACGGTCATCAGATCGCCTCCAAGTTCCGGAGCATGTCGACGCGCTTGGCGTGCAGACGATCTACCAGTTCGCGAATCTGAGCTTCAGAGTAGCCAACAGTTCGGGCGACGCAGATGGCGTCAATTTCATGGTCAGGCCACGCGACAGCACGTTGCCCAATTCGTACCGGTTTGGTCCATAGACCATTACGGATATTGTTGTAAATCGATGTGTGGGTTGTGTACCCACTTTTCTCCAGGCACCGATCGAGTCGAAGCAATTCCATTCTCTGCCCTTGCACGGCATTGGCCGTTGTTGCAATGGAGGGCAGTTTTTTTGCTCCGACATTTCCCGACAAATCCCCATGAATTCCCCATCAAATTCACGAAGAGATATCACTCACTTTACTTTATGGAAAACCGAGGATACATATCCATTGGGCCCATTTATGTGGCCCTCCTTCAGAGCCCAGGCTTTTGCTTTGCCGGCATACCAATAGCCGTGCTTCTTGGCATGTGCCGCATCTCGTAGACCATTCCTGCTCTGCTCTTGAAGGCAGGCCTCAATGTTGGGCCAATCGACTCTCAGAAGTTTCACCAATGCTTTTCTCTTGACCGGCTCTTCATCAAGGCCATCAGCGTGCAGCCTTCCCCCGTGATGATCGTTCCGCGCTATTTCGGGGAGGTGTGCTGTGCCAGCAGCATTTGGACCGTCAACCACTCGCGGCAATGCTGCCACCGCACTCGGCAAATTGCTCTCGACCCCATCATGCCTATTTGAAGACGCAATCTTCAATGCCCGCTCATTCCTCTTGAATATGAAGTTCCTGACATCCGCAACAGCGACCACCAACTTTTGCGGTGGCTGTGGGTAATCTCCGCGGCTAACAAAGAAGTTTTGCAGCGCCCTTTGGGCGCGCGCTCTACTCTCAACAAACTGAGCGTTGGCTCTTGAGACTTCAGAGTCCGCAGTGGCCAATCGATTTCTGTCGGCCGCCTCAAATTCATCGAGAGCAAGCGAGAGCGGATCAGTGCTTTCTTCGGCGTCGAAGTCATGGTCGCCGAGTTCCCCAGATGCCAAAGCGGCTTGCATTTCGGCCATCTTGGCCTGGCGGTCAGCTGACTGCCTGAGGCGAAAACTGTTCGCCCACTCTTTCGCTTCCAATTCGTCGGCGCTCTCTTTTTCGGAATCTGAGAGTGCTTTGCTATTGCTTTCCGAACTTTCCATTTCACACCCTCCCGGATGCACCGCGCCCGAAACAGGAGCCCCAGCAGGCCAGCGGGAGGTCTGGCTTTTTGGCAGGATTGCGGCCCTGCCTAGCTGGGGCAAAACTCAAATCATGCCGTGTTCGCTGGTGCACTGTTTGCACCGGTGGCCAATTGGTCGAGGTAGTCGGCCCAGGCCTGCAGCATGGTTGTGCGCTCATCGACAAAGGTTGTTCTGTCGTAGGCGCCACCATGGGCGATCTGGCCTGTGTGGGCCAATTGGGCCTCAATCACATCGGCGGGGTACTTGAGTACCTGGCGCAGGATCGTGCGGCCGGTGGCCCTGTAGCCGTGCCAAGTGTGGATGCCCTTGTAGCCCAGGGCGTCGATGGCGGCACGGATTGCTGCATCCGAAAGGGGCTTTTCATGGTCGCGCATCCCAGGGAAAACGTAGGGGCTGCGGCCGGTGATCTGGTGCAGATCTTTCAAGGTGACCACGACTTGACGGGGCAGGGGGACCAGATGGTTTTGACCGTTGATCTTCTGCGACTTGGTGCGCTTCATGTCCTCGGACGGGATGGACCATACGGCCTTCTCGAGATCCAGATCTGCCCACTTCATGGTGCGCAGGTTGCCGGGGCGCTGAAAGAGGATCGGGGCAATCTTCAGGGCTGCACGAACGATTGGCCCGCCCTTGTAGGCCGCGCTGGCCCTCAGCAACTGGGCCAGGCCCTCAGGGTCAATGATGGCGGCATAGTTCTCCTTGATCCTTGGCTTGAGGGCTTTCTTGATGTCCTGGCTGATGTCGCGGCTGGCCCGGCCGGTGGCCACTGCATAGGCCCAAATCCCGCCCGCGGTGAACCGGACCCGACGAGCCACGTCGAGGGCGCCGCGCTCCTCGACCCTGCGGATTACACCCAGTAACTCAATGGGCTCAATGGCTCCAATGGGCCGACGACCCAGGAAGGGCAGCAGGTCCTTTTCAACGTTGCGTTTTTCCCGGACGTAGTGGGTTTCGCTCCAGTTCGACCTATTCAACTCCAGCCATTCCTTGGCCGTGCCTTCCAGCGTCTCGTTGGCGGGAATCAAGGCCTTGGCCTTTTCAATCTTCCTCGCTTGCACCGGATCGATGCCATCGGCTTTCTGCAGACGGGCCGCATCACGACCCCGGCGGGCGGTGGTCAGGCTGACTGCTGGGTAGCTGCCCAAGGCCAAACGCCCCTCTTTGCCGTCTTTGCGGTATTTCCAGAACCAGCGCTTGGCGCCGTTGGGCGTGACCTCCAGGTACAGGCCGCCCGAATCTGCCAGCCGGACTCGTGTCTTGTCAGCAGGGCAGGTGGCGTTCTTGCAATGGGGATCGGTGAGCATGGGGGGAACAGAATTTCGGCTGCGTTCCCCCACTATGGGGAAAAGCGCTGTTTGTTCCCCCGAATGTTCCCCCGGGTAGGGGTGACTGTCAATGTCGGTCTTTGTACGATCTTGCACTGTAAGCGCTTGATTTCCCAATGAAAAAGGCCGCCGACTATCTCTAGTTGGCGGCCTTTGTACAAACCAATGGTCGGGGCGGTGGGATTCGAACTCACGACCCTCTGCTCCCAAAGCAGATGCGCTACCAGGCTGCGCTACGCCCCGACTGACGTGATTGTAGCCTGACTTTTGGGGTGATTTGATCTCTTTGAGAC
>Ga0209913_1001526_pt1 | contig 12407 bp, 10 predicted proteins | sample PersoiDNA2013203_FD_185805 | JGI IMG/M metagenome (GOLD analysis project Ga0209913, IMG submission 185805) | Permafrost soil microbial communities from the Arctic, to analyse light accelerated degradation of dissolved organic matter (DOM) -... | ecosystem: Environmental > Terrestrial > Soil >... | reverse complement strand
TAGCTCGGCGCCGCGCACAGCGTAGCCGTCCATCGCCGAGTTGTCGAACGAAGGCACCGCCTCGAGCGAGACGATCTCGGTCGCCACCGCGCGCCCGAGCGCCTCGAGAAGCGGCACCTCCTCAGCCGGCAGCGGACGCACGGCGCCGATCACGGTGTCGAGGGCTTCGTTGATGCTGATCACGTGGGTCTCCAGTGCTAGTGCAGCCTCATCTGCTTACGCATCTTAGTAAACTCTGGGGCCGCGCGGACCGATTCTCTAGGGCGAGAGAAGTGAAAGGGGAGACGCCCAGTGAGTCGAAAGGATCTCAAGAGTCGCGCAGACCGCGACGTGACAGGGACACGCAAGCGCCGCGTCACCGCCTTGCGTGACCTGATCATGCAGCGCGCCTACAACGTCCCCGCGGAGGACGTCGCAGCGAGCATCATCCGCGACGCCATCGTGGTCGTCGCGCCCGCGCCCGCGCAACGGCACTGAAGACCGCGAGGCCGAGCGCGGCCCCGGCGGCGTCGACGAGCGCGTCGCCGAGCTGGCAGTCGCGGTAGGGCAGCGGCGCCTGCACCAGCTCGATCGCCACCCCCAAGGAAACGGCGAGCGCCGCCGCGCCCAGAACCGCGCGGCGGCTGAGCCGCCAGTCGTCGAGGGCGACGGCGAGCACGAACGCCAGAAGGGCGTACGAGGCAAAGTGCCCCGCGGAGGTGAGCAGGTCGTCCCGGCCCTCGGCGATGGCGTGGACGACGCCCTGGGTCGGCAGGACGCCGAAGACGACGATCGCCACCGCACACGCGACGGCCGCCACCCGCCACCCGCGTGAGCCCCGCATCAGGGCGCCGCGACTCGCGCCCCGCGGCGCACTCCGCCAAAGGCCTCGCCGCCGTCCTCGACGAGCACGGCCACCGAGCCCTCGTGCACGAGGATACGCGCCGCGGCGACCACGGCATTGCCCAGCCCCAGGCATGCATCCTGCGGCAGCACGCCCCGGTCGAGCGCATAGTCGAATCCTTCCAGGGTCACCAGCGCGTCGCCTTGCAGCGGCATGATGGAGACGCGCGTGCCGGCCGGCGCGTCGAGCTGCGCTTCATCCGGCGCCGCAAACACACGCACCGTGAGCCGCGGCGCCGCCAGGCGCGCGGCGACGCCGCGCGCCGCCAGGCGCCGCAGGATGGCCAGGTGGCCAAGAGTGTGGTCGAGGGCGCCGAGGGCGCCGGCGAGCACCAGCTCGCCGGCGCCACGGTGCAGCGCCTCGTCCGCGGCCATCTCCCCGTCGGTGCGGTCCTTGCGCACGGGGTGGCGGACCAGCTCGACGCCCGCCGCCTCGAGGCGCTCCACATCGGCCGCCGGCAGCGAGTCGAAGTCGCCCACCACCACGTCGGGGCGGATGCCCTGCTCGAGCAGGAAGCGGGCGCCGCCGTCCGCGGCGACCACCATGTCGGCCGCCTTCGCCCAGCCGCGGAAATACGCAGGGTCGTCGTAGTCGCCGTCGAGGAAGACTGCAGCGAGACGCGCGCGGTCCGGCTCCGGGCCGCTGCCGAGTGGTCCGCCGGCCGCGCCGCTCACGACGCCGCCCGGCGGCCACGCCCCGGGAAGGCCGCGTCGTAGGCCTTCAGCAGCGGCCAGAGCAGGAGCGTCGTGAGCAGACCCTCGGGCACTAGATACAGCAGGTTGTAGGTCGCCGCATACAGCCACGGCGACTCCCATTCGGGGGCGTAGGCGGCGAAAAAGATCAGGCCCGAGAGAAAGTGGCAAGCGAAGCGCGCCAGCAGGGCGAGGGCCACAGCCAGGGCGAGGGAGCGCCAGCCGCGCACATCCACGAAGCCGGCCACGGCCAGCGCCATGAACGCCAGCGGGTAGTCGAGCGCGGCCTGTGCCGGGTGGTACACGAACGCCCCCGGCAGGCCCAGCTGGAGCAGGCCGTAGAGCAGGCCGGCAGTCGCCGCCGGGACCACGCCGCGGCGCACGGCGATGAAGAGGATGGGCAGCAGCTCGAGACTCACTGAGCCGCCTTGCGGCATCACGAAGATGCGCACCTGTCCGAGCACGGCCGCAAGGGCGATGGCGACCCCGATCTCCGCGAGGGCCTGCACGCCCCAGTGGGCGGGGTTCAGGTTCAGCCGCGCGCGCGCATCGAGCGCAGGCGGCGGGGCCGAGGCCAGTGGAGTACTCATCGTCGGATCTCTCCCTTCGCTGGCATTACCCAGCAGCGCCCGGAGACGCCGCCACCTCGAGGGTGGTCAGGTTCGACGCGTCGGCGCTAGGAAGCGCCTTCTCAGCTCCTCCGCCAGGAGCTCCGCAGGACCTCCACAGTGTACCGCAGGCACGACGGCCGGGCCACTTCGTGTTTCACCCTGCCCGGCCGTCGTTCACAGCCCCCTGTGGAGAATGTGGATAAGAACCTTTTCCCGCGCTTGCAGGCTCACAACCGCCGTGGATAAGACGTTGACGACCACAACTTCCCTTGACACGACGCTCACGCTCTACTCACACACGGAAATCGCCATTTAGCAGGTAGTTCGTCACTCGTCCCGGAGACGGCTGAGGCTGTGGGCCCGGGTCCACGCACGAGCTCCCTGCGCGGCCAGGCCGTGCCGTCGTCCACCCTTGCGTGAAACCCCTCTATCCACAAGACCCGCAAATTGGGCACGTCTTGGGGCTTTCGCCAGACCTCTTTCCACATATCTTGAACAGCCTGTGGATAACCCCGGGGCTCCTGCTGCAAAATGTGGCTTCGCGCAGCCTCTTCCAACGTTTCAGCCGCCCCCAGCCCCTCTGCTATACTCGGCGCCCCCATGGAGTCGTTCCTCGACAGGCTGCTCGCCGACGAGAGGGCCGCCGCTCCGCAGCCCGCGACGCAGGCTGCGGCCGCGGCCGCCGCCCCGGCCACACCGCCCGGTCACCCGGGTCTCGACGGCGAGCTCCCCGGCGTCCCGCTCGGACCTGAGGCTCCGCGCATCGCGATCTACGACACCCTCACGTCACCGCCTCGCGTGATCGCCGTGGAGGAGAAGGACCTGCCGGCCCTCATCGCCTCACTGGCGGAGAAGACCTATCACTACTGTCGCGAGCAGGGCGGCCAGATCCCGTACACGGTGCTCCAGGAACTCATGGAGAACCTCCTGCACGCCTGCTTCCGCGACGTCGTCATCACCATCCTCGACAACGGACAGACCATCCGCATCTCCGACCACGGGCCCGGCGTGGACGACAAGGACCGCGCCTTTCAGCCGGGCTTCACCACCGCCACCGCGCTGCAACGACAGATCATCCGCGGAGTCGGCTCGGGCCTGCCCGTCGCGCGCGAGTCGCTCCAGTTCCTGCGCGGCGTGCTCACCGTGGACGACAATCTCGGCGGCGGCGCCGTGTTCACGATCAAGATGCCGGCCCACGCCCCCGAACCGGAGGCCGCGCCACACGCGCCGCAGGTCAAGCTCACCACGCGCCAGACCAAGGTGCTCGTGCTCCTCATGGAGCTCGGGTCGTCGGGCCCGACGGCTATCGCCAAGGAGCTCGACTTCTCCTCGGCGACGGCGTTCAGGGAGCTCGTTGTACTGCAGGACATGGGGTTGATACACTCGCTCGGCGACGGCAAGCGAGCCTTGCGCGAGGAGGGTCTTCACCTCCTCGAGAGCATCCTCTGACTGACGGTCTCAAGCATCCCCGGCGGGCCGCCGCATCCCCGGGGACCAACACGACGGGGCGCACACGGACGACCAGCTGACACTCATCTGGGATGAGGCGAAGAAGCACCTTCGCGGCCGCCTCAACGAATCGGCCTTCCAATTCTGGTTCGACCGCACGCTGCCGCTCGGGCTGGACGACGGCGCCTTCGTCATCGGCGTCCCCAATGATTTCGCCCGCGAGTGGATCGAGAAGCGCCTGGCCGGACAGGTCGCCGAGGCGCTCAGCGAGGTCCTCGGCGACACTGTCGACGTGCGCGTGGTCGTCGACGCGCGGGCGGCGGAGCTGCCCCAGCAGTCCGCGGCGGCGGAGCCGCCGGCCGGCGTCGCTGAGCCGGCGTCGCCGGCCGCTGCGCCGGCCAGACCCCGCCGCGCCGCCGGCGCCCGCGCCGCCCGGGCCGCCAAGGCCGTCGGTGATCTCAACCCGCGCTACGTGTTCGACCGTTTCGTCACCGGCCCGCACAACGAATACGCGACGGCCGTGGCGCACAGCGTGGCCGAGTCGCCGGCCACCGCCTACAACCCCGTCTTCATGTACGCCGACACCGGGCTCGGCAAGACCCACCTCATCCAGGCCATCGCTCACGCCGCGCTGGAGCAGCACCCGGAGCTGCAGATCAAGTACGTCACCGTCGAGCGCTTCACCGACGACTTCATCAACGCGGTCACCGACAAGAACCGCATCGACGGCTTCAAGCAGTCCTACCGCGAGAACGACGTGCTGCTCATCGACGACGTGCAGTTCCTCGTCGAGAAACAGCAGACGCAGGTCGAGTTCTTCCACACATTCAACGCGCTCTACGAGGCCGGCAAGCAGATCGTGATCACCAGCGACCGGCCGCCGCGCGAGCTGAAGGAGCTGGAGGAGCGCCTGCGCACGCGCTTCGGCCAGGGCGTGGTGGTCGACATCAGCAGGCCGGACCTCGAGACGCGCATCGCCATCCTGCGCAAACAGGTCAAGTGGGAGGGCTTCCAGATCGCCGAGCCGGAGGTGCTCGAGTGGATCGCCTCCCGCGTTACCACCAATATCCGTGAGCTGTACGGCGCTCTCACGCGCGCGGTCAGCTATGCCTCCATCCAAGGCAGCGAGGTCACGCTGGACGTCACCAAGGAGGCCTTAAAGGACATCCTCCCCAAGGCCTACCAGCACCCGGTGACCATCGAGATGGTGCAGGCCGAGGTCGCGCGCCAGTTCGGCCTGCACGTCAACGATCTGCGCGGCAACCGCCGCACCCAGGACGTGGCTTACGCGCGCCACATCGCCATGTACCTCTCCCGCAATCTCACCGAGGCGTCCCTGCCGCAGATCGGCGCGCGTTTCGGCGGCCGCCATCACACCACCGTGATCCACGCCGTCGACAAGATCGAGCGCCAGCTGAAGGACGGCCACGACGCGCAGCTTCAGGATCTCGTGGCCCTCATCACGGCCCGCCTCAAGACCGTCCACTGAGCAGTCTCGGCCGCTCTGCTCGCCGCCGCGACCCCTCCTCTCCACAGACCCTGTGGACAACCCCCAGTCAACCGGTGGACGTTCTCCCCCAGCGCCGCCAAATCGGCTATGCTTCGCTGTACGAGGAGGGCCGCCACGGAAGGAGTGTCTGGTTCTGCACACCCCGCCCACAGCACTGTGCAGAGGCCCGCGCCCTTGCCGAGCAGGAAGAACCGCCTCTCTCCACATCGTCAACAGGCGTTATGACGATGACGAGGAAAGAATATCTTTTCTTTATTGTCATAAGGAGTCGGGATGAAGCTCACGTGTGATCGCTCTGCGCTGGTCGATAAACTCGCGATCCTCGCCCGCGGCGTGTCCACAAGGAGCGCGCTGCCGGTGCTCTCGGGCATCCTGCTCCAGGCGTCCGAGGGCCGTCTGGACCTGTTCTCCACTGACATGGAGCTCTCCATCAAAGCGAGCCTCGCCACCGCCATCGAACGCGAAGGCGAGATCGTCGTGCCGGCTCGCCTGTTCACGGATGTGGTCCGCAACCTTCCCGGAGGAGAAGTCGTCATCGAGGCCGGCGAAGCCGCCGTCAAGGTCACCGCCGGCCGCGCTGAGTTCTCTCTCAACGCCTGGTCGGCGAGCGACTTCCCGCAGACCTCCACGTTCGACACGAGCGAGGCGTTTGCGATGGGCCGCGAGCCTTTCGTCGAGACGCTGACCAAAGTAGGCCGCGCCGCCTCCCGCGACGAGACGCGGCCGATCCTCACGGGCGTGCTCATGACCATCTTCGGCGACACGCTGAAGATGGTGGCCACCGACAGCTATCGGCTGGCCGTCAAAGAGACGAAGCTCGAGAAGGCCTTGGAGACCGAGGTCCAGGCCATCGTGCCGGTGAGGGCTCTGGGCGAGGTCGCCCGCCTGGCGGCGTCGATGGGCGAGGGCGACATCGAAGTCGCGATCGGCGAGAACCAGGCGCTCTTCAAGCTCGGCGACCCGGCCGGCGACGTGTGGGTCGCCTCGCGGCTCATCGACGGGCAGTTCCCCAACTACAAGCAGCTGTTGCCGGACTCGTTCGACCACGAGGTCACGCTGGCGAAAGACGAGTTCATGGCGGCGGCGCGGCGCGTCAGTCTGCTGGCGCAGAAGAGCTCGCCCCTCCGACTCTCCTTCGCGGAGCACAAGCTCACCATGAAGGCGCTCACGCAAGACGTCGGCCAGGCAGAAGAATCTCTCGATGTGGAGTTCGGCGGTGAGGCCTTCGAGATCGGCTTCAGCCCGGCCTATCTCATCGACGGCATCGATGCGATCGATGACGCCGGCGTCTTGCTCCGCTTCACCAGCCCGCTCCGACCGGGGCTCGTCAGCGGTTCGGACGGCGGCTTCGTCTACCTCATCATGCCGATCCGCCTGAACAACTGAACGACGTCATCGTCAACGGCCCTCTGCCGCTGGGCTCTTTCCTCAAGCTCGCCGGGGCGGCGACCACCGGCGGGCACGCGAAGCTGCTGGTGCAGGACGGCGAGGTGAGCGTGAACGGCGAGGTCGACAGGCGACGCGGGCGCACCCTGCAGCCCGGCGATGTGGTCGCCGTCGGCGGCGAGGAGTACCGCGTGTGTTCGTCTCCAACCTGAGGCTCGTCAACTTCCGCTCCTACTGTGACGCGACGGTAAGCTTCGGCGCCGGGCTCAACGTCGTGGTCGGCCAGAACGCCGCCGGCAAGACGAACCTCCTCGAAGGCGCTTGGTTCGCGCTCCGCGGCAGCTCGCCGCGCACGCGCCGCGAGGAGAAGCTCGTCACCTGGGGCGAGCGCTTCACGCGCGTGGAGCTGGAGCTCGACGGCCCGGCCGCAGGCCCTCAGGCCGTCGAGGTCGCCTACGCGCCCGGACAGGGCAAGCGCGCGCGCTGGAACGGCGTCGAGGTCGCGTCGCAGGACGAACTCCGCGGGCGCACCCAGGTGTTCATCTTCGTCCCCGAGAGCCTGCTCCTGGTCAAAGGCAGCCCGGCGCGGCGGCGCGCCCACCTGGACGCCTTCGCCGCCGCGCTCGATCCGCAGTACGCCGCCGCCTCGCGCGAGCTGCAGACGGCGCTCCGGCAGCGTAACGCCCAGCTGCTCGCGGTCAGGAACGGCGCGCCGGCGAGTACGCTGGACCCGTGGGACGTGCAGTTCGCGCGCGCCGCCGCCGCGCTGGGGCGCCGGCGCCGCGACCTCGTCGCCGAGCTCACCGGGCGCTTCGCCGCCGCGGCCGGTTATCTTGCCCCGGAGGGCAACAGCTTCACCCTGCAGCTCGTCAGCCAGCTGGCCGCCGTCGGCTACGATGAGGCCGCCCTGCTCGAAGAGCTGCGCGCCCGGAGACCGGGCGAGACCGGGCGGGGCCTCTCCCTGTTTGGCCCCCACCGCGACGATCTCAAGTTCCTCGAAGTCGATGGCGGCGAGGCTGCCACGGGGCTCGAGGGCGACGAGGCGGCGGACGCCGAGGGTTCCGCCGTTCCGGCCGCCGTCGTCGGACCCGTGTGCGGCCCCGTCGAGCTGCCGCGCGGCGGCCGCGACCTGCGCCTCTTCGGTTCGCAGGGCGAGCAGCGCGCCGCCGTGCTGGCGCTGCTGCTCGCGGAGCAGCAGCTGGCGACGGCGCGCACCGGCGAGCAGGGCACACTCTTCCTGGACGACGTGATGAGCGAGCTCGACGACGCTCACCGCCGGCTCCTCGTGCGCCAATTGACGTCCGCCGGCCAAGCCATCATCACGACGACCGACCGCCACTACTTCATGGAGGAAGAGCTGGACCAGGCGACCGTGATCGAGCTGCCGCTCTCCGGCTCGCTTGCGGCCGGGGCCGGTTCGCCGCCGGCCGACGCAGCCGGGCCGGCGCCGCCGCGCGAGGACGCGCTGTGAGCGACGGCGCCCAGGGGAGCCACGGCACCCGCGGAAGCGACCCCAAGCGCCTGGGCGACATCCTGAGCGCTGCACTCGGGCGCATGGCGACGAGCGACCAGGCGCGCGCCTATGCCGCCTGGGCGCGCGCCGCGGGTGAGCAGGTGGCGAGCGGCGCGCGCCCACGCCACTTCTCCCGCGGCGTGCTCACCGTGGAGTGCACCTCCTCAGTGTGGGCCAACGAGCTCACGTATCTTGGCGGCCAGATCCTCAGGCGCATGGATGAGATCGCGCCCGGGCATCCCGTGAAGCGCTTCCGCTTCGTGATCGAGCGCGCCGCCCCGAGGCAGGAAGAAGAGCCTCCCGCGGCGAAGGAAGAACGGCGGCACGAGAGGCCCGCGGCGCCGGATCTCGACGGGGCGCGGGCACAGGCTGAGGGAGTGCGTGACGAGCAGCTCCGGGCGGCCATCGAGGCCGCGCTGCGCGCATCATCCGCGGAGTCCCCGGAGACTCCCGGCGACGGCACCCCTCGAGGTTGACGAAAACAGCTGTTTTGCGGCGGTTTTGCACCCGCCTCAAGTTCGCTCTGAACCTCATCGTTTGGTATACTTACGCAGGCAGGTCAGGCCTGCCTTTCCTACTCCTGTCCCGCCCCTCGGTACATTGCGAGGTTGAGTGAAAAAGCCACACTACGACGCCCAGGATATCCAGGTCCTCGAAGGCCTCGAGCCGGTCCGCGAACGCCCCGGCATGTACATCGGCTCCACCGGCCCCCGCGGCCTTCACCACCTCGTTTACGAGGTGGTCGACAACTCCGTCGACGAGGCGCTCGCCGGCTACTGCGACGGCCTCGTCGTCACCATCAACCCCGACAACTCCATGACCATCGCCGACAACGGCCGCGGCATCCCCGTCGGGATCATGGACAAGTACGACAAGCCCGCCGCCGAGATCGTGCTCACCATGCTGCACGCCGGCGGTAAGTTCGGCGGCGCCGGCTACAAGGTCTCCGGCGGCCTGCACGGCGTCGGCGTCTCCGTCGTCAATGCCCTCTCCGAGTGGCTCGAGCTCGACATCTATCGCGAAGGCTTCCACTGGCACGAGCGTTTCGAGCGCGGCGCGCCGGTGGGCACGCTCGAGAAGAAAGAGAAGCTCGGCAAAGACGCGCCCACCGGCACCACCGTGTCGTTCATGGCCGACCCCGACGTCTTCGAGGAGGTCGACTACGACTTCCGCGTGCTCGCCCAGCGCCTGCGCGAGACGGCCTTCCTCACCATGGGCCTGCGCATCGAGCTCAACGACGAGCGCGCTGAGGGCGAGAGCGTCGTGTTCCAGTACGACGGCGGCATCAAGGACTTCGTCGCCTACATCAACCGCGACAAGGACGCTATCCACCGCAGCATCATCTTTCTCGAGAACGAGACCAAAGACGGCGCCGTGGAGATCGCGATGCAGTGGAACTCCTCGTACAACGAGTCCATCTTCACGTTCGCCAACAACATCAACACCACCGAGGGCGGCTCGCACCTCTCGGGCTTCCGCAGCGCGCTCACGCGCACTATCAACGACTACGCCCGCCAGAAGGGCCTCCTCAAGGAGAAAGAGGAGAACCTCTCCGGCGAGGACGTCCGCGAAGGGCTCACGGCTCTCATCTCGGTCAAGCTCAAGAACCCGCAATTCGAGGGCCAGACCAAGAGCAAGCTGGGCAACACCGAGATCCGCAGCCTGGTCGAGGTCTCGGTGAACGCCAAGCTGGCCGAGTTCCTCGAAGAGAACCCCTCCGAGGCGCGGCAGATCGTCGACAAGGCCGTCAACGCGGCGCGGGCGCGCAATGCGGCGCGCAAAGCGCGCGACCTCACGCGCCGCAAGGGCCTGCTCGAGGGCAGCACGCTGCCCGGCAAGCTCGCCGACTGCTCCATCAAAGACCCGGCGCTCAGCGAGATCTACCTCGTCGAGGGCGACTCGGCCGGCGGCTCGGCCAAGCAGGCGCGCGACCGCAGCTTCCAGGCGATCCTGCCGCTGCGCGGCAAGATCATCAACGTCGAGAAGGCGCGCATCGACAAGATGCTCGCCAACAACGAGATCCTCACCATGGTCAGCGCGATCGGCGCCGGCCTCGGCGACGAGTTCGACGTCGCGCAGGCCCGCTACCACAAGATCATCATCATGACCGACGCCGACGTGGACGGCTCGCACATCCGCACGCTCATCCTCACGTTCCTCTTCCGGCACATGAGGCCGCTGGTCGAGGCCGGCTACATCTACATCGCGCAGCCGCCGCTCTATCGCCTCAAGCAGGGTAACCAGGAGACCTACATCCACAAGGAGAGCCAGCTCGAGGAGATCCTGCTGCGCGGCCGCCTCGAGCAGATCCGCGTCGACAACACCGGCACCGGCTTCACCTTCAGCGAGACCAGGTATCAGCGCTTCCTCAAACTCTTCGGCGAGTACGAGGGCTGGGTCAAGAAGCTCAAGAGCCAGTGGGGCGGCGAGCTCATCGACTGGCTCAAAAACGGCCCCATGATCGAAGCCGAACTGCCGACCTTCGAATCACTCCTTCAGGCGCTCAAGGAGGACATCGACAAGCGCTACGTCATCGATGTCCTCGGCGTGGACGAAGACGAGCTCGTCGCCGACACGCGCCTGGTCGAACGGCGCACCGGCCTGGCCGCGAACCTGCGCATCCCCTACGCGGCCGTCGCGGAGCGCGAGTTCCAGGCGCTCAAACGCGTCCACGTGCGCGTCAGGGAGATGGTCGGCAAGCCGCCGTTCGTGCTGCACCTCGGCAACCGCAAGGCCGAGGCGCAGAGCTACGAGGAGCTCCGCGTGGAGATCGTGGAGCTCGCCAAGGATGGCATCCAGCTGCAGCGCTTCAAGGGGCTCGGCGAGATGAACCCCGACCAGCTGTGGGACACCACCATGAACCCCATGACGCGCACGCTCCAGATCGTATCCATGGAAGACATCCAGGCGGCCGACGAGGTCTTCACGATGCTCATGGGCGACAAGGTCGAGCCGCGACGCGCGTTCATCGAGAAGAACGCGAAGGAAGTGCGGTTCCTCGATGTCTGACAATCTGCAGACACTCGAAGGCAAGATCGAGCCCATCGAGCTCGAAGACGAGATGCGCTCGTCGTTCATCGACTACGCGATGAGCGTGATCACCGACCGGGCGCTGCCCGACGTGCGCGACGGCCTCAAGCCCAGCCAGCGGCGCGTCCTCGTGGCCATGAACGACCTCGGCCTGGCGCCCAACAAGCAGCACCGCAAGTGCGCCAAGATCGCCGGCGACACCTCCGGCAACTACCACCCCCACGGCGAGGCCGTCATCTATCCGACGCTCGTGCGCATGGCGCAGGACTTCAACATGCGCTACCCGCTGGTCGGCGGCCAGGGCAACTTCGGCTCGGTCGAAGGCGACTCGCCGGCCGCCATGCGTTACACGGAGGCCCGCTTCAGCAAGATCGCCATCGAGATGATGCGCGACATCGACGCCAACACCGTCGACTGGGTGCCCAACTACGACGAGACGCGGCGCGAGCCCACGGTACTGCCCAGCCGCATGCCCAACCTCATGGTCAACGGCGCGGCCGGCATCGCCGTCGGCATGGCCACCAACATCCCGCCCCACAACCTGGGCGAGGTGGTCGACGCCACGGTGCGCGTCATCGAGGATCCCGAGGCCACGCCCGACGACCTCATGGAGCTCATCAAGGGGCCCGACTTCCCCACGGGCGGCGTCATCCTCGGCACCGCGGGCTTCAAGGAGGCCTACCGCACCGGCCGCGGCCGCGTGCGCGTCCGCGCCAAGGCGCACACGGAGCAGCTCAAGGGCAACCGCTCGGCCATCGTCGTGACGGAGCTGCCCTACCAGGTCAACCGCGCCTCACTCATCGACAACATCGTCGACCTGGTCAAGACCAAGAAGCTCACCGAGATCAGCGACCTGCGCAACGAGTCAGACCGCGCGGGCATGCGCCTCGTCATCGAGCTCAAGCGCGAAGCCATCCCGATGGTGGTGCTCAACAAGCTCTACAAGCACACCCAGATGCAGACCACCTTCGGGATCATCAACATCGCCCTGGTCGGCGGCGTGCCCCGCACGCTCACCCTGCCGGAGATGCTCAAGGCATACGTCGCCTTCCAGAAAGAGATCGTCATCCGGCGCACCAAGTTCGAGCTCGACAAGGCCGAGACAAGGGCCCACATCCTCGAAGGCCTGCTCGTCGCGCTCGACAACCTCGACCAGGTCATCAGCATCATCCGCAAAGCGCCCGACGTCGACTCGGCGCGCGAGGCGCTCATGGACACCTTCGAGCTCACGCGGCCGCAGGCGCAAGCCATCCTCGACCTGCGGCTCCAGAAGCTCACCAGCCTCGAGCGCGACAAGGTCACCGAGGAGCACCACGGCCTCCTGGCGCGCATC
>Ga0209913_1001525_pt1 | contig 12409 bp, 12 predicted proteins | sample PersoiDNA2013203_FD_185805 | JGI IMG/M metagenome (GOLD analysis project Ga0209913, IMG submission 185805) | Permafrost soil microbial communities from the Arctic, to analyse light accelerated degradation of dissolved organic matter (DOM) -... | ecosystem: Environmental > Terrestrial > Soil >... | reverse complement strand
GTAAAGTGTTGGTAACGCCGGTGGTAGTGTCGGCTTACGCTGCGCTAAGCCGACCTACGCCGCGTTTTATCGTTATGTATTTATTGAACGCTAGCGTTCTTATGTAAATGCAGCGGCAGCGCCGATTCAAAATTGAGGCGTTGGCGATCGGCTTCGACTTCCGTCAAGGCTTCCACCTCGCGCATGGTGTGCATGGAACGCACGGCCAGTTCGTGGTACTGGCGGGTGCCCGAGCTTTTCCATTTGATTTCATCGTCGGTCAAGGAGCGCATCACCTTGGCCGGCGTGCCGACCACCATGCTGCGCGGCGCGACAATCATGCCGGCCTTCACAAAACTCATGGCAGCGACGATCGATTCCTCGCCGATGACGGCGTTATCCATCACCACCGCGTTCATGCCGACCAGCGCATTGCGGCCGATGCGGCAGCCATGCAGCACGGCGCCATGGCCGATATGGCCATCCACTTCCACCACCGTATCGCAGCCGGGAAAGCCATGCATCACGCAGGTATCCTGCAGGTTGGCGCCCTCTTCCAGGATCAGGCGGCCGAAGTCACCCCGTATCGATGCCAAGGGGCCGATATAGCAGCGCGGGCCGATGATCACATCGCCGATCAGCACCGCCGTCGGATGCACATAGGCCGAGGGATGGACGACGGGGGTGACGCCGTTGATTTCGTAGACTTTGACCATATAGGTTCTCCTGTTACCACTTTTATAGCGGTGAATATTTTTAACCCCAAGACTTGAAAAGCCGGGGTCGGACCCTGAGGGTCCGACCCCAGTCCTTGCTTTGGGGTTAGCAGTATTCCTTACACCCGCTCAATCACCACCGCTATCCCCTGCCCCACGCCTATGCACATGGTGCACAGCGCATAGCGCCCGCCAGTGCGTTCCAGCTGGTTCAAGGCAGCGATCACCAGGCGCGCACCGGAGGCGCCCAGCGGATGGCCGATGGCGATGGCGCCGCCGTTCGGATTGACGTGGGCGGCATCGTCGGCCAGGCCCAGGTCGCGCGTGACGGCCAGCGCCTGTGCGGCGAATGCTTCATTCAGTTCAATCACATCCATCTGTCCGATGGTGAGTCCTGTTTGCGCCAGTACCTTGCGCGTGGCCGGCGACGGACCAAAACCCATGATGCGCGGCGCCAGGCCGGCCGTGGCCATGCCCAGCACCTTGGCGCGCGCCTTCAATTTGTATTTATCTACTGCAGTTGCCGACGCCAGCAAGATGGCGCAAGCGCCGTCGTTGAGACCCGAAGCATTGCCGGCCGTGACAGTGCCGTCCGCTTTTACTACCCCTTTGAGCTTCGCCAGCATCTCCAGCGAGGTGTCGGGGCGCGGATGCTCGTCCGTTGTCACCATCTTTGGATCGCCCTTCTTTTGCGGCACGGTGACAGGCACGATTTCGCGCTCGAACACGCCGGCCGCGTGGGCAGCCGCCCAGCGCTGCTGGCTGCGCAAGGCCAGACCATCCTGGTCGGCGCGGCTTATGCCAAATTCCGCGGCCACGTTTTCCGCCGTCTCGGGCATGGTGTCGATACCGTGCTGCGCTTTCATCTTGCCGTTCACGAAACGCCAGCCCAGGGTAGTGTCTTCGATCTTTGCCGCGCGCGAAAACGCGCTGTCGGCCTTGCCCATCACGAAAGGCGCGCGCGTCATGCTTTCCACGCCGCCGGCGATGATCAGCTCTGCCTCGCCGGCCTTGATGGAGCGGGCAGCCAGGCCGACCGCATCCAGGCTGGAACCGCACAGGCGGTTGATGGTGTTGGCCGGTACATCGACGGGCAAGCCCGCCAGCAGCGCGGCCATGCGGCCCACGTTGCGGTTGTCTTCGCCCGCCTGGTTGGCGCAACCGTAATACACATCGTCGATGGCGGCCCAGTCGACGGAGGGATTGCGCGCGATCAGTGCAGCGATCGGCAGCGCGCCCAGGTCGTCGGCGCGCACGCCGGACAAGGCACCGCCATAGCGGCCAAATGGCGTACGCACGGCGTCACAGATAAAAGCTTCGTTCATGGTCTATCCTGCAAAATCGTTTAGGAGAAATTCTTCGGGCGCTGGTCGATCACGCGCTTGGCTTTGCCCGTCAGGGTGCGCTCTATGCCGGAAGCAGCCACCAGGCGCACGCGCGTGCTCACACCCACATGCGTCTTGATACGGTGTTCCAGTTCACGCGCCAGGCCATCCGTTTCGCTGGCCGACAGGCTCGCCGTCAAGTCAACACGCAGTTCCGCGATCACTTCCAGCTTGTCCAGGTGGCCGTCGCGCGTGACGATGAGCTGGTATTGCGGCGCCAGCTTCGGCATTTTCAGGATCAGCTCTTCGATCTGCGTGGGGAACACGTTCACGCCGCGGATGATCAGCATATCGTCCGAGCGGCCCGTGATCTTGCCGATGCGGCGCATCGAGCGCGAGGTGGGCGGCAGCAAGCGGGTCAGGTCGCGCGTGCGGTAGCGGATGATGGGCAGCGCCTCTTTCGACAGCGAGGTAAACACCAGTTCGCCCTCTTCGCCGTCCGGCAGCACTACACCCGTTTCCGGGTCGATGATCTCCGGGTAGAAATGGTCTTCCCAGATCACGGGACCATCCTTGCTCTCGATGCATTCGGACGCCACGCCCGGCCCCATCACTTCGGACAAGCCATAGATATCGACGGCGTCGATGCCGGCCCGTGCCTCGATTTCATTGCGCATGGCGTCGGTCCACGGCTCGGCGCCAAAGATGCCCACCTTCAGCGAGGACTCGGCTGGATCGAGTCCCTGGCGCGTGAATTCCTCGATGATGTTGAGCATGTACGAAGGCGTGACCATGATGATGGATGGCTTGAAGTCCTGGATCAGCTGCACCTGCTTTTCCGTCTGGCCGCCGGACATGGGGATCACCGTGCAGCCCAGGCGTTCGGCGCCATAATGCGCGCCCAGGCCACCCGTAAACAGGCCGTAGCCGTAGGAGATATGCACCATGTCGCCCGCGCGGCCGCCGCCGGCGCGGATCGAGCGCGCCACTACATTGGCCCAGGTGTCGATATCGTTTTGCGTATAGCCGACGACCGTGGCCTTGCCCGTGGTGCCGCTCGATGCATGGATGCGCACCACTTGCTCGCGCGGCACGGCAAACAGGCCGAATGGATAATTGTCGCGCAAGACCTTTTTATCGGTGAAGGGGAATTTGGCCAGGTCGGCCAGCGATTTCAGATCGTCCGGATGCACGCCCGCCGCATCGAAGGCGGCGCGGTAATGGGGCACATTGTCATAGGCGTGCCTGAGCGACCATTTCATGCGTTCTAGCTGTAGCGCCTGCAGTTCGTCCTTGCTGGCGCGTTCGATCGCTTCCAGCTCATTCGGCTCTGGATTGCGTTGGACCATGCTTGTCTCCTCAATGGTTCTTTAATTATTTTCTGGTATGACGCTGCCAGCCACGCGGATCGACTTGCCACGAAACAGGGCAATCGCGCGGCCGTCCTGATTACTCACCTTGACGTCATAGATACCGCTCTTGCCGGCCAGCGACTGCTCTATCGCTTCCGCCGCCAACACGTCGCCTTTGTGAGCTGGCGCCAGGTAATCGATGGTGCAAGCTGCGCCCACGGTGTTCATGTTGTAGCTGTTGCAGGCAAAGGCGAAGGCGCTGTCGGCCAGCGCGAAAATGAAACCGCCATGGCAGCTCAGGTGGCCGTTCAACATGTCCGGCCGCACCGTCATCGTCATGCGTGCATAACCGGGGCGCACTTCGGCCAGGGCCATGCCCATGGCGGCGGTGGCACTGTCGCGCGACAGCATGGAGGCGGCAGACGCTTCGGCCAGGGCTTGCGCGCCGTGCAGATGATCTGGCTTATGCATGAAATGGCGCTCCGCTGGCGAGTTTACGGCGCAGCAGCGGCGAAACCCGGTAGCGGTCTTCGCCATACCCTTGCGCCAGGTTGTGCAGCACGGTCACGATATGACCTATGCCAACCTGATCGGCCCAGGCCAGCGGTCCGCGCGGATAATTGACGCCCTTTTGCATGGCGATATCGACGGCGGCCGCCGTGCACACGCCCTGGTTGACAGCGTCGGCGGCCTCGTTGGCCAGCATGGCCACGGTGCGCATCACCGCCATGCCTGCCACATCGTCCAGGCGCGTAACGGTGAAACCGGCCGCCTGGAACAGCCCCACGACGGCGGCGTAGGCGGCGTCGCTGCACTGGTCGGCACGGGCCAGGGCGATACGTTTGGCACTGGCGTAGTCGAGCGCCAGGTCGAACAGCACCGTATCTGCATGCTGATTGTCGTGCGCGCGCTGGGTGGCGCTACGGCCATCGGTCAGGTAGATCGCGGCGCCATTGCAATGCAGTGCCGGCGCAGAATCATGCGCCTGGCCTTCGAGCAGCACGCGGCTGCTGACGGTGAAACCAGATTGCTCCAGCCGCTGTGCCAAGGTGTGAACGATGCCGCTGTGGCTACGGCCATCGCCACCGATGGCTGCGCTCAGGGTCACCACCTCAGGTTTCGGCTGCGCGGCTTCCGCCTGCGCCACGGGAGTGGTAGCGCCTTCGCCATAGGCATAAAAGCCACGGCCCGATTTGCGCCCCAGGAAGCCGGCGTTGACCATTTCCTGCTGCAGCACGGAAGGAGTAAAGCGCGGATCGTTGAAATAGGCGCCGAACACGGATTGCGTGACAGAGAAATTGACGTCATGGCCGATCAGGTCCATCAGCTCGAATGGGCCCATGCGGAAACCGCCCGCTTCGCGCAGCACGGCATCGATGGTGGCCGGATCACCCGCCTGTTCGCTGAGCAAACGCCAGCCTTCCGCATAAAACGGACGGGCGACTCGGTTGACGATAAAGCCAGGTGTCGATTTCGCGTGCACGGGTTTCTTGCCCCAGGCAGCAGCCGTGTCATGGACGGTGGCAGCGACTTTTTCACTCGTGGCCAGGCCACTGATTACTTCCACCAGCGCCATCAGGGGTACAGGGTTAAAGAAATGCATGCCGACCAGGCGTTCCGGGCTGCGCAGTTTGGCGGCAATCGCCGTGACGGAAATCGACGAGGTATTGGTCGCCAGGATGCAGCCGCCGGCTACCAGCGCTTCCAGTTCCGCAAAAACGCTGCGCTTGACATCGAGGTTTTCCACGATGGCTTCCACTACCAGCGCGGCATCCGCCACGTCGGCCAGGCTGCCCGCTGCCTGCAAACGTGCCGTGGCGGCAGCCGCCTCGTCCATCGTCATGCGGCCTTTTTCAGCCAGCTTGCCATACATCTTGGCGATGTCGGCCAAGGCCTTGCTGACGGCTTCCGGGCGCGTGTCGTACAGTTTGACTCTATAGCCTGCGGCTGCCGCAACTTGCGCGATACCCGCGCCCATGGCGCCGCTGCCGATCACGGCGACGACTGAATTTTTTTCCAATGCTGCCATAGCGACTCCTTAATGTCCTTTGAATTGCGGTGCGCGCTTTTCCATGAAGGCGGCTACACCTTCGCGGTAATCGTCGCTGTTACCGAGTTCGCTCATCATGCCTGCTTCCAGCGCCAGTTGCTGCGGCAAGGTATTGGCGCCGCTGGCGGCCAGCGCCTGCTTGGTAAACGCCAGTCCCTTGGTCGGCGCCGTGGAAAAGTGCACGGCCAGCTTGCGCGTTTCCTCAGCCAGTTGCGCATCGTCGACGCATTTCCAGATCAAACCCCAGTTTTCCGCTTTTTCCGCCGTCAGTTTTTCACCGAGCATGGCCAAACCCATGGCGCGCGCCGAACCGATCAGGCGTGGCAAGAAAAAGGTGCCGCCCGTATCCGGTATCAGGCCCAGTTTGCAAAATACCTCCACGAAGCTGGCCGACTTGCCCGCGATGACGATGTCGCAGGCCAGCGCCAGGTTGGCGCCCGCACCGGCCGCCACGCCATTGACGGCGCAAATCACGGGCATGGCCAAGGCTTTCAGCGCCAATACCAGCGGCGCATAGTTTTTTTCCACCGACTCGCCCAGGTCCACGCCTTTGGAACCCGGCGCCACGGCGCGGTCAGACAAATCCTGGCCCGCGCAAAAACCGCGGCCAGCGCCCGTCAGCACGAACACGCGCACGGACTTGTCTGCGTTGACTTTCGCTATGGCGTCGCGCACTTCCTCGTGCATGGCTTGCGTGAAGCTGTTGAGTTTATCGGGACGGTTCAAGGTCAATGTGGCGATGCCCTGATCGATGCTGAAGAGGATGTTCTGGTAGCTCATGGCGTGTCTCGAATGCGTTATTTAACCCAAGGACAAGTGCCGGGGTCGGAACCTTAGGGTCCGACCCCAGATGTTGTTTGGGGTCTGCGTTTACTCGGCCTGGTCGAAATCGACGACCACTTTATCCGTTAAGGGAAAACTCTGGCAGCTCAATACAAAACCGCGCGCCACTTCGTAGTCTTCCAGCGCGTAGTTGACGTCCATCTCGATCTTGCCTTCCGTGACCTTGCAGCGGCAAGTGGAGCACACGCCGCCCTTGCACGAATAGCGCATGTCTATGCCCTGCCGCAGGCCCGCGTCGAGGATGGATTCCTTGTCGCGGTCCATGGTAAAGCTGGTGTGGTAGCCATCCATGATGACGGTCACTTCCGTCTCCTGGCGGGCGGCCGTGTCAAGCTGGGCACGCGGCTTGTGGGCGTTTTTCGGGATGCTGGCGGCGAACAGTTCGATCTTGATATTCTGCTTGGGCATGCCGGCCGCCTGCAGCGCATTCGATACACCAAGCATCATGTCTTCCGGGCCGCAGATGAAGGCGTGGTCGTAGTCTTCGACCTTGATCCAGTGCTGCAAAAACTGCTCGCATTTTTCCTGCGTGATGCGGCCATTGAACAATTCGATATCCTGCTGCTCGCGGCTCATCACATAAACCAGGTTCAAACGCTCCAGGTACACATCCTTCAAGTCTGTCAATTCTTCCTTGAAGATGACGGAAGACGATGCGCGGTTGCCGTAAAAAAGCGTGAAGCGGCTCAGGGGTTCGGCCAGCAGGGTCGTCTTGATAATTGAGAGGATGGGCGTGATGCCGCTGCCGGCCGCAAACGCCAGGTAGTGCTTGCGGTTGACGCAGTCGAGCGGTACGTTGAAGTGGCCCATGGGCGGCATCACGTCGATGCGGTCGCCCGCTTTCAAGGTGTCATTCGCCCAGGTAGAGAACGCGCCGCCCGGCGTGCGCTTGATGGCCACGCGCAGGGTACCGTCCTGCACCGCCGAACAGATGGAATAGGAGCGGCGCACATCTTCCGCCTCAATGTGGGTGCGCAGGGTCAGGTGCTGGCCCTGCTGGAAGCGGAACTGCTGCTGCAATTCGGCCGGCACGGCAAACGTGACGGCGATGGTGTCGCGCGTTTCATGGCGTACGTCGGCCACGGACAGCGGATAAAATTTACTCATGCTTCATCTCCAGTTTCTTGGCAACGCGTGCTTTTTTTAGTGGCACTTGAAGTAGTCAAACGGTTCGCGGCAATCGAGGCATTTGTACAGGGCCTTGCACGGCGTGGAGCCGAACTGGCTGGTCAGCTGCGTGTGGCTTGAACCACAGTTCGGGCAGATCACGTCGAGCCTGGGCAAGACATGACGCTTGACTCCCGCTCCTGCACCACCACGCAAGCCGCTGATATCGATCACCTGCTGCTGCGGTGGCGCGATGCCATAGCCTTTCAGCTTGGCCTTGCCCGTTTCGCTCATCCAGTCCGTGGTCCAGGCAGGCGCCAGCTGGTTCACCAGGGTCACCTTGGCTACGCCATGGCTGCGCAAGGCGTCGGTGACGGCGTCGGCGATCACCTGCATGGCGGGACAGCCCGAATACGTGGGCGTGATGGTCACGATGCACTCATCACTACTGACCACGTCAACGGCGCGCACGATGCCCAGGTCCACCACAGAAATGACGGGGATTTCCGGGTCCGGCACTTCGTCCAGCCATGCCCAGACCTGGGCCGCGTCCAGCGCAGCTGCACCAGCGGCGGTATTCATTACCACTCCGCTCCGGGATAGGCGCGCTGCAGGAACTGCATCTCGGCCAGGATAAAACCCAGGTGTTCCGTGTGGCGGCCCTGCTTGCCGCCCTTTTGCATCCAGGCGTCGGGTGACGGCATGACCAAGGTGGCTTCCGCAAAAATCTCGGCTACGTGTTCCAGGAAAGCTTCGCGCAATACCGCGCTCGAAGGGGCGATGCCGGCGTCAAACATCGCCTGGTCAACGGCGTCATAATTGAACATCTCGCCCGTGTACATCCATAGCGCATCGGCTGCAGCCTGCGTTTTCGCATGGCTTTCCGCCGTGCCGTCGCCCAGGCGCACGATCAGGTCGCCACTGCGGCGCAAGTGATAAGTCACTTCCTTGATCGATTTTTGCGCCACTTCCACGATGCGCGGATCGCCGCACTTGAGCAGTTCGGCCAGCTGAAAATAATGCCAGGTATCGAAGAAAAACTGGCGCATCAGGGTGTCGGCGTAATTGCCGTTCGGCTGCTCCAGCAGCAAACAGTTCTTGAAGTCGTGGGCATCGCGCAAAAAGGCGATATCGTCTTCGTCGCGGCCCGCGTTTTCCAGTTCGGCCGCATAGCTGAACCACAAGCGCGTCTGGCCCAGCAGATCGAGCGCCACGTTGGTCAGTGCCATGTCTTCTTCCAGCGCCGGTCCCTTGCCGCACAGTTGCGACAATTGCTGGCTGAGTATCAAGGCATTGTCACCCAGGCGCAGCAGGTAGTTGACCTTATCGTCCATCACAATCTCCGCATCACAGGTTCTTGACTTCTTCCGGCATCGGGAAGAAGGTGGGGTGGCGGTAAACCTTGCTGTTCGATGGTTCAAACAGGGCGCCCTTGTCGCCAGGGCTGCTGGCGACAATATCGGCCGCGCGCACCACCCAGATGCTCACACCTTCATTGCGGCGCGTGTAGACGTCGCGCGCATGGTTGACCGCCATGGTGGCGTCGGATGCGTGCAGGCTGCCCACATGCTTGTGCGCCAGGCCGTGCTGGCTGCGGATGAATACTTCCCACAATGGCCATTCTTTGCTCATGCTGATCTCCTCTGTTCTTTATATTTAGGCTGCCGCTTTTTTGTCGGCTTGCTTGTCGGCGTAGGCTACCAAGGCATCGCGGAACCACTCACCCTCGTCATAGGCCTTGACGCGCGTTTGCAAACGCTCGCGGTTGCACGGGCCATTGCCCTTCAACACATTATTGAACTCAGCCCAGTCGATTTCGCCGAATTCGTAATGGCCCGTGTCGGGATTGAATTTCAGGTCGGGATCGGGCACGGTCAAGCCCAGGTATTCGATTTGCGGCACGGTCTGGTCGACCATGCGCTGGCGCAGTTCATCGTTCGAAAACAGCTTGATGCGCCATTGCGCCGACTGGGCACTGTTGACGGAAGCGGCGTCGGACGGGCCGAACATCATCAGCGAGGGCCACCACCAGCGGTTCAGCGCATCTTGCGCCATGGCTTTTTGCTCGGGAGTACCCTTGCACAGCGACATCATGATGTCGTAGCCCTGGCGCGCATGGAAGGATTCTTCCTTGCAGACGCGGATCATGGCGCGCGCATACGGACCGTAGGAGCAGCGGCACAGTGGGATCTGGTTGATGATGGCCGAACCGTCGACCAGCCAGCCGATGGCGCCCATGTCGGCCCACGACAAGGTGGGGTAATTGAAAATGCTGGAATATTTGGCTTTACCCGAATGCAAGGCGGCCAACAACTCGTCGCGCGACACGCCCAAGGTTTCCGCCGCGCTATACAGGTAGAGGCCGTGGCCCGCTTCATCCTGTATCTTGGCCAGCAAGATCGATTTGCGTTTCAGGGTAGGCGCGCGCGTGACCCAGTTACCTTCTGGCAATTGTCCGACGATTTCCGAGTGCGCGTGCTGCGAAATCTGGCGTATCAGGGTCTTGCGGTAGGCGTCCGGCATCCAGTCCTTGGCCTCGATCTTGATGCCTTCGTCGATGCGCGCCTGGAAAGCAAGTTCATCTTGCCCCATATCAGCTATGGAACGGACGTTTTTCAGGCCGGTTTCAACCATTTGTGCGTACATGATCTGTCTCCCATGTTCTATGCATGCGCAGCGGCGCATGGCGATAATCAGATAATACGATACAAAAATAAGTTTGCATACATTTGATTTGAATCATTTTAATATTTCGTATCTCATGAGTATTTTGCCAAGGTATGATGTGAAAAAATAGTCAGTACCTTTCCGCACGGCAAACGCGCGGCAAAGTAAACTGTGCATCTTGTTCAAATACCGCCGCAACCAGACCAGGACCACATGAAAAACCCCGCTTGTACCGCATGGATAGCCGATTTCCTCGCCAACGACCCGCCCCGCTCCAAGTCGCTGGTGATGACCATCTTCGGCGACGCCATCGTGCCGCGCGGCGGTACGCTCTGGCTGGGCAGCCTGATCGAATTGCTGGCGCCCTTTGGCGTGAATGACCGTTTGCTGCGTACCAGCGTATTCCGCCTGGCGCAGGAAGGCTGGCTCAGCTCGCAACGCGATGGCCGCCGCAGCGCCTATACCATACGCCCGGAAGCATCGGCCCGCTTCGAGCGAGCCTATCGCCGCATCTACGCGCCGCTGGTGGCGCACTGGGATGGCAGCTGGACCCTGGTGATCGGCCCGGCTGGCAGCATCGACGCCGCCGAGCGGGGCGCCGTACGCAAGGAATTATTGTGGGCAGGTTATGGCTTGATTGCGCCGGGCATCTTCGGCCACCCGGCCGCCGACCCGGACGTGCTGGAAGATATCCTTACCCGCAATGAGGTGCTGGGCAAGCTGTATGTATGCCACGCCACGGAATTGCCGGGCGTAAGCACCCGTCCGCTGCGCGACATGGTCAGCGAATGCTGGGACTTGTCGGAAGTGATGGCGGGCTATGAGCAATTCATCGCCCGCTTCCAGCCGCTGCTGAGTTTATTGAAAGAGCAGGCGGCAGACAAGATCGATATCGATGCGGAACAGGCGTTCGTCATCCGTTCACTGCTGACGCACGCCTACCGCCGCGTCCAACTGCACGACCCGCAACTGCCCGTCGAACTGCTGCCCGAACCATGGCCAGGCACCAAGGCCTACGCGCTGGCGCGCGCCCTCTACCGCCGTACGCATGCAGCTGCCGAAGACTATATACTGGCTACCTTGCGGCGCGAGGATGAGCAGACGCCGGACGTCGAGCCGTGGTTCTTTGAACGCTTCGGCGGCCTGAACGTCTGAAAAATGCTCAGGGCAAGGCGCGCTGCCGCAGGCAGTACGACTAGTACGCCAAGGCAAAGCAACGCCGCCATGGGCTTTTTCTCAAGCGTTCACTGCTTGGCGTCCACCAGCTTCGCCCCCGCCACCAAATCCTGACCCAGCTTTTCCAGTGCATTGACCTGAACCAGCATGGTGTCGAGGATGGCGACGTTGAAAACGAATTCGGCCGGTGTCGTGTAGCCGGGGAAACGTATGATGCGCAGCAAATCCTTCAAACTGGCGCCCTGCCCCAGGTGGGCCAGCGCGTCACTGAGGGCGCTGATTTTCTTTTCCAGCTCCCGGAGATGCGTATCTTGTGTGCCATTTGTCGCCATGATGTTCTCCCCTGATTAAACTGCGCTAGGACTTTTTACCTTAGCAAAGGAAAGGTATCGCCCTTTGCGCCGGCACAAGGCGGCATCTAAAACGGGTATCATCGCGCCATTGCACACGATGCAAACCTTATTTGTTTTTTATCAGGAAACATTCATGACCATTAAAATCAGCCAGCAATTCGACGCCGGCGCGATCGAGGTGCTGCGCGCCGACGATACACAATCCATCGAGCTGAACATCCGCAAAGATTCCCACGCCGACATCACGCAGTGGTTTTATTTCCGCCTGCAAGGCGCCCAGGGCGAAGCTTGCACCATCCGCTTCATGAATGCAGGCAAGTCCGCTTACCCGGATGGCTGGAAAGATTACCAGGCAGTCGCCAGCTATGACCGCGAAACATGGTTCCGCGTGCCGACCAGCTTTGACGGCACGGTGATGACTATCGAACATACGCCAGAAGAAGAAAGCGTGTATTACGCTTACTTCGAGCCGTATCCATGGGACCGCCACCTGGCCTTGATCGATAGCGCACAAGCGTCGCCGCTGGTACGTTTGATCGACCTGGGCAGCACGGTCGAAGGCCGAGACATGAATCTGCTGGTGGTCGGTGATGCCGATGCCGAGACAAAAGTCTGGGTCATCGCCCGCCAGCATCCCGGTGAAACGATGGCTGAATGGTTTGTGGAAGGCATGCTCGAAGCGCTGCTGGACCAGGCCAACCCATTTGCCCGCCAGTGCCTGCAAGACGCCGTCTTCTACGTGGTGCCAAACATGAATCCTGACGGTTCCGTACATGGCAACCTGCGCACCAACGCGGCTGGCGCCAACCTGAACCGCGAATGGATGACGCCGACCATGGAA
>Ga0209913_1001524_pt1 | contig 12411 bp, 11 predicted proteins | sample PersoiDNA2013203_FD_185805 | JGI IMG/M metagenome (GOLD analysis project Ga0209913, IMG submission 185805) | Permafrost soil microbial communities from the Arctic, to analyse light accelerated degradation of dissolved organic matter (DOM) -... | ecosystem: Environmental > Terrestrial > Soil >... | reverse complement strand
GTCGACTGTCGCCACGACCGATCTCGAGCAGCCGACGCGGATCGAGGCTCGTACTGGGCCGGTAGTCGGAGCACCCGCTTCGCGCCTTTCTGCCGCGGCCCTGTACCGGCTGCTGGGCGAGGACATCGAGCGTGAGCTGAAGGCGCTCGGAGAGGCATCGAGCGAGGCGATGCAGCAGGAATGGAATCCAAAAAAGCGCCGCCTGATCGCGCTCGCCTTCGACACCGCTGCCGACCGGAACTTCCGCCACGCCTTCCTCGACGAGCTCTTCTACTGCATCCGAGCGCGTGCCTACGCCGAGGGAATCGATCTGCTCGTTTTCACCAACGTCGAGACTACCTTGGGGGTACGTTTACCTCCCATCCTCGAGCTCCGCGAGAAGTACCGGGCGAATGGGCTGATGGTGGGGTCTTTGCCTCTGGACGAGAACGATCCGCAGATCTCGGCTCTTGCCGATTCCGACTTCCCCTGCGTCACGTTCGACGTCGATCTGCACAGCGACCGCGTCGCCCTCGTCACCTCCGACAACATCGACGGTGGTGCCAAGCTCACGCGTCACCTGATCGAGACCGGTCACCGACGGATCGCCTACATCAGTGGCCTCGGCACCCAGAAGGCGGCGGCCGACCGCCGTTTCGGCTATCAGAGCGAGCTCTCGAGCCAGAATCTGCCTCATCCCGAGGAGTACGTCGCCATTACCGACTGGTTTCCGAGCGAGGCCTACGAGGCCACGCATAGGTTTCTCGCCCTCCCCGAGCCGCCCGACGCCATCTTCTGCGCCAGCGACTTGATGGCGATCGGGGCCATGGCGGCGATCGAGGATGCCGGCCTGCGTGTTCCCGACGACGTCGCGGTCGCCGGCTTCGACGACGTCGACTACGCAAGTCTGGTCACGCCGTCGCTGACCACCGTCCAGCAAAACCAGGAGGAGCTTGCGAGTGGACTGGTCAAGGCCATGCTTCGCCTTCTCGACCACCCCGAAGAGCCGCCGACGGTATCCGTAATTCCGACCGAGCTGGTCGTGCGCGAGTCGAGCGGATCCGAGCAGGCGATACGCGACGGCTCGCAGTAGAAGACTCGGGTCGGCACTACGAGGCTCTCCGAAGCCGGCTTGACCGGAGCCACCCGACGCGATACTCGCTCTGCTCGCGCACTCGGATGAGTCGCCGGCGGCGGCGCGCAGTAGAGATCGCTTTCGCCCTCACGAACCTCTGACCGACGAGTCCGTGTAGCTGCCGCGCCTTTCGGGTACGGGGGCTCCGGTACTGTCCGACCACCCAGTTGCGCTAAAGAGGAGTCACAGATGCCCTTCGAGCTACCGCCGCTTCCCTACGGCTACGCCGCCCTCGAGCCCTACATCGACGAGCAGACGCTGCACTTCCATCACGACAAGCACCATCAGACCTACGTCGACAAGGCGAATGCCGCGCTCGCCGGCAGCGAATGGGCCGAAGCGACGCCCGACGAGATCCTGCAAAGTCTTGGCAAGCTTCCCGACGACCGCCGTACGGCCGCGCGCAACCACGTCGGCGGACACGCCAACCACACCTTCTACTGGGAGAGCATGGGACCGGGCAAGGGCGGCGAGCCGAGCGGTGCGCTGGCGAGCGCGATCGAGCAGGCGTTTGGGGATCTAGCCGGCTTCGAGCAAGCATTCACGGACGTCTCGGTCAACCACTTCGGCTCGGGCTGGGGCTGGCTCGTACACGACGGCTCTACGCTCAAAGTCATCTCTACTCACGACCAGGAATCGCCGCTCTCGTCAGGGCTGACGCCGCTTCTAACCTGCGATGTCTGGGAGCACGCCTACTACCTGAAGTACCAGAACCGTCGCCCCGACTACGTCGCCGCTTGGAGGAACGTCGTCAACTGGGACAAGGTCGCAGAGCGACTGAGCGACTGAGCTGGAGATTCGAGACTGACAAGCAGACGCGTGCGAGCCCGGGTTCCACCCGGGCTCGTCCTTGGTCGTCGAAGACACGCCGCCTGGCCGCACCCGCGCGCGAGCGCTACTTCGACACGAAACCGGCACGTTGCCGTGCGTTTCTCGCCTGTGCTGGACGGTACTGTGGAACGACTCCGCGGGCGGGTTTTTCTGAGCGCCAAGCGAAACGAAGCACTCCATCGCCTGGCCGCGCTCGGCAAGCACGATGCGTTGTCCTCGGTCGCACCCGTAGCTGCGTCGGCCCTCACCCCTACCCCGAGATCGTGCGCGAGCTGCAGGCGGTGATCGGGCGCGAGTCGAGAAAGCAGATTCTGGAGCGCGAGGGGCGCCTGCCCGAAGCCGTCATCGCCTGTGTCGGCGGCGGCTCGAACTCGATCGGGATGTTCGCCGGCTTCCTCGACGACGCGGAGGTGAAGCTGTACGGCGTCGAGGCCGCGGGAGCGGCCAGCCTCGGTTCGGGGCGCATCGCCGTTCTGCACGGCGCCCGCTCGCTCGTTCTCGCCGACGAGGACGGGCAGATCGCCGACGGGGTCATCGTTGGCTCGCGCGCGATCGAGGTGGCGGAAGGCGGCGCCGAGGAGTTACGCCGCTACGTCGCGTCACTGCGGGCCGCAATCGACACGGCCTGAAAGCGGGTCCGTTACTCTCGCTGTTACTCCCCGGACGCCGTTTGGGAGTATCGAGAAAGCGCAGTAGTGCCGCTCAAATCGGAGTTGATACAGCCGATCTCCAGGGATATGCGAGGGGAATCGAGCCAACGGCTGCCACCGCGGGCGATCTACGACCTCTTATACGAGAACGAGCTATTAAGCGCCTCGACCCAAGTTCGAGCCAGCGCGCTCGCGAGCGACCACCGCGGCGCACACGATCGGCGGCGACTTATCGGCGTGGCGATGAATCTCGGGCCCTGGATACTGACGTTGGAAAGCGGCCAGACGCGCCAACATACCTTCCTCGACGACGTTCTTTTTGGGATCCGCGCACGAGCAGATGCGGGCAATGTCGATCTGCTACTCCTGACGGGCGCGGCGAGCCAGATCAGCGGCGAGGCCACCCATTACGCCGACATCTGCCGCGAGCATGGAGCCGAGGGCATCATCCTCGCCGCTTTCCCTCCCGACGAGCCGGAACTGGCCGAGCTCATCGCGTCTGGATTTCCCACGGTCGCGATTGATACCCAGCTCTTTGGGCCCCATGCCACCTTCGTTAGCTCGGACAACGTCGGAGGAGGCGCCGCCGCGGTTCGGCACTTGGCCGAGCTTGGCCGCCGGAGGATCGCCTACATCGGCGCTTGGGGTTCTGAGCCGACAAATATCGATCGCCATCTCGGCTATGAGAGCGCGCTGGGTGAATTCGGGCTGGAGCGACGCGAGGAGTACCTGGCGTTCGCCGGCTGGTCGCACGTACGCGCACACGATGCGACTCGCCGGATGCTCGAGCTGGCAGAGTCGCCCGACGCCATCTTCTGTGCCAGCGACATAATGGCGATCGGAGCGATCAAAGCGATCGAGGATGCCGGCCTGCGTGTTCCCGACGACGTCGCGGTCGTCGGCTTCGACGACAGCGACTACGCGACGCTCTCGGTGCCCTCTCTCACAAGCGTGCACCAGGATCGCATCGGGCTTGGAACCGCGTCGGTCGAGGCGATTCTGCGCATGCTCGCCGCGACGGATAGCTCGCCTCCCACAACCGTGTTTCCAACCGAGCTGATCACGCGAGAGTCGACCGTCGCCAAGACCGATCTCGAGCAGCCGACACGGATCGAGGCTCGGGTCGGGCCGGTGATCGAAGCGCCCGCCTCGCGCCTTCCTGCCGCGGCTCTGTACCGCCTGCTTGGCGAGGACATCGAGCGTGAGCCGAAGGCGCCCGGAGAGGCATCGACCGAGGCGATGCCGCAGGAATGGAATCCAAAAAAGCGCCGCCTGATCGCGCTCGTCCTCGGCACCACTGCCGCCCTGATCTTCCGCCACGCCTTCTTCAACGAGCTCTTCTACTGCATCCGAGCGCGTGCCTACGCCGAGGGAATCGATCTGCTCGTTATTACCAACGTCGGGACTGTCATGGGTGTACGTTATCCACCCTTCCTCGAGCTCTGCGAGAGGAGCCGGGCGAACGGGCTGATAGTGGCGTCTTTGCCTCTGGAAGATCCTCAGGTCGCGGCTCTTGCCGATTCCGATTTTCCCTGCGTCACGTTCGACATCGATCTGCACAGCGACCGCATCGCCTTCGTCACGTCCGACAACATCGGCGGTGGCGTCAAGCTCACGCGTCACCTGATCGAGACCGGTCATCGCCGGATTGCCTACATCGGTGGCCGCGCCGACGCCAGGCCGTCGGCCGACCGCCGTTTCGGCTATCAGAGCGAGCTCTCGAGCCAGAATCTGCCTCATCCCGAGGAGTACGTCGCCATTACCGACTGGCTCCCGAGTGAAGCCTACGAAGCCACGCAGAGGTTTCTCGCCCTCCCCGAGCCGCCCGACGCCATCTTCTGCGCCAGCGACTTGATGGCGATCGGGGCCATGGCGGCGATCGAGGATGCCGGCCTGCGTGTTCCCGACGACGTCGCGGTCGTCGGCTTCGACGACATCGACTACGCAACTCTGGTCACGCCGTCGCTGACCACCGTCCAGCAAAACCAGGAAGAGCTTGCGAGTGGACTGGTCAAGGCCATGCTTCGCCTTCTCGACCACCCCGCAGAGCCAGCGGCGGTATCCGTAGTTCCGATCGAGCTGGTCGTTCGCGAATCGAGCGGATCCGAACAGGCGATACGCGACGGCTCGCAGTAGAAGACTCGGATCAACACTACAACGCTCCTTCAAGTTGGCTCGATGAGAACCACCAGACGCGATGCTCGCTCTGCTCGAGCACCCGGACGAGCCGGCGGCGGTGTCGGTGATTCCCGTCGAGCTGATCGTGCGGGAGTCGAGCGCCGTCGAATAGCGGTCACGGGCGGCGACCACGTACTAAAGTCGCCGTCTCGATGACCGACACTGGGAGTGTGGATCGGGAACCGGGGCAAAGGATCTCGCCCCGGGCGCTGTATGCGCTGCTCGACACCTCGCACGCGGAGAGCGCGGCCACACTTGCCCAGACCACCGCGATGGCCGAGACGCACCTGCATCGCAGCCGCGAGCGGCGGCTGATCGGCGTCGCGAAAAACACCATCCTCTGGCAGATGCGTCTCACAGCCGAGCGGCGGCGCCATCACGCTATTACTCTCTGACTATCGTGCGGCAGAACCAAGCCACACTGGTGACGGCGATGATGGTTGCGGTGTTCGACCTCTTCGACAACCCGATAGCGCCGCCGAAGGCAACCGTTGCCGGTCGAGCTGGTCGTGCGCGAATCGACAGCGGCTGCCGAGACGCCCTCCTCTTTTGCGGCAACGACGTGATGGTGATCGGCGCGATGCCGGTCATCGAAGAGGCTGGTCGCGCGATCCGACCTCAACTCGTGAAAGGACTCAAGTCACGGCAACCAAGACCGAATCTCGAAGAATGAGTTCCGACTCGAACTCGCGTCTATCCCCGCATGCCGTCTGGCGGATGCTCGAGGAGTCGAGCTCGCTCGAGACGGCCACCTTCGCCGACGCCACCGCCCTCGCCGCCTCGCACGAGCGCGGTGCCTCCGAGCGCGTGATCGGTGTCGCCATGAACCTCGATCTCGCCCAGATGGCGTCGGGACAGAACGGCAGCTCGCGCCATCCCTTCTTCGACGAAGTGCTCTTCGGCATGGGCGCCCGGGCGCGCGCCAGCGACTTCTATCTGCTTCTGCTCACGACTCTCTCGGGCACCGCCACCGGTCTCGATGTTCCCTACCTCGAGCTCTGCCGCGAGCGGCATGTGGACGGAATCGTCCTCGTCTCCTTCCCGCCCGAGGAACCCGGCCTGATCGAGCTGGTCCAGTCCGAGCTCCCCTGCGTGGCGATCGACACGCACGTCTTCGGCCCGCGCTCCGCCTTCGTCATCTCGGACAACGTCGCTGACGGCAGCACCGCCGTACACCATCTCGCCGCGCTCGGACGCAGGCGGATCGCCTTCATCGGCGTACCGGGCCGGAGCGCGCCTCGGTCGACCGGCGCCTCGGGTACGAAAGCGCCCTCGCCGATTACGAGCTCGAGTCCCGCCCCGACTTCATCGTCCATGCTCGCTGGGACCACACGGAGGCGCACGCGCAGACGCAACGCCTGCTCGAGCTACCCGATCCTCCCGATGCGATCTTCTGCGCCAGCGACGTGATGGCGATCGGCGCTTTGTGCGCGCTCGAGGAGGCCGGGCTGCGAGTACCCGAGGACGTCGGCGTGGTTGGTTTCGACGACAGCGATCTCGCCCGCCTGATCACGCCCTCGCTGACGAGCGTACGCCAGGACGTGATCGGTCTGGGCACGACGGCGATCGAAGTGATGCTACGAATCCTCGGGGAGCCCGAAGCGCCCCTAACGGCGTCGGTTCTGCCCGTCCAGCTCGAGATCCGGGAATCGAGCGCGGGCAGGAGCTCCGGACCCGAGCGACAGCGACAGGGAGCGCGCGAGAAGCGACGAACGGAAGATCCCGAACAACAAAACGGGAACAGAAAAGGACGGCTATCGAGCGCAGCCATCTACCGGCACCTCGGCGAGACCCAGTCGCTCGCTGCCGAGGTGCTCAGACGCTCAGACACCGCGCGATCACGCGGATTGAAGCCGGCGAGCGAGCGACGCGTGGTCGCGCTGGCCATACTCAAAACCCCTGACCAGGCCTTCAAGCGCGCCTTCCTCGATGACATCTGCTGCAGCATTCGTGCCAACGCCTTCCGCCATGACATCGACCTGCTCACCTTCTCTTGCGTCACTCCCGGCGAACCGAGGGGCACCTCTCTCTTGGAGCTCTGCCGGCAACACGGCGCCGCTGGAATCATCGTCGTCTCGCTCCCCTATGATGATCCCGAGACCACCGCGCTGGCCAATTCCGAGTTGCCCTGCGTGGCGATCGATATCGATCTACTTGGTAGCCGCGCCGGCTTCGTGATGTCCGACAACGTCAGCGGCGCCGTGCAGGCGGTTCGCCACCTGGCTGAACGTGGCTGCATGCGAATCGCCTTCCTGAGCGGATACGGCGTCGAAAGGGTCGCCATCGACCGCCGTTTCGGGTATCAGAGCGAGCTGGCCCGTCTCGGTCTCGAGCAACGCCAGGAGTACGTACGCCTGGCCAGGTGGGACCACAGAATCGCCTACGAGGAGACGCGCTGGCTGCTCGAGCTACCGGCTCCGCCCGACGGGATCTTCGCCGCCAGCGACGTGATGGCGATCGGCGCTCTGAAGGCGATCATCGATAAGGGCCTGCGCGTGCCGGAGGACATCGCCGTGGTCGGCTTCGACGATATCGAGTACGCCCGGCTGCTCACACCCTCCCTGACCACCATCCGCCAGAACCGAGCCAGTCTCGCCGGTGCGGCCGTAGAGGCGCTGCTGCAGATGCTCGAGCGGCCGGAGGAAGCACCGCCGGTCTCGGTCTTGCCGGTCGAGCTGGTCGTGCGTGAGTCCACCGGCGGGGAGCCGCCGGCGCTGCTCGATAGCAACGCTCTCCTGCCCGAATCGCCGCCCTCGAGCGATCAGCCCGTGTAGTCGCGGCAGCTGCCGGGTACAGGTGGCTGAAGTATTCTCACGATATCCATCCCGCAAAGGAGGAGTCCCTTCATGCCCTTCGAGCTACCGCCGCTTCCCTACGACTACGCCGCCCTCGAACCGCACATCGACGAGCAGACGTTGCACTTCCATCACGACAAGCACCACCAGACCTACGTCGACAAGGCGAATGCCGCGCTCGCCGGCAGCGAATGGGCCGACGCGGCGCCCGACGAGATCCTGCGCAAGCTCGGCGAGTTTCCCGACGACCGCCGTACGGCCGCACGCAACCACGTCGGCGGCCACGCCAACCACACCTTCTACTGGGAGAGTATGGGGCCGGGCAAGGGCGGCGAGCCGAGCGGCGCGCTGGCGGCCGCGATCGAGCAGGCGTTTGGGGATCTGGCCGGCTTCAAGCAAGCGTTCACGGACGCCTCGGTCAACCACTTCGGCTCGGGCTGGGGCTGGCTCGTGCAGGACGGCCCAACGCTCAAAGTGATCTCCACTCACGACCAGGATTCGCCGCTCTCATCAGGGCTGACGCCGCTTCTAACCTGCGATGTCTGGGAGCACGCCTACTACCTGAAGTACCAGAACCTCCGTCCCGATTACGTCGCCGCTTGGTGGAACGTCGTCGACTGGGACAAGGTCGCGGAGCGACTGAGCACCTGAGCCCGAGATTCGAGACTGACAGGCAGACGCGCGCGAGCCCGGGCTCCAGAGCTCGGGCTCGCCCTCGACCGTCGAAGACCCGCCGCCTGGCCGCACCCGGGCGCGAGTAAGAATTCGGCACCAAACCGGCACGTTACTATGCGTTTCTCGCCTGCGCCGGACGGTACCGTGGAACGACCCCGCGGGTGGGTGGCTTGGTGGCGGGCGAAAGAACGTGGCGCCGTCACGTAGGGAGTCGACGAGCCCTCATCCCGCCGAGAGTTCCGGCGAGAGCAAAGGCTAGTGGCGAACCAGCTCCCTGCTAAGAAGCTCCTTGCCTCTCCGGCCAGAAATCGACCGCGCCCGATCGCCGGGTCACCGCATCGCTAGAGGCTCTCAGCCGTAGTTCTTGCGCCTGAAGACATCGCGCGAGAGCGATTCCACGCGGTCGAGGAAGAGCAAACCGTCGAGGTGGTCGATCTCGTGCTGGAGAGCGCGCGCCTCGAATCCGCTCGCTTCGATCGTCCACCGCTCCCCCGTACGCGTCAGTCCCTCGGCGACAACCTCGCTGGCGCGGCGAACATCCGCGGTGAACTCGGGCACGCTCAAGCAGCCCTCGCGCGCAACCTCAGATCCGGTTGTGAAGACGACGCGCGGATTGACGAGCAGAATCTCCCGGGCGCTCGGGTCGCCCTTGGGGTGGAGCGAGACATCGACGACGACCATGCGCACCGACTCGCCGATCTGCGGAGCCGCCAAGCCCACGCAGCGCGGAAAGCTGTGCATCGTCTCGACGAGATCGCCGGCGACACGCTCGACCAGCGCCCACTCGTCAGGCGTGGCCTCGGCGGCCACTCGCTTGAGGGCCGGGTCGGGAAGACGGAGGATCTGCCGAACGCCCACTCTAAGGAGTTTCTACCTGACAGCGCCCCTGTCGCGACGACAACCCTTGCCCACGCAAGCCGGGCCAGGATCCAGACGAAGCATGGCCCCGCACCGGCCGCCGCGACCGACCAGCGCGGGCGCGGCTCACAAAACGCCGTCCCCAACCACTCCCACTACGGACCCCACTCACAGCCACGGCCAGCCCGTCACGCTCGTAGGAGCAGGCGAGCCACACGCGCCCGCAGGGCGCGTGTGGCTCGCACTGAAGTAACACCGCCGAGAGTCAACGCCCGCTACGCGGGCGGACTTTCGGCGGTTTCAGAGTGCGACCTGATCGAGCGAGCGAACCGATAGCTCGAGCTTCTGCTCGAACGCGACCTCGCGCAGAAAGACCTCGAGCTCGTTGCCCAATAGATCGTCGGGCAGGGCGACCTCGAGAATCATCATGTAGGCGGGCTCGCTCTCGTCGCCGACGAGATGGGTGTCGAGATCGGTGATGTTGACGCCTCGCCCGGCCAGCGCCGAGGTGACCGCGTTCACGATTCCGGGGTGATCGGCGCCGTAGAGCGTGATCACGTGCGAGGGCTCGTCGATGCGCGCCTGAGCCGCGTCGATCTCGGAGAGTGAGATCGCCTCCAGCTCGAGCTTGGCGCACGAGCGCTCGAGATCGGCGCGCAGCGCCTCCAGATCGGATGTCTCGGAGCTCTCGAGCACCAGCATCATCGCGAAGTAACCGCCCAAGATCGCCATCTGCGAATCGGCGATGTTGACGCCGTGGCGAAGCAGGGTGCCCGTCACCTCGGCGACTATCCCGGGCCGGTCGCGGCCGATCGCCGATAGCGCATAGGAGGCCATGGGTTGAAGGATAGAGGCCGGAGCATGTCCTGAGCCAGTCTCGCGGGCAATCGGGGGGTTTTCAGAGAGTACGTCTCAATCACCCTTTTTGGTTATGAACGTACGCAAAAACGGGCCGACAATCCGACTAACGCGCAGCGGCAAACCCTAGGAGCGCGTATGCGGCACTACCCGAAGCACTCATCCAGGTCTTCCTGCCTGCGCGAGAGCGCCGGGAGCCGGTCTCGGCCGCTCCGGACTTACGCAGAAGGAAATCGACCTAACGACTACCCGGATTTCTAGAACCGGTTCCACACAAAGGAGAGAACACCAATGAAGAAGCACCTCAGTAAGAAGCGGGTCGTTCTTGCGGCGATCGTCGCAGTTGCGCTCGCTATCGGTAGCGGCGTTGCTTATGCGTACTTCACGTCGGCAGGTACGGGCCAGGGCAACGCTGCGGTTGGCAGTTCAGCGGGGATCGCCCTCTCGAGCGCCAACGTAAGCGGACTGTATCCAGGCGGCGCCGACGTACCGCTTGTCGTTTCCATCAATAACCCCGGCAATGGCAACGAGTACGTGAATCAGATCTCTGGCACGGTCGCCGATAACGGCGCCTGCCTCGGGACATGGTTCCAGGTCGATTCGATCAACTACGCGAAGGAAGTCACGCACGGCGCGACAGATACCGCGAACACGAACGTCAGAATGCTCGATGCTGCCACGAGCCAGGATGCATGCCAGGGCAAGACCCTGGTCATCAACTGGTTGAGCAACTAGAAACGCAGGATGGAGGGGCGGCCCCGGCCGCCCCTCCATCCTAATCCCGAGAACAGGCGATCGAGCGCAATCGAGAAGGCCGAAGACAGATGACAGGCGAGACTTACAAACGAGACATCCATAGGCAGCAAGCGGCGGCGCCTTTTCTCGCCGCCGTTTCTTCTTCTCGCCCTGGCCTACAGCGAGAACGCTCACTCATGACTGAGGCGACTACCTCGGAAGCGCTCGAGCGGTTGCTCGCCTTTGCCCGCCGGACTCTCTTGCTCAGTTTCGTCTGCGCCTTGTTGCTCGCCTGCGCCTCCACATTCGCAGGCGCCGCCTCGAGCGCGACGCCCAGCAAAAAGTTTTCCGCCAGCCTGACCTGGACCGCGTTCGTGGCCTCTCAGACGCGATCGGTCAAGCTGATCTACAAGTTTCCGCAGCCGAGCAAGAGCTTCTCTTACCGGCTCACCAAGAAAATAGGCTCGGCCTGGCTGCCCGTGGCGAGCGTCGCCAAGAAGGGCAGTTTCAGCGGCCAGAAGAAGATGTCCGTGAGCAAGCTGTTCGCTGGAAGGACGATCAAGGTCGGCTACTACCGCCTCCAGCTTTCCTGCCCCGGTGCACGCAAGCTGCTCAGCTTCCAGATCGTTCCCTTTGCCGGCCGTCTGACCAAGAAGAGCTTCACTATCGCGGGGGCGAGATCGATCAAGCTGACCTACGCTTTCTCCAAGCCGAGCAAGAGCTTCGCCTACCAGCTCAACTTCAAGCGAGGCTCGAAGTGGCAGGTAGTGAGACGCGCCAAGACGGTCAAGAAAACGAAGAGGCTCTACTTCACAGGCGTCAGGACGGCGAGCCTCAAGAGCCTCTTCGGCCGTAAGGCGATCGTGCTCGGCAGCTATCGCCTCAATATTTCCTCCGCCTATTCGACCCGGCATCTCAACTTCAAGGTCGTCAAGTCCGCCGACCCCGCCGCTTCGGCCGGGGGAAGCGGCACCGGCAGCGGGGCAGGCAGCGGCTCGGCGAGCAGCGCCGACTTCACCATCTCGGGCAGCGTAGGTGGCCTCGAGCCCGGTCTGACCTTGCCGGTCAGGCTGACGCTGACCAATCCCAACAGCACGAAGATCTACGTCACCCGCCTGACGATCAGCATGTCGGCCGACAGCACTCCGTCAGGCTGTTTCCGCGATACCAATTTCAGAATCACTCAGTCCGACGCCACGAGTACCGACCCGATCGCCGTTCCGGCCAAGGGGACAGTGACACTGACGAGCGCTCCGCGTGCGCCGCAGATCGCCTTCCTCAACCTGCCCACCAACCAGGATGTTTGTAAGGGCAAGAGCTTTACCTTGACCTTCAGCGGAAGCGCACATTCGTGAAAGCAGCGGCCGCTTCCGGAACGCGAAGGCGGCTCTTGACGCTGACCGCGCTGATGGTGACGCTCCTGGCGCCCGCAGGCGCCCAGGCCTACTGGACTTCAAGCGGATCGGGCAGCGGCAGCGGCAATGCCGGAACGCTTGCCGCCCCAACCAACGTGATTGGTACGCCGGGCGCCGGGACCGTGGCCCTCTCCTGGAGCGCCGTCACTCCTCCGGGTTCGGGAACGGTCTCCTACTACGTCAGCCGTAACGGCGGCGACGCAGGCGGTACCTGCCCGACCTCCTCGTTGCCCTCGTCGTCTCCTTACAGCTGCATCGACAGCGGACTCGCGGCAGACACCTACAGCTACACAGTGACGGCG
>Ga0209913_1001523_pt1 | contig 12416 bp, 11 predicted proteins | sample PersoiDNA2013203_FD_185805 | JGI IMG/M metagenome (GOLD analysis project Ga0209913, IMG submission 185805) | Permafrost soil microbial communities from the Arctic, to analyse light accelerated degradation of dissolved organic matter (DOM) -... | ecosystem: Environmental > Terrestrial > Soil >... | reverse complement strand
CGAACCCCATGTGGGCGCACGCCCCGACTATGCCTACAACCCCCCGCCCGATTACCCACTGGCGATGCGCGAGCAGGGGATTGGCGGCGTGGTCTGGCTGCGGGTCTGGGTGGATGGCGACGGCCGCCCCGGTGAAATCCGCCTGGCCCGGGGCAGTGGCTACCGCCTGCTTGACGATGCAGCCATGCGGGCCGTCAGACACTGGCGCTTTGTGCCGGCCCGAAGCGGCGATCAGACGATGGCCAGTTGGGTCGAGTTTCCGATCCGCTTCGCGCTGAGCGGTTGAGGGCACCCAGGCCATGTGTCTGCGGCATTGCGAGACCGATACCTCTTTGCATGCAAGCGTTTACGCCGGCGCAACACGAGACCACTAAGCTAGGAGCCAACACCTTTTCAGGAGTTTTTAGATGTTGTCGATTCGAAAGAGCAGCCCGCTGCTGTTGGCACTGGGCACCGCCCTGCTGATGAACCTCACGCCAGTTCAGGCCCAGAACGCTCCCGCCGGCAATGCTGCGCCCACTTTTGGTCCGGCGCCCGCCATGCAGCCCCACCGCCGCGATGCACTGCAGCACGCCCAGTTCCGCCTGAACGAGCTGCAGCGCAAGCTGAGCCTGTCGTCCGAGCAAAAGAGTGCCTGGGACACCTGGTCTACTGCCGAGCTGCAGGCCCTGAAGCAGGGCATCGAGCAGCACCAGGCCTGGCAGGCAGCACATGCACCGCAAGCCCAGCCTCCGGCTGAGCTGAGCACGCCGCAGCGCATGGCCCAGGCCATTGCCCACCTGCGCGACCACAAATACCTGCTGGATCAGCATCTGCAGCAACTTGAGGCCCGCCAGGTGCGCACCCAGGCCTTCTATGACACGCTGGACGCCAAGCAGAAGACCATTTTTGATCTGCTGGTGCAACCTGGGCCACCCGGCCCGGGCCCGCACGGCATGGGCGGCCCGGTGGCGCATGAACACGGCGCGGGCTTTCGCATGGGCCCGGGCGCGCTGATGATGGCGCCCCACCAGCCCTGAGTGTCCGGCCAGACCGGCGCAGCCTGGGTCAGCGGGGCACCACGAAGGTGGTTTTTTCGGTGACGCTGGTCGTGCCCGTGCCAGCGCTCTGGTCACCCTGAGCGCTCTCCCGCGTGATGCGCAACTGAAGCGGCAACACCTGCCCCCGGTGGCCTTCGGCCACGCTGGGCTCCAGCGTGAGGCGCAGCGCCAGGGTGCCGATGCCGGTGGCCGGCACGTTCAGCCCCGGCTCGCTGGCCAGGGTGAGCCCGGGCTGGCCCAGCACGTCCACCTTGAAGCGCTGGGCTTGCTCGGTGCTGTTGATCACCTGCAGCCGGTACACGTTCTCGATGCCGCCGCGCCCCACCTGGCGTGCCAGCGTGCCACGGTCCTTGATCACGTTCACGGCAAAGTCGTGGCGCTGCACCAGGCTCAGCGCAAAGCCCAGGCAGGTCAGCGACAGCAGGCCCGCGTAGATCAGCACCCGGGGGCGCAACACGCGGCGCAACAGGGCGGCACGGGGCAGTTGCTGCTCCATGGCGTGGCCCGAACTGTAGCGGATCAGCCCGGCCGGGTAGCCCATCTTGCCCATCACGTCGTCGCATACATCGATGCAGGCTGCGCAGGCAATGCATTCGTTTTGCAGGCCCTGGCGGATGTCGATGCCCGTGGGGCAGACCTGCACGCACAGGGTGCAGTCGATGCAACTGCCCAGGCCCAGGCTGGCCGGGTCGGCCTTGCGCGGCCGTGAGCCGCGCGGCTCGCCGCGCCGCGTGTCGTAGGCAATCACCAGTGAATCCATGTCGATCAGGGCGCTCTGGAATCGGGCATAGGGGCACATGTACTTGCAGATCTGCTCGCGCATGTAGCCTGCGTTGCCATAGGTGGCCAGGCCATAGAACAGCACCCAGAACCACTCCCAGGGCGAGAACGCGCCCAGCGCCAGTTCAAGGCTCAACGCCCGGATCGGGGTGAAGTAGCCCACGAAGCTGAAGCCTGTGAACAGCGCCAGCCCCACCCACAGGGCCTGCTTCAGCGCCTTGCGGCCCAGCTTGCGGGCCGACCACGGCGCGGCGTCCAGGCGCATGCGGGCCTGCCGGTCGCCTTCCACGCGCCGCTCTATCCACAAAAAGATCTCGGTGTACACCGTCTGCGGGCAGGCGTAACCACACCACAGGCGCCCGGCCACCGCCGTGAAGAAGAACAGCGACAGGGCGGCAATCACCAGCAGCGCGGCCAGGTAGATGAAGTCTTGTGGCTGCATCACCAGCCCCAGGATGTAGAAGCGCCTTTCTCCCAGGTCAAACAGCACGGCCTGGCGGCCATTCCAGTTCAGCCAGGGCAGACCATAGAAGAACAGCTGGGTCAGCCAGACCATCACCCAGCGCCAGCGCGCAAAGCGACCGCTGACCGAGCGCGGGTAGACCTTGGCCTGGCTGGCGTACAGCGAGACCATTTCCGGCCCTTCGTCTTGGGCCGGTTCTGGCTGGATCGGGATCACGCGGGGGCTGTTCATGCGGGCACCTGTGGGGTTGTGCATTTCAAATGCATAAAAAATGCAACTTAAAAGTCAAAAAAAGGGGCCGGCATCAGCCGGCCTGATGGTCATTGAAGGCGGAGATGTGGGCCACCTGGAACACCCCCGACAGCGATTGCAACTCGGCCCGATGGCGCCCCGCCAGGCGCTCCAGGCATTGCTCGCCGGCCTCGCTGAGGTGCACCTCGACCTGGCGGCGGTCGGTTTCACTGGGCTGGCGCAACACCAGGCCCGCCGCCTCGCAGCGTGATACCAGGGCCACCACGGCGTGGTGCACGGTCTGCAGGCGCTCCGCCAGTTCTCCCACCGTGGCCCATGCACGGCCAGGGGTGCCCTTCACGTGCAGCATCAGCAGGTATTGCTGGGGGGTGAGGCCTTCAGATTGCGCAGCGTCTTCGCTGAAGCGCAGAAAGCGCCGGAGCTGGTAGCGGAATTCAGACAGCGCTTCGTAGTCTTGCTTGCGAAGGGGGGAGGGCTTGGCGGATTGGGGCATGGCAAGAGGTTGACCGGCAGATCTGCTTGAAATTATATATCGTGACGTGATGTAATTCGCGCCCCGACTTCCATCGCGATCCATGCACACCCTCCTGTTCAACTGGCTGCAGCGCCAATGGCCCACGCCAACCCCGGTCGACCCGATCGAACGCCTGCGCGCCAGTGCCGGGGCCTTGATCGGGATCCTGCTCACCGGACTGATCAGCGCCTGGGCCCTGGGCCCCGGGGCGGGGGCTTTGTGGCTCGCGGCGCCCATGGGGGCCTCGGCGGTGCTTTTGTTTGCGGTGCCGGCCAGCCCGCTGGCCCAGCCCTGGTCCATGGTGGGCGGCAACCTGGTGGGGGCGCTGGTGGGGGTCAGTTGTGCACGCTTCATCGAGCCCCCGGTGCTGGCCGCGGCACTGGCCATTGCCTTGGCCATCGCGGCCATGTTTGCGCTGCGCTGCATCCACCCGCCCTCGGGGGCGGTGGCGCTCACGGCGGTGCTGGGTGGCGCGCCGGTGCACCAGGCGGGCTATGGCTTTGTGATCACCCCGGTGGGCCTGAACACCGCCTTGCTGCTGCTCATCGCCGTGCTCTACAACAAGGCGGTCGGGCGCCGCTACCCGCACACGGCCTTGCCAGATGCCCGCAGCGTGCACCACACCGACGACCTTCGCCCCTCGGCCCGGCTGGGGTTCCGGCCCGAGGACCTGGCCCGTGTGATGCAGGACTACAACCAGGTGCTGGACATCAGCCGTGACGACCTGGAGGCGCTGTTTCTGCAGACCGAGAGGATGGCCTTTCGGCGTCGCTTCGGCGCGCTGACCTGCGGGCAGATCATGTCGCGCGATGTGGTGTCGGTGGCATTTGCCACCGAGCTGGGCCAGGCCTGGCGACTGATGGAGCGCCATGCCCTGCCGGCGCTGCCCGTGCTCGACCGGGTGCGGCGGGTGCAGGGCATCGTCACCCGGGCCGATTTCCTGGCCCATGCCCAAGCCCGGCGCTACCCGGGGCTGAGCCGGCGACTGCAGCGCCTGCTGCAGGCCTCGCCGTTCAGCCACAGTGCCAAGGCCGAAGTGGTCGGTCAGATCATGAGCACCCAGGTGCGCACCGTGTTGGACAGCCAGCCCATGGTCGAGCTGGTGCCCCTGATGTCGGACCAGGGCCTGCACCAGGTGCCCGTGCTGAACGCCGAGCGCCGCCTGGTGGGCATGGTCACGCAAAGCGATCTGGTGGCGGCGCTGTACGAGGCCAGCCTGGCGCACCTGGAGGAGGGCGTGCACGCCCCGGCCAACCCAGCCGCTTGAGCCGCCAGCGCCCGTCGTGTAGAGGCGACGATCAGGCCGGCGCCGTCTGAAACGCCCGCGAAAAGTCGCAGCACGACTGGGCCAGCATGATCAGCGCCGAAGTCAGCGTGCTGCGCACCTCGCCCTTGTACAGGGCCACATACGGCACGGCGGGCAAGGCGGGCTCGACATCGATGACCGCCAACATGCCCAGCGACACCAGCGGCGCCATGCACTGGCGCGGCAGGTAGCTGGCGCCAAAGCCCGAAAGCGTCAGGCTGGTGAGGGCGATCAGGTTGCTGACCACGATCGCATCGGTGGTCTCGATGCCTTGCTCGCGCAGCCAGGCGTCGTACAGGCGGCCGGTGCCCGAGCTGTCACCTTGCACCAGCAGGGGCACCTGGGCCAGTTCGTGCAGGCGTGTGGTGCCCGAAGGCACCAGGCCGGGCTTGGCCATCCAGGCACTCTCGACCTGGCCCACCACCTTGGAGCGCAGCCGGGTGTCGGCAAACGCGTCGGGCACCAGGATCAGGTCGAGCTCGTCGGCCAGCAGCTTGTCTCGCAGCGGGAGGCTGCCATCGACATCGGGCTCCAGCTTCACCTTGGGGTAGTGCTCCTGCACCAGGGCCACCAGGCGGGGCAACCAGGTCATGGCGGTGAGCTCGGTCACGCCGATGCGCAGCCGCCGCTCGATCACTTCGGGCTTGGCAAACTGCTCCACCGCCAGGTCCCGCTCGCGCAGCAGTTTGCGCGCCAGCAAGAACATCTCTTCGCCCTTCTCGGTCAGGCGGGCCGTGCGCTGACTGCGGTCAAACAGGGGGGTGTCAAATGCCTGCTCCAGCTCATGCACCCGTTTGGACACCGCCGACTGCGAGGTGTGCAGCTTCTGCGCGGCCGGGGCAAAGCCCCCCAGCTGGACGATCCAGTACAAGGCCTCGAGTTGTTTGAAGGTCATCATGGTGCGTCTTTCAATCGCTTTATGGAATGTTAAATCACAACAAAAAATCGCTTTTTTTGAATTGAGGGTCGCACCAGAATTCTCACAACCCCCGCCAGCACTGCTGGCCCTGGCTGTGGATCTGGTGGGGGCCGAATCGATCACCCCCGCCTGTTCCCTCGAATGGAGTCTCCGCACCATGAAACGCCTTGCCCAATTGCCGCTTGCCCTGCTGCTCGGTGCAGCCCTTGTGTCCCAGGTCGTGTCTGCCCAGGACATCGACACGCTGCGCAAGATCAAGGACAGCGGGGTCATCCGCATCGGCAGCCGCGACAGCTCCATCCCGTTCTCGTATGTGGCCAAGGGCGGCAGCGACCCGATCGGGTTCTCGAATGACATCTGCCTCAAGATCGTCGAGGCGGTGAAGGCCAAGCTGGGCTTGCCCGCGCTGCGTGTGGAGTACACCACCCTGACCTCGCTCAACCGCATGCCCCTGATGCAGAACGGCACGGTCGACCTGGATTGCGCCACCACCACCAACTCGGTGGCGCGCCAGCAACAGGTGGCCTTCGCCCCCAGCCATTTCGTGGCGGGCATCACGGTGGCTGTCAAAAAGGACTCGGGCATCAACAGCCTGGCCGACCTGACGGGCAAGACGGTGGCCACCGTGGCCGGCAGCACCTCGATCCAGTTGTTGCGCGCCTACAAGCGGGCCGAGAACGTGGAGGTGCAAGAGATCACTGGCAAGGACACGGCCGACGCCTTCCTGCTGCTGGCCAGCGGGCGTGCCGCCGCCTACGTGCTGGACGATGTGCAACTGGCCGGCCTGATCGCCACCTCACCGCGCCCGGGCGACTTCCGCATGCTGCACGATGTGGTGCTGCGCCAGGAGCCCTACGGCATCATGTACCGCAAGAACGACCCGGCTTTCCAGGCGGTGGTGGACGACACCGTCACCCAGTTGATGAAGTCGGGCGAGATCGAGCGCCTGTACGCCCGCTGGTTCACCCAGCCCATCCCGCCGAGCAATATCAACCTGAACTTCCCGATGACCGAAGGCATTCGTGAGGCCTACCGCAACCCCAGCAAGAAGGGGGTCTGAGCATGGCAAGCACTGCCGCAACCTACCCCCAGGGCCTGTTGTTTCCGCCCGCGTTGATGCAGGCGGTGCGCGAGCGCTTTTTGCAGATCGAGCACGACCACCAGGGCCGCCCGCGTCTGTACTTTGACAACGCCGGGGGCTCGTTCCGCCTCAAGGCGGCGGTCGAGCGCTTTGCGCTGATCGATGCCGTGCCCGACAACACCGAGCGCATCCACCCGGTGGCGCGTGAGTTGCAGGCCATCCAGGCCGCCGGCACGGCCGATTTCCGCATGATGCTCAACGCCGAAGGTGGTAGCGTCTTTGCCGCCCTGACCGCCTCGGCCGCCATGTTCGACATGGTGCGGGCCATTGCGCAGAACGTGCCGGGCCGCAACCTGGTGACCACCGTGCTGGAGCACCCGTCGTCGTATGACGCCATGGAGCGTTATGCCCGCGAAACCGGGCGCGACCTGCGCGTGGCCCCCAGCAACCCGCAGACCGGTGGGGTGGATGTGGACGCGATCGTGCGCCTGGTGGATGCCGATACGGTGCTGCTCAACGTGATCTATGCCTCCAACATCTCGGGCGCCAAGCTCGATCTGGAGCAGATCGTGGCCCGGGCGCGGGCCATCAAGCCCGATCTCTACATCGTGGTCGATGCCGTGCAGCATGCGCCCCACGGGCTCATCGACCTGCGCAAGACCCCGGTGGACGGTATCAACCTGGCACCTTACAAGTTCTTTGGCTGCCGCGGCTCGGGCCTGGCCTGGTTGTCGGAGCGCGCCGCCTTGCTGCCACACCACAAGCTGGCGGGCAAGAGTGCCAATTTCTGGGATCTGGGCAGCTCCTCACCCTGGCAGTTTGCCGTGCTGCAAGAAGTGGCCGACTACGTGTGTTGGCTGGGGCAGCAGGCGGGGCTTGAGTTGCCCGGCCTGTGGCCCACGGCAGGGGCCGCTCCCTCACGCCGCGAGTTGTTCGAGGCCGGCATGGAGCGCATTGCCCTGCATGAGCGGGCCCTGCTGGCGCGGCTGCTGCACGGCAGCGCTGCGCAGCCCGGCTTGCGCGCCCTGCCGGGCGTGCAGGTCTACCTGGACCACGACGACCTGGCCAGCCGCGACCTCATCATCGCGCTGGGGGTGGATGGGCTGGACTGCACCCAGGCCGTGCACGAATATGGCTTGCGCGGCGTGACCGTGTACGAACGCAGTGTGGCCAGCCTCTACTCGCGCCGCATGCTCGAATCCCTGGGGCTGCAGGGCGCGGTGCGGGTCTCGCCCCTGCATTGCAACAGCCCGGCCGAGGTGGATGCGTTCTTGCGCATCACGCAGGAGCTGGCCCAGGCGCAGCTCGCGCCGGCCTGACGCGGCCTGGCGCGACCCGTGGTGGGCTGCGGTCGTCACAAGCGACGGGCCAGCGGGCGGTGCCTGGGGGCCCCCTTGTCGGAACCGGGCGCGTGCCTGGGGGGCGCCGAAAGCCCCAGCCGGGCTGCCTCAGTCGAGTTGCAGGCCGGCCTCTTTGGCGGCCTTGGGCAGCACGGCCAGTTCGCGCTGCAAGACGTTGGCAAAGGCCTCCGGGGTATTGCCCGTCGCAGGCGCCACGCCGCCCAGGTCCAGCAGGCGCTGGCGGAAGGCCGGCTCGGCCGTGATCTTGGCGATCTTCTCGCCCAACAGTTTGACAATGGCGGGCGGGGTCTTGGCCGGGGCCACCACGCCGAACCACACGTCAAAATCCACGCCGCCGGGCACGCCTTGCTCGGTCAGCGTCGGGATGTCGGGCCACAGCTCGGAGCGGCCCTGGCGCAATTGGCCGATGGCCTTGAGTTTGCCGGCCTGGATGAAGCTGCGCACATCGCCCGTGCCCAGCAGGCCCCAGGCCACTTCATTGGCCATCAGCGCCTGCACCAGCGGTGCGCCACCCTTGTAAGGCACGTGCGTGAAGTTGCTGGCGGCGTGGCTGTTGACCAGTTCGGAGGCCAGGTGCGACAGGCCGCCTGCGCCGGCCGAGCCGTAGGCCAGGCCACCCTTGCCGGCCTTTTTGCCGGCTTCCAGCAGTTCCTTCAGGCTTTTGTAGGGTGACTTTTCGGGCACCACCAGAATCAGCGGCGCCAGCGAGACGCGCGCCACGGGCACAAAGTCTGCGGCGTCAAAGCCCGGCGTCTTGTAGATCACCGGATTGATCGACAGCATGCCTGTCAGCGTCATGGCCAGCGAGTAGCCGTCGGGGGCGCTCTGAGCGACGTTGTTCATGGCGATGTTGCCGCCGGCGCCGGGTCGGTTCTCCACGATGATGGCCTGGCCCAGCTCTTCTTGCAGGCGCGGCTGCAGGGTGCGTGCCGCCACATCGGTGGCGCCACCGGCCGGGTAAGGCACGACCAGGCGGATCGGCTTGCTGGGGTAGGCACTCTGGGCCATGGTGGCCGAGGCCAGGCCCAGCGACAAGGCGCCGGCCAAGACGAGGCGGCTGATGAGGTGGATCGATTTCACGGTGGGGGTCTCCTGCTTGTTTTGAGGGAATGTTGGGTTCTTCAGCGGCTCGGCTCGGCCGGCATGTCGGCTTCGTACTGCGTCTGGCGCTCTTCCAGCTCATGCCAGCCGATCAAGGCCTTGAAGGCGGCCATCGTCGTCTGCTCGAAAGGCAGGTTTGCGAAATCACCCGAGCGGCGGCGCGCCAGTTCGGCCAGGTTGGCCTGCACCGCATGCACGGTGGTCAGCAGGCCGGCGATGGGGTAGGCCGCAAAGGCGGCCACGCTTTCGATCTGGGCACGCGTGAGGGAGGTCATCCAGGTGCCTGCCATCAGCTGCAAGGCCAGGCGGCGCCCGCAGACCTCGTGCAATTGCACCAGTTGTTCGTAGCGGTTGAAGGTGCGCGATATGGGCTGGATCAGATCGGCACCGGCTTCGGCATAGTGCGCGGCACGGTCCAGTGCCTCACTCGGGTCCATGGCGTCGGTGCGGGCCACGATCAGCAGGTCGGGGTCTTGGCGCGCATCGAGCGCGGCCTTGATGCGTGCGGTCGCGTCCTTCACCGAGACCAGGGTGGAGCTGGTGGCGGCGGCCGGGCAGCGCTTGGGGCTGATCTGGTCTTCGATCTGCAGCGCGGCCGCGCCGGCCTTTTCGAACTCTCTCACGGCGCGACCCATGTTGAGCACGTTGCCGTAGCCGGTGTCGGCGTCCACAAAGATGGGCTTCTTCACCACGTTGGCCATGCGGTTCACGGTGGCCACGTTTTCGCTCAACGTGTAAAGCTCCATGTCGGGCTGCCCCAGCAGTGCGGCCGAAATGCCAAAGCCGGTGCTGAAAATGCCGTCGAAGTCGGACTGGTCCACCAGCAGGGCCGACAGCGCATCTTGCGCGCCGCCGAACCAGAGGGTGGATCCATCATGGATGCGCTGGCGCAGGGCCTGGCGGGAAGTGGTCATGGGGGGGGCTCCGTCAAGTGGCGCCGCCGGGTGCTGCGCCTTCAGTGGTCACAAGGGAATGGGTTCAGGTGGCTTGGGGCACCGTGTCGGGTTGGGCCTGGGCCTGCCTCATGCGGTGCTTTAGGTAGGGGATCAGGCCGCCCGCCTCGAGCATGCCCCGCTCGGAGGCTGAAAACGCTTGCAGCGCCAGCGTCTGGCCGGTGCGCAGGTTCGTCACTTCGCTTGTGGCCCAGTTCACCGTCAGCTCGTCGCCACGTGCCGCCGCGGCCCGAATGCCCGGGCAGGTCACCAGCGGAAAGCCCATGCTCGTCTCGCCGCGGAAAAAGCCGGGCGAAAAGGACTCGGCGATCACGGCCGAAATGCCCAGGTGCCGCATGGCGCGCATGGCCGGGTAATGCGGGTGCCCGTAGCCGAAGTTATCGCCGCCCACCAGCAGGTCGCCAGGGCTCACGGTGGTGGCGAAGCCCGGCGTGTAGTCAGCCATGGCCAACGCCGCCAGTTCCTTCACATCGGTGATCTTGATGTTGCGCACACCGACGATCAGGTCGATGTCGTAGTCGTCTTCGTCGAAGACCCAGGCCACGCGGCCTTGCAAGTTGTTCAGGCTCATGCTGCGGCCCCCAGGGGCTGGGCCAAGGCCTCGGCCAGGTAGGGCCGGGGGTCGGCAAGGCGACCTTCGAGCGCTGAGGCCGCCACCACGGCGGCGTTGCAGATGTAGATCTCTGAATCCACACTGCCCATGCGGCCCGGCGTGTTCAGCGTGCCGGTGGAGACGGCGCGTTGCCCGTCACTCATGGTGGCGATGCGACCAAAGCAGTAATCGCAACTGGGCGAGCTGATGAAGGCGCCGGCTTCCACCAGCGTCTCGATCAGGCCCTCGCGCGCGGCGGCGGCCATGATGGCCTTGGAGGTCGGCACCACATGAAGCTGGAAGCCCGGCTGGATGTGCCGCCCGCGCAGGATCTGGGCCGCGATGCGCAGGTCCTCCAGCCGGCCACTGGCGCACGAGCCCAGGTAGCCGGTGTGCACCTCCAGTCCTGTGTAGTCGGTCAGATTGCGCGTGTTGGCGGGGCTGGGGGGCACCACCACAATGGGTTCGAGCTCGGAGATGTCGATGCTCACGACGCGCTCGTAGACGGCGTTGGCATCGGGGTAGACCGGTGCCAGCGCGATCCTGGCGCGGCCTTTCACGTAGTCCAGGGTCTTGGCATCGGGCGCGATCAGCATGGTGGTGGCGCCCAGGAACATGGCCTGACCACACAGCACCTGCCGGCCTTCGAGGCTCATGGCGTCGATCACCGGGCCGCACAACTCCACCACCTTGAAGCGGCACGAGGCCGGCCCCATCACGCGCACCATGTGGTGGAACACGTCGCGCGCCATCACACCGGCTTGCAGGCTGCCCGTGAGTTCGACCTTGATGGTGGCCGGCACCGTCAGGGTGATGTTCTCGGTGGCAAAGGCCTCCACCACCCCCTTGCGAGCGCCGAAGGCAAAGGTGCCGAACGCGCCCAACTGGCTCACATGGCCATCGAAATGCACGGCAAAGGCCCCCGGTGTGGCATAGCCCAGCTCGGCAGACACCTGATGGCCGATGCCTTCGCGCTCATACACCGGCACACCCTGCTCCTTGCCCCAGGCGCGGGTGATCTTGTGCAGCTCCTCCTCCTTGGGCGAGGTGGCCGGCACCATGTGGTCGATGAAGAGCACGAAGCGCTCGGGGCTGGACACCTTGTCCACGCCGAAGTCCTCGCGCGTCTCCTTGAAGAACACGTCGGTGTAGCCGGGGAAGTCGTAGGTGATCACGAAGTCTGGCCGGGCCGTGATCTCCTGGCCGGGCGACACGCAAGCCAGGCCCGAGGCTCGGGCCAGGATCTTTTCAGTCATGGTCTGGGGTATTGGCATCTGTAGCTCCGTTCAACTTCCACGATGTGGTTGTCGATTTGTCGTCATGCCGCCAATTACATTTGAGGCAGATAAACGCCTGTTCAGGTGCAACCCCAATTACTGCCACACTGTGGAAACTAAACGAAAGCCCCGAGCCACCACCCCGGCGGACACGGCCCCCGCCGAAGGCGCCACGCGCACCGGCACCCAGAGCATTGAACGTGTTGTGGGCATGCTGCGCGTGGTGGCCTCGCGCGGGCGGCGCGGCATGCGCATCGCCGATGTGGTCAGCGTCAGTGGGCTGCCCATGTCCACCTGCTTTCGCATGCTGCAGCGCCTGGAGCTGGAGGGCCTGGTGGTGCGTGACGCCATGACGCGCAAGTACCACCTGGGCCCGCTGCTGTACGAACTGGGCTTGCTGGCGCAGCCGCCCTTTCGCCTGGCCGACGTGTGCGAGCAGGCCATGCAGGCCATCGCTGACGAAACCCAGGACACGGTCTACCTCAGCGAGCGCCGCGGTGTGGAGTCCATCTGCACCAGCCGGGTGCTGGGCGACTACCCGATCAAGGCCCTGACGCTGGACGTGGGCATCCGGCGCCCGATGGGAGTGGGTGCAGGGGGGCTGGCGATCCTGAGTGCGCTGCCCGAAGCCGAGGTGGCGCAGATTGTCGAGGCCAATGATGCGCGCTACGCCAGGTTCGGCACCTTCGAGCCGGGCTTTGTGCACCGGGCCGTGGCCGAGAGCCAGGCGCAGGGCTATGCCTTTCTGGACAGCGCGGCTACGCCCGGCACGGCTGC
>Ga0209913_1001521_pt1 | contig 12434 bp, 9 predicted proteins | sample PersoiDNA2013203_FD_185805 | JGI IMG/M metagenome (GOLD analysis project Ga0209913, IMG submission 185805) | Permafrost soil microbial communities from the Arctic, to analyse light accelerated degradation of dissolved organic matter (DOM) -... | ecosystem: Environmental > Terrestrial > Soil >... | reverse complement strand
TGCCACCGTTCTCGTGCAGACACTCTCATCGGATAAAACTTCGGGGTTGGACCATACCGAGTATTGGAAACATGCCATTGCCACGGCCTTATCTGCCAGGACCATTGCCAAATATGTTGGTCTTAATCAAGATCACGCCTTCATCGTCGGCTTGCTGCACAACATAGGCCGATTGGTCCTGGCCACTTACGCACCAGCACGTTATCAAGAGGTATTGCATTGGCGCGCAAGCAACAATACTGATTTAAGTACGGCAGAAGTGCAGATTCTTGGCATTGATCACAAAACCGTCGGCAAAGCCGTACTCAAACACTGGAAGTTTCCAACCTCGATTGTCGATACCTTAAATACGCCGAGTGAAAATCATGTTCGTGAACATCAAAAAACTGCATCTTTGGCCGCGGTTGCTGACGCCATCGCTTATGGACTTGATGTCAGCGCCGGCGAGCATGATCGTGTTCCGGTTATATCGCCGCAGGAATGGGAATTCCTGAAACTGCAAGAAGTCGCGTTGATGGAAATTTTCGATACGATCGAAGCACAGTTTAAAGAAGCATGCATCATCTTGGAAACTGCACCAAAGAAATGAGTGGAGTTTATCGATTCAGAGGAAGCTGTCATGTCATCCCCCGATTCACAACACGATCTATCAGAGCCACAAATATCTATTTTTTTCGACGGATGGCCCGTACCTGCATTTGCGATTGATAGCAACCACCTTATCACGCACTGGAATACCGCTTGCGAACATATGCTCGGCATACCAGCAGAGAAAATGATTGGCACCAAGAACCAATGGCAACCTTTCTATCCTTGCGAGCGCCCTGTTCTCGCCGATCTCATTGTGATCGGCTCTGCTGAAAAATTTTCTGAAATTTACAATCCAAAAGAGAACAATTTCCGTAGCTCGGCCGTCATTCCCGGTGCCGTCGAAGCGGAGAGATTTTTTCCTCACTTGGGAGCCAATGGCCTGTGGCTGTATTCTTCGGCTGCGCCATTGCACTCCAGATCCGGCGAACTATTGGGAGCAGTTCAAGTACTGCAAGATATCACGGCCCAAAAATCGGCCGAATTAAATTTACGTAGAATGCATCAAGATCTGGAACAACAAGTCATCAACCGGACTCGAGAACTTGCTGCCGCTAATGAAAAAATGGAACAAGATCTGCGGCGTCGTACTGCAGTGGAGGCAGAACTCGTTCGAAGAAATACGGAGCTTACCGAATTAAATCGGAAATTATCGATGGCACAGGAACAACTCATTCAATCAGAAAAATTGGCTTCCATAGGTCAGCTTGCCGCAGGCGTTGCTCATGAAATAAACAATCCCATTGGTTATATTTTTTCCAATTTTAGTACCCTTCAAATTTACATTGGCGCATTGCTTGAAGTGCTCAACGCGTATGAAAAAGTGGATAACGATCGCACTTCTACAGAAGCGGTAAACGCACTGATCATGCTGAGAAAAGATGTCGAAATCGACTATTTGAAAGAAGACATTCCATCGCTGATGAATGAGTCAAGAGAGGGTATTACGCGCGTGAGAAAAATTGTTCAGGACTTGAAGGATTTTTCTCGCACCGATACTGCCCTGGAATGGCAGTGGGCAAATTTACATCAAGGCATTGATTCAACGCTCAACATTGTCAGCAATGAGGTGAAATACAAAGCAGACATTATTAAAAATTATGGCGAGCTACCCGAAGTCGAATGTTTCCCAAGTCAGATAAATCAGGTTGTGATGAATCTGGTGGTCAATGCTGCGCACGCCATCGAAGGCAAGCGCGGCACCATATCGATCACCACCATGGTCGTCGATAAACATGTACAGATAGAGGTAAAAGATACCGGTTCTGGCATCGCACCAGAAAATATTTCGCGGATATTCGACCCTTTCTATACGACCAAACCGGTTGGTCAAGGAACAGGGCTAGGCTTGTCCCTGGCCTACGGCATCATGCAAAAGCACCATGGCAGTATCCATGTCAGCAGCGTGTTGGGAGAAGGTACAACGTTTTTCTTGCGTATCCCCATCAAACAAGATTTTGCACAGGAAAACTAGACTGCCCTTGAGGGAAGACAAGCTACCCTGTTTCAACGTTGCCAGATTCGGCGGTATACCGTGCGATAAGCATTATCCGGATCGTAATGAAGCTGGAGCCCACCGTCAAAGGCGATATTGGCAATAGTGACAAGATGAACCGGAAACAAATACGCCGAAACCGGTTGCTGAGAAAATAATCGATTTAATTCATCGATCAGTTGCCATCCATGCAGATTGAGTGGTTCTGCTACAGTCGCGGTCTGGAAAGTGCCAGCACGAATCCGCAAAAATGCCTGCCCGCTGCCATCGCCGGCAGACAACATCTTGATCGCCGCATGCGAAATTCCAGCTTTGTCCAACTCTGCAGCGGCGACATCAAAATAGATGTCATTGATTGCCAAAGCATAGGTCCAACTGTCCCCATACTGCTTAAGCAGTTCTGCAGTGATCTCGGGCATGAGCTCGGCACTTTGCGAAATCGCGACATCATTGATTTCCAGCAAACGACATTGTGGACATGCTTTGATCACATGTGCCATTGCATTGACCTTGGCTCTGGCAATGTCAAAACGACTGTCAGTGAAGATAATCACCCCGGCCCGGCCCCTGGATTGGACCACCGCTGCCATGGCGGCAATCCGAGCCACCTCCAGCGGATCGGTCGAGACATTCATTGCCACCAGGCTATTAGCGATGACACCTGCCTGCGGACCGACATGCCATCCCACCATGGGAATTTTCTGGACATTGAAAAACTGCAGTTGCGTTTGTGATTTTTTGGCATCAATTCCAACCAAAATCACCCCTTTCGGTCCGAATGCAGCCGCGGCAGCAAATGCGGCGTCACGTCCGGCGGAGCTTCCCCCACCATCAAAAATCTGGATATTCCAACCAATGATTTCGGCCGCTTCGATAAGGCCTTTGACAACGCCGAGAATACCGCCGTTTTGCAAATCCTCGCAGATAATGGCTACGCTGGCTGCCGCTGTGGCCGGCGGTCCCGACACCGGCCCCGACCAATGATTTTGTTGCATGCTGGCCTTGTCGACTTGTTCCTGCATGTCGGCCAGACTAAGGACGGAGGCATTTTTTTCTGAAGCAAACAATGAAAATGATTGTGCCTGTAACACTTGACTGGCACAGCTCGCTACCAACACAAACAAGGTGCGAATCAGATACCGCGACATCGCCTGTCTCCTGGAAATTTTGTGGACACGTGTGCCTCTAGACGCTGCCAACATTACTGCTATTAGTTTTTCATCAAGTGTATCTCGTCAAAACGAAGCTATCAATATAGTTGTAAGTCTAGCTGTGCACGTCAACATTTCAAGATGCCATGCATCAACGATGAATACACATGCTTGACGCAAGACAGGAACATGGCGAACTGAGTTATACCTCTCGTGCAAGAACTTGCCTCATATCCAGACATCGTTTTTCCGTGTGCGCCCGTTCTGCTCACCACCTGTATTGACCACGCCACGCGGCTCTACCAGCAAAATACAAACTTCCTTTTCCGCATACGGCTTATGCTGCACGCCTTTGGGAATCACGAACATCTCGCCCGCCGACAAATGCACTGCACCATCGCGAAAATCAATGCGCAAAGTACCATCAAGGATGATGAAAACCTCATCGGTATCGGCATGTTCATGCCAGAGAAAATCACCCTCCAGCTTGGCTAGCTTGAACTGATAGTCGTTCATTTCGGCAATGACGCGCTGCGACCATTGCTCGCTGAACAGGGCTAGTTTTTGAGAAAAATTGATAGGCTGATACTGCTGTTGCTGTGCTGACATAGAGGCTCCGTCCAAAGGTAAGGAAGACAAGCCTAGCTGCAATGGCCACAGCGGTCTTGAACGATCGTGCAATAGTTCAGGTTGGGTTGGGCTATGCCCTGGCAATACGCAGCCAGCGCGCCGGAGCGATACCATAAGTTTTGCTGAACAGACGCGTCATATGACTCTGATCAGCAAAACCGGACATGGCGGCAACCTCTGCCAGTGGCAGGTTCTGCAACATCAGGCGGCGCGCCAGATCGAGCCGACGCATGCTGAGGTAGCGATAAGGACTGGTGCCGAAAAAACTGCGGAAGTCGCGCGTTAAACGCCAACGGTCACGGCTGCAGGCTTGCGCCAGTTCATCCAGCGTTACGTTGCGCTCAAGCGCTGTGTGCAGATAGTCGCGGGCCCGCTGTGCAGCTTGAAAATCGGCACTATGACGACGCGGCCGAGCGCCGGACACCGCATCCATGGCCATTGCCAGTTCAAAAATACCATCATCCTGCTGCAAGGATTGCATGGCCGTATCCATCTGCATGAGCAGCTGACGCACCGCAGCAAACAAACGCGGATCGGTCGAAATACCAGCATCAATGAACGGCAGCACGACGCCACCCAGAGCTTCCTGCAGCAACGCCGGCTCGATATACAACATACGGTAGCGAAAGCCCGCAGCGTCGCCGGCCTGGCCGTCGTGTACCTCATCCGGGTAGAGCGCCATGGTATGGCCCGGCAAGCTGTGGCGCAGTTGCTTACGGTATTGGAATGACTGAATACCGCTAAGCGTAATACCAATGGCATAGGTATCGTGCCGATGCATGGCATAGCCGCGACCGTGGAAGAAAGCTTCGATACGCTCCATGCCCGGTGCAGACGAGCGTACTATCCAATCCTTGCGTGCTTGAACCGGCTGCGCAGAGTTGAGCATGGCGCGCTAGGTTACGGGTTTCTTGATCAATTGCTTCTCGAAGGCAGTGTCGAGCTTGCTGACACGTCTAGGTTTCTGCGGGCCATAGGCATTGACAAAGGCCACGAATTCATCCAGCGGCAAGGCTTCACAAAGCTTCTCTGCAGGATTGGCGGGGGTACGCTGGACCAGATAGAACAGTTCGGCTGCCGTACGCACCATGGAATACTGGCGCGTGCCGACACGGGTATTGAGACGCTCGATGGCGCCGGTAGCTCTAGTTGATCGCATGATCCTGCCTTTACAAAACCAATTGCCAGTAACCGACATCGATCCACTGCTCGAATTTCTGCCCGACTTGTTCAAAATGACCGACTTTGACGAAGCCGCTCTTCTCATGTAACGCCACACTGCCAGCATTGGGCATGGCAATACCGGCCATGACCACATGTATCGAGCGTTCTTTCAACAAGGCGAACAACGCATTGTAGAGCTGCGTCCCAATCCCCTTGCCGCCACTGCCGGCGGCCAGATAGACCGAACTTTCCACCGAATACTGGTAAGCCTTGCGCGGCTTCCATTGGCTGGCATAGACATAACCGAGGATACGGCCCTGCTCTTCATAGATGAGCCAGGGAAACTGCGCTGAAATGTCAGCGATGCGTTGCGCCATCTCGGCTACCGACAGCGCGTCGACCTCAAAACTGATCGCGGTGGTCAACACATAATGGTTGTAAATTTCACAAATTGCAGCCGCGTCGGCTGCAGTGACATGACGAATAGTAGGGTTCATGAACGCGTGATGAAATCAAGATCGGACGACAACACGCTAGTGTACCCAAAATAACGGCGGCCGGCGCGCTGCATCTGCAGCGGGCCGGCCGGTCGCAAGTTCATTGCTGCAAGGCAGCCTTGATCTGCTGCAAGGAAGCTGGATCGTCGATGGTTGTCATATCGCCCGGGTCACGACCTTCGCAGATGGCCTGGATGGAACGTCGCAGCAACTTGCCCGAACGGGTCTTGGGCAAAGCACTGACAAAATGGACCCGTGCTGGCCTGCCCACGGCGCCGATCTGCTGATCCACGGTGCGCATGATTTCTGCCTCCAGCGACTCTCGCTGCGCTGCGTCTACAACGCTGTCGGCATGCCGGACGATGACAAAGGCAACCGCTACCTGCCCCTTGAGTTTGTCTTCCACGCCAACCACCGCCACCTCTGAGACATTGGCATGGCTGGAGATGCTCTCTTCGATCTCGCGCGTTCCCAGGCGATGCCCCGCCACGTTGATGACATCGTCGGTACGGCCGAGGATGAAATAGTAGCCATCGCTGTCGCGTATGCCCCAGTCAAACGTGGAATAGACCGGCGTCTGGAAGTTCGTCCAATAGGTTTTAACAAAACGATCGTCATCCCCATACACAGTCTGTATGCAACCCGGCGGCAGCGGTCCTTCAATGACCACCACGCCCTTTTCATTGGCGCCGCAGATCTCGCCGGTGGCTTCATTCATGATATGCATCTGGTAACCGTACATGGGCACGCCCGGACTGCCCAGACGAGTAGGCTTGTCGTCGATACCCTTGGCAATCGACAGAATAGGCCAACCGCTTTCGGTCTGCCAGTAATTGTCGATCACTGGCACTCCCAGTGCATCGGAGATCCATGTGGAGGTTGTTTCATCCAATGGTTCGCCAGCCAGATACAGACTCTTTAGTGAAGACAAATCGTATTGGCTCATGAAATGAGCCGGCTGCTTCTTCAGTACGCGAATGGCCGTCGGTGCCGAAAACATTTGCGTGACCCGATATTTTTCCACCAATCGCCACCAGATACCGGCATCTGCCGGTGCGGTTGCCAACACTGGCAAACCTTCATAAAGAATAGTCGCCATACCAGCAATCAGCGGGCCATAAACGATATAGGAATGACCGACCACCCAGCCGATGTCGGAGGTGCAGAAATAGGTATCGCCGGGCTGACCGCAAAAAACATACTGCATCGATGCCGCCAATGCAGTCGCATAACCGCCGACATCGCGCTGCACCCCTTTGGGTTTACCGGTGGTGCCAGAGGTATACAGAATATAAGATGGCTCATTCGATTCCAGCCATACCACCGGTACTTCGACATCCAGATAGGCCGGACGCAAGCCGGCGTAGTCGACATCACGGCCAGCGCTCATCGGTAGCTCAGCCAGACCTCGATTGACCAGCAGCACATGCGCCGGTTTATGCTGCGCCAGACGAATCGCTTCATCAAGCAAGCCTTTGTAGGGCACTACCTTGCCGCCACGCGAGCCGGCATCGGCCGAAACAATCAGGCAGGGTTGCGCATCGTCGATGCGGGTAGCCAGACTATGCGAAGCAAAGCCGCCGAAGACCACGGAATGGACCGCGCCAATGCGAGCGCAGGCCAGCATGGAAAACACGGCCTCGGCAATCATCGGCATGTAGATCAACACGCGGTCGCCGCGTCTGACACCAAGCCCTTGCATCATCGCGGCCATGGCGCAGACTTCACGATGCAGTTCACGGAAGGAATAGGTTTTTTCGGTATTGGTTTCGGTCGATACGGCAATCAGCGCGTTCTGCTCGGCACGCTCTGCCAGATGACGGTCAACAGCGTTGTGACACAGGTTGGTCTGGCCACCAATGAACCAACGTGCAAATGGCGCACGCGAATAATCGAGTGTTTGTGAAAATGCTTGGTGCCAGTCGATACGTTTGGCTTGGCTGGCCCAAAAACTTTGTGGGTCGTCAATCGACTGCTGATAAAACGAAGCGAAACTCATGATGTCTCCTCATGAAAACTGGATGTCTGATGGCGGGATCGCAACGGTCATTACGCCGTTTTTTCAGAAAATTCCGACATCGTTTACTGTGGCAGCACTTACTTACGCACAGCTTAATTTTTCAATTTTTATTCAATAAATTTTCGAATAATGTCGCTGTTTAATTGAAATAAATTCCACCGAAATTTCAGGCATTGTCGTCTGCAGATGGTCTGTGGCTCAAAGATCCATCTGAAGGCCTGTTTTCAGACGACACAGAAACCCGCCGACTACCGCCAGAACTACCAGCTGGCAAGTTTTCCCAAGGCCGAACGATCAATGATGCGTGCTCCGATGCAGCGCCAGATGGGACCGCGTTTGAAGACGTTCCACTATGAGGAAAACTGATATCACTACCAAGCATTGCCTCCACACTTGCAGCCCTCAAGGCAGATGCATCGCCAACTTGAATGGCCATGGCAGGTAAAACAGGTGGGGCCTCAAAAAGTGCAGCGCCTTGATAAAAACGTGTGTCCAGATTTGAATGACTGGCGAGTACTTCATCGGCCGTATCTGAACTATGTGCCAGCTCGGACTGGCTGCTGGGGACTGCTTCCTGCGCGACCTGACCGGCAGTATTGGCGGGCACGGGACGATATTTTTTTACAGCGCGTTCAAATGCTGACGGGCTAATACCTCGCTGCAAAGTAAATTTAATCATGCCTATACGTCGACGTTCTCTCATCGGCAACGCGATCCATTGCTCAAGCTGCTCCTTCGTCGGAGCAGGAAAAGGCTTACCCGTTTCCAATCGGATCAACAGATCGTAGCCAGAAGGCCTGAGCTCTCCTCTGATATTGACCAGTCGCCGCCATTCATCATCAAAAACATGGATGGAAGCTGAAAAATCAGAGCCTCTCTGCAAGACACGCTCCTCATTTGAAAGGGCCATCCATCTGGACATATGGTATCCCTTCAATAAATCACTGCCTTTCAATGTAAGATCCCCATCGCCCTTTAGATGAGACTCAAGCCATGTGAGATCCAACCCGTTCTTCTTGGCAATCTCAGACAATCCACCTTGGCTAATGAACTCTTGCTGTCCCAGTGTCGACAAATTCTCCAGCACTTCCACATTGGTAACATCAAGCGAGAACGTTGTTCCTGGAGCACCTACCCCACTAGGTAGCTCGATAGTGCGTACAGCACGCGAACTCGCGTAGCTGGTTCCCGCCTTAACGGCACCCCGGCCCGACATGCCGTGCTCGCGAAGACGCTGTAGACGCAGATGGACACTGACACTGATTGGCTTAAGCGTGCCGTCTTGCTCTCGTTTGTATTTGCGTCCAAACATCTCCCCCGAGAGCGGATCAATCTGAACATATAGCGCGTTGCCCTTGTTCGTTTTTTCTTCAATTTTGACGATGGCAATATCCCGCGCTATCCCGCGCAAACGTCCCGTTGTGTATATGGCCCGGTCTGCCGCCACAAGCGCCTTACTCTGCGACACGTCGATTTTCTTCAGGGTGCGCTGCAAAGTAGGAAAAAATCGCTCCACTCGGTAACCCAGTTCGGATAATTGCCGCACTGCTTGAAGGCTCGCTCCGCCAAACAATTCGATCCCTGGATCGAGCGACCTTGCCACGGCAAGACCTAATGATTTCAGCTCTTGGCTGCCAATCGTTTTCGATGCCGGCAACATGCCGTGGCGCACGAACGCTTTGCCGCTTTCCCCTAGCACTGCTTTCAGGGAACTGCGCGCAGCCATCTCACCGGTGGCTTGCTCAATTGCCATCAGAGCACCTTTGTAGAACGATTGTCCCGCCTTGATCGACATACTAGACAATTTACCCGCGACAGAGAACAAGGAGAGCACGTCAATACTGCAGGCCAATCCGGCCGGCCCTGCATTGCCTTGCTGCAATTGCGTAATACAGGTATATCCCGGCAAAAAAGAAAGCAACACCTCACCCATTTTTTCTAACGATGTCTTTTCATAACCGAAGTCAAACAAGGCTTGGGAAAATTTTTCTCCATGCTGTCGTGCAATGCCATCACAAAGTGCATCCAGCGTCCATGCCTTGCTTTGCCAAGGCTCTCCATCGCCATGGAGGGAGAACCTGTAGTCCTTATCCTGGCTTGGCTGAGAGGAATGCACCAAGGCGTAAAAATCCTCAGGTCTTCTCTCGACACGCTTGAGTCCATATTGCTCGCCATATCGTTCCAATACATAAAGACGCTCTTGGCCTGAATGACGTATTGAAAACACATCGACATTGTCTTTGAGGCGAACCGTCAGGCTTTCGGGAGGCAACACACTGCCCATGCGTGTTATCACCGATTGAAAATGATGAGCAGCACTAAACTTCGCCTGCATTTTCTGAATGTGTGCATGCCGGATGAACTCGATTTCATCGTCCGGCAAACTTCCCCAGGCGACGACCAGTTTTAATTTATCAGCGGCGACAAAACCATGAGAGATCTCGTCAACCTGTTTTTGATATAGATTCTTTAAACGGTACTGGGGTGATTTAGACGTCGTCCAGCAAGTGACTTCACCAAAATTCAACAAGGTGTTGATGTCCACTTCGGGGCAATCGCGCTCCCTTAATTGCTGCGCCAACTGCGGCCGCGTCTTGAAGTCGCCCATCAGACGTTGAAATGTTGAGATGGGTGAATGCGCATCGAGCACTTGATTGCAAAAATCAAAGTAAGTCTGCAGCGTCTCGGCGAGCAATTCTGTTTTACTCTCTACGTCTTTTGCAGCGACGTTTAACGCGCGATAACAACGTGCAGGAAGCCGAAAGAAAACACCCCACTCCAGCGGCATCGCCCGTTCTTCGAGCGCAGCAAGCATCAGTTTTCCGAGATCTAAAGCCGCTTCTTCCGAAACTACACCGGGAGCGATCCCGACATGCTTGGCTAACAACAAACCGGCATGCATTTTTCCCCACATGTCATCATTGAGTGCCAAGGATGCGGACGATCCTGTTCCTGAAAAACCGAGCATTGGCAACTCTTCAAGTATCACCGTGTTCCAGATCCAATCCTTGATGATGGCGTCTTTCTCGCGACTGCCATCATCGTTATTGGCAGAAAACACTCTCTCATAAATTTTATTATGAATGCGATGATGCAAATTTGACGTCGTAAAATCAGACCGCGACTCAACAGTGCCCATGCTATGGACAACGAAATCTTCGACGCTGCCATCAAAGATCATCTCTGCTATCCAGTTCCGTATCACCTTGGCTTGATACGTTGGAGAGATAGCCTCACGATCCAATCCGCCAAAATAACCCAGGTCTCTCATTATTTTTTTGGCAAACGGCTTTTCCAACTTGTCGTCATTGATCAACATGTCAACGGCAGCGTTAAGCATCTGTCCGGACACCGACTCGCTCTCGCTTTCAGTGATGCTATAGCCGCGACTTTTGAGCATGCTCATGACATGAACATGGTTCATCCGTGCCTTGGACTGACGATATGCAGAAAATATCATCGTCTCTAAGTGCACGGCAGCAGGTGCGGCGCTGACCAGGCTTATCATTGCGTTCGAGTCGTCGCTTGGTGCATGCGATGCAAGGGTATGACTGCTCGTTGCCAATGACAAAAGAAGTTCGCTGCAAGTTTTTTTGATCGGCTGCACCACGCTCACGATGGCTTGATCATGCTGATGTGCCGCACGTTGAAGGAGTGCGCCCTCTTGTTTCCAAATCGGAATCGCTTGCTTCGATGAAGAAAAAACCGTCAGAAGCTTATTCAACATAGACGCTGAATGAGGTTCAGCGTCTATGTTGCGCGTGATGTTTTTGGGACTGTCGCTGACGCTAGTGCCGTCGATAGACTTCCACATATTGACATTTTTACAGTAAATTAATTACAAAAAAAATATTCATCCTTGTACTTTGAGGAAAAGTTATTTCCATTTCCACTTCATACATTTTTCAAAAACATACATCCCAGCCAATACGATTTAGGACTCACCTGACACCGGCAACGACCTCGCCGGGAACCCGCACCCAGCCCTCCATCAAGACTCTGGCGCTGCGGCTCATGATGGCTTTGGTCACACTCCACTGACCATTGATCTGTTGCGCTTGTGCCCCCACCCGCAAGCTTCCTGACGGATGACCAAAACGTACCGCGCTGCGTTCACCGCCACCGGCAGCAAGATTGACCAAGGTACCGGGAATGGCTGCCGCAGTACCGATGGCGACCGCAGCAGTTCCCATCATGGCGTGGTGCAGTTTGCCCATGGACATGGCGCGCACCAGCAGATCGAACTCGCCAGCCTTCATCTGCTTGCCGCTGGAGGCCACATAATCGCGCGGCGCAGCAACGAAGGCGACCTTGGGTGTGTGCTGGCGCGTGGATGCTTCATCGATATGCCCGATCAAGCCCATACGCACAGCACCATAGGCTCGGATGGTCTCGAACCTGGCCAGTGCGGCCGGATCACTGTTGATCGCATCCTGCAACTCCGTGCCGGTATAACCCAGGTCTGCCGCATTCAGAAAAATGGTCGGAATGCCGGCATTGATCATGGTCGCCTGGAAGGTGCCAATACCGGGTACCTCAAGTGCATCGACCAGATTTCCGGTGGGGAACATGGCGCCACCAGCTCCCTCTTCTTCGGCGGCCGGGTCCATGAACTCCAGTTGCACTTCAGCGGCCGGAAAGGTCACGCCATCGAGTTCGAAGTCTCCGGTTTCCTGCACCTGACCTGCGCTCATCGGCACATGGGCAATAATGGTCTTGCTAATATTGGCTTGCCAGATGCGCACCGTGCACATGCCTTCGTGCGGGATACGGCTGGCATCGATCAAGCCGTTGCTGATGGCAAAGGAGCCAACGGCAGCCGAAAGATTGCCGCAGTTGCCGCTCCAGTCAACGAAGGCGGTGTCAATCGAGATCTGACCAAACAGATA
>Ga0209913_1001519_pt1 | contig 12463 bp, 11 predicted proteins | sample PersoiDNA2013203_FD_185805 | JGI IMG/M metagenome (GOLD analysis project Ga0209913, IMG submission 185805) | Permafrost soil microbial communities from the Arctic, to analyse light accelerated degradation of dissolved organic matter (DOM) -... | ecosystem: Environmental > Terrestrial > Soil >... | reverse complement strand
AACGAAAAAAGCCAGCGCGAACGCTGGCTTTTTTGAATTCTGGTGGAAAGTGCAAGTTTCGAACTTGCGACCCCTGCAGTGTGAATGCAGTGCTCTACCCCTGAGCTAACCTTCCATTTTGCTGTCGCCACCGCCGAATAGGCTTGGTGTGAAGCGGCCCGAATTATGACACAGAATTGACTTACCGGGCAAGCCGCTTGTTATTTTAAGCAATTATTTCCAAACAATTTACGCTGGCGGCGCTTCTTCCGGGACTTTGCGCCAGACGCAGGTGCCTTTGACTTCCTTGTCCAGCGCGTTCAGCATGGTTTCATGCAGACCCAGTTCTTCGTCGCTGGCGGCCAGCACGATCACGTCGGCCAGCGGCGCCAGTTCAAGCACGGGGCTGCCGTCTTCATTGTCGCCACCGTCGGCGAGATCCATGGTCAGGCTGTTCTGGCCGCGCGTCATGGCCAGATAGACTTCCGCCAGCAGGGCCGCATCGAGCAAGCCGCCGTGCAGGGTACGGTGCGCGTTGGAGATGCCGTAGCGGTCGCACAAGGCGTCCAGCGAGTTGCGGCGGCCCGGATGCTGCTCCTTGGCCATCTGCAGCGAGTCGACGATGTTGTCGACGTGTTCCTTGAATGGCGCAAGGCCCAGCAGCTTGAACTCGGCGTCGAGGAAGCCGACGTCGAAGGGAGCGTTGTGGATGATGATTTCGGCGCCGCGCACGTAGTCGCGGAACTCGTCGGCGATCTCGGCGAACTTCGGTTTGTCGCTGAGGAACTCAGTGGTCAATCCGTGCACCGCCAGCGCGCCTTCATCGGAATCGCGTTCAGGGTTGATGTAGAAATGCAGGTTGTTGCCGGTGAGCTGGCGGTTCAGCATTTCGACGCAACCGATTTCAATGACGCGGTCGCCGGTGCGCGGGTTCAGGCCGGTGGTTTCCGTATCGAGAATAATTTGTCGCATGGTGTGCTCCTGAAGTGCTTCAGCGGATCGTGTCTACGCCGCGATTGGCGAGCTGGTCGGCGCGTTCGTTGCCGGGATGACCGGCGTGCCCCTTGACCCAGCGCCATTCGATCTTGTGCTCTGCCTGCGCAGCGTCGAGCGCCTGCCACAGGTCGACGTTCTTGACCGGCTCGCGCGAGGCGGTTTTCCATCCGCGTGCTTTCCAGCCATGAATCCACTCGCTGATGCCCTTTTGTACGTACTGGCTGTCGGTGTAGACGGTCACGTCGCAGCGGCGATTCAAGGCGCCCAGCGCTTCGATGACGGCTTTGAGTTCCATGCGGTTGTTGGTCGTGTTGTTTTCGCCGCCGCACAATTCCTTCTCGCGACCGCCGGCGATCAGCAAGGCACCCCAGCCACCTTTGCCGGGATTGCCCTTGCAGGCGCCGTCGGCATAGATCTCTACTTTGTCCATCTCTGCGTTGTCCATCTGTTCTTTGCTCATGTTCATTTCTTCAGTTGCTTGGTTGTTGCTTAATCTTTGTTCACTGCGCGGACATCACCGACAATCCGCGAAGGCGGCATTCTAATCTTTATGGATGCGATGGACCCTGTTCGTGGCAGGCACACCCTTCGGCACCTTCACTTTTTGCTTGCTCCAGGCCGGGCCGATCAGGCGCATGCCTTTGACCCGTTTGATCGCCTGCACGATATAAACCGCGCCGAAATACGGCCACCAGCGATCGCCGGCTTTTTCCATGAAGTCGAAACGGTCCAGCCATTTTTGTGTGGCACAGGGCGGCGCATAGCAGCCGAAGTGACCGCGATTGACTTCCATGTTGAGCAGCTTGAGCCAGTCCTTCAGGCGCGGCAGGCGAATGAACTCGCCATCCTGCGGCAGAAAATGTGCACCGGTCAGACGACCGCCCGCCTGGCGCGCGCCCCACAAGCTGGTGGGATTGAATCCGCAGATGATGACCTGCCCTTCGGGAATCAGCACGCGCTCGACTTCACGCAACACTTGATGCGGCTCGGCGCTGAATTCGAGAACATGCGGCAAGACCACGAGATCAAGACTTTGCGTGGCGAACGGCAATTCGGAGAAATCATGCGCCACCACCAGAGGAATCTCCCGCCCTTCCTGAGATTCCGTGGGCAGGCAGTTATCCGTCAACCAGCGATACGGCATGCGATTGGCTTGCAGCGCACTGATTTGCGGCATGCCGATCTGCACAGCGTTAAAGCCGAAGATGTCCGCCGTCAGCGCGTCGAGATGCTTTTGCTCCCAGGCACGGACGTAATTACCCATCGGCGTATGCAGCCAGGCGTCGAGGGCTATAATCGACTTGTCCAGATCCGTATCGATCCCAGCCATTACGCGAGCCCTCTTCCGACCATGCCAGTCCAGCCAGCCACGAACTCAGTCAATGAGTCAATCACTGAGTTAGCCATCCCGAACGCATCATTGAATGTTTTAACTGTTCCCGCATTTGACGATAATTACCTCTGGTTGATTCATGACGGCGTACATGCTGCGGTAGTCGACCCCGGCGATGCGGCACCGGTCATTGCGGCGCTCGAAGCGCATGGTCTGACGCTGGTCGCTATTCTACTGACACATCATCATGCTGACCATGTCGGCGGTGTTCCCGGCTTGTTGCAGCATACACAAGTTCCGGTCTACGGCCCCGCCGGTGAAGCGATTCCGACGATTACCCAACCTTTGTGGGAAGACGACCTGGTACATCTGGCCGACCTGGCGCTGGATCTGAAGGTCATTGACGTGCCCGGCCATACCAAGGGCCACATCGCGTACTACGCCGCTCGCCAGGGCTGGCTCTTCTGTGGGGACACCTTGTTTGCCGGAGGCTGTGGGCGCCTGTTTGAAGGCACTGCCGCGCAAATGGTGGCATCCCTGTCCAAGCTGACGGCCTTGCCGGGCGAAACCAAGGTCTATTGCGCCCACGAATATACCTTGTCCAACCTGCGCTTTGCCCGCGAGATTGAGCCAGGCAACGACGTATTGACCGCCCGCATCGAAACCGAGCAAGCCAAACGCGCCCGCCATGAACCGACCGTGCCGTCGACTATTGCGCTGGAGATACAGACCAACCCTTTCCTCCGGTACAAGGAAAAAGCAGTTGTCACACGTCTTCAGGAAGCCGGCCGCTTACCGGCTGTGGCTGCGTCTGCGATGTCACAAATTGACCCTGTGGAAACATTTGCAGCCCTGCGCGAATGGAAGAATAGCTACAAATAGACCCGGATAACACCCTTTTTCAGACAAATACCAAACGAATCAAGGGCTTAAGCTTTGTAACATTCGTCAATTTTTACTTGACGAGTGAAAAGGGGCTTACGTACACTCCGTTAATCTCCAAATCCCATCGGCTTGCAAGCCGTTTTTAGATAAACACACGGTTTTGTCGTTTTTTAATAACAGAACCGGGTAGAGCGCAGTTGTTATCCACTTGCGCTCCCGTTGTTGCATTTCTCACATACTTCTTAGCAGGAGGTGCAGTGAATCTAAAACGACCGATGAACAGACAACGCTTTCTACAGCCTCAGGCACAGGATCTTGTACCCATGCAGCGAACATTCAAGAAATTAGCGATAGCCGCGCTTTTCTCTCTAGGTACTCCACTCCTCGTCCACGCCAACGACATCTCGATCTACCCCGCTCCCTTCAACGCGATCAATCCCAACGATCCTTCGTCCGCTCTGCCGGGCATGGAAGACATCGATATCTGGGCGCGTATTCGCAAGGGCTTCGGCATTCCGAATCTGGAAAATCCTTTAGTCGACAACCAGACCCAGTGGTACAGCTCGCGCCCGGACTATATCCAGCGCACCACCGTACGCGCCTCGCGCTACCTGTTCCACGTTGTGCAGGAACTTGAAAAGCGCGGTATGCCGACCGAACTGGCGCTGCTGCCGTTCATCGAGTCCGCTTTCAATCCGCAAGCGCTGTCGACGGCCAAAGCAGCCGGCATGTGGCAGTTCATTCCATCGACGGGCCGCGACTACAACCTGAAGCAGAACATGTTCACCGACGAGCGCCGCGACGTGCTGGCCTCGACCGATGCGGCACTGACCTACCTGCAAAAGCTCTATGGGATGTTCGGCGACTGGCAACTGGCGCTGGCGGCGTATAACTGGGGCGAAGGCTCGGTGCAACGCGCCGTGAACCGCAACCTGGCAGCCGGCCTGCCGATCGACTTCAACACGCTGTCTGCGCAGATGCCGAATGAAACGCGCAACTACGTACCGAAGCTGCAAGCCGTCAAGAACATCATCGCCATGCCGGCCGAATACAACATCGATCTGCCGAAGGTCGACAATCAGCCTTACTTCGTCACCATCGGCAAGACCCGCAACATCGACGTCAAGGTTGCGGCCCAGCTGGCTGAATTGTCGCTCGACGAATTCAAGGCGCTGAACCCGCAGTTCAATCGTCCGGTCATCATCGGCGGCGACGACACCAAGATCCTGCTGCCGGAAAGCAATGCAGAGAAGTTCAAGGCCAACATGTCCAAGTTCACGCAGGCTTTGTCCTCGTGGACGGCGCATACCGTCTCCAGCGCGCGTGAACGTATTGAAACCATCGCCAGCAAGTTCGGCACCACACCGGACATCATCCGCAGCGTGAATCAGATCCCGCCGAAGATGGTATTGAAGGCTGGTTCGACAATTCTGGTGCCGAAGACCGAGACCTCGGTGGAAACCGAAATCACGCCAGAGATGGCAGACAGCGCCCGCCTGGCGGTTGCACCGGATGTCCCGGACTTCAAGCGCATCTACGTGAAGGCAGGCAAGCGCGACACGCTGGCTTCCATCGCCAGCCGTTACCGCGTCAGCGTGGTGCAGATCAAGCAATGGAACAGTTTGCATCGTGACGTGCTGGCCAACGGTCAAAGCCTGCAGTTGCAAGTGCCGTATCAAGCCCACACGCCGGCGCCTGCAGCCGCCCCGATCCGCGTGCGCCAGGTCGTCCATGCGCCTGCCAAGCCGATTCGCAAAGCCCCCGTAGTCGCCAAGAACAACGTCCGTGCAGCGCCGGTGCGCAAGACCGCCTCCAACGCACCGATCACCCTGGCTTCCGAAAACAGCACCCGCCGTCGTTGATTGTTCTTCTGTGCAGGCCGGAATCGCTCCGGCCTGTTCGCTTCACCCTCGGTAGTTCTTCGCTACCTCCTGCAATTCCACGCAATTTCGTGCCATCCCTCCTCGTTTTTGCCGCAACGCAAAAATAAACTCATCTCGCATACCGTCATTGCTGCAGCTCGATTAAGTCGAGACTTTTCCAGCAAAAATTCTGATCAACAGGACCAGAAACTGCCGCGCCGCCGCATAAGTCGTTTCATCTACGACCTTCATTTATGCGAATTCCGGTGCTATTATTCAGTCGCGCAAACGTTTGCGCATTGCTTGTTATTGCTCATACCGGCATTCGACCCATACGAAACCTGCCGCTTACAACACCATCTGGAGACTTTGATGAATACACGTATCCGCCTCAAGCTGATTGCCGCCACCGTCCTCGCCTGCGCGCTGCCGACATTGCCGGCCATGGCCCAGACCGCGGCAAAACCGAAGGTTGCGCTGGTGATGAAGTCGCTCGCCAACGAGTTCTTCCTGACCATGGAAAACGGCGCCAAAGAACACCAGAAGGCCCACGCTGCGCAATACGACCTGATCGCCAACGGCATCAAGGACGAACAAGACACCGCCAACCAGATCAAGATCGTCGAACAGATGATCGTGTCCAAAGTCAGCGGCCTGGTCATCGCACCGGCTGACTCCAAGGCGCTGGTTCCGGTGATCAAGAAGGCGATCGACGCCGGCATCATCGTGGTCAACATCGACAACAAGTTCGACGACGCAGCACTGAAGGAAAAAGGTATCACCGTGCCGTTCGTCGGCCCTGACAACCGCAAGGGGGCCAAGCTGGTCGGCGACTTCCTGGCCAAGCAGATCAAGAGCGGCGACAAGGTCGCCATCATCGAAGGCGTATCGACCACCTTCAATGCGCAACAACGAACCCTGGGCTTCCAGGACGCAATGGGTGCAGCCGGCGCCAAGGTGGTATCGGTACAATCCGGTCAATGGGAAATCGATCCGGGTAACAAGGTTGCCGCCTCCATGCTGAACGCGCATCCTGACATCAAGGCGATCCTGGCCGGCAACGACAACATGGCGCTGGGCGCCGTCGCCGCCGTCAAGGCAGCCGGCAAGGCTGGCAAGGTGCTGGTGGTCGGTTACGACAACATCAACGCCATCAAGCCGATGCTCAAAGACGGACGCGTGCTGGCGACTGCCGACCAGTTCGCTTCGCAGCAAGCCGTGTTCGGCATCGAAACAGTCCTGAAAGCGCTGGCCGACAAGAAACCACAAAACAGCCTCGGCGGCACCGTGGAAACCAAGGTTTCCCTGGTGACCAAGGACAGCAAATAAGCATCAATAGAAGTTGCTGAAGTACGGGGCGAGATACCGATGTATCTCGCCCTCAGCGCAAGATCGCAATTACCGAATCACCGAACCGCACGAATTACCACACCTTCATGGTGGAGGCTGAATGTCCAACCCATCCCCTGCTCCAGCAACGGCTCCTGTAAATGTTCCTGCATTGCTGTCGCTCACCGGCGTCGGCAAGACCTATGTCGAACCGGTTCTCAGCGACGTCTCGCTGGAAATCCGCCCTGGCCAGATCCTCGCGCTGACCGGTGAAAACGGCGCCGGCAAGAGCACGCTTTCCAAGATCGTCTGCGGTCTGGTGCAATCCGCCACAGGCTCCATGCTGCTCGACGGCCAGGCCTACCAGCCGCGCTCGCGCACCGAAGCGGAACAGCTCGGCATCCGCATGGTGATGCAAGAGCTGAACCTGATTCCGACGCTGAGCATTGCCGAAAATCTGTTCCTGAACCAGTTGCCGCAACGCTTCGGCTGGATCGACAAACCCAAACTGGCAGCGCTGGCGCAAGCGCAGATGACTGCCGTCGGCCTGACCGACATAGATCCCTGGACGCCGGTCGGCGACCTCGGCGTGGGTCATCAGCAAATGGTGGAAATCGCACGCAATCTGATCGGTAGCTGCCGTCTGCTGGTGCTGGATGAACCGACCGCAATGCTGACCAGCCGCGAAGTGGAATTGCTGTTCGCCCAGATCGCGCGCCTGCAATCCGAAGGCGTGGCGATCATCTACATCTCGCATCGTCTGGAAGAATTGAAACAGGTCGCCGACCGCATCGCCGTGCTGCGTGACGGCAAACTGGTCTGCGACGATGACATCGGCGGCTACAACAGCGACGCACTGGTACAGCTGATGGTGGGTCGCACCGCAGAAGCAGAACTCGACCTCGGTCACCGCGACATCGGCGCACCGCTGCTGCGCGTGCGCAATCTGGGCCGCGGCAACGTCGTCGCACCGGCGTCCTTCGATCTGCGTGCTGGAGAAATCCTCGGCATCGCCGGATTGATCGGCTCGGGCCGCACTGAATTGCTGCGCCTGATTTTCGGCGCCGACCGCGCCGACCAGGGTGAAGTCTTTATCGGCGACCAGACGCAAGCCGCCGACATCCGCTCGCCAAAACACGCGATCGCTTCCGGCATCGCCATGATCACCGAAGACCGCAAGAGCCAGGGCCTGCTGTTGCCGCAGTCGATCGCCGTCAATGCCACGCTGGCCAAACTCGGCGACGTCAGCAAGATGGGCATGCTCGACGGCGACGCGGAAAGCGCGGTTGCCGAGGACTACATCAAGCGCCTGCGCATCCGCTCACGCGACGGCTCGCAAGCGGCGGGAGAACTCTCCGGCGGCAACCAGCAAAAGGTCGTCATCGCACGCTGGCTCTATCGCGACTGCCCGATCATGCTGTTCGACGAACCAACGCGCGGCATCGACATCGGCGCCAAATTCGATATCTACAAACTACTGGCCGATCTGTCGCGTCAGGGCAAAGGCTTGCTGATCGTTTCCAGCGACTTGCGCGAACTCATGCTGATCTGCGACCGCATCGCCGTGATGAGCGCGGGCAAGCTGGTCGATACCTTTGAGCGCGGCCAATGGAGCCAGGAAGCCATCCTCGCATCGGCGTTCAGCGGCTATATGAATTCGCCTGCTGCCGCTACTGATACCGTTACTCTGGCGGCCTGACCGTGACGACACCAACACAAGCAAAACAAACAAAGATCATGACCCATCCCAACCGCACCTTTTCTGTCTACGGCCTGTCCGCCGTCAAGAACTACCTCGGCCTGATCGGCGCCTTGCTCGCGATGTGCGTGCTGTTCGCCTTCCTGAGCGAAAACTTCCTCACGCTGGCGACCTTCAGCACCTTGTCCAACGATATCCCGACGCTGGTCGTGATGGCCGTCGGCATGACCTTCGTACTGATCGTCGGCGGCATCGATCTGTCGGTCGGCTCGGTGATGGCGCTGGCGGCATCCATCCTGTCGATGGCGATGGTGCGCTGGGGCTGGCCGCTGTTTGCCGCCGCCTTGCTCGGCATCTTCGTCGCCAGCCTGTGCGGCATGCTGACCGGCCTGATCTCTGTCGGCTGGCGCATCCCCTCCTTCATCGTCTCGCTGGGCGTGCTGGAAATGGCCCGCGGCATGGCGTATCAGGTTACCAATTCGCGTACCGAATATATCGGTAGCGCCGTCGACAGCATCAGCTCGCCGATCATCTTCGGTCTGTCGCCCGCCTTCATAGCGTCGATCGCTGTTGTCATCGTCGGCCATCTGGTGCTGACACGCACCGTGCTGGGCCGCCACTGGATCGGCATCGGTACCAATGAAGAAGCGGTTCGCCTGGCCGGCATCAATCCGCGTCCGAGCAAAGTTCTGGTGTTTGCGCTGATGGGCTTGCTGGCAGGCGTCGGCGCGCTGTTTCAGGTATCACGCCTGGAAGCAGCCGACCCGAACGGCGGCGTCGGCATGGAACTGCAAGTGATCGCAGCGGTGGTCATCGGTGGCACCAGCCTGATGGGCGGCCGCGGCTCGGTCATCAGCACTTTCATCGGCGTGTTGATCATCTCGGTGCTGGAAGCGGGTCTGGCGCAGATCGGCGTCTCCGAGCCGATGAAGCGTATCATCACCGGCCTGGTGATTGTCGCCGCTGTCGTGCTGGATACCTACCGTCGCCGTGGCGAACGCAATACACATTGATGCGCACGAACATACGCACTAACAACATCAGCGATAACAAAACATGGCAACCATCAAAGACGTAGCGCGCCACGCCGGGGTGTCTTACACCACGGTGTCGCACGTGTTGAACAAAACACGTCCTGTCAGTGTTGACGCGCGCGACCGTGTGATCGCCGCTGTTGAAGCATTGGCCTACGTGCCCAGCGCCCTTGCGCGTTCGCTCAAGAGCAATGCCACCGGTAGTATCGGCCTGATCATTCCCAACAATACCAACCCTTACTTCTCGGAGGTTGCGCGCGGCATCGAAGACAGCTGCTACGCCGCCGGCTACAGCGTCATCCTGTGCAACTCAGACGACGACCCGGCCAAGCAGCGCGACTATCTCAACGTGTTGCTGACCAAACGCTGCGACGGCTTGATCGTCGCCACGCTGGCACAGACCGACGGCGAACTGCTGCGCAAGATGAAGGTACCGACCGTACTGCTCGACCGCGCGCCAAAAGACATGGCGATTGATCTGGTTGCCGTCGACAACGCTGCAGGCGGTGCACTGGCAGCCGAACATCTGTTGTCGCTGGGACGTCGCCGCATTGCCTGCATCGGCGGGCCGGAGAGCCTGGACATTTCGTACGAACGCATCACCGGACTGCGCAGGACGCTGCAGGATGCCGGCGTCACCGTACAGGACGACATGCTGAAATACGCCGACTTCACCAGCGCAGGCGGCTACACCGCTGCACGCGATCTGCTGGCATCCGGCGAAGCACCGGATGCCATTTTCTGCTGTAACGACCTGATGGCAATCGGCGCCCTGCGGGCTGCGGCGGAACGCGGCATTGATGTACCGGACGCCTTGTCGGTGGTCGGCTTCGACGATATCGATCTGGCCCAGTTCGTGCATCCGCCATTAACCAGCGTGTCGCAAAACACCCGTACCCTGGGCCAGTTGACCGCGCAATGCCTGCTCGACCGGATTGCCGATCCAAGCCGGCCGGTACAACGACAAACCATCACGCCGCAATTGCATATTCGCGGTTCAACGGTCAGAGCATAACCACGTTATTTGCGATTCATTTTTGATTTGTTTTTGATTTATTTCACGTTAAGACACACATGATCGTCATCATCGGCAGCATCAATATGGACCTGGTTTTGCGCGTACCGCGCATGCCGCTTCCCGGCGAAACCATCACCGGCGGCCAGTTCCGCACCATCCCCGGCGGCAAGGGCGCCAACCAGGCCGTGGCCTGTGCGCGTCTGAGCGCCGATAGCGTCAAAGTCGCGATGGTAGCCTGCCTCGGCGACGATGCCTTCGGCACAGAACTGCGCGCCGCCTTGCGCACGGATGGCATCGACGACAGCCATGTCACGACCATTCCGAACACCGCGTCCGGTATCGCCTCCATTCTGGTGGACGACAACGGTCAGAACAGCATCGTGCTGGCGTCCGGCGCCAATGCAGAACTCAGCCCGGCACATATCGATGCGGCGCGCGCGCTGATCGAGCAAGCCCGTATCGTCGTACTGCAACTGGAGTCGCCACTGCCGACAGTGATCCATGCCATCAAGCTGGCCCGTGCACTGGGCAAGATCGTGGTGCTCAATCCTGCGCCGGCACAAGCTTTGCCAACAGAACTGCTCGGTCAAATCGACTATCTGGTGCCCAATGAAATCGAAGCGGCCATGCTGGCCGGCGTGCCTGCCACCGGCATCAATATTGATAACGACAGTGACGAACAGATCGCCGAAATCATCGCGAAGCTGCGCGCCAACGGCTCCAGCAACGTTCTGGTGACGCTCGGTGAAAAAGGCGTCTACGTCGCGCTGGCCGCCGGATCCGTCCATTTCGACGCACAAGCCGTCAAGGCAGTCGACACCACGGCCGCAGGCGACACGTTCATCGGCGGCTTCGTCGCTGCACTGGCGGAAGGCCGCAGCGAAGCCGATGCTATTGCGCTCGGTCAGCGCGCAGCAGCGATCAGCGTCGCACGCGTGGGTGCGCAAACGTCTATTCCGACGCGTCAGGAAGTGACTAACTGAACAAGGGAAGTGAGAAACTGACATGAAGAAAACACCGCTGCTCAATATCGCGCTGTCGCAACTGATCGCCTCGCTCGGTCATGGCGACAGTATCGTCATCGGCGATGCCGGCCTGCCGGTGCCGCCTGGTGTACCGCTGATTGACCTCGCGTTGACGCGCGGCGTGCCTGGCTTCATGGATACGTTGCAAACCATCCTCGCCGAGATGCATGTAGAACAGCACGTGCTGGCCGACGAACTGGCAGAACGCAGTCCGCAACTCGCGCAACAGATCGGCTTGCTCGGTCTGGCCGGCAAGCAAACCATGCCGCATGAAGACTTCAAACGCCGTACCCAGCAGGCACGCGCCGTGATCCGCACCGGCGAGTTCACGCCTTACGCCAATATCATTCTGATCTCGGGCGTCGTTTTCTGATGAATGAAATGACTACGGCCGGCAAGGTCAGCCGCCGGCAAAGTCCTCATCATTGTCAACACCATCTCTGATGTTGTCGGCCGCATAAGTCGCCGCCGCCAGCAAGCGCTGGGTATAGGCATGCGACGGCTGCTGCAATACATCGGCAACGGCGCCGCTCTCCACCACTTTGCCGTCTTTCATGACCACCACCTGATGCGCCATGGCGCGGATCACGGCGAGATCGTGGCTGATGAAGAGATAGGTAAGGCCATACTTTCTTTGCAAGTGCGCCAGCAACTGCAATACCTGCTGCTGCACCGTGACATCGAGCGCCGAGGTCGGCTCATCCAGCAGCAGCAGCTCGGGCTTGAGCACCACCGCGCGTGCAATCGCAATACGCTGGCGCTGGCCGCCGGAAAACTCATGCGGATAGCGTTGCAGCATGTCTTCGGACAATCCGACTTCCAGCAACGCGACGACGACTTCGGCACGCTGCTGGGCGGCATTCAGGTTCGGATGATGCAGAGCAAGTCCTTCACCGACAATCTGCTCAACCGTTCTGCGCGGTGACAGCGAAGCAAACGGATCCTGAAACACCACCTGCATGCGTGCGCGCAAGGGACGCACGGCGCTCGATGACATGGCGCTGACCTCTTGACCGTCGAAGCGGATCCTGCCCTCTACCTGTGCTGATGACAGACGCAGCAAGGCCATGCCGAGGGTTGACTTGCCCGAACCGGACTCGCCGACGATACCCAGCGTTTCACCTTTGCGCAGCGTCAGATCGACATCGTCAACCGCGACGAACTGCTTGCGGCGCAGCCAGCCTTGCTTGATCGAGAAGGTGCAGCGCACGCGTTCTCCGGTCAGCAGCACCGGTGCATCAGGCGCGATTTCGTCGACATTGCGTTTGGGCTGGCTGGCCAGCAGCTTGCGTGTATAAGCCTG
>Ga0209913_1001517_pt1 | contig 12474 bp, 13 predicted proteins | sample PersoiDNA2013203_FD_185805 | JGI IMG/M metagenome (GOLD analysis project Ga0209913, IMG submission 185805) | Permafrost soil microbial communities from the Arctic, to analyse light accelerated degradation of dissolved organic matter (DOM) -... | ecosystem: Environmental > Terrestrial > Soil >... | reverse complement strand
GCCATCCGCAGCAAGTCCGTGCGCCAGAAATTGAACGCCATCGGTTCCGAGTTCAAGGGCAAGAACGTGCTGCTGGTGGACGACTCCATCGTGCGCGGCACCACCAGCCGCGAGATCGTGCAGATGGCCCGCGAAGCGGGCGCCAAGAACGTGATCTTTGCTTCGGCCGCGCCGCCGGTCCTGTTCCCCAACGTCTACGGCATCGACATGCCCACCCGTGGCGAGTTGATTGCGTATGGCCGCAGCACCGAGGAAGTGTGCCGCGAAATCACGGCCGACAAGCTGGTCTACCAGGACGTGGATGCCTTGAAACGTTCGATCTCGGCCGTCAATCCCGCGCTGACCAATTTCGAGGCGTCCTGCTTCGACGGCATTTACGTGACGGGCGACATCACCCAGGCCTACCTGGACCGGCTGGAATTTGCCCGCCACAATCCGAAGAACGCGCCGATCGAAGATGCGGTGGCCACCCATCTGCACCTGACCCCGGCCACCACGGAGTCCTGACCATGAGCGAGGCAGACCAGCGCGCGGTGGGGTTCACCACCACCATCTTGCACAATGACAGGCGCAAGGACATCGAACACGGCTCCCTGCACAAGCCCGTGCATACCTCGGTGGCTTTCGGCTACACGGATGCGCGCCAGCTGGCGTCTGTGTTCCAGGGCAAGGAGCCGGGCTTCCGCTACGGCCGCCAGGGCAATCCCACCGTGGCGGCGCTCGAAGACAAGCTGAGCAAGATGGAAGACGGCATCTCCACCATCTGCTTCGCCACCGGCATGGGCGCCATCGGCGCCGTGTTCCAGGGTTTGTTGCGCGCCGGCGATCACGTGGTGTCGTCAGCCTTCTTGTTCGGCAATACCAATAGCCTGTGGCAGACGGTGGCGGGGCAGGGCGTGGCGGTCGATTTCGTCGATGCCACCGATGCCGCCAACGTGCAGGCGGCGCTGCGTCCCGAGACCCGGCTGGTCTTCGTTGAAACCATCGCCAATCCCCGCACCCAGGTGGCGGACCTGGCCCGCATCGGCCAGCTGTGCCGCGAGCGGGGCATCCTGTTCGTGGTCGACAACACCATGACCTCGCCCTATTTGTTCCGTCCGAAAACGGTGGGCGCCGGCCTGGTGGTCAATGCCCTCACCAAATCCATCGGCGGCCACGGCATCGCCCTGGGCGGCGCGCTGACGGACACGGGAGAGTACGACTGGAGCGGCTACCCCCACATTGCCGAGAACTACAAGCGCAACCCCGTGCGTCAATGGGGCATGGCGCAAATCCGCGCCAAGGGCTTGCGCGACTTCGGCGCTTCGCTGGGGCCCGAAGCGGCCCACCACATTGCCGTGGGCGCTGAAACGCTGGCCCTGCGCAGCGAACGCACCTCGTCCAACGCGCTGGCGCTGGCCCGCATGCTGGAGGCCGATCCGAGAGTGGCGGCGGTGTACTACCCGGGCCTGGCCTCGCATCCCCAGCACGCGCTGTCTAGCGAACTGTTCCGCTCGCACGGCTTTCTGCTCAGTTTTGAATTGAAAGAGGGCATCGACTGCTTCGATTACCTCAACCGCCTGCAGGTGGCCATCCCCGCCAGCAACCTGGGCGACAACCGCACCCTGGTGATTCCCGTCGCCCACACGATTTTCTACGAGATGGGCGCCGAGCGCCGCGCCGCCATGGGGATAGCCGACTCGCTGATCCGGGTGTCGGTGGGGATTGAGGATGAGGCCGATTTGCTGGCCGATTTTGCCGGTGCGCTGGGGGCGGCGAAATAATTAACGGCCTGGTACGGCGAAGGCGCCCGGCCGATGATGGTCTGGAACCGCCATCACGGCCACCACTGATCGCCGAAATTTCAACATTGTTGTTCAAACCACGCAGTGGACGACTGCCGCCGGCAACGCCGCTGTGCAGTGCTGTGTGTTCGGCGTATGATGTGTTTTCGTTTGATTAACTTCGTTTCATTCTTTGGAGGACAACAATGCGTGCTTTGATGTGTGTGGTGCTGGTTGCCTGGAGTGGTGCCGTGATGGCGCAGGATATCGTCCAGGCGAATGCGGCCTTTGCCGCCAAGGATTACCCCAAGGCGATGTCACTGTACAGCGCGCTAGCTGCCAGCAACAACGCGGAAGCCCAGTTGCGGCTCGGCGAAATGTACTGGTACGGCGAGGGCGCCCCGTTGGACCGCAGCAAGGGTGACGCCCTGTTTGCCAAGGCTGCGGCCGCCGGCAACAAGGAAGCGGCCGCCGACTTGCAACTGACGGCACAGCGCGCACAAAAGACCGCAGCGATTGCCTATTGGACGACGGACTATCATGGTGAGGATCTGACCGAAGGCAAATTTGCCTGCACCCCGCTGACGGTGCCCCAGATCTCCAAGACAACTGAAGAGGTGAAAGATTTGAGTGCCCGTGCCGAAGCGTGGCGCACCTGCTACACCGGCTTCGTCGCCAATATCGGCGACGCCATGCCGCCCGGCAAGCGCATTCCGGAAGATGTCGCCATCGTCATGAGTGAAGCCGAATTGCAGCAGGCGAAGACCCACCTCGATCGTGTTTACGCCGAGGTCTTGCAGCGCGAGAAATCCAAGAGCCTGGTCACTATCGCTGAGCTGGACAAGTGGCAAGCGAAGACCGCTTCCTACATGAAGAAAATGGACGGCCGGAGCGCGGAGTACCGGCAGGCGCTCGATGATGTGCAGCGCATGCACGACCAGGGCGCCGCGCGCACCATCAGATAAGGCGCGCATGCACGCATGGGGCGATTGCTTTTTTGATAAGCTCGACGCAGTTCGCCATGCGTGCATTGATTTAACCAGGTTCAATCAAGCTGAAAGTGTCGTAGATGAAAAGAATCACCCTTGCGCTGGCCCTCGGCCTCGTGTGGCAAATCGCAGTGGCAGACCCTTTGTCCGATGCCAATGCCTTGTTTGAAAAAAAGCAGTATCCGCAAGCGCTGAAGGCCTACACGCTGTTGGCCAATGCGGGCAATGTGGAAGCCCAGCAGCATCTGGCCGAGATGTACTGGTATGGCGAGGCAGGCGTGATCGACGACGCGCAGGCGCAAAGCTGGTTTCAGAAAGCAGCCGCCAAGGGCAACAAGGTGTCGGCCGAGGCCCTGGAAGTGATGAAGCAGCGGGTGGCGCGCAAGGCCGATATCGACTATTGGGTCAGCAAGTATGATGGCGCCGATTTAAGGTCCGGGAAGTATCGCTGTCCTGCGCCCCGCCTGCCGGCGGTCTCGAAAGAAAATGCGGAAATTGACGCCGTGTCCGCCCGTATCGAGAGCTGGCAAAACTGTTACAACGCCTTCGTCGCCAACCTCAATGCGGTGACGCCCCTGACCAGGCGCATACCTGCGGACGTCTCGGGCCTGATGAAGCAGGGCGAGCTCGACGAAGCGGCCAGGCACTTGCAGGCCGTCCAGGAAACCATCGCGGAAGACGCCAAGGTCAGCAGCAAGCTGGTGCTGGCCGACGTCGCCGCCTGGCGCACCGCCACCGAGAACTGGGTCAAGGAACACAACGACATCGTCAAGAACGGTCCCACTGCGGAAAAGCAGGCGGACTACGAAGCGCGCAAGCGCAACTACGCGCCGCCGTCGAAATAAGCTGCCGCGGCGGCGGGTTTGTTGATCAGTGCCAGCTGCGCATCAAGCCCACCGCCAGGCCTTCCAGCGCGAAATCGTCGCTGGCGGGGTCGACCTGGATGATTTTAAAGTCGGCGTTTTCCGGCAGCAGTTCGACCAGGCTGCCCGTCTTGCGGTAGCGCTTGACGGTGACTTCGTTGCCGATGCGGGCGACCACGATCTGGCCGTTCTTGGCGCTGTCGACTTTTTTCACGGCCAGCAAGTCGCCGTCCATGATGCCGATGTCGCGCATCGATTCGCCCCGCACTTTCAGCAGGAAATCCGGTTTGCTGGAAAACATGGCGGGATCGACGTTGTAGGTCGCTTCCACGTGCTCCGAGGCCAGGATGGGCGAACCGGCAGCGACGCGCCCGACCAGGGGCAGGGCCATCAGCATGCCGGCCGGCACTTGCGGCAGCGCCTCGGACACGGGCGCGGCGCCCAGCAGGCGAATGCCCCGCGAGGTCCCGGGCGAAATTTCAATGGCGCCTTTGCGGGCCAGGGCCTGCAAATGTTCCTCGGCCGCATTGGCCGACTTAAAACCCAACTCGTTGGCAATCTCCGCCCGGGTCGGCGGAAAGCCCGTGTTATCGATGGCCTCACGTATCAAATTGAGGATCTGTTCCTGACGTGCAGTAAGCTTGAGCATGGCCTTTTAACACTGGTGATAGAGACAGCCTGTATTTTTGTACAGTATTTCGACAGATGCAAGCGAAATCCCGAATGAAAGCCATAATTTATGCAAAAACCCGCATATTTATACAAAAACGTGTGCCCCCGAGGCGAACCAAGCTCTGAATCGGGGTTGCGTCCCTGAAAAGAGATCCGGCTCCGCCGGTCTTTTTTCACCTGACTGGCCCCATCCAAAAGTAGGTTTTTACTTTTGGATGTGCTATCATTGCCGGCTTTCCCTTCCCACACTCGTCTTGACGCCGAGGTGGGCTTTTGTTTTAAACGTCCTCAAGGAGTATTGAATGCGTCATTATGAAATCGTTTTTATCGTCCACCCGGACCAAAGCGAGCAAGTCCCGGCGATGATCGAGCGTTACAAGGCCAGCGTCACCGCGCGCGGCGGTAACATCCATCGCGTGGAAGACTGGGGCCGTCGCCAGATGGCTTACTCGATCCAGAAGCTGCCAAAGGCACACTACATCTGCATGAACATCGAATGCGACAACGAGACCCTCGTGGAACTCGAAACCGCCTTCAAATTCAATGATGCCGTGCTGCGTCACCTGACCGTGAAGATGAAGAAAGCTGAAACCGCGCCGTCGCCGATGATGAAATCGGTCCAGCGCGAAGATGCCGCCAAGAGCCACCGTTCGGAAGCGCCAGCAGCCGCACCAGCACCCGCCGCTGCCTGATTGTCTGGCAGGACGAAGTCAACTGGGAAGTGAATCAACTTCAGATCGTAGCAATCGTCACCGAGCGCGATGTCTTGCGCTACACCCCGGCCGGCGTGCCCATCGTGACCGCCACCCTGACGCACAGTTCGCAGCAGGAAGAGGCAGGGATGGCCAGGTTGACCGAATTCGAGATCCACGCCATTGCAGCCGGCGAGATTTCAGGACGGTTCGGCCAGGCGGAGTTGGGTGCGGTCTACCAGTTCACAGGTTTTCTTGCCAAGAAAAATCGGAACAGCAAAGCGTTGGTGTTTCACATCATTGATTTTATTGCGGCCGCACCTGCGGCGCATATTTTAGATACAGGAGCCTCAAATGGCATTCGGTAAAAAGTTCGACAAAAACAAGCTCAAGCTCAAAGAAAAGCGCAAGCAACAGAACCCTCTGTTCAAGCGCAAGAAGTTCTGCCGCTTCACCGCTGCAAACGTCGAGCAGGTCGACTACAAAGACGTCGACACCCTGAAAGACTTCGTCCAGGAAAACGGCAAGATCATGCCAGCACGCCTGACCGGCACCAAGGCGCACTACCAGCGCCAGGTTGACACCGCCATCAAGCGCGCCCGCTACCTCGCGCTGCTGCCTTACACCGACCTGCACCACGCTTAAGCGCTGCAGAGAACCTGGAGAAACACTATGCAAATCATTCTGTTGGAAAAAGTTGTTAACGTCGGCAACCTGGGCGACGTCGTCAAAGTCAAGGACGGTTACGCACGTAACTTCCTGATCCCCCAGCGCATGGCCCGTCGCGCCACCGCCTCGGCTGTCGCTGAATTTGAAGTCAAGCGCGCTGAACTGGAAAAAGCTGCTGCAGCCAAGCTGGCCGCATCGCAAGCCCAGGGCGACAAGCTGACCGGCATGACCATTTCGATCGCCCAGAAGGCCGGTGTCGATGGCCGTCTGTTCGGTTCCGTCACCAACTTCGACATCGCTGAAGCGTTGACGAAGCAGGGCTTCGCTGTTGAAAAAGCCCAGGTGCGCATGCCCAACGGTCCTTTGAAGACCACCGGCGACCACCCTGTTGCCGTGGCGCTGCACACCGACGTCGTGGTCGACATCACCGTCGCCGTGGTTGGCGAAGCTGCCTAAGTAATACCCGCTGCTGCTGCGGGCTGCGGCCCGCACGTTCGCAGACGAAGCCGGAACATTCGCCCGAAAGGGTGGGTGTTCCGGTTTTTTTTTACGTCCGCCAGCCCGACAATTTCTCACCGATTCTTTCAGTCTGCGCAGCCGTTGCAGGTATAATTCGCGCCATGAACGCCCCATCCGATCCGCAACTCGACGCCCTGCGCGTGCCGCCCCATTCCATCGAGGCGGAACAGTCCGTCATCGGCGGACTGCTGCGCGACAACGCCGCCTGGGACCGCATTGCCGACTTCATGCATGCGGAAGATTTCTACCGCTACGATCACCGCATCATCTTCGAGCAGCTCGTCAAGCTCATCAACGCGGCCAAGCCGGCCGACGTCATCACCGTCTTCGAAGCGCTGACCAACCTGGGCAAGGCCGAGGAAGTGGGCGGCCTGCAATACCTGAACGCGATGGCGCAAAACACGCCCTCGGCCGCCAACATCCGCCGCTACGCCGAGATCGTGCGCGACCGCGGCGTGCTGCGCAAACTGATCACCGTGGCCGACGAGATTTCCGGCAATGCGTTTAATCCACAGGGCAAGGAAGTCAAGCAGATGCTGGACGAGGCGGAATCGAAGATCTTCGCCATCGCCGAAGCGGGTTCGCGCGGCGCCTCCGGCTGGGTGGCCGTGCAGCCCCTGCTGACCCAAGTGGTCGAGCGCATCGACGAACTCTACAGCCGCGACAACCAGTCCGAGATCACGGGCGTGCCCACCGGTTTCATCGACCTCGACCGCATGACCTCGGGCCTGCAGCCGGGCGACCTGGTGATCGTGGCCGGCCGTCCCTCGATGGGCAAGACGGCGTTTTCCGTCAACATCGGCGAGAACGTGGCGATCGATGCGGGCTTGCCCGTGGCCGTGTTCTCGATGGAGATGGGCGGCGCCCAGCTGGCGATGCGTATGCTGGGTTCGGTCGGCCAGCTCGACCAGCACCGCCTGCGCACGGGCCGCCTGCTGGACGAGGACTGGCCCCGCCTGACCCACGCCATCCAGAAAATGAACGATGCCCAGCTGTACATCGACGAGACCCCGGCGCTCAATTCCATCGAGCTGCGCGCCCGTTCGCGCCGCCTGTCGCGCCAGTGCGGCAAGCTGGGCCTCATCATCGTCGACTACCTGCAGCTGATGACGGGTAACCAGCCGGGCGACAACCGCGCCTCCGAAATCTCGGAAATTTCACGCGGTCTCAAGGGCCTGGCGAAGGAATTGCATTGCCCCGTGATCGCCCTGTCCCAGCTGAACCGCTCGCTGGAACAGCGCCCCAATAAACGGCCCATCATGTCGGACCTGCGCGAATCGGGCGCTATCGAGCAGGATGCCGACGTCATCATCTTCCTGTACCGCGATGAGGTCTACAACCCCGATTCGCCCGACAAGGGCACGGCGGAAATCATTATCGGCAAACAGCGTAACGGCCCCATCGGCGCGGTGCGCCTGACCTGGATCGGCCAGTACACGAAATTCGGCAATTACAGCGGCGGCCTGGCCCTCTACCAGGGCGATTAAGGACGATAGACCCACCGGGGCGCCGCGCCCCCCAGCAAGAGCAGCATGTCGGCGGGGCTTGCCACGCCAACACCAATGTCATTTCACTAACAGTAGCACAGCTTCGCTTCGCAGTAAATTACGGAGAAAACCATGTTTGGACGCTTGATGCCCACCGAGGGCAAATTCTTTGACCTGTTCAACCAGCACGCCGCCCTGTGCGTGAAGGGGGCGCATGAAATGGTCGGCCTGATGACCAATTTCGACGATCTGGAAAACCGCACCCACGCCATTGAAAGCATTGAAAAGCAGGCCGACAAGATCACCTACGCGACCGTCGACATGCTGCACAAGACTTTTATTACCCCCATCGACCGCGACGACATCCACCAGCTCATCACGCGCATGGACGACATCCTCGACCTGATGGAAGACGCGGCCCAGACCGTGTCCCTGTACGACTTGAAGGCGGTGACGCCGGAAGCGAAGCGCCTGGCCGAACTGTGCCTGGCCTGCTGCGAAAAGGTGCAGGCGGCCGTGGGCCTGCTGCACAATATGGACAACTCGCAAAAGATCGTCGCCATCTGCGAAGAAATCGACCGCCTGGAATCGGACGCCGACCACGTCATGCGCGCCGCCATGTCCAAGCTGTTCCGCGATGAGCCGGACGTGCGCAACCTCATCAAACTCAAGGCCATCTACGAGATTCTCGAGACCGTCACCGACCGCTGCGAAGATGTCGCCAACATCATCGAAGGCATCATCGTCGAGAACGCGTAAGCGCTCGGGCTAACTTATGCAGACACTTCACATGAGCATTTACGTGCTCGGGCTACTGATTGCCCTGGCGCTCATTTTCGACTTCATGAACGGCTTCCATGACGCCGCCAATGCCATCGCCACCGTCGTTTCCACCGGCGTTCTGAAACCGCAAACGGCCGTCGCCATGGCCGCCGTGTTCAACTTCATCGCCATCTTCATCTTCGGCCTGGGCGTGGCCGCCACGGTCGGCAAGGGCACCATCGACCCGGCCGTGGTGGACCAGTACGTGATCTTCGGCGCCCTGGTCGGCGCGATTTTCTGGAACATCATCACCTGGTACTATGGCATTCCGTCCTCGTCCTCGCACGCGCTCGTCGGCGGCCTGGTCGGCGCGGCCGTGGCCAAATCGGGCACGGGTTCGCTGATCGCCGGCGGCCTGCTGAAAACGGTGGCCTTCATCGTCATCTCGCCTTTGCTGGGCTTTATTTTCGGCTCCATCATGATGCTGCTGGTGTCGTGGATTTTCGTGCGCTCCACGCCGAGAAAAGTCGACACCTGGTTCCGCCGCCTGCAACTGTTTTCGGCCGCATCGTACAGTCTCGGCCACGGCGGCAACGATGCCCAGAAAACCATCGGCATCATCTGGATGCTGCTGATCTACGGCGGCTACTCCCTGCCCACCGACCACACGCCGCCCATCTGGGTGGTGATCGGCTGCTACACGGCGATCAGCTTCGGCACCCTGTTCGGCGGCTGGCGCATCGTCAAGACCATGGGCCAGAAGATCACGAAACTCAAACCCGTGGGCGGCTTCTGCGCCGAAACGGGCGGCGCCATCACCCTGTTCATCGCCAGCGCCCTGGGCGTGCCGGTCTCGACGACGCACACCATCACCGGCGCCATCGTCGGCGTCGGCTCGGCGCAGAAAATGTCGGCCGTGCGCTGGGGCGTGGCGGGCAATATCGTGTGGGCCTGGATTTTCACCATTCCCGCATCGGCCTTCATGGCGGCGATTGCATGGTGGCTGGGGCACCACATCATGTAAGTAGAAGCGGGGACTGGCGCTCGCCGCCTGTCACCGTCTCTGATCGGTGGCGTCGCATAGAACGGGGACAGGCAGCAAGTGCCAGTCCCCTTTTTTTCATCGGACCCGTTCCACCAGCTCAATCTCAAACAGCTTCGGCCAATGCTTGCCCGTGACAAACAGCCGCTTGCGGCTGGCGTCGTAGGCGATGCCGTTGAGGACGTCGTCCTGGCTTTGCAGGCCCCAGGCCTTGTCGGCCAGGCCGGTCAGGTCGATCCAGCCCACCACCTTGCCCGACTCCGGGTCGATGCGGGCGATCACGTCGGCGCCCCAGACATTGGCGAAGATCTGGCCTTCCACCCACTCCAGCTCGTTCAACATGGGAATCGGCTTGCCCTCGGCGGTGACGCTGATGCGGCGCTTTTCCGCGAGCGTCGCGGGGTCGAGCACGCGGATGGCGTTCGTGCCATCGCTCATGAAGACCTCCTTGTCATTGCTGGTCAGGCCCCAGCCTTCGCCCGTGTAGCTGAACTTGCGTTTTAAAGTGAAGGTCTTGGCGTCGAACACGAAGCCGGTTTTGGTGGTCCAGGTGAGCGCGACGATGTCCTTGCCCACGGGGGCGATGCCTTCGCCGAAATACTCGGCGGCGATGTCCTTCTTTTGCAGCACGCGGCCCGTTTCCAGTTGCACCCGGCGGATCGAGGACTGGCCTTGCAAGCCCGTGCTTTCGTACAGCACGCCGTCCTTGATGAACAGACCCTGGGTAAACGCCTGGGGGTCATGGGGATAGCTGTGCTTGACCATGAACACGTAGACGGGCAGGCGGGTCTGGGCGGCGGCTGGCGCGGCCGCGAGGGCCAGGGACGTTGCCAAGGTGAGTGAAAAAACGGGCAGGGCGGACAGGCGGAATGAAGTCAAAGCGATCCTCGGTCGGGAACAAGTGTTGGTCGCGCTAGACTCTACCTGAAAACCTGCGCCGCCGCAGTCCATACGGCGTCAAAAGCAGCGCCGGCCTGCGTCCGATGCCTGTTGATTAAAGTGCCAGATCGCTGCATACTCGGCGGCAATGTGATTCTTTGATCAATCTTCCGAATCTTCCCATTGGAGCGTCAATGCGTCTGCACCTTCTGGCCGGGGTCACCCTGCTGTCCATCGCGGGATGGGCTGCCCACGCCGCTGAAATCCGGTCCGTCACGGGCGCCGCCAAGTCCGGCAATCCCGTCAGCTGTCCCACCCCGGCGTGGCCGAAGGAGGCCCTGCGCAAGGAGCAGAGCGGCAGTGTCAGCTTTACTTACACGGTCGACGGCGAAGGGCGGGCGCGCGAGCTGCAGCTGTCGCAGTCGAGCGGTTTTCCCTTGCTTGACGATGCGGCGCGCAACGCCCTGATCGCTTGCCGCTTCCAGCCCGACACCTCCGCCACCCCGCGCCGCGTGCCGATCCGTTTTGAGTGGCGCCTGGACAACACGCCGCCGGGCGACCTGACGGCCTTGCTGTCGGCCGCCAATGCCGGTTCGCTCGATGCGCAAAAAGCCTTGGCGCAGCGGGCCCGCACCGCCGAAGAGCGGCTGCACTGGATCGAGCTGGCGGCGCTGCAGGGCGACGCCGAATCGCAATACCGCTTCGGCCAGATGCTGCAGGGCGGCGCCGGCATCGCCGCCGATCCCGAGGAAGCGCGCCTGTGGGTGCGCAAGGCCGCCGAGCAGGGCTGGCCGGCCGCGGAAAACACCCTGGGCGTGTTTTACCAGCGGGGCCTGGGCATGCCGGCCGATCTGGTGCAGGCCGCCGCCTGGTACCGCAAGGCGGCCGAGCACGGCAATGCCAGCGGCCAGCTCAACCTGGGCGACCTGCTCGCCTCCGGCCGGGGCGTGGCCCGTGACGACGTGGCCGCCAACGAGTGGTTCAAAAAAGCCGCCGACCAGCAACTGCCGATGGCCCAGGTGCGGCTGGGTTTCCGCCTCTCGCACGGCATCGCCATGCCGCGCGACGCCGCCGGCGCCGTCGCCCAGTACCGCCTGGCCGCGGCCAAGGGCGACGCCATGGCGCAGAACAATCTGGGCTATGCCTACGAAACGGGCGACGGCGTGGCGCGCAGCTACGAAGAAGCGCTGCGCCTGTATCTGCTGTCCGCCTCGCAGGGCAACGCCTTTGCCGAAGAAGGCCTGGGCGGCTTGTACGAGCACGGCTGGGGCGTCACGCCCGACATGACGACCGCCCTCAAGTATTACCGCATGGCGGCCGCCAAGAACAACCCGCCCGGCCTGCGCCAGCTGGGCCGCCTCTACGAACAGGGCCGCGGCGTGCTGCAAGACCCCGTCCAGGCACGCGACTACTACGAAAAGGCCGCCAAGGCCGGCGACCAGGCCGCCATGCGCCGCCTCGCCCAAGCCTACAGCCGCGGCGAGCTGGGCCTGCCCGTCGATGGCGCCAAGGCCGCGGAGTGGCAACAGAAGGCGGATACGCGGTATTCGGCGGCGCCTTCCACGTATCCGCAATAGACGTCTGCAGCAACGGGGACTGGCGCCGCAGGTGCCTGTCCCCCTTTTAGCAGTACAGGGGACTGGCACTCGCTGCCTGTCCCCGGTTTTTATACGTCAGCAGAAAACGGGGACAGGCAGCAGCAAGTGCCAGTCCCCCCTGCTTTTTAATGCAGCTAAAGAAAAAGGGGACAGGCTGAGACACCTTCGGCGTCAGTCCCCCCTACGTTTTAAACCAACTGAATTACAGCACTTCGCTCGCGTGATCCGCCAAGCGCGAACGCTCACCCCGCGCCAAGGTGACGTGCCCGCTGTGCGACCACCCCTTGAACCGGTCGACCACATAGGTCAAACCGCTCGACCCCTCGGTCAGATACGGCGTATCAATCTGCGCAATATTGCCCAGGCACAGGATCTTGGTGCCGGGACCCGCGCGGGTGACCAGGGTCTTGATCTGCTTGGGCGTCAGGTTCTGGGCTTCGTCGATGATGAGGAATTTGTTGACGAAGGTGCGGCCCCGCATGAAGTTGAGGGACTTGATCTTGATGCGCGAGCGGATCAGGTCTTGCGTCGCGGCGCGG
>Ga0209913_1001516_pt1 | contig 12476 bp, 7 predicted proteins | sample PersoiDNA2013203_FD_185805 | JGI IMG/M metagenome (GOLD analysis project Ga0209913, IMG submission 185805) | Permafrost soil microbial communities from the Arctic, to analyse light accelerated degradation of dissolved organic matter (DOM) -... | ecosystem: Environmental > Terrestrial > Soil >... | reverse complement strand
GGCATTCGTTTGCTGGATTTCTCGCAGGCGTCTGCTTATACGCGTCGCTTCAGTTATCTCAATGAACTGACGCTGCCACCGGGCGTGTTCGATTTCCGCCGCAATCTGCCTGATCACACGATCCGCTTGATTGCGCCAACAGCCGAACTGATCGCCCGCGATGATTTGCATCCGGCCTTGTCCGACCTGCTGATCGAAGCGGCGCGTGAAGTGCACGGCAAGGCCAGCGTGCTGCAGAAAGCCGGAGAGTTCCCGGCGCCGCTGGCGCATGAATATCCGATCAGTGATGACGCCACGCGCTATTACAAGTCGGGCAAGAGCTTCTTCTACCGTACGCTGCCGTTCTGGCTGGCGAGCCTGGTGGATAGGACGATGGTGATCTTGCTGCCGATTATTCTGCTGCTGATTCCCGGCATCAAACTGGTGCCGTTTCTGTATGGCTGGCGCATCCGGTCGCGCATCTATAAATGGTATGGGGCGTTGATCTCGCTGGAGCGCGGTGTGACCACCGGAACCAAGGAAGAGCAGGAGCAGATGCTTAAACAGCTCGACGAGATTGAGACCTCGGTCAATCGCATGAAGATGCCGCTTGCTTTTGCAGATCAGTTTTATGTGCTGCGCGAGCACATCGGTTTTGTGCGTAGCCGGCTGGAGAGCGGGGCGTAACTGGTCTTCACGGGCAGTTGACGGATTCCGTCCGGATCAGGGTAGAATGACCTGCATCCGGACGAAAATCGAAAAGCTTCAAAAATCGTTCGAAAAACAACGGCTTTAAAAACTACTGTTTATTTATACAGTACTTGTGATACAGTGGAATCTCTTTAACAGAGATAGGAACCACTGCCATGACTCACTTGGATCTCACTTCAGGCGCTCGCTTTGGTCTGGAATCTTCTTCCCCTTCGTCTTTCAGTCTGCGCTTCGGCCGCCGTGAAATGTTCGTCTGCCGCGACTCATACGTGCGCCGCTATCGCGTCAATCCGGTGATTGAGTGCAGCGCCGGTATCGAGCCAGGTCACCTGGAAGTGCTGCTGTTCCGTCGCTGGCTGGTCGTGCTGTCGAAGGCGCGTGCATCACTTAATTAAGCGCCGTCATTTGATTCCGCGCATTCACCTTATGCACGCGATGGATTTGCTTCATCCTTCGCTCTCCTTTCGCATGGTCAAAATGCGAGCAGGGTTGTCGGCGGGCTGTTGCTGGTTATAAATTTTTATTTTTCAAATCCTGACAAAAAGCTGAATTTAAAACAAGAATTATTCTCATTTGTGCTATATTTCGTTCGTCTTTGCAGCCGTTGGGCATGATTTCTTCGAAGATTTTCGAGAAAAATGCTGGGGCTGACAAGCAGACTGATTAACCAGCAGAAAGGGATAAGTTCATGTTTTTGCGTACTTTTGTTGCAGGAATGGTGTTGGCGACAACCTCGGTCGGCGCGTTCGCCCAAGAAAAGGTAATCAACCTTTACTCCGCGCGCCACTATCAGACCGACGAAGCCTTGTATGGCAACTTCACCAAGGCAACCGGTATCAAGATCAACCGTGTCGACGCCGATGACGCCGGTATTCTGGCGCGTCTCAAAAGCGAAGGTACTGCAAGTCCAGCCGATGTGATCCTGCTGGTCGATGCCGCGCGTCTCTGGCGCGGCGAGAACGACGGCTTGTTCCAACCGGTGAAGTCCAGCGTGCTGGAATCGCGTATCCCCGCCAACCTGCGCGGCAAGGATGACGGCCAGGGTTCGCAATGGTTCGGTTTTTCGACACGCGCCCGCGTGATCGTCTACAACAAGCAAAACGTGAAGCCGGAAGACGTCGACACCTACGAGTCGTTGGCTGATCCGAAGAGCAAGGGCAAGTTGTGCACCCGTTCCGGTTCGCATCCTTACAACGTGTCGCTGTTCGGCGCACTCTATGAACATGTCGGCGAAGCCAAGACGGAAGCCATCCTCAAGGGCATGGTCGCCAACATGGCGCGTACGCCTGTGGGCGGTGACACCGATCAGATCAAGGCAGTCGCTTCCGGTGAATGCGGCGTGGCGATTTCCAACTCTTACTATGTGGCACGCCTGATGAAGTCGAGCAAACCGGAAGACATCTCTATCGTCAGCAAATTTGGTGTGGTCTGGCCGAATCAGAAGAGCTTTGGCGCGCACGTGAATATCGCCGGTGCAGGCGTGGCGAAGCACGCTCCGCACAAGGCTGACGCTGTGAAATTTCTGGAGTATCTGTCCAGCGACGATGCGCAGCGCTATTTCGCCGAAGGCAATAACGAATGGCCTGCAGTCAAAAGCGTGAAGACCGGCAATGCCGCGCTCGATACGCTGGGACCGTTCAAGGCGGAAGTGATCGATGTCGCTGCCACTGGCCGCAATCAACAGAAGGTGCTGCAGATTCTGGATCGGGTCGGTTACAAGTAATCGCAATACGGCTTTAGTGTCGTTGCGCTGAAATTGAAAAGCACCGGAAGGTTAATACCTCCGGTGCTTTTTTACGGACAAAACGAATCAGCTTGCGTTATGTGGTGGCGCGCGGAAATGCTACGACGTGATTGACGTCGAGCCGGATGCCGATCGCTTCGCCGATGGCGTGGTCGTGATGCGAGGGAACCAGCGACAGCAGCTCAATGCCGTCGTCGAGTTGCAGCGTGTAGAGGAAGTCGGCGCCGCGGAATGACTTGCGCACGATGCGCGCCTTGAACGGCGACAAGTCGTCATGCACGATGTCATCGGAACGCAGCAAGACATCGAATGGCAAACCGTGTGCGGTTTCGGATTGCAAGGTGTCAAGCATGTGGGCCACGTCGTGTAATTTGCCCAGCGGTGTGTCCATCGCCGTGACGCCGGAATCGCTGACTAATGCACCAGGCACGAAGATGCCATGGCCGATGAAGTCGGCGACAAAGCGTGTAGCGGGTCGATGGTAGAGCGCGTAAGGCTCATCCCATTGCTCCAGTCGGCTCTGCTGCATGACGCCGACGACATCGCCGACGGCGAACGCCTCCATCTGATCGTGGGTCACCATCAACGCGGTGATGCCGGCTTGCTTGAGGATGCGGCGCACTTCTTCGGCCAGACGTTCGCGTAACTCGACGTCGAGGCTGGAGAAGGGTTCGTCCAGCAGCAACAGGCGCGGTTGCGGCGCCAATGCACGGGCAAGGGCGACTCGCTGTTGCTGCCCGCCGGATAACTGATGCGGGAATTTGTCTTCCATGCCGGCCAGGCCGACCAGCGCCAGCATCTCTTGCACGCGCTGGCGGCGTTGTTGTTTGCTGCCATGCTCCTGACGCAAGCCGAAACCGATATTGGCGTCGATGCTGAGATGCGGGAACAGTGCAAAGTCCTGGAATACCATGCCGATGCGGCGTTCTTCGGCGGCGAGGCGAATGCCGGGGCCGTCCAGTACTTGCCCGTCAAGCAGAATGCGACCGGATTGCGGGTGTTCAAGTCCGGCGATGGCGCGCAGCAGCGTGGTCTTGCCGCTGCCGGAAGGGCCGATCAGCACGCCCAGCTGTCCGGCTTGCAATGTCAGGGCAACCGATTGCACCGCGGGCGTGGAGGCGCGCGGATAACTGATGCTGACGTGGTCAATCTGCAGGAACATCGGGGCCCTTTGTCGTTACAATTCGCTGGTTGTGAAGAGCGATGAAGTGTTGAGAAGCATTCGCAAGTGTAGCGCATCGTTGTCGGTGCTTGCCGATATTGCGTGCTGTGTTGTATCTCATTTTGTATTTTCTTTTTTGCCTGTTCTTATCGGCTCATTTATGTATTTCATCGGTCTGATTGCCTTATTGATTTCCCTGCCCATCCTCGGCATCGCGGGGGCATGGCTGCATCTTGATGCCGCCGGTATCGACGCCATCCGGCAGCAGGTGCAGACCGTCTTGCCGGGGTATCTGGCGACCTCAGGCTGGCTGGCGCTGTTCGTCACCGCCGGTGTGATTCTGGTCGGTGCCGCGACGGCGGTTGCGATCAGCTTGTTCGAGTTTCGCGGCAAACGTTTTCTGTCGTGGGCTTTGCTGTTGCCGATGGCGATGCCGGCGTATGTTTCTGCGTATGCGTATACCGATTTCTTGCAATATGCCGGCTTGGTGCAGAGTAGCCTGCGCGATATGTTTCCTGGATTCCGCATCGATGTGCGTAGTTTGTCGGGCGCGATTTTTCTGTTCGTCTTCACGTTGTATCCCTACGCTTATCTGTTGGCGCGCAATGCCTTGAGTGAGCGTGGCGTGCATCTGATGGAAGCCGCGCGCTTGCTGGGCACACCGCTGCATGAGCGGATCTACAGAGTGGCGTTGCCGTTGGCGCGTCCGGCCCTGATGGCGGGCGCTGCGCTGGCGTTGATGGAGACGCTGGCGGATTACGGCGTCAGCGCCTATTTTGGCCTGACCACGTTTACAACCGGCATTTACAAAGCATGGATGGTGATGGATGACCGCATCGCCGCGGCGCAGTATGCGTCCTTGCTGTTGCTGTTTGTCGCCGTGCTGCTTTGGCTGGAGCGCCGCGAACAGCAGCGCATGCGGTTCTCTTCGGTGCGCGGCAATCGTAACGATGGTAACGATGATGGCGGCGCAGAGTCGCGCCTGCCGCAATTGCATGGCGTCAAAGCGGTCGCCGCTTGGTTGGTGTGCGCGACGCCGATCGTACTGGGCTTCGTCTTGCCCGTGCTGATATTGCTGCAACTGATGTGGCGCGAGAGCGAGATGTCGCTGGCGACCAATCTGGTTCGCTATGTGGGCTGGACCTGGAACAGCTTCCGCTTTGGCGGTATGGCGGCGGCGATTGCAATCGTGCTGGCGCTGGCTTTGTGCTTCGCCCAGCGCGCCAGCGATTTGCCTCGTTTCAAATACGGATTTTTGCGGGTGGTCGCACGTATTGCCTCCATGGGCTACGCGATTCCCGGGTCGGTGATCGCCATTGGTATTCTGTTGCCGATTGCGTGGCTGCAGGCGGTGTTTCCGGGCAGCATGGCAGGCGTCTGGCTGACGGCGACTTCGCTCGGCGTGATTTACGCGTATCTGGTACGCTTTACGGCCGTTGCGGTGCAGTCGGTGGAAGCCGGCTATACACGTATCCCGATGAGTTTCGACGAAGCGGCGCGCACCATGGGAACATCGCGCCGCCGCATCGTGCAAAAGCTGCACATGCCTTTGCTGTGGCGTTCGCTGGCGACGGCCGGGCTGATGGTGTTTGTCGATGTGGTGAAAGAGTTACCGGCAACGCTGCTGCTGCGTCCTTTCAACACCGATACGTTGGCGGTCATTGCGCACAACCTGGCGCGCGACGAGCGTCTTGGTGAAGCTGCCTTGCCGGCATTGAGCATTGTTGTGGTTGGCCTGATCCCGGTGCTGCTGGTCACGCGGGCATTAAATAATCGATAAGGGGATTTATGCAAAACTACCCCAGCGTCGTTATGCCTCCTAGTCATACAGTTGTACTGCCTTCGTCGGCACGCCTAGCCGGGACAATTTTGCATAAATCCTGAATGAGATGAGGAAAACATGAGCCAATACGATTACGATCTGTTCACCATCGGCGGCGGTTCCGGTGGCGTGCGCGCCAGCCGGTTTGCGTCGCAATATGGTGCACGCGTGGCGATTGCCGAGAGCAAGGATCTTGGCGGCACCTGCGTCAACGTCGGCTGCATCCCCAAAAAGCTGATGTCGTACAGCGCGCATTTTCATGACGATTTTGCCGATGCTGCCGGCTTCGGCTGGACAGTGGGCGAGAGCAAATTTGACTGGCAGACGCTGATCGCCAGCAAGGACAAGGAAATCGCTCGCCTCAACGGCATCTATCGCAAGATTCTTGATGGCGCCAAGGTCGACATCGTCGAAGGCTATGCCACCGTCGAAGACGCTCACACCGTCGTCGTCAACGGCAAGCGCTACACCGCGGCGCACATTCTGGTCGCCACCGGTGGCCATCCAACCGTGCCGGCTATTCCGGGCAAGGAACTCGGCATCGTGTCCGACGATTTCTTCCACCTGACCGCGTTGCCCAAGCGTGCAGTAGTGTTGGGCGGCGGTTATATCGCCGTCGAGCTGGCATCCATCCTTAATGGTCTGGGCAGCGACGTTACCCTTGTCTATCGCGGCAAGCATCTGCTGCGCGGCATGGACAGCGAGCTGGGCGTTTTCCTGGCTGAAGAGATGCGCAAGAAGGGCATGAAGATTTTGTTTGAAAACAATATCGAAGCGCTGAAGGCCGTGGGCGACGCCAAGCAGGTTACGTTGAGCGACGGCGCTACGATCGAAGCGGACTGCGTGTTGTTCGCGACCGGCCGTCATGCCAACACCGCTGGCATCGGCCTGGAAAAAGCGGGTGTTGTGCTGACCGACAAGGGCGCGGTCAAAGTCGATGATAATTTCATCTCCAGCGTTCCGTCGATCCACGCCATCGGCGATGTTATCGACCGTGTTGCGTTGACGCCGGTTGCGCTGGCAGAGGGCATGGTCGTCGCTGCGCGCCTGTTCAACAAGGGCGGGAAGGAAATGTCTTATGCGAATATTCCGACCGCCGTGTTCAGCCATCCCAACGTCGGCACAGTCGGCCTGAGTGAAGAGGACGCACGCAAGCAGGTCGGCGAGCTGCGTATCTTCAAATCGGAATTCAAGGCGCTCAAGCACACGCTCAGCGGCAACAGCGAACGTACTTTCATGAAGCTGGTCGTGGATGCGAAAAGCGACCGCGTGCTTGGTGTGCACATGGTCGGCGCGGATGCCGGCGAGATTGTGCAGGGTTTTGCGGTAGCGTTGCAATGCGGCGCCACCAAGGCGCAGTTCGACGCAACGATCGGGATTCATCCGACGTCTGCAGAGGAATTTGTGACGATGCGTACGCCGGTGGCATAAGTCTTCTGAAGTTCGCCGCCGCAGAGACCTGGATGGTCTCTGCAAGCGTCTGGCGTCTGGCTTTCAGCGCTTAGCGGGACAGGCTGTAGCCGATCCTGAACTGCGGCGTCGACTTCTGGTTATACGTCAGCAAGCTTTCGCCGTAGCCGTAGAAATAACTTGCCATCAGATAACCTGCGGTACCGGGAATCAGCCTTGACAGCGGATACGACAGCGTCGAATCTGCGCTGCCGGTGTTGCTGCGCGTGCCCTTGCGCAGCGTGGTCGAGAATTCCACCCCATCCGGCTTGCCGACCGCCAGTTTCAAATCCGTATGGCCGCGATATTGGCCGATATCGGGGTTGTCCGACAGCGGGCCGAGATAGGTGTAGATCTTTGGCGAGATGCGGAATTGGTAGTCGTTGAGATTGCCGAAGGTCAGCGTCGGTTGTACGAAGAAGATATTCAGGCCGCGCGATTGCGGACCATCGCGGCCGTTTGACTCATGTTCCAGACCGGTGGCGATCGACATGCGGCTCAGCACGCTGTTGTGAATGCCCAGATCCGGCAGGTAGTAGTACAGGCTCGGTCGGTAGTTGGTGTCGCGGAACGGCGATGACGGACTTTGCAGATCCCATAGCGAGAACTGGGTATAGCCGAAATACAGATTGTCGATCAGCCCCCGCGAGCGCATGTCGTCAGGCTGGAAGAGGCGGAATTTGAAACTCAGCTGGAACTTGGCGTTGCGATTGCCACCACTGTTGCCTGCTGCAAAATACATCGGTTCGTTGAACGACAGGCGAGGGATGTTGATCAGGTCTACGGCCGCCGGCGCGATGCCGATCGGGCTGCTGCTGGTGCCGGGTGTGATGACGGAAGCAGACGGCGTCGCTGCGCCACCCTCGACGCTGGTAGCAGTCGCCGCGACACTGGCATCGGCTACCTGTTCGTTACCGGGCTTGGCGCGGACGATGGCAACCAGCACCGGCGAAGCATCAACGCCGACGGTTTCGATACGCACGACGCCGCGCAGGTATTTAGGCAACTCCGCGCTGTAGGTAACTTTGCGGAATTCGCCGCGTTGCAGGGTGAATTGACCGGGGCCGTCGCCATTGCGCTTCAAATGCACCTGGACCGGTGGTGTCATGTCGGCCGATGCTGCAATCACCAGATCATCAGGCAAGGCATAAGCCTGTGACGCCTGTTCGTCTTCGCTGACCATGAGCGTCAGGACAAACGGTTTGTTGCCGTCAATGACTTTAGGCGGCTGCAGGACGGAGATGCCGGCAATTGCACTATGCGTGAGTGTCAGCGCGCCTGCGGCAAACAGTGCTCGTTGCAATGTGGATAAGGTAATTGGTGAAAATTGTTTCCATAACGGCAAATAGGGGGCAGGAGGCGTCTTTGTCATTGTTGGTCTTTTTTGTCGATTTAATATGAATTGATAAGCGAACATCAGCCATATGGAGTAATTTCGATCAGGAAAGTTGCTCGAATCCGACGATTCATACGTTGAAGTATGTAAAGGTCGCGGTTTTGATGGTTTCTTCAAATTAGAACGGTCGTTCTACGGGATAATGTGGATAAGCTGTTCAAATAGTTATGCAAAAAGTTGTCTTTTAGTTAGTTTCCCATCTCATCATGTTATCCGCTTCTTACGATAGTTTGCTCGTTGCCGTGTCCCTGCTGGTCGCAGTTCTGGCCTCTTATACAGCCTTGGACATGACCGAACGAATCAACTCGACGCGCGATTATGCCGGCCGCTCCTGGCTGATCGGTGGTGCGGTGGCGATGGGTATCGGTATCTGGTCGATGCATTTCGTCGGCATGCTGGCTTTCCGGTTGCCTATCGATCTCGGGTACGACCCGTGGATTACCTTCCTCTCTTTATTGATCGCTGTCGCGGTCTCCGGTTTTGCGCTCTGGATTGTGAGCCGTCCGGAACTGCCGATGCGCCGTCTGCTCAACAGTGCATTGGCAATGGGCCTGGGCATCGCAGCCATGCATTACACCGGCATGGCCGCGATGTTGATGAATCCCGGCATCCATTACGATCCGTGGTGGTTTGCAGCATCGATACTCATCGCCGTTGGTGCATCTGCTGCTGCGTTGTGGATAGCATTCCATCTGCGCAAGAACACGCCTCACGTCAAGTTTGCTCGCGCCGGTGCTGCAGTGGTGATGGGTATTGCCATCGTCGGCATGCACTATTCCGGCATGGCGGCCGCCAATTTCCCTGACGACAGCATCTGTCTTGCGGTCAGGGACGGCGTCGGCCCTGGCTGGCTGGCGATTCTCATTATCGTGGTGACGCTGGCGGTATTGACGATCGCCTTGCTGACGTCGCTGCTTGATGCGCGGCTGGAGTCGCGTACGGCGAAGCTGGCGCGCTCATTGGCCGAAGCCAACGAAGAACTGACGCAACTGGTGTTGCACGACAATCTGACCAAGCTGCCGAATCGCACCCTGCTGGAAGACCGGCTGAATCAGGCCATCAACAAGGCATCGCGCGAGCAGGGGCATTTCGCCTTGATGTTTTGCGACCTGGATGGTTTCAAGGCGATCAACGATTCGCTCGGTCATCATGTCGGCGATTTGCTGCTGGTGGAAGTCGCCAATCGTATCTGTTCCGTCATGCGCGCGCAGGATACTGTCGCGCGTCTGGGCGGTGACGAGTTCGTCATGCTGGTGGAACTGAAAGAACCCAACGATGCGATGACGATTGCAGAAAAGTTGGTGAACATCGTGAACGAAAGTTTTCACATCCTGAAACACGACTTGCGCGTGTCGGCCAGTATCGGCATCGCCATCTATCCGGAAGATGGTAATAACCGCCATGATCTGGTCGTCAATGCTGATGCCGCGATGTATCACACCAAGCGCGCGGGACGGAACGGCTATCACTTCTTTGAAGCGTCAATGAATGTCAACGCGCACAACCAACTGCAATGGTTGCAAGATCTGCGCATGGCGTTGGAACGCAAGGAATTCGTGCTGCATTACCAGCCCAAATTCAATTCGCCGAGCGGGCTGGTGCTGGGCGCTGAGGCGCTGTTGCGCTGGCAGCATCCGACGCATGGATTGGTCGGGCCGGATGATTTCATCGGTCTGGCGGAACGCTCAGGTCTGATTGTCCCGATCGGCGAATGGGTCTTGAATGAAGCTTGTCGCCAGATGAAGGTATGGTTCGACATGGGGCACGAGGATTGGACCATTGCTGTCAATTTATCTGCCTTGCAGTTTGCGCATGCAGATCTGATTGACCTGGTCAAAGACACCTTGTTGCGTCATCGTTTGCCGGCGCGTTGCCTGACGCTGGAAGTCACTGAATCGACCGCCATGCACGATGCGGAAAACAGCCTGAAAACCTTACAGAAGATTGCTGATCTGGGCGTTGATATCTCCATCGACGATTTTGGCACCGGCTATTCCAGCTTGCTGTACTTGAAGCGTTTGCCCGCCAATGAACTGAAGATCGATCGCGGCTTTGTGCGCGACCTCTCGGATGGCAATGACGATGCAGCGATCATTTCCGCTATTGTGGCGCTGGGCCGTACATTGAACTTGCGCATCGTCGCGGAAGGCGTTGAAACCACAAAACAACAGGATTTCCTGACCTCGGTTGGTTGCGACGCGTTGCAAGGCTATCTGATGGGGCGTCCGATGACGCCGGAGAAATTTCTGGAAGCGACCTCCAATCTGCAAAAAAGCGTCGTTCAACCTCTCTGATTCTTGACTTGCCGCTCTCTTTGAGAGTTCTCTGATCGTTCTTGGATCAGTTGCTGTTCAGTCTCCGCTGCCCAGTCTTTCTCCATCTTCTACTTCATCGTTTGCCGGCATCGGGATCGCATCCCGGATGCTGCGATGCGGTCACGCCTGACGGGTGTTGCTGATTGTCAATGCAAGCTCTGCAAGCCACGAACAGACGTGGCACTCAATCGCTGTTCCCCGAATTCAATCCCCTTTGTTGGGGTCATTATGGGCAGTAGGTGTTAATAAAACTATTGATAAAAATCAAGATTGCCTGTCTTTAATGAAGTGTCTGGAGGGGAAATGAACATCATCGGAAATATGAAGATCGGCAAGCGTCTGGGGTTGGGGTTTGCAGTGATTTTGGGCTTGTCCATCGTGATTGCCGCCATCGGCGTATGGCGTTTGCAAAGCGTTGCCAAGGCGACGCAGTCCATGATGGACATACCGCTGGCCAAGGAGCGCATGATCGGCGACTGGTATCGGCACACGTATGCGGGCATTCGCCGAACGACCGCGGTCGCCAAGAGCTCGGATCCGGCGCTGAGTGCCTTCTTCAAGCCGGAAACCGATGAAGCCACGCGTATCTCGGGCGAGTTGCAAAAGAAGATTTTCGAGTTGATCTCCAACGATCAGGAAAAGCAGCTCTATGAAAAAATCATGGCGCTGCGTAAAGTGTATCTGGCCACGCGTGATGTGATTTACAAGGCCAAAGCCGAGCCCAATCCGGATCCGGTGATGATTGCCGCCGCGCTGGAAAAGGATTTCCTGCCGGCGGCGAAGCTGTATCAGACGGAAGTAGAAAACCTGCTTGAACTGCAGCGCAAAACTATCAACGAACTCAATCAGCATGTCTCGGAAATCGCCTCGGAAAGCGCCAACCTGCTGATCGTGCTGGAAGTGCTGGTGCTGGCAATGGGGGTGATCTGTGCCTGGTATCTGACGACCGGTATCACGCGTCCGCTCAATACCGCGGTCGGCATTTCGCGCCGCGTTGCTGAAGGGGATCTGTCTGGCGAAATCACCGTCGGCACCAAGGACGAAACCGGCCAGTTGCTGCAGGCGCTCAAGGACATGAATGTCAGCCTGCGCAACATTGTCGGCAATGTGCGTACCGGCACCGATACCATCGCTACCGCATCAAGTCAGATCGCCAGCGGCAATCTGGATTTGTCTGCGCGTACCGAGCAGCAGGCCGGCTCGCTGGAAGAAACCGCCTCCGCGATGGAAGAGCTGACCTCGACCGTCAAGCAAAACGCCGACAATGCACGTCAGGCTAATCAATTGGCCGTATCGGCGTCGGAAGTCGCAGTACAGGGCGGCAGTGTCGTCGGCCAGGTGATTGCTACCATGAGCTCAATCAACGAGTCGTCGAAGAAGATCGTCGACATCATCAGCGTCATCGACGGCATTGCTTTCCAGACCAATATTCTGGCCTTGAACGCTGCGGTGGAAGCTGCTCGTGCTGGTGAGCAAGGACGCGGCTTCGCGGTGGTTGCGAGCGAAGTGCGCAGTCTGGCACAACGTTCTGCGGCGGCGGCAAAGGAGATTAAATCGCTCATCGATGATTCTGTGGAAAAAGTCGGCACCGGCAGCAAGCTGGTGGAGCAAGCTGGATCGACCATGGAAGAAGTCGTTGCCAGCGTCAAGCGCGTGACCGACATCGTCGGCGAGATCAGTTCGGCCAGCCAGGAACAAAGCACCGGCATCGAAGAGGTCAATCGCGCCATTACTCTGATGGACGAGAGCACTCAGCAAAATGCGGCGCTGGTGGAGCAAGCCGCCGCAGCAGCGCAATCCATGCAGGAACAGGCCGGCAAGCTGGCGCAGCTCGTTAGTGTGTTCAACATCACCAGTACCGGCAGCCTTGGTGCGCCGGGGGCATCAAATTCGCGTCG
>Ga0209913_1001515_pt1 | contig 12477 bp, 9 predicted proteins | sample PersoiDNA2013203_FD_185805 | JGI IMG/M metagenome (GOLD analysis project Ga0209913, IMG submission 185805) | Permafrost soil microbial communities from the Arctic, to analyse light accelerated degradation of dissolved organic matter (DOM) -... | ecosystem: Environmental > Terrestrial > Soil >... | reverse complement strand
TCATTGCGTGCATTTGGATACACGACCAAGACTGCCGTCGCAGACCTGATCGATAACAGCATTGCAGCGGGAGCACGGTCGGTTCATATCTCGTTCGACTGGTCCTGTGCTGACTCTTCCATATGTATTGCAGACGACGGATTTGGCATGAGCACGAATGCACTTATAGAGGCAATGAGGCTTGGGACCTGGGGACCCAGCGTGGTTAGGAAACCAGATGATCTTGGACGCTTTGGCTTAGGGCTCAAGACCGCTTCATTTTCGCAGTGCAGGCGAGTGACAGTGGCCAGTCGGGTCAAGTCGATGAAGGCCGTGGTCAGGGCTTGGGATCTCGACCATGTGGTCGCGACCAACAAATGGGAACTGCTGAAGACCCCAACGCCAACCGCTCAGAACGCGATCAGCGATACGCTGGCAGGCGGGCGTGGCACGTGCGTGGTGTGGGAGAAACTGGACCGAGTACTGTCAGCTACTGGTATAGATGATAGGCAGGGCTATGACCGCTTCCTGATGCTGGCCGAGCAAGTGAAGGAGCATCTAGCAATGGTCTTCCACAGGTTTCTGGAAAGCAAGGACCTGTCCATAGAGATTAATGGCAATCGGATCGAACCTTGGGATCCTTACATGGCGGGCCATCCGGGAACGCAACATCTCTGCTCGGAGGGTTTGGATTTCATGGGATCGACTATTCGTGTCAACGCTTATGTGTTGCCCCATGAATCTCGTCTGACAGAGGATGTCCACCGAAGAGGGGGAGGACCTAGCGGATGGAATGCTCAGCAAGGTTTCTACGTTTACCGAGGACGTCGCCTTCTAGTGGCAGGAGACTGGCTCGGTTTGGGTGCAGGCGATGGCACGGCGCCATACAGAAAGGAAGAGCACTATAAGCTTGCTAGGATTATGGTTGACATACCTATTGCACTCGACGAGTATTGGGGTATCGATGTGAAGAAGTCTACTGCACGTCCACCAGCTGATGTGCGTCAGGATTTCCAACGAATTGCTGCAGCTACTCGCGCTCGTGCGGTGGAGGTGTATCGGCACAGAGGGAAGGTGATTCAGCGAGGCGTGGCCCCAGAGGATTGTGTATGGCTCGAGCGCGTCGTTGCCGGAAGATCAAGTTTCGTCATCAACCGGCATCACCCGTTTGTCGAACTCCTTCGGGACGAGAGCCCGCGTATGCGCAAGATCACTGATGCTCTGCTGGAACTTCTCGAGGGGACGTACCCGGCGAAACTGGTCCTGCTCCGTAATTCGGAGCAACAGAACATCAGGGAACTACCGGAAGAGCTGCTGACACAGACGAAGGCAACGTCACTGGGTCTTGTACTGCACGACTCACTAATGGAAAGACTTGGTATCAGTTCAGAGCAGGCTTGGGACCGATTAGAACGTTTGGAGCCATTCAACTCGCAACCGGAAGCACTCATGATAGCTAAGCAACAGGAAAAGGGAGGGTAGTGTGGAGCAACGACAACAGGTCAAGCAACTGGTCATGTCTTGGATTCGACAGAACTCAGATCGCTCACTGACTGACGATGAGATCAAGGTTGTCATACGGTGGGCGTCAGAGGCTCCAGGCGTCGTTGCAGAACACCCTGAGCAACAAATCGTCGACGTCGACTCGATCCTGCGGGAGGTGAAAGCCGAGTGCGCCATATGGGTCGAATCGGGTCTGCAACACCTGAGAGTGCCTCATCGGGACTGGCTGCCAGGGAGACGTGGTGGCATTACTTGGTACTACTGGAAGAGTTATCGGACCTACCTTGAGGACACGGGAGCGATGGCTCCAGCCTCAATTGACAATATGGATGAGCTGACGGATGAGATACTGAATGAAATGGGCGACCCGAGCGAGGTTGGTGACTGGGACCGCAGAGGCATGGTAGTGGGAGAGGTACAGTCCGGGAAGACCGCTAACTACATCGGGCTCATTGACAAGGCGCTGGACGCTGGGTATAAGTTCATCATCATCCTTGCCGGGACGCAGGATGACCTTCGTAGCCAGACCCAGCAACGCGTGGACTTAGGTGTGCTGGGAGTGGACACTTGCCAAGGGGGCGCGGGGAGTTCAGTTGAAATGGGAGCTGCCAATATTGGCGTCGGGCTACGGCGGCCGCTGGGTGGGGAGCACGTGTCCGTTTATCCCATGACCGATGCCAAGCTGGATGGCGACTTCAACCAGAGGAAATTCACCAATGTCATGATCGGAGGAGCCCCACTGCTACTGGTGGTCAAGAAGAACGGACACATACTCAAGAGAATCCATCGATGGGTACTCTCTCAGACCAAGAAGCAGTCCGATGCAGATGGAGGAGTGATTCACGGTGTTCCGCTGCTTCTTATAGACGATGAGGCGGACAGCGCGTCCATCAACACCAAGCCACTAGCGATTGGGCAAGGCGACTCAGCTCAGGAGGAAAACGATCCCACAGTGATCAACCGTAGCATTCGTCAGATTCTGAACGCCTTTGGGCAGAGATCATACGTTGGCTACACTGCGACACCATTCGCCAATATCTTCATATATCCGGGAGATGATGCCGGCGATCGACGGAAGTACGGAGATGATCTCTTTCCCCGCCACTTCATATTCAACCTTCCCACGCCGTCAAACTACGTTGGTCCCAGCGAGCTATTCGGCTTGGCGGACTCGCGCATGAGTGCCAGACATCCTGAGGGGCTGCCTCTGGTGAAATATGTCACTGACTCCGAAGCATACATCCCTATGCCACATAAGAAAGATTTGGTCGTGCAGGCTCTTCCCCCATCACTTGTGGAAGCCATTGCCACGTTTGTCTTGATCGGGGCAGTGCGGCGCGCGCGGGGACACAGCGGCAGACACAACTCTATGCTGATCCACGTGACGCACTATGTGAAGGTTCAGGCAGAAGTGGCTGCACTGGTGAAGGTCGAGATGGCACGTCTTCGGCGCACTCTGGAGTTTGGCACGGGAAAACCTTATGAGGACCTTCTGAACAAACTGGAAGCCATGTACTGCAACGATCTGCAGCCCACCGCGCGTACTGTGGCTGACTGCGTCGCTCAGGCGCTACCCCCTCTGCCGAGTTGGGAACGCGTTCAGGAGGAACTCTACGCGGCTGCTGCAAAGATCGATGTGCGTACGGTGAATGGTGAGGCCAAAGACGCGCTCGACTACGATCTCTATGGCGACACAGGGCTGTCAGTGATCGTGGTAGGCGGAAATAAGCTGTCGAGAGGATTGACATTGAGAGACCTTTCAGTCAGCTACTATCTTCGTGCCACAACCATGTACGACACATTGCTGCAAATGGGTCGCTGGTTCGGCTACAAGGATGGTTTCCTTGATTTATGCCGTATCTATACAACAAAGCAGATTGCGGCTTTCTACCAGTGGATAGCTTGCGCAGACTTGGAACTCAGAGACGAATTCACCGCGATGGCGCAGCAGAATGCCACACCTGAAGAATACGGCCTCATGGTACGCAAACACCCAACAACCTTGCAGGTTACTGCGGCAGGAAAGATGCGCGCAGCTCGCGAAACGCAAGTGTCCTACGCAGGAACCTTGGTCGAAACCTTCTCTTTCCGCAAGCGTGCCGAGGAACAGGAGGCGAACTTCCGTTCGGTCGAGTCTTGGATAGCTGGGTTGCCACGCGTTGATCAAGACAAGCGGGGAGGGCTCAGGTGGAACCATGTCAGTCATGACGGCGTAATCCAACTGCTGGGGAGTTTCAGGGTCGATCCGGTGTTTAACACCATGAATCCTGGATTTGTGACAGAGTACATCCGTAATCAGGTGCAGAAGAGCGAACTTCTGGATTGGACCGTGTTTCTGATATCGGTCAGGGCACCCACTTCAAAAGTTGCTACCATAGGGAGTTACAGCGGCATTGGCCTTCCAGTTAGGAATGGCGTAGTGGGTTCCGATGAAGGCATATACCTTCTGTCTAAGAACCACTTGATCAGCAGAGCAGATGAATACAAGGATCTTTCGGAGCAGGAATTCGACTGGGCCCTGACCGCTACACAGCGAGCCTGGGGGGATCGAGTGGCACGGGGTGATCCGTCCAGGAGGACACCAGATGGGCCAAGCCCACCGTTCGTGCGGGCGGCACGCCCGGCGCAGCGAGGTTTACTGTTGATCTACCCTTTGGATCCGTCAGGCGTTGTAGGGCGGTGGGAGGGGACTTCTGTGTCATCCACGCCGATAGTCGGGCTTGCAGTCAGTTTTCCCGCATCCAAGACGGCGCTGCCGATCAAGTACGTGGCGAACTATCGTCTGTGGACCGAACGTCTCGGAGAGGAGGAGATTGACGATGAACCAGACGATCTGGTCTGAGTTGGAAGTGAGGGCCTCTGAAGGAGGGCCGTCGGCAGGGCTAGTGCGCCTGCTTGTTCACCCAGAGGCTCCTTGCGAGATGTACTCTGCTGTGGAGAAGCCATCGATGGATCGCGTCTTTATGGTCCTGTTTCATCCAGACGGAATCCCGGCCACGCGCCTTCCAGAACTGAGAGGAATGAGAGTAGACTACGAGCGCTGGTCGGCAGGAGTATCCGCGTGCACAGCACTGGTGCTGAGGGTTAGGAACGGACTGCAGAACGACCTTTTCGCGATCATTGCCGAGGACTTGGCGGATTTCGGTGCAGTGGCTCCTTCGGAGCAAATGGCCATCGAGAGAATTGTGGAGAGACTGCTGACATGGCAGAGATTCCTTCTGAAGAGAGCGGATACCGGCCTATCTCCGGAAGCCTGCAGGGGCCTGTTCGGTGAACTGTGGATACTGGATTGGCTGCTGGAAAGTGATGCTCTCAGTCAGAACACTGCGGTGGCCTCGTGGTTGGGGCCAACTGGAGCGCCCCAGGATTTTGCATTCAGAAGCTGTGCGATCGAAGTCAAGACAACCGCAACGAAGCAGGAGCAACGACTGAAGATCAGCAGCGAGAAACAATTGGATTGGACACTCACTCCGCGGCTGTTCCTCGCTCACGTGTCAGTCATTGAAACCCTAACCGGGGGCGCCAGTCTGAAGGACGTCGTCGGGAATATTCGTCAACGACTTGGTGGCAACCCAGGCAGTACTCTACTTGAGACGCGGCTCTTGGAGGCCGGGTATTCGGACGAGGACGAGGAGCGATATGAACAGCCACAGTTTCTCGTCCCAAGCACATGTACGTACGAAGTTCGTGAAGGGTTTCCCTGCATCACGGCTAGGTCAGTTCCGGTGGGAGTCGGTGACCTGATCTACTCCATCGGCGTAGGGTCGTGCCAAGCGTTTACAGTCACGCTCGATACTGTTCTTGGCTGCATTCGGGAGGAAGGCGCATGTTGACACTAGATCAGTACGCCGACAACTTGCGGCAGGAAGTGTTGCTGGAAGGCGATCAATCGGTGGAGGGAGAATTCCTTGAGAATGCATTTACCAGGCTGATCACCTCGCGGCTTGTCGATGCCGGCGAGACCGAGGGAGCGACAGTCTGCGGATTCCGTGCCAAGGGGATGAAGGTCGATGCGTATGGTCTGGACGATGACCAGACACGCTTGGATCTGTTTGTCTCGGAGTACATGGGGGCACAGGGGACGATCCCGCATGTTGAGCGGGCTGAGATTCAGAAGGCACTTCGCCGTGCCATCTCGTTTCTAGAGTATTGCCTGACAGGAAAGTACAAAGACTTGGAGGAGTCATCATTGGCATTTGATTTGGGGCAGACAGTGCACGATCTCCAGAGTGACTTGGATTCGATACGGATAATCTACATCACGAATGGTCGGGCCGCTGCGGGCAACTGGCCTGAGGGGACCGTCCGGGACTACCGCTTGTACTTCGACGTTTGGGACATCGAACGATTGTATCGTCTGGACACATCCGGGCTGCCTCAGGAGCCGATCGAGGTGGACTTGGTAGGCGAGTACCAGTGTCCATTGCCATGTCTCTCGGTCTCACAGCCAAGCGATGGCTATGAAGCGTATCTTACGATGATTCCGGGTGAAGTGCTGGCCGACATCTACCAGCGTTACGGGCCTCGCCTTTTGGAGAGGAATGTGCGATCTTTTCTCCAAGTGCGCGGGAAGGTCAACAAGGGCATACGGGACACGATACTGAAGCACCCGTCATGGTTCTTGGCCTACAACAACGGCATATCGGCCACCGCCGACGAAGTGAGACTCATCCGATTGCCGTCCGGAGCCTCTGCGATTGGTGGTATGAAGAACTTGCAGATCGTAAATGGCGGACAGACCACAGCTTCTCTGTGTCGAGCAAACGTGCACGACAAGGCCGACATGAGCAAGGTCTTCGTCCAGTGCAAACTCTGTGTCGTTCCTCAAGACAAGATCGAGACGGTGGTACCTCTCATCTCCAGGTATGCAAATACCCAGAACAAGGTGAACGAGGCAGATTTCTGGGCCAATGATGCATTTCACGTTGAACTCGAGAAGTTATCCCGCACGATCTGGGCTCCTGCGCCTCATGGGACAAACCTTCAAACACACTGGTTCTACGAACGGGCTCGTGGACAATACGCGGATGCACGAGGCAAGGTAGGCACGCCAGCGGAAACAAGACGGTTTGACTTGACCAATCCGAAGAACCAGAGATTTACTAAGACCGACTTGGCGAAATTCGAGAGCTCTTGGGCAGAGTTGCCGTATTTGGTTAGCTTGGGAGCTGAGAAAAACTTCAGGCACTTTGCTCTGGCTCTTGGTGAGAAATCCAAGCATCCGGTGTCTTCTGACTACTTCCGTGATCTTGTCGCAAAAGCCATCCTGTTCCGGGAGACCGAGCGCGTCGTGGACAGCATGGAACTTGGCGGATATCGGGCGAACATCGTTGCCTACACAGTTTCCTATCTTGCGTTTCGGACCGCACAGAGGATTGACTTGGATGCCATCTGGCGAACACAGACTATCTCCGGCGAGACACGTCGGACAATCGAACTCGTAGGGAACAGGGTCAGAGGGGTAATCACGAATCCACCAGGTGGTAAGAACGTGACTGAATGGTGCAAGAGGAAGGAATGCTGGGATCAAGTTAAGGAACTTTCGGTGGACATCGATATGGGATCGCTTCAGATGGCGGAAACTGGTTCTACAGGCGGCGCAAATCTGTTGATGCTGAATCCAGAAGATGCTGATCGCATCGAACGGGTAGCTCTCATCCCAGCGGAATCGTGGTTTGAGCTGTCGGGCTGGGCAAAGCAGACTGCGAATCTTCTCCCATGGGAGAGGTCGTTGGCTTTCAGCCTGGGTGGCTGTGCGGTGGCACGAAGGAAGCCTTCGGCAAAGCAGGCGTTGCATGGAGAACGCATTATGAAACAGGCTGTAGAGTTGGGCTTCAAGACCGCCTGCGGTGAGCAGAACTCAGATGTCTAGGTCTCAAATCCCCGTAATTGACCTGTTTGCAGGTCCCGGTGGACTGAGCGAGGGGTTCTGGAGGACTGACGCATTCAGTATTCAACTCTCGATCGAGAAGGACCACTGGGCGCACGAGACCCTCAAACTGAGGTCGTTCTTCCACCAGTTTCCCCGTTTGCACGCCCCTCCTGACTACTATCAGCTCTTGGCCGGCGACATCACCACTTCCGAACTCTACAGTCACTATCCGGCCGAAGCACAGGCTGCAGAGTCAGAGGCCTGGCTGGCCGAACTTGGATCGCCACCCTATGAAGCGCTTGTCGACGAACGGATCAGCGCGGTTCTCCAGAACGTGCCGGATAGGGGCTGGATACTAATCGGGGGTCCTCCCTGCCAAGCGTATTCGCTTGTTGGCAGGGCACGGCGACGCAGCGATCCCAATTTCGAAAAAGACCCTCGGCACACCCTCTATAGGCATTACCTGAAGATCATCGCGAACTACCAGCCAACGGTGTTCGTCATGGAAAATGTGACTGGAATCCTGACCTCACGGCTGCAAGGGGAGAGGATCTTCCCAAAGATATGCAAGGATCTCCGGAATCCCGGACGGGCACTCAACATGAACAAAGACACCCGATATCGTCTATTCTCTCTTCGGGCGGACGTGTCCGATGATGCATCGGTGTCACTATGGGATTATGTACTGAAGGCGGAGAACTATGGTATTCCCCAGGCAAGACACAGGGTCATCATTGTTGGCGTCCGCGCTGAGGTGCTGGTTAGACCCGGCACCATGATGGAAGGGCAGCCCAGATCTACAGTATGGGAAGCTATCGGAGACCTTCCGAAGCTGAGAAGTAAGCTTTCAAAAGAGGAAGATGGCCCTGTACAATGGGGCGCTGCTCTCCGAGCCATGACCGAGAAGAGCTGGTTTGGCGACATCAAGAGTCGGCAGGTGAAAGAGAAGTTGCGTGCCAACCTTGACTTGCTGGGTTCCACTCTGCAGACCTCAGATGGGGAGTTGCGGAAATCCGGGATACGATCGCGACTCCGCGATGAGCTTAGGGACAGCCGCGTACCTGTGCCTCCCAACCACGAGAGCACGGGGCATATGCGCACTGACCTCTGGAGGTACCTGTATGCGTCTACCTTCGCCAAAGTATGTCGGAGATCCCCGACAATTCGGGATTTCCCCCCTGATCTCTGGCCAGACCACGCGAACCTGACCAACTCCGGGGGCAATCCCATCTTCAGCGATCGCTTCCATGTGCAGCTCCGCAACAAGCCGTCAAGTACGGTGATGGCACACATCTGCAAGGATGGTCACTACTACATACATCCGGATTCCTCTCAATGCCGGAGTCTCACCGTAAGAGAGGCTGCCCGCCTTCAGACGTTTCCGGACGATTATCTGTTCCTTGGACCACGTACCGAGCAGTTCCGCCAAGTGGGGAATGCAGTCCCTCCACTTCTGGCCCAGCAGATCGCAAACGCCGTGTACGCGGTGTTCGACGAACACGACCAGACGTAGCCAATCATGGATAGAATCTCGCCTCGCCACCGCAGTTGGAACATGTCGCGCATCCGAGCTACCGGGACGTCACCTGAAAAGACTGTGCGGTCGGTTCTGTTCAAGGCGGGCCTCAGATTTCGCATCAACGTGCGAGATCTGCCAGGCAAGCCTGACATTGTCCTTAAGAGGTATCGTGTCGTAGTATTTGTACATGGCTGTTTCTGGCATCGCCATCTGGGCTGCAAATTCGCGTACACGCCAAAATCGCACAGTGAGTTCTGGGAGACGAAGTTCAAGCGGAACATCGAGCGCGACCGGGAGGTCGAGGCGCAGCTACATCAAGCCGGATGGAGATATCTTGTCATCTGGGAGTGCGAAGTCTCGGACGACTCGCGGTTGCAGGCGTTGATCACGAAAATCAGAAGCAACGAAGGGATCAATGGAGGAAAGAGTCCAGAGCCTTGCTGATTCCAAGTACTGAGGATCTCCGGCGTGTATCTGGCAGCAGTGCCAGAAAGAGTGGTGAGGCATGAACGACTTGAATGCTAGGTCGAGGAAGGCTCTGGAGGAACTCGAGATGTGCGTTGAGCAGTTGCTTCAGGATAGCCCTGAAGGGCTCCGCAACTCCGACATCGCTGATGCTCTGGGCCTGAGATCAAGCATGAACGGCAGTCAGAAGGATTACCTGACGTACTCAGTTTTGGGGATACTTATGCAGCAGGGCAGGGTGATCAAGGATCTGGGCCGAGCACACAGCGTCGTCTATCGCGTCGCTCCAAAACGGCTGGACTCTGCCGAATCGTCGGGGGCCTGATAGCGGCGTCTCTTTATTGGAGCAGTGGCCTGGGTCCGCTATCCATGATCGTGATTCTCAAGGATCTGGACCCAATTGACTTCCGTGTTTGTGCTGGGGATTGCGAAGATGACCAGACTGACTTCTCGGCTTCTTGAAGGGCCTGCACGGGTACGGTACCGGGCTCTGGTGGACTTGGCGCACGAGCCGGACTCGTTACCTGACGTCCAGACTGCCCGACACCGAGGCACCCCTACTCAAAGGACGTCATACGCCCCGGGCTGTCGCGCATGAACATCGTTGCATCCGTCCGACCACCCCATTGTGCATGAAGGTACAATTCGTCGCGCTGAAATTATACTTTAGCTGACAAAAGTACAATTCTTATCCGGTTTGTCCTTGCCCTTTGAGTTTATCTTCTGCGAACTACACTTAGTAGGAAGGGACATTTGTTGAGATCGTCCGGAGGAATCGATGGATGAACTGCTTGCCTGGAGGGCTGGAAGTGTCATCGTGGACGCAGTAGCGGGAACACGTCGCAGGCCCGTTGGCATCGGCCGTCGTGTGCGGGGTGTCACTGTGCTGTTCCGTCGTGTGCGTGGCATTGAGACGATGCGCTGGAAGCGGCCACGTCGAGTTTCACGCTGACGCTGCTCGCGGTGACTGCCGCCATCGCAGTATACGCCGTGTGACGCAGGACCGGTTTGTTCGCGACGAACGTGCTGGACTTGTGACTATCGATAGGGTCGGATATACTCAGTGAGGAGGTCGCCATGAGGGTCATTGGAGCGGGTTGGACCGACATCGGACTGCAGCGTCACACCAATGAGGACAGCTTTGCCGTCGTTCAGGAAGGCAAGGAGGTCGAGCGTCAAGGTGCCTGTTATGTCGTTTGCGATGGTCTCGGCGGAGCACAGGCAGGAGAAGTCGCTTCGCGTACGGCCGTGGAGACCTTTGTCGCGGCATGGTCCTCGCGGGAGTTGTCGGCCGAAGACACGAAACAGCGCCTGCGGCTCGCCGTTCATGAAGCGAACGCGGTCGTCTACCGCCTGTCGCTTTCGTCGGAGGAACTGGCGGGCATGGGGACGACGCTGGTAGCGTTGGTGCCGCACGCAGAGCGTGCGTATGTCTGCAACGTCGGTGACAGCAGGTGCTACCGCCTTCGGGGCGATGTACTGACTCAGCTGACGGAGGACCATACCATGGCGGCGGACATGATACGCCAGGGACTGCTGGACCCCGCCTATGCGCGGAACGTCAGCGAACGGAACATCCTGACCAGGGCGCTCGGGACTGCGGCGAGGGTCGAGGTTGATGTTGTGTCGGACGAGCTGTGCGCTGGCGACCGGTATCTCCTTTGCTCGGACGGGCTGTGGGGTACGGTTTCCGAGTCCGATCTCAAGACCGGCCTGACAGAGGGATCTCCAGAGGAGGCTGCGCACCGCCTGGTGGACCTTGCCAACACCTGTGGAGGGCCGGACAACTGCACTGCTATCGTCATCGACGTGCAGGAAACAGGTGGCGTGGCCGGCTGAGAGGCACTTCGTCCGTTCATCTTGCGAAACCAGGAGGGCAATCTGTGAAAAGCAGGTCATGCCTGCTTGGCACGATGCCCGTGGCATGGTCATGGTTGTCGCCAGGTGTTCTGCTACAATAATGGACATGTCGGCCCGGCTGGAGCGACGAATGTACCATCATGACGCGTAATTACCAGCTGACCCCAAAGGAGACGGAAATGAGTGACAGGAACAGCCAGACGATCGAAGAGCGTGTGGTCGCCCTGCTGAAAGCGAATCGCAAGGATCTGCGGGCATTCGTACGCGCGGTCGAAGCGCTTGCACCGCCAGACGGTGATGTCGCAGGCTTCCTGGACGAGATGGGCGCGTCGCTTGCTTCCGAGGACAGGACCATCGGCGCTTTGGAGCTCTGGGACAAGGCCGCGAAAATGTACGAGGAGCAGTCGCGTCTCGAAGGAGTTGCTCAGCTGTATGCCAACATGGGGCCGATAGCGGCGGCGACGGGTGATATCCCGCGCGGCATCAGGTTCTCCAGGAAGGCTGAGGAACTGGCGGCCCAGCTGGAACCCGACCCTGAGCTTCTCTACCACGTCTCGTCCGACCTGGGAGCCATGTACGCGGAGCTGGGAGACTGGGAGAAGGCGATGTACGAGGACAGCCGCGCTCTCGAAGTCTCGCGTGCCACGGACAACTGTGCCGGGCAGATCAATGCGCTGCTTGCTCTTGCACAGGTCAGCCTGGCCCGGCAGGACCTGGTGTCTGCGCGCAGCGAGGCCATGGGGGCGTTCTCACTGGCTCACTCGTGCAGTGACAGTCTGCTGGAGGCCGAGGCCATGCGGGCGGTCGGAGATGTCTCGGAGGCGGCAGGGGAGCACGAACAGGCCATCCGCCAGTATGAGCAGGGTCTGGCTCTCGAGGTGAAGTCACCAGATCCCGAGATACGGGCGCAGCTCCACTTCGCCATGAGCGTGGCGTGCGACGCCATGGGCGACGCGGTGAGGGCGGCACAGGAACGGAATCTGGCCGAAGCGGTCGGGCTCCCGGCGGACGCGGAGGATAATGACAGTGACGCCTGACAAGGACCTGTACGGCGTTCTGGGCGTGAACCCGTCGGCGCCCCAGGAGCAGATCCGCTCGCAGTATCGGGTCCTGGTGAGGAAATACCACCCGGACCTGCACCCCGGCGACGCGAGTGCCGCTCTCATGATGGAACGGGTCAACGCGGCATACGACGTCCTCGGCAACCCCGAGGAGCGGGGGCAGTACGACGCCCAGATCAGTGCGTCGTCGCAGAGCTGGGGTGAGACCGCTGCTCCTG
>Ga0209913_1001514_pt1 | contig 12481 bp, 9 predicted proteins | sample PersoiDNA2013203_FD_185805 | JGI IMG/M metagenome (GOLD analysis project Ga0209913, IMG submission 185805) | Permafrost soil microbial communities from the Arctic, to analyse light accelerated degradation of dissolved organic matter (DOM) -... | ecosystem: Environmental > Terrestrial > Soil >... | reverse complement strand
TATATACAGTAGTCGCAATGTGGCAAGCGACATTGAAACCTGAAAGCAAGGAAGGCTTCGCCTTCCGAGCTATTCATCCCCGCCCTAAAGAGACGGGGCTTTTCGCTCAATTCCGGTAAAAAAATTAAAACCTTCCAGAAATGGGAGGTTTTTTTTTGCGTGAAATATCTCGAGACAGTAGTTAGATTATGCTTTGATTGACACCGTTTAATTAAACGGTTAGATTCATTTCTTCTAAACTAACAAAAAGTGTAACGAAGCTAGGAGTTTGTGAAAAAGGATATTACGATTTTTTAAGGTCTACATAGTTATAAATATACTCAGGAAAATATATATGGAACAGGACAGTTTTCAGGTTGTTGCGCATAAGGTTTATGGGAAAGAAAATCCTGCGCTTGGCATATTAAAGCCCTTGTTTATTATCCAAAATAATAAATTTTTAGAGGCTAGATGGGAGGATATCTGCTCGACGGGTAGAGTGTTCGTATCCCAACACTATGATGAACTAGATAAAAGATTCGGAAAATTCGAATTGTTCAAGACGACGGTTTCCAAAAGTATGTTCTCGAACGAGAAATCTGAATCAAGTAATGCCAGCAAATATATATCGAATGGTAAGTTTGCTGAATTTTTGCAACCTACACTGTTGATGCAAGTCATTCAGTCTGAACTACCGGATTGCAATAATCGAATTATAACTATTCAAAATTTCCGACCTTCTACAAAATATATCTTCGTTAAGACGAAAAAGAACGGCACTTTCGGTCCATTCGAATGGGCGATCAATCCCAGTACAAATTTAATCGAACTACGCATTATTACGGCAACGTTACCTGGTCCTTCGCTCGAATATGGGCAAGTTTATAATCTCACGGATGAGCAAGTTGAAAAAAACCGCTTTCATGCCGGTGGATTTGAATTCCTTAATAACCTTTCAATTGCAATCCAAGGTGCGTCATTTTTTGACTATTCATCAGACTTAGAGCTTGTTCATTATTGCGCGCTTCTGGCCACGACATTCAAAGTTAATGCGCTCGACAAGCGTGATATTAAACACCTAGAAATGCAAGCTAAGTCTTACGGCAGTAAGTTAATAAACAGTAGATGGGAACGATTTTCAACTATTGCAAATGAGGTTGTCACCAACCAAGAAGATGTAATGGCCAAGATCGGTGAATATCTTACTTCCGATTTCGGCAAAGAGATCATCCATGTACTGGTTGAAAAAAATCCAGACCTATATTTAAAAAAGGAAGTGGAACGATATAAGAGCAGAATCATCGCTGAGACACAGACCTATGCACTAGAACTGTCTGCTACTGCAGAACGAGTTCGAAAACTGAACAACGATGTAAGCAAAGCAAACGCACAACTCGCTGATTTAAGGTTAGAAAAATTGATGCTTCAACCATCGGCCAGGGACATGAAAGCGCGCCAAATGGCGCTGGTTAACGACGATATCAAGTCTAAAAAAGATGAATTAAGAAAAATTGAAGAGTTGATTAAACAGCGGCAACAATACGAGTCTAAATTAGGAAGCCTTGAGTTAATTGAAAAAAGAACTAAAGAAGTTCAGACTGAATACCAAGATGCCTTACAAAGCGTGTCTGATATCAAACGCAATATTGATGAGCTCAAGCGTGAATACGCCAAAACAGACACCGAGATCGTTCAAAAGATCGTCAACTTGTCACCCATCATCAAAACGATTAACGGATATACAGGCAGCGTATCCAAAGAGCTACCAATACTCCGTATTGATGTGAAATCACCGCTGGAATCGTCAATAACTCAGCAGCAACAACAAGTATGCATCACTATTGAAAGGGCAATGGCTTTAAAGGGAAGAATCGTCAATAAATTCGATGTGCTAAATCTGTTAATTTGCACTCAACAGTCCTTCATTACATTTCTATCTGGCTTGCCCGGTGCCGGTAAAACGTCGATCGCGCGGCTACTTGCGCAATGCCAAAACATAACGCCTCGCTTGAAGGAAGTATCTGTCGGTCGAGGATGGAGTAGTCAAAAGGATTTGATTGGATTTTACAATCCCCTTACAAGTAGTTTTCAATCATCAAATACCGGTCTGTATGAATTCCTGACAGCATTAGGGAGTGATGATCAGGATGCATCTAACCATGCCATGTCTTATATATTATTAGATGAAGCAAATTTGAGCCCAATAGAACATTACTGGTCATCCTTCTTGGGAATGACAGATAGCGATGGTAATCGCTCTTTGACACTTGGGACTGATCAACTTGGTGTTCCGCGATCATTACGCTTTATAGCGACGATTAATCACGATGGTACGACTGAACCACTTAGTCCGCGTGCCATTGATCGAGCCCCATTTATTGTCATGGAGAGCGGTGATCTACAAATAAAAGATCTTTCGTCAGTAAGTGAAGTTGCAAATATCTTTCCATTATCCTCATTCGAAATGGATAAATTATTTGGTAACGCAGGGAAAATACCGTCATTTCAAAAAATTGAAGAGTTAACGTTTAAGAAAATCAAGGAAGTGCTGACAAGCGGTGATCCCAATATGGGACGACCAATTACTATTTCAGCGAGGAAAGAACAAGCAATTCGCCAATACTGTGATAAAGCAAGAGACTTGATGAAAATTGATGGAGAGTTGGTATCGTTTGACTATGCCGTTCTTCAGCATATCTTACCGCTCATCCGCGGCACTGGTGTTAAGTTTGGCAAGCGGTTGGAAGCGTTGAAAGTAGTATTTGAATCCCAAAATCTCAAATTATCATACCGCTACCTCGAAAGGATGATCAACTTTGGTGTCAGTGAACTGCACTCCTATGACTTTTTTTGCTGGTAAGCTAGATGAATCCAAATGTCAATATCATCGTCAATGGTGAAAATATTTCGATTACGTCGGTGTCAAATATTGTCGTTAAAGACCGAGATGAAATTCAAATTGCGGTGCTAGTACCGCAAACAATGATCGCTCCCTGCCTTTATATAGGTGGCCAGTTGTGCGAACTCATCGAAGGTGAGAGATCTGATGCTGGGGTAGTGTACTTATCAAGGGCTGGGGCGATATTTCGAGACGTGTTCGGCGTCTCCGTTGTTCGGTTGGAGTGGGACAAAAGCTTTACTGAGCTCATCTTTGATGTGATAGTCCACAAGAGTCAGGCGGTACAGATTGAGGATATGATCAAGTATTTAATGTCTCACAGTGAATCAATGATTCGAGTATGTTTGACGAAATCAAAAACTGGAGCTGTAGTCGATGAATCGGAAATTGGCGATCACGAAACGGCTTTAACGATGATCGAGACTTTAGTGACCACACTGGAGTCAAGTAGGAACGAATTCCTAGGGCAAGGTAAAAGAAGGCTTGTTCAAGAAAAAATAAACACATCGGAGTTCAACTCACAAGAACACCATATTGATATAAGTGACTTATTTGAGAATCTGGATGCATTGGTGCCATGCGATGGTCATGGGGATGTCAAAATTCATGGGAGACAGTATCAAATAAGTGGGCTAAGAGTGACGTCGATGCGCCATACGCAAGATGTGTTTGAGAACTCAGTCATTGTTGGTGGACTTGTATCAATGAAAGTATGGGTAGAAAAATTACTCCAAAAGATTCAGACAAACCAAAGCATTTATCCAGACACGTCGAAGGACATCGACTACGTTTGCCTCTCTGAGGTGTTATCAAGGGTCACGATTGGAAATATACGTGTTCGTTCCCATGACGTAATAAATAACCTCGATGAACTATTCCGGTTTTTTAAAAATGATATAGGTGTCACCTTCAAGGGGGCAATTAGTCCTGTAATGACGCCCTTCGTTCGTTCATCGCGGATATATCGAGTCTTATTTGAGCAAATTCAGGAATGGTATTTACGGGGAAGTCCGTCGATGCTAGGTGTGCAGCTGCTGTCGCAACTGAGATCGGTATCGAAAATTTATGAATTTTATGTACTCTTCCAGTTACTTGAATACTTCTTAGCAAGGAATTGGTCGCTCGAGTACGCACGGCAGCAGCCAACGGAAGGGAATCTGATACCGGAGCAGGTAGATTTCGAGATGGGAGATCAAAAGATTTCAATTCTATTTGATTTGCCTATTGCCCCTTGGTCAGAAAATACAAAGAACAACGACTTAGTGGACTTAAAACATTCCTATTTCAATCGCGAGTATTGGTACCGACCTGACTTTGTTATCCGCTATGAAGTTGGTGCGAAAGTACGATATTTCGTACTTGATGCCAAATACAGTACATTAGGGACGGTTGAGAACCAAAGCTTACCTGATTTGTTGACCAAGTATTTCCTCGATACAGGAGTGTATGATGCAACAAGAAATCAGATTAGGTCTGATCAAATTCTTGCTGTCATCGCTGTATTCCCAGGCAGTGCCTCAGCGAGAGGCGTATGGTCGTATTACAAAGCTCAACCGAAACCAGAAGTCCTGCGTTTACCTTATGCTGCAGCGGTATCAATGTCACCTCAAGACGATAGTCTTATCACACGAGTGATGGATCTTCTCATTGACTTGGGTATGAGGGAAACGGTCAATACGTGATCAAGCAAGTATTTGCCAAACACGGTGGCCGCTTCATTGATATTCCCAAGTAGTTTCATATTCTGATACTCCATTCAACCTAATCAAAAATTGAAAGTAATTAGATTGACACCGTTTAATTAAACGCTAAAATAGAATCAAGGTAAATGAGATAGGAGGTATCAACTCTAACTGATCACATGAATTTTTTTGCGTTTGAATTGAATATGAAACATGTCTACTTAACTCACTACTATTAAGAGAAAATAATGACCATTGAAAACAATAACCAACAGACGCGATCGATCAAAAAAGTCGGAATTAGCGCAGTGGGACTGTTCATCCTAATTGCACTTAAAATGACTTTTGTCGCTTCAGTTTCGGCAAACCATGTCGGCGTCGAATTTAACAGAATAGATGGACGAGTTGAAAAGATACCTTTAACTGCAGGTTGGCACTTCATTGGGATTGGAACATCGATTATGGAGTTTCCGACTTACACGCAGACTTATACATGGACAAGATCTGTCAACGAAGGGGCACCCATTGATGAATCGATGAATTTTCAGGTGAAGTCAGGTGTCGTAATGAATTGCGATCTGAGTATTTCGTACAGTATTGATTCAAGTAAAGCGCCAATTTTGTACCAAAAATATAAGCGCGGGTATGAAGAAATTACAAGCCAAGTCATTCGCAATGAAATTCGCAATGCGCTTAACCAGTTTGGCACTCAATACGAAGCGGAAGGTCTTTTAGCCGGTGGAAAGATCGAGTTGGCAGAAAAAACCCGTCAGAAAATCAATGCTGATCTTGGTCCCTACGGCGTTGTTGTTGAACAGTTCGGTTTTGTGAACAACCTAAGACCACCGGCAAATATTCAAGCAGCGATCGATGCAAAAATCCGTGCAACGCAAGAAGCCCTTACAGCTGAAGCCATGCTACGTAAGAATGAAGCGGACGCTGCAAACCTTGTCGCCATCGCAAAAGGTAAAGCAAATGCGAAGATAGCTGAAGCCGAAGGCGAGGCAAAGGCGTTAGCCGTAGTCGGTGAGTCAATTAAGCAATACGGTGCTGAGGCAGCGAAAGTGAAAAATCAATCTATGTGGATTGAGAAATGGGACGGTAAGCTCCCAACTACCAGTACTGGCTCTAACAGTATGCTTATGCTCGGTTTAAGTGAGTCCGAACAAAAAAAATAAGGGATGACAATCGCCGCTCAATATTGAAAGACTCTAAAATATTGGGTGGTGATTTCATAACGACTCATCTTGTAAAACTATGACGAATGATCTTGAAAAAACTATCGAATTTCTCAATAAAATTGGACTAAAAGTCCATGTTATGGATGGCGTGAGTGGATTTTGTGAAGGTGTATTAATTAAAAGCGGTGAAATTTTTGTAGATCCTGGATGCCGCCCTTCTTCACTGTTGCACGAGGCGGGCCACATAGCTTGTATTCCCGATTGTTACCGTGCATTTTTCAGTGATGACCTACGCGCCGGTATGCAAAGGGCATTGAACGAATTGAGTTCCTTAAACCTAGAACCTGAGCATCATCTTGAGAGAGCAATGATGCAATGTAGCGATCCGGAAGCGACAGCATGGGCGTGGGCAGCGGGAATTGCTATTGGACTGGCGCCGGAACAGATCATACTCGACTCAGAATACGGCGGTGTTGGCGCTGAAATACGCTTGATGCTTTCCGTCAGTCAGTATTTTGGGATCAATGGTTTAAAAAACGCAGGCATGTGTAACGCTGGCAAACTCGTTCCTCACGAGATGAAATACCCGAAAATGATTCGCTGGCTCCAAAGTTCGAACGTTGCTTCTCCTGAACTTTGTACCGATTTACAATAGTCATCGGCTAGGATACAGTCAATCTAAACCTGAAAATACCAACAGCATTATTCTAGGAGGAAGAAAATAGTGACCCAAGATGAGCAACGATTTTTGAACGTACTCGTAAGCTTAACAGCCAAGAGTAGTGTCGGCGTTGGGCTTTACCTCCCACTTGCAAAAGAAGTCAATTCACTGATTCAAGCCGGGTATTGTGAATCAAAACCCATGTTAAATCCTCACAAGTTGTCGGGAACTCCAGATGTAATCGTTTCCTTGACGGAAGAAGGGCGCGCAGCAACTTTAGGTGTGACTGAAGGCATTTAGTTGCAAATGCAGAACGCAATGAATGATAAATCAAATTAATCGTTAGTATGACCCGCCCTTTCTTTAAGAGAATTGTGTTTTCACTTGACCCACTGGAAGGTAAAAGTTTATGAACCTTAGAGTATAAGGTGAAGGATCCAATATCTCAGGTTGAATAAACAATGCTTCTCATCATAGTCGCTAGGGCGAGTCAGCAAATGAACATTTAAATTTTCTTTACGTAACAAAACATGATCATCAAACAAGCCGACAATAAACAGCCTCAGATTGCTGCTTTACAAAACCTTCTAAATAATCCAGATGTAGACGCTAATAAGAAAAAGCGTATTGAGCAGGAGTTACGCAATATCCACGCTGGTATTCGTGGTGAAGCGGAAGTTGCATATGAATTGAAGGTGCATTATGGGGAAAGCACCAACATGATAATCATCAACGATTTGCGTATCGAGCATTGTGGACTGGTCGCCCAGATCGATCACTTGATTATAAATCGTTGTCTTGATATGTGGGTCTGTGAAAGCAAACACTTCTCTGAGGGTGTGGCAATCAACGAACATGGTGAGTTTTCTGCATTTTTTGGAAGTAAGCCTTATGGAGTACCTTCACCTATAGAACAAAACAACCGACACATTTTGATCCTCAAACGGCTATTTGAATCTGGTGCAGTCAAATTACCAACGCGACTAGGGTTCACTATCAAACCTGCCTTGAATAGCTTGGTACTAGTCTCCAAGGGAGCCCGCATCAGCCGTCCCAAGGCGAAGATTGACGGTCTCGATGTCATCATCAAAAACGACATGCTTTTTAAGACAATCAACAAGTCCATTGATGATTCAAATCCGTTGACGATTGCAAAAGTTATTGGAAAAGACACGTTAGAAAGCCTGGCTCGGGAAATCGCAAACCTACATAAGCCCATTGAGATGAATTGGCATGCCAAGTTCGGAGTCGATGAACAGTACAATCAAACGGCATCGTTGATCTCTCCCCTGCAACCAGCAGTCGTTGAAGCATTGGAAGGGGGTCATATTAGCAATGCGAAAACCACGCCAGAAGTCACAGAGAATGTTGAAGAATCGAAGCCAAAGCAAAAGTTAATATGTAATAACTGCGGCGTATCGTTGTTTTACAACGTAGCAAAATTCTGTTGGTTCAATAAGAAGAAGTTCGGTGGCAACATTTATTGCATTGCCTGCCAGAAGAGGTTTTGATTATTACCGTAGCAATGCGGTATAAAGTAAATGTCTACGATGTTCCTATAGGCGCAAACATCCGCATCATGCAAAGTAGAAGCTCAAAATTGTGGATACTCTAGTAACTTTGGTTGACCAATGTACGTATCGGTAGTGATTAACGTCACTCTTATAATTCCGGCGATTAGTCGAGAAAAATTGTCTGAAAGTGCTTATGCTATTGTTATTCTTGATCTTCGTTGGACCTCTACTGCTTTACATATTGATTCCTTCAAAAGGGAGTTTGGGCGAGTTACAAGTTAATGTGATGCATCGCATTTTCTTAGATGAAGAGATTTATTTTGAAATAAATGATGTAACGATCCCAACGCAAACAGGGACAACGCAAATAGACCATATTATTGTTAGCCGATTTGGTATTTTCGTTGTTGAAACAAAAAATATGAGTGGATGGATATTTGGATCAGCGAACCAAAAATATTGGACACAATCGCTGCCAAATAGAAAGAAGTTTAAATTTCAAAATCCTATTCATCAAAACTATGGTCATTTAAAAGCGTTAGTGGATTACCTAGGAATCGATGAATCGTGTTTTCATTCGGTCATTATGTTTATTGGTGATTCGCAATTTAAAACGCCAATGCCAGAAAATGTCGTTGACAATGGGTACATTAGCTTTATTACGAGTAAGAAAGAAGTACTAATGGATGATAATGAGGTAAGGAAAATAGTCTCCCATATTAATGCAGGCATGCTACCCAAAACGAGTGAAACAAGAAAGTTTCATATTGAGTCACTAAAACGGAAACACGGAAACAGAGTGCACGGATGTAGGTGAGTGCTAGAGTGTCAGGAATCATGATGATTCCAATTGCAAAGCCACATCGAAGAGTTAGCAACACCTTGTTTAAAAATTTACCCACAAAAGCAAAATGAACGGGTCACACATATAACACCTTAACAAAACGAAAGCGTTAAGGACAGTGATTCGACGAACAAAACCTAATTTGTGATTTATTTCACTTTTTTCCATTATCACCAAAAAAATTCTATATATGAGAATTGAATTGCTATCCATGTGGCACGGTACTTCTTCGATGGTGCTGATCCGCGCGCACTGGTTCTGGTAATGTTCAGTATTGAGGGCTGAATTACTTATAAGGGGCGGATATTCGATGAAAGTCTTTCCGCATCTTCTTTCGAGACGACTCTAAATAGTTCACTGATATCGCACTTAAACAATTCTAAGAATGCATTGATATGATCAACTTTCCAAGAGTCGGTACGATTATCTACGATCCTTCTTAATTGCGCATTTGAGATATCCACCTTTCTGGATATGAGTATGCGTTGCAGAGCGGCCACTGAACGAATATTGTGAGAAGCCATCAGTTCTTTTATACGAAAATTTATTCCAGCCCGCACCTGTGGCTGAAATTCTGTTTGATTTGGAGTTTTCATCGCGAACCTCACTTCGAGAAGATAGAGATTTTACACGATTGAAGTATTGGATGAAGCATTTAAGCAACACAAATGGGCATCATACGAGCTAATCGATCATTAAATGAGCGAAATCGTTGTTAAAAGTTGTTGTGAATATTTTTATTCTTGTGTAATATTTAAACCAGTGCAGCAAAAACAGATTTTTATTTATCAATTTTATTTGGAAGCCGTTCATGAAAACGTCAATTCAACAACAACAGATTTCAGCTTTGCGCAATGCGCAGAGATGCGGTTCTGCGTTGAATTCAGCAGCAAAGCATGAATCGCATGAGTGCTATAGCACACCTTCAAATTCAATATTTGGGTATCCAAGTATCCAGCGTATCCGAGGGTCTAAAGATCCTGATCTTTTGGAGTAGACGAAATCTATCTCCTGATTAGCTTAAAAAGCTCGGATGCCCCAAAAGCATTCGAGCTTTTTGTTTTACCGGTCTCGCTTTAGAGACTAAGCAATGAAATCCGGCGAAAGTCGGTCGTGCAGGACAATACCTGATAACACGCAACTCTTTAACAATTCGAGAAGATGTTTTGAATCCCAAGATACTTGCGCATTTTGGGAGGCAATGCGGGTGTAGCTCAATGGCAGAGCAGAAGCCTTCCACGCTTATAGCAAGGGTTCGATCCCCTTCACCCGCTCCATTCTGAAAGTCGTTTTAGTCGTTGATAGAGATGATTTTCAGAATGGACCGTTCGACTTCTGGTGAGGTCAGCAGATTTTCACTCTGCGTAGGTCGGGTTCGAATCCCGCACGGTCTGCCAAAACATGGAAAGTTGCCCGACTGGTAAGGGGTGCGGCTGTAACCCGCAAGCACGCTCGTTCGTAGGTGGTTCGATTCCATCACTTCCACCAATTTCGGAGTATGGCGCAGCGCTGGTAGCGCAACTGCTTTGGGAGCAGAAGGTCGTAGGTTCAATTCCTGCTACTCCGACCAACTTAAAATTACAAAAAGAAAAGGAAAATGATAAGAATCTATTGGACTGAAAAAGTCGAGAACACAGAAAGCGCAATATTTAAAGATTTTTCAGCAATTGAGTTAAGTGAATCGTTGAAGTTCGCAGAACAACTTCGACTTCGGCGTAAAGCAGGTGAACGTATTTTTCACATTGTTCTATCGTCGGAAAACGAAGACGTAGTGGGAGAATTGGGTGTGTCAGATCCATCACCAAATTACTCTTGGAGAAAAAGAAGATAGTCAATACAACATTTCAGTTCAATCAGGGGCAACCATGAAGAAAAAATCACGAAAGATTTTGGCACCTCGCAATCCATATGCGATGGCTGCCATGACAAAAAAAGCGGGAAGTCACCGGAAATCAAATAAGGCTTTACGAAGATTACTAAAATCGGGACGTAGCTCAAGGGTAGAGCAGGGGACTTTTAATCCTCCGGCGAGAGTTCAATCCTCTCCGTTCCGACCACTAAAGTAAGATTGATGATGTAAGTAAAAACAACATTTACATGATCAATTTTTTCTCGATAGCTCAGACGGTAGAGCGACGGACTGTTAATCCGCAGGTCCCTGGTTCGAGCCCAGGTCGAGGAGCCATTTTTTAGGGAGTTCGCCAAGTTGGTTAAGGCATCGGGTTTTGATCCCGACACGCCAAGGTTCGAATCCTTGACTCCCCGCCATTTTGTCCCTTTAGCTCAATGTAGAGCACTCGACTCATAATCGATAGGTTGTCGGTTCGTGTCCGGCAAGGGGCACCATTTTTTTAAAGAGTATTGAGGTGTGGCCTTAGCTTAACGGTAGAGCCACGGATTGTGATTCCGATGATAAGGGTTCAACTCCCTTAGGTCACCCCTGAGTACTTTTTGGTTGTATAGCTCAGTTGGTTAGAGCGCCGTGTTGATAACGCGGAGGTCGTTTGTTCGAGCCAAACTACAACTACCAATATTCATAGTTTATGCGGCGCGTGGCCAGTCTTACCTCACTTTGACTGGCCACTTTCTCTAACCATAGGGGCGCTGCGCCAAATTTGGAAGATTCGCACAAAGGTAGCACCGGCCTGCTAATCCGGCAGCTTTGAAAGAGGCTGTGGGCGTTCGAGTCGCCCATCTTCCGCCAGTTTCTCCTATTAACGAAGCGGGCAGAGTGTTCGCCTGTCCAATTAGAAGTCAGCGGTTCAATCCCGCTATAGGTCGCTATGTTGTTGCCGGTTTATCTCAGATGGCAGAGCGACTGCCTTGTAAGCAGTGGGTCATGGGTTCAAATCCTGTAATCGGCTCAAAAATTATGGAAACGTGGCAGAGTGGATTATTGCAGCAGTCTTGAAAACTGCAGAGTCGAAAGGCTCCGTGAGTTCGAATCTCACCATTTCCGCCAATCATGCATCAGTTAGAAATATGTTCGCAGTTTGCAGATAGCATTCGCTGGATTTTATTTCGATGCGCGCGTCACGTCATTTCGAAAGTTTATTTGACGTGGCGCACTCCTTTCAATGTGCCTGTAACTCAATGGATAGAGTATCGGTTTTCTAGTCCGAAAGTGTCAGTTCGATTCTGGCCAGGCGCTCATTTCCTTCATCTTCTCGAATTGTCTCAATACTAGGTGAGATATACAGCAACACATCCTCGCGCGCGATATTTCTGGGATTCCATTCGACTGGCTAACCATTCACTTGACACCGTTTAATTAAACGATAATATAGAGAAACGTGCTGTGAGTAATTTTCTACCAATATCCCATTTCGTAGCTAAAATTGCAGCAATGTCTTTGTCAGATAGTGGTTAGCGAAGATTGGATAATCGATGAATAAGTTCTTGGTATCTTTTTTGTTTTCAATGTGGTGGATATTTCCGATATTCGTGACAATTGTATACCTCAGGTCGTCATCATTTAAGGGGCGACTAGGTGAAGCAAAAATTAATTTCATTCTGAGATTAATGCTCAAAGGAGACTCATATCATTTCGCGAGTTCAACTATGAAGTGCAACTGAAGATAAATGGTTAAAGGTGGGAAGATACAGTAGCATCCGGCCTTCCAGACCTCCAAGTCAAAGTTGCCCGAAATGACATACACACATCTTACCCAAGACGAACGATACCAGATTTACATACTTAAAAAAGCAGGACATGATCAAA
>Ga0209913_1001509_pt1 | contig 12528 bp, 7 predicted proteins | sample PersoiDNA2013203_FD_185805 | JGI IMG/M metagenome (GOLD analysis project Ga0209913, IMG submission 185805) | Permafrost soil microbial communities from the Arctic, to analyse light accelerated degradation of dissolved organic matter (DOM) -... | ecosystem: Environmental > Terrestrial > Soil >... | reverse complement strand
GCGCTTGAAGAGTAAGGCACCCAACACTTTGCGACCGCGCGGGAAGGACATTTCCAGATTTTCGAACACGGACAGATTCTCGTAGATCGACGGCGTCTGAAACTTGCGACCAACGCCAGCTCGTACGATCTCGTGTTCGCTCATCTTGGTCAGCTCGTGCTGATTGAAGCGGATGCTGCCCGAGGTGGCATGGGTCTTGCCGCAAATCAGATCCAGTACGGTGGTTTTGCCGGCACCGTTAGGTCCGATCACCACGCGTACTTCATTGCGTTGAACATACAGATTGAGACCGTCTACCGCCTTGAAGCCATCAAAGGAAACCGTCAGGTCCTCAATCGCCAGAACCGGATGATCAGTGGATTCAAATCCTATTGGTGCGCCGCTCATTTGCTGGCCTCCAGGTTAGCGTTGTCGATTGCAATGCCGATTTTTTCATTTTTTTCTGCCATCATCTTTGGTGCTGCCAGCGTGACGCTTTTACGACTGGCCAGCCATACCAAGAACCGCTTGCTCTGGTTGTGATAAACCCCAGCCAGGCCGTTCGGGAAATACATCACCACGGCAATGAACAGACCGCCCATCAAAAACAGCCACAATTCTGGAAAGGTTTCGGAAAAATAACTCTTGCCAAAATTGACCAGCAAGGTGCCATAGACCGCCCCCAACAGCGACATGCGGCCACCCACGGCGGCGTAGATCACCATTTCAATCGAGGGCACAATGCCAACAAAGGACGGCGACATGAAACCGACCTGCAGCGTGAACATGGCGCCGCCAATGGCCGAGAACATGGCTGCCACGCAGTACACGAAGACCTTGAAGCTGGCCACGTCATAGCCGGAGAAACGCACCCGTTCTTCCTTGTCGCGCATGGCCATGAGCAAACGGCCGAGCTTGGAAGTGAGAATGAAGCGACCGAACAGAATGCAGACAATCAGCAGGCCGGCGTTGACGAAGTACAGGATCAGCTTGGCGCTGTCGGTACGGATATCCCAACCCATCAAGGTCTTCAGATCGGTGATGCCGTTGACGCCGCCAGTGAGTCCTTGCTGGCCAATGATGAGGATAGAGAGAATCGCCGCAATGGCCTGGGTGACGATGGAGAAATAGACGTCGCCGACACGGCGCTTGAACATCGCCATACCGATCAGCAGCGCCAGCAAGGTTGGCACCGCCAGCACCGCCAGCAAGGTAAAGCTGAAACTGTGAAACGGTTGCCACATGGTCGGCAAGGCCGTGATCTGATTCCAGTCCATGAAGTCGGGAATACCTGGCGTGGATTGAATCTTGGTGCTGATCGGGTCGGATGCTTCCAGCTTGAGAAACATCGCCATGCAATAACCGCCCAGACCAAAGAACACACCTTGGCCCAGACTGAGAATGCCGCCATAGCCCCAGCACAGCACCAGACCAACGGCGACGAAGGCATAGGCCAGATATTTGCCGACCAGATTAAGACGGAAGATGTCCAGGCTCAGCGGAAATACCAGCAGCAGTAATACCGCCAGTACCAGCAGGCCGGTGAAACCGGACCTGCCGCCTAATAATTTTTCGTATGCTGCATTCATGGATGAACCTCGCGGATGGAAAGCTGGTAATTACTTACGGACGCGTACTGAGAACAATCCCTGCGGACGCAACATCAAAATCACGATCACCGCTGACAAGGTCAGCACTTTGGCCATGGATCCGGTAAGAAAAAACTCGGCCGTTGACTGGGTCTGAGCAATCGAGAACGCCGAAGCAATGGTGCCGAGCAAACTTTGCGCACCGCCGAACACCACCACCAGAAAGGTATCAACGATGTACAGCGAACCACTGGTCGGTCCGGTCGAACCGATGGTCGTAAAGGCCGCTCCGGCGACACCGGCGACGCCACAACCAAGTGCAAAGGTGGCGCGATCGACCTTACGGGTATTGATACCGACAGCACCGCTCATGACCCGGTTCTGCATGGTGGCGCGCACCTGCAAACCCCAGCGCGAACGGAACAGCAGGATGAAGATGGTGCCGGTCAACAGCAAGGTCAGCACCATCATGAACACGCCGTTGATGGGGATGTCGATGTTCTCGGTCGGCTTGAAAGAACCCAACAGCCAGTCCGGCAAGGTGGCGCTGACTTCCTTGGCACCGAAGATGGAGCGAAAGGTCTGCTGCATCGCCAGACTCAGGCCCCAGGTAGCCAGCAAGGTGTCGAGCGGACGTTTGTAGAGACGGCTGATGAGCAGCATCTCTGTCAGATAGCCGATACCGTAGGCGACGATGAAGGACAACACCACCGCGCCGAAAAAATAATATGGCTGCAAGCTCGGGGCATACTCTGTTGTGAGCTTGGACAACAGGTAGGTCATGTAAGCGCCGATGGTGAGAAATTCACCATGCGCCATATTGATCACGCCCATCTGACCAAAGATGATGGCCAGGCCCAGTGCCATGAGCAGCAGGACGCAAAATACCGACAGGCCGTTGAAGCCTTGCATGGCAAAGATTGCGCCGAATTCGGAGAGAGAAACCATATTGACTCCTCAAAGGAGGGAGAGAAAATCAGTCGGGGCGGCAGCGCCCGCATGTCACTACAGACGCCGCCGCTTTGCTACCACCGATCAATGCATGAACAATGCGTGAAACCAGAGTCACTGATTGCGACTTATTGATAACCCTTGGGGAAAGGATTCGGCTCGATCAGATCGGATTCATAGATGACCTTGAACTGACCGTCTTTCTGCGCTTCGCCGATGCGGGTCTTGCTCCACAGATGATGATTCTGGTGGACCTTGACGTAGCCTTCCGGCGCTGTCTTCAACTCAATACCGGGTGACGCGGCGACCACCTTGTCGACGTCAAAACTGCCCGCTTTCTCGACGGCCGCTTTCCACAACCAGGGACCGAGATAGGCCGCCTGCGTGACATCACCGATGACTGAATTGGCGCCAAACTTGGCCTTGAACTCGGCGACAAATTTCTTGTTGTTCGGATTGTCGAGGCTTTGGAAATATTTCATCGAAGCATAAAAGCCTTCGACATTCTCGCCGCCGATGCCCAGCATTTCATCTTCGGTCACCGAAATGGTCAGCAGGTTCTGCGTCTTGGCGGTCACACCGGCAGCCTTGAGTTGCTTGTAAAAGGCAACGTTGCTGCCGCCGACCACATCGGCGAAGATGACATCAGGTTTTTTCAGCTTGATCTTGTTGATCAGGGAGCCGAACTGCGTGTTGCCGAGTGGGTAATACTCTTCGCCGACCACCGACCCCTTGAGCACGTTTTCGATGTGCTTGCGAGCGATCTTGTTAGAGGTGCGCGGCCAGATGTAGTCGGAGCCGATCAGGAAAAAAGTCTTGGCCTTCTTTTCCTTGGCCACCCAGTTCAGGCCTGCCAGCACTTGTTGCGTGGCTTCCTGGCCGGTATAGAAGACATTCTTGGATTGTTCCAGACCTTCATAGAAAGTCGGGTAGTAGAGCAAGCCATTGTCTTTTTCAAACACTGGCAGCACGGCCTTGCGTGAAGCCGACGTCCAGCAGCCGAAGACGGCAGCGACGTGATCGTTCTCGAGCAGCTTCTTGGCCTTTTCGGCAAAGGTCGGCCAATCGCTGGCACCGTCTTCCTGAATGATCTTGATCTTGCGGCCGAGGATGCCGCCCATGGCATTGATCTGGTCGATGGCCAGACGTTCGGCCTGAATCGAACCGGTTTCGCTGATGGCCATGGTGCCAGTCGCCGAGTGCAATTGACCGACTGTGACTTCGGTGTCGCTGATGGCCAGTTTGGTGGTGTTGATTTTGGCGGTCGGGAATTGCTGCGCCTGACTCACACCAGGCATCACCAGAGCGGCGCTGGCAGCGCCGGCAGCCAGGCCCATGAGGACCTTGCGACGAGTGGAAGATAGTGGCTTGGCAGCAGGACGGTTCGACGAATGCGACATGCGGTACTCCTTTCGGGTGTTATTAGGCTATAGAGAAGGCGTAAAGATCGGACAGCGGCGAAGACAGCAATCACCCCGCAATGGAACCGCGCCGGCGACATGCGAGCTGCTTGAGCCCAGCCTGTCAGCGCAACTTGGTGCTTCGTTACTGTTCGCTCTGGGACGGAGAATAGGTTTTGTACCGCGTTGCAACAATACGTTGTTTAACGTAAAAGCCATCCGACCGCCGGTTGCGCATTGCACCCGCCACTGCACAGCTTTCGCCCGGCGCAGGCATGTTATTGGTGCATTTTTGACGGCATGGCAATATGCCTGCGGTGGCCTCGCCTGCCATGTTTTGGTGAAAGCCGGCGTAGCACGCCAATGACGGCACACCCGCCATACGTCATTTGACGTATGCCACCACCTACCGATTGGTTTGAAAATTGCTAGCGAGAAGAATGGCTGCACCATTCACGTCAGCAGCCACATCCCGGTGGCGCCGACCACCCTGACCAACGCGAGCACAAAGTGAACAATCCCGGGCCTAATCCAGCCATACAACGCATTGCCAAGGTTCGCCGCGACTACAACACCTGGGTTGCCAATGAAACACTGGAAGACTATGCGCTGCGCTATACGCCGCGTTCGTTCCGGCGCTGGTCGGAGTTCCGCTTGGCCAATACCGCACTGGGAGCGACCTCATTTCTGGCGCTCGAAGCCATCAGCGGCTCGATCACGCTCAGTTATGGCTTTACCAATACCTTTTGGGCCATCCTCTGCGTGGTCGTGCTATTTTTCCTGACGGGTCTGCCGATCAGTTATTACGCGGCGCGCTATGGTGTGGACATGGATCTGCTCACGCGCGGAGCAGGCTTCGGCTATATCGGCTCGACCATCACTTCACTGATCTACGCCAGCTTTACCTTTATCTTCTTTGCGCTGGAAGCTGCCATCATGGCGCAAGCCATCGAGATTTATCTGGGCCTGCCGTTGGTCTACGGTTATGTGCTGTGTTCTCTCATTGTCATTCCCATGGTGGCCTATGGCATCACACTGATCAATCGCTTGCAGATGTGGACCCAACCGATCTGGCTGCTGCTGTTGCTGTTGCCTTATGGCTGTGTGCTGTACAAGGAACCAGAGGCATTGAGCAATCTGATCACCTTTTCAGGACGCGCCGAGGAAGGCGGCTCCTTCAATATTCTGCTGTTCGGCGCAGCGGCTACGGTGGCGTTTTCGTTGATTGCTCAGATTGGAGAACAGGTCGATTTCTTGCGCTTCTTGCCGGAAAAAACAACTGAAAATCGCGGCCGCTGGTGGACCGCGTTGTTGCTGGCCGGGCCCGGCTGGATTTTTCTGGGCGGGGCAAAAATGCTGGGGGGCGCTCTGCTGGCATTCCTGGCGGTACAGCATGAAGTGCCGATGCATCGTGCGGTCGAGCCGACCCAGATGTACCTCATCGCCTACCGTTATGTTTTTTCCAATCCGGCCTGGGCGACGGCGGCGGTAGCCTTATTCGTGGTGGTCTCACAGATCAAGATCAATGTCACCAATGCCTATGCCGGCTCGCTGGCCTGGTCCAATTTCTTCGCCCGCATTACGCACAGCCATCCAGGACGGGTGGTCTGGCTGGTATTCAATGTCTTGATTGCGGTGCTGTTGATGGAGTTGGGTGTCTTCAATGCATTGGAACACGTGCTGGCCTTGTATGGGCTAGTGGCGATTTCATGGATCGGTGCGGTCGTCTCGGATCTGGTCATCAACAAACCCTTGGGGCTCAGCCCGGCGCATATCGAATTCAAACGCGCGCACCTGTATGACGTCAATCCGGTCGGCGTCGGCGCCATGGCGATTGCTTCAGCGGTATCGGCCATTGCCATGGTGGGCGTACTGGGACCGCTGGCGCATGCCATGGCGCCCTTCATTGCCTTGGGTACGGCATTGCTGGCGGCACCGCTGATTGCGCTGGCAACCAAGAGCCGTTATTACATCGCTCGCTGCGATACACTGGCCGCCGGCAATGAGCAGCAACATGCACAGCTGGAATGCGTGATCTGCGGCAATCAGTTTGAGACCCCTGATATGGCGCATTGCCCGGCCTATCAGGGCGCCATCTGTTCGCTGTGCTGTTCGCTCGATGCGCGCTGTAACGATCGCTGCAAAACCCCGGCGGCGCGTCTGCCCAATCAGGTGTTCAGCTTTCTGCGCAGTTTTTTGCCGACGCGCATCGCGCTGCGGCTCAACACCCGCATCGGTCATTATCTGCTGGTCTTCGGCCTGTTGTCGGGTGGCCTGGCAATCGTGCTATGGATGCTTTACTACCAACAGATGGCGGGCCTCTCAGGCTTGACAACGAGTGGCCCGGATTCGATACACAGCATTTTCATCAAGTTGTTCTGCACCTTGCTGGTCTTGATCGGGGTGGGTGCATGGTGGCTTATTCTGACCAACGAAAGCCGTAGCGTGGCGCAGGAAGAATCGGAACGTCAGACCAATCTTCTGCTGCAGGAAATTGAAGCTCACAAACAAACCGATGCAGAATTGCAGCGTGCCAAGGAAGCAGCGGAAGCGGCCAATCTGGCCAAGAGCCGTTTTGTCACCGGCATGAGCCACGAACTGCGCACCCCCTTGAACAGCATTCTTGGCTATGCACAGATCCTGCATGTGGATGCCACCATCCCGCCGGCGCGCAAGGATGCCATCGGTGTCATCCGGCGCAGCGGCGAACATTTGCTCAGTCTCATTGATGGCTTGCTCGATATCGCCAAGATCGAGGCTGGCAAGATGCGGCTGGCCTCGGATGAACTGGCGTTGAGTGAATTTCTGGAACAGATCGTCAGCATGTTTGCCCCCCAGGCGCAGCAGAAGGGACTGAGTTTTCAGTTTGAAAAAACTGGCCGCCTGCCGGACATCGTCCATGCCGATCAGAAACGGCTGCGCCAGATTTTGATCAATCTGCTCGGCAATGCGGTCAAGTTCACCGACCATGGCGGCATCACGGTACGCATGCACTACCTGCGCGAGATTGCCTACTTCGACATCATCGACACCGGTATCGGCATTGCGGCCGCGGACCTGGAACGCGTGTTTCTGCCGTTCGAGCGCAGCAGCGCCGCCAATCTGCGCGAAGATATTGGCACCGGTCTGGGCCTGGCCATCAGCAGCATGCTCACGCATATCATGGGCGGTGAATTGACGGTGGAAAGCAGCGTCGGTACTGGCAGCAGTTTCCATTTGAAAATCTATCTGCCGCAAGTACACATACCGCGCCCACGCCTGAAACTGGAAGATCAGATGTCGGGTTACATCGGTGCTGTCAAACACGTCCTGGTGGTGGACGATCAAGCCTCGCAACGGCGCCTGCTCAAGGAAATGCTCGCGCCGCTGGGCTTCGCGGTGAGTGAAGCCGACGGCGCGCTGGCCTGCCTGGAGCAACTGACGCACGCAGTACCGGACTTGATCCTCCTCGACATTACCATGCCACTCATGGATGGCTGGGCGGTCGCACGTACCATTCGTGATCGCGGTCATACCGAGCTGCCCATCATCATCGTCTCGGCCAATGCGTTTGAACCCTTGCATGAACGCAGTGACGCGTCTCTGTGCAATGACTTCGTCGTCAAGCCCGTGTCGTACAACGAATTGCTGTCCAAGATCCGTCAACAGTTGCACATCGAATGGATATCCGCAGAACGCCCCGCCGAGAAAGTGGCGCCGGCCAGTCAGACCATGCTGCTGGTACCGGCACAAGAGAAATTGCAAGCACTGTTGGAGCTGGGCATCATTGGTTATGCCAAGGGCATCCTCAAAAAACTCACTGAGCTGGAGCAGCAAAATCCAGCCTATCTACCCTTCACGACGGAACTTCGGCAGCTGGTCAAACAATTCCGCCTCAATGAATATGTCATTCGCATCAAGGAGATGATTCGTCATGATGTCAACAACGTTTGATCGGCATGTGGTGCTGATCGTCGATGATCAGCCCGATAATCTTGCCATGCTCTCCGACGCCCTCGACGATAGCGGCCATATCGTGCTGGTAGCCACCGATGGCAACGGTGCGCTGGAGCGACTGGACTACATCACGCCGGATCTGATTCTGCTCGACGCCATCATGCCGGGCATAGACGGCTTTGAAACTTGCCGCCGCATCAAACTGCTCAAGAGCGTCAATCATGTGCCGGTGGTATTCATGACCGGTCTGGTCGAGACGGAACACGTGGTGCGCGGATTTGAAGTCGGTGGCATCGACTATGTGACCAAACCCATCAAACCTCAGGAAGTGATAGCACGCATCGGCGCCCATATCAAAACTGCACGCATGATGGCGCATGCCCGGGGCATGCTCGACCATGCCGCCCATGCTGTCATCGTACTGAGTGCCAACGGCATGCCACTTTGGCAGACCAGCAAGGCCTCGCTGTGGCTGGAAAAATACTTCGCCACCGGTAGCACCGTGAGCCGCAAATTACCGCTGCATGTGCAAAGCTGGCTCAATGAGAGCCTGGCCCGGCAGCGTCAAGGCCCGACTTCCCATGGTGCAGAATTGATGCCGCCGCTGGTGATGACGCAAGCCGGCAGTGAGTTGCGCATTGCCTTGTCGGCTGCTGGTCAAGGCCAGGAAATCACCTTGTTGCTGGAAGAAAAAACCGATATCGGCAGCGCTGCTGAACTGGCTTGCGGCTTAGCTCCGGCAGCAACGACACTGTCGGCACTGTCGTCGCTTGCATTGGAGAACTATCGGCTGACGCCGCGCGAAAGCGATGTACTGGCCTGGCTAGGAAAAGGAAAAACCAATCGCGATATTGCAGACATCCTCGGCATGAGTCCGCGTACGGTCAACAAGCACCTGGAACATATCTTCGTCAAACTAGGCGTGGAAACCCGTTCAGCTGCGGCAGTACTAGCCAGCGCAATGCAGAGTCCGCCAGCTCGCGCAGCCACTTAGAACACCTAACAGAACACCTAACAAAACGCCGCTTGCAGCGTGCATCTCATTGTCGGCCTGCTTTTGCGCAAATAATTATTTCCCTGTAGCCACGCTTTAAACGCAGCATTTTATTTTGCATTTTTTTAAAACAAGTGGTTGCAATTTAAAACCACGTACCTATATCAATCACAAGCGGCACTGTGCCGCTACGGCACGTTCGTCAGTCACGACAACTTTTTTGTGCCGACTGCAGCTGACGTCATTTACATTTTTACCGAGAGAATTGACCATGAACTTCAAGAAAATCATCATCGCCTCCGCATTCATCGCCACTGCGGCTTCCGCTTATGCCGAAAATCGCTATCCGCCTGAACAACCGTTCGTATCAACCAAGACGCGTGCTGAAGTCATCGCCGAAATGCAAGACGCTGGCGGCGATCTGGGACGCAAAAATTACGAAGCGACCTTCAATCCCGCCAATGCAACGGCATCGTCCAAGACGCGCGCTGAAGTCCTCGCCGAACTTAAAGAGGCTGGTATCAATCCGTCCCGCAACCGCGATACCTACAGTAGTCAATAAGAACTCAACGGCTCTGCTCGGCGTTCACCATTTGCCGCTGTCAGTGCAAGTTGATCAACAGCGCGCCATGAAAAATGGGGCGCTGTTTTGTTGCGTCATTTGGTCTTGATGATTTGTCGACAACAGAACATCTGGACGACGTTTTCTATCCTCGTCGGCATAGCGTCAATTCGTGAGCGCTGTCAGGAAAATGTGATACATTCTGTCGCTTGCTGCATTTGGTTTTGGAGATAGAAGTTCTCCGACTTTGGTTATCACAGGTAACTCTTATAAAAATAAACAACCATGAAATCGAATACCAATGTTTCCGCCCCCGGCCACAAGCCGGTGCATGATATCAATCTGGCATGTCCGCATTGTGGGCAGCTCATGTTGCAACTGTCGATCGATGCACGCCCGATCCAGGAACAGAAAATTGCCTGTCCATCATGTGCCAAGCGCAGCAAAATGGCCCACTTGAAAACCAGCAGCGGCGACACCTATCAGTTGTACATACGACAAATTGATCCGAATGCACGCATTGGTGTTTATAGTTATAAGAAATAATCACTAGAACTCATTTCATAAATAGACGCGAGATGCGTTTTACTCAGAATGGGCGCTGGCAAGGCGTACGACGCGTCGCGTAGCGGTGCTACGCGCAAGGAGTGCAACGCAGCCAGCGCCCGTTCTGAGTAAAACCCGACGGGAGCGGCCTGTTTGGAGCGATTGCGGCGTTGCGAATCTGGGGCAAGACGTCCAGTCTTGACCCAGATTCGCGCCTTGCACTCCCCCCAAACAGGACTCGCTCGCACTCACGCCTATTTATGAAATGAGTTCTAGAAACCTGCCAACCTTGACTTTGTGAGATGCACTCCCCCTCTTTGGAGATGCTCAATCGATCTGTGTATGAATTACACGTATTTCAGAGGCCGCCAACAGGCGCATACGCCGCACGCTTAACATTCTGATTTGGTCTCATGCAATGAGGGCATGATGAGCGAGCGACACTTGCTGAGCAGATGGCGTCATCGGAATAGTTTTTTATCCCTTCAGATCTTACTGTCCATCTTATTCGTCCTGTTGGTGCTGACGGTGGGATCGATTCTAGCCATTCTCGACTATTGGCGCGCACGAGAAATTGCCAACACGGCCTCTTCTGAACTTTTCGAGCATCTCGGACGGGAAATGAGCTTGCAGGTCAATGCCGTCTACACCCCCATTTCTCAAGTGGTCAGCATTCTCACCAAGCAAGATTTAATACGCGATAAAAACTTGGACCAACGGCTGCGCAATTTAACGGCATGGGCTGAGGTACTCAATAACAACAGTGCACTCACAGAATTATTTGTTGGATTTGAAAACGGTGATTTCTTCCTGTTGCGCAACATCAATCCACTAACAAAAAATATTCTCGGCGCAAACATTCCTCCGGGTGCCGTATTTATGGTGCAGAGCATTAGCAAAACGGAGGGGCGTCAAGAGGAAGGAAAGTTTATTTTCCTGACGAAAGATCTCCACACCATTGTTACCTACAACCGCCCGGATTATGTTTATGATCCGCGTCGGCGCCAATGGTACAAACATGCGATTGCAACGACTCAACAGATACAAACCACACCGGATTATTTTTTCAGCACCAAAGAACTCGGCTTCACGCTCGCACAACGCAGTCCAGACAGCGGCAGTGTGGTCGGCGCGCATATTTCCATCGCACACTTGTCTAGCATGCTCAACACGCTCAAGGCTCCGCCCTCGGCCGAACTCGTGCTGGTTGATGGCACCGGAGGAACTTTGGCGCATCGCAAGACGAACGTTACCGCACCCATCGATATTTTTTCCACCAAGGGAAAATTGTTCCAATTGGAGCAACTCGATGGTGAGCAATTTCCAATGTTGGCGCAAAAAATGCAGGAAAATATTTTCAACCAGCCCATCAGTACTGCGATCGGTAAACGCAAATGGCTAAGTCGCATCATGCCGCTCAATCTGTACAACAGCGCCATCTATCTGGTGATTTCTCTGCCCAACGATGAGTTGCTAATTGAGCAAAAAGCAATGCTGCGCGACGGCTTGCTCAGCACCTTCATTTTGTTGTCCGCTTCCATCGTGCTGGCTTACTTCATTGCCTGGCGTCTGGGTCTGCCACTGCGCCGGCTAGCCCATGAGGCAGCAGCGATAAGCAACTTTGATTTTGCACAACCCGCCAACATCGGTTCTCGTATTCGTGAAGTCGACCTGCTGGCGTCGGCCATCAATGAAATGCGCTCTACGATACGTCATTTCTCTGAAATCTCCAGCGCCTTGGCAGCAGAGCAGAATTACGATCAACTATTGGCACGCATTTTGACGGAAACCATGTCGATCGCGCAATCAAACGCCGGTGCTTTATATCTGCTCGACAGCGATGGCAAACAAGTAGAGCCGCACATTGTCAAATGGACTAACGACGACAATCAAGACTTATCTGCAGCCTTCGATATGCAATCTCCAGGCACTCAACAGCACGCCATCGAGCAGCCGCTCAACAGCGGACGTCTTAGCTCCGAAATCATCCGTTTTGACGACGCGCGTTTGACTGTCTGGTTCGGCAACAGTCCTGTCGCACTCACCGCACAGACCTATATGTTGGTATCGATACCGTTGAAAAACCATTCTGAACAGATCATCGGCGTCATCCTGCTACTAGGGGAAATCAAAGAAAGCGATGCACAATCCCATCGTTTTTCTTTTTTGGAAGCGCTGTCTGGAATGGCAGCTATTTCCATCGAAAACAAACAACTGATCAACGATCAAAAAAAACTTCTGGATGCTTTTATTCAAGTCGTCGCCGATGCCATCGATACCAAATCTCCCTATACCGGCGGCCACTGCCAGCGCGTGCCAGAGCTGACAAAGATGTTGGCGCAAGCGGCCTGCGACGCACAAGAGGGTCCGTTCAAGCAGTTCGATTTAAGTACCAAGGAATGGGAAGCCGTGCATATTGCCAGTTGGCTGCATGACTGCGGAAAAATGACCACGCCGGAATACGTCGTCGACAAAGCGACCAAACTGGAAACTATTTACGATCGTATTCATGAGATACGGATGCGCTTCGAAGTGCTCAAACGCGAGCGTACGATTACGTATCTGGAGGCA
>Ga0209913_1001507_pt1 | contig 12537 bp, 8 predicted proteins | sample PersoiDNA2013203_FD_185805 | JGI IMG/M metagenome (GOLD analysis project Ga0209913, IMG submission 185805) | Permafrost soil microbial communities from the Arctic, to analyse light accelerated degradation of dissolved organic matter (DOM) -... | ecosystem: Environmental > Terrestrial > Soil >... | reverse complement strand
TTGTCGAGCACCTTGTTGACGTTCCACACCACCGCATCGGCGTTGAAAGCGGAGCCGTCATGGAACTTGACGCCGGGGCGCAGCTTGAAGACCCACTTGGTCTTGTCCTTGGCGTCAACCGCCCACGACACCGCCAGATCGGGAATCACTTCGCTGGGCTTGTCGGCCTTGGACAGATCCCATTGCGTCAGGCTGTCGTACATCGGGATACCGGTGAAGCGATTGCCTTCAAAACCTTGATCGGGCTGGCCCAGCGTGCGCGGAATGTCGCCCGCGGTCATGGCGATGCGCAAGACTTTTTCTGCATGCGCACCGGCGCTAAAAAGCAAGCCGAAGGCCAATGTACAGGCCAGGGTAAGTGCGCTTGGTTTGGTCAGTTTCATGTTGATGCTTCCTTTACGATAACGACGTGATGGAGGACTTGGTTTTTTTACGGTGAATCAGGGTTGAAGCAAAGCTAAGTAAACGTTGAATCAGAGGTGAAGCAAAACGGTCATGGCTGTAAAAAGGAAATGCCTGCACGCGCTGCCGTATGCAGCAAATGCACCTGCATTGCCGCGCGGGCGCCATCGGCGTCGCCCGCGGAAATTGCCGCGGCAATGGCGCGATGTTCTTCTGCCGGTTCCCAGATGCGCGAATGATCGGCGAACGGCAGGCGCAAGCTGTGGCTGATGCGGGTTTCGAAATCACGGGAAATTTGCAGCAGGCCGGCGTTGCCGGAGAGTTCTGCGATCAATTGATGAAAGGCCAGATCGGCCTGCGATGCACTGACCAGATCGACGGTCTTGAGCGCATCTTCAAAGCGCGCCTGGACGGCCCACAGACGCGGCGTGGTGTGCATGTTGATGACGCGTGCGGCCAATGCGGCGGCATCAGGCTCGAAGATATAGCGCAGTTGAAAAGTAGATTGCAGCTCTGCCGAAGAAGGCGCAGCCGACGTCGCCTTAGCCTTGGCGGCGGGATTGCTGCGGCCGGAGGTCACGAGCGTGCCCTTGCCCGGCATGGAGCGGATAAAACCCAGCGCCTCCAGCATCGACAAGGCTTCGCGCAAAGAGGCGCGGCTGATGCCCAGCGACTCGGCGAGATCGCGCTGACCGGGCAGCATTTGTCCGGTCTTGTACGTCCCGGACAGGATCTGGCGTTGCAATGTTTGCGCGGCAATATTGGGCATGCTCATCGGTTTTCCCTTTTTTGGTCTGACTGGTCAGACCGCAAGAACCGATATAGCAAGTGACATGCCACCTGCCGGGAAATGCAGGTTCTTCATGGGCGGCAACGCGAAAATGCGGATGTTTGTTCACCCGGCCGATGCCCCTGAAGCTATGCCCGGGCGCTTCAGAAAAAGCGCACGCGCACAGTTTTCATGCAGGACCTGCCATGAAAACGTGCACGTTACCGCAACAAGAGAAAGAGAAGTGGAAAGAAAAATGGAAAAGAGCGCGCGGCTTAATCCATCGTCATGGTGGCAATGTCGATGAACCAGCTATGCGGCTGCACTACGCCTTTCACCCGCGGCGACATGACGCGCGTACCGACGTCATGCGCCACCCACAGTAGCGGTGCATCGTCGACCAGGGCGGCATGCAGCTGCGCCAGAATAGCGTCGCGCCGACCGGTATCGAAGGTATTGCGTGCCCGTGCAAGCAGCTCGTCGATGGCAGAATTGCTATAGCCGCCCCAGTTCTGCGATGTCGGTGCAACTGCACGGCTATCGACAAAACGCGCCAGTCCCAGATAAGGATCCATCGAGGCGAAACTGAAATTAAGCGCATTGGCGCCATGCGCGCTGGCGTCACGCGCGCCGGCCCTCACATTGTTATTGAGATGGTTCCATTCGATGTACTCGAACTGCACATCGAAATAACAGGCTTTCAGGTTCTGTTTGATGATCTCGTTCATCAGTACCGGCATCATCTGCCCTGAACCGAACGCGGCCATCTGCACCTTGACCTGCATCGGCCGTGTCTCTGAATAAAAGGCCTGGGACATCAGGCGCCGCGCTTCGTCGGGGTCGTAGCGAATCCGAAATTGTGGATTGCCGCGCCAGGGATGCCCCGACTCGACCATACCAGTGGCGACGTCCATCATGCCTCCCAACTGTTGCTTGAGCGCTTCGCGATTGACGCACAGATTGGCGGCCTGGCGAGTACGGAGATCACGCCATGGCGATTCTTTGGCAAAGGAGAGCAGCCAGGGCCATACATGCGGCTGAGAGTTGGCATAGATGTTGAAGCCTTTCTGACGCAGCAAGCCGAGTTCATTCAGGGGCGGCGCCTCGATCCAGTCGACCTGTCCGGCCAACAGCGCGGCGATACGCGCATCACCCTCCGGAATCGGATAGATCGCGAGTTTCTCAATACGCGGACGCCGCTTCGGATCCCAATAGTCGCCGTTCCTGGCCAGATCCAGGCGTTCACGCACATTAAAGCTATTGTCCTTGAACTTGCCAAAGCCAGCGATGCGCAGACCTTCCGCCAACGTCAGCGAAACCAGCGCCGTCATCTTGAACGGCCCTGTGCCTGACGCGTCGCGTGCAAAGGCTAGCCATGCCTGACGTGTGCGCTCGGTCGGCTCCATCGAAGCAGGCAATGCTGCGTACTTGCGTTCCCACTGCGCCGGGGAGGCCATGAACAGATTCGTCAGATTGAACGGCAGGAAGGAGTCCGGCTCGACACTCGTCAATTCGACCGTGTAATCATCGATGCGGCGCGCACTGCGCAGACTCGGCATCATCGTCGCTACACGTGCGTTATCCGGTTCGTATTGCGGGGAGGACTTGTTGAGGATTTTCTCGACGTTCCAGACGACTGCGGCGGCATTGAAGACCGATCCATCGTGGAAGCGCACGCCTTGACGCAACTTGAAAATCCATTTGCGCCTGTCCTGCTCGTCGACTTTCCAGGATAGCGCCAGCCCCGGAATCAACTGACTTGGTTTGTCGGCGCGACTCAGATCCCATTGCGTCAGGCTGTCGTAAAGAGGGATGGCGGCGAAACGTATGCCTTCAAAACCCTGATCAGGCTGGCCGGTAGTGCGCGGGATATTGGCCACGCTCATGCCGATACGCAATGTTTTTTCCTGCGCGGCAACGGAACCGGAAAACATGACGACAACAACTGCAAGCAGCCACACTGCGCGAGACAATTTCATGCTTCCCCCGGCCTAGTTACTTCAGCTTCTCGAATCGGACACGGGAATCAAGTCCCGGCTAAGCACCCGTCTTTTCGATTCAATGTACGCAACATCTGCGCCACTGACAATGCAATGAAGTCGTGCCGGAAAATATGCGGCGCCCAGACAACAAAAATGCGCGCTCCATAGATGAGCTGTGGCAACTAACCGTCGTGTTCGGAGGCTGAAGACATCAGCCAGGCAAAGTCACCGTCTGCGTGGTGTGACGCGCAACGTAGCGATACAGCAGCAGCGCGGCAACACCACACACCGCCATCACCGTGACCAGCGGCAAGGCCGTGCCGTCGTGCCACAAACCCATCACGACGCCCGACAACATGCCGATGCCGAATTGCAGTGTGCCCATCAACGCCGCCGCCGTGCCGGCCTGCTTGCCTTGCTGCGCCAGCGCGATGGCCGAAGCATTGGGGCCGACAAAACCGTGGCAGGACAAGAAGCCGAAGAAGCCGATCAGCAGCAGCGGCAGACTCTCGTAACCACAGGCAACCAGTATGGCCACCGTGGTGGTCAGGATGGCCGGAATCCAGATGATCTTGCCCAGTACGCGATCGGCGCTGCGTTTGATCACCAGACGTGCATTGATCTGTGAACAGGCGATCAGGCCGATGGCGTTGGCGCCGAAAACGAAGCCGAAGTTCTGCGGCTTGATGCCGTGCAGTTCGATAATCACAAACGGGCCGCCGGAAATATAAGCAAACAAGCCTGCCTGGATCAGACCGCCGCACAAGACGTAGGCCATGAACTGTCGATGTCGCAGCAGATCGACATATTGGCGCAGCACGCGGCCCAGATGCAGCGGCACCACGTGGGCCTGGTCGCGGGTTTCTTCCATCACGCGGTGGGTGCAGATCAGGCAGATGGCGCCGAACACGGTCAGCGTTGCAAAAATCGCGCGCCAGGTCGAGAAGGTCAACAGCAGGCCGCCGATGAACGGCGCGAGGATAGGCGCCAGGCCGAACACCAGCATCAGCATCGAGAAAGCGCGGGCGGCGCCTTCGGCGCCCATCTTGTCGCGCACCACGGCGCGCGGGATCACCATGCCGGCGCTACCGCCCAGGCCCTGGAAGAAACGCAGCACCAGCAGCGTTTCGATATTCGGGGCTAGCGCACAGCCGAGGGCGGAAATGACGTACAGACAGATGCCGAAATACAGCGGCGGCTTGCGACCGAAGCGGTCACTGATCGGGCCGTAGAACATTTGCCCGAACGCCAGGCCGACCAGGAAGGTCGACAGCGTGAGTTGAATCGTGTTGCTGCCCACGCCGAGATCCTTGGCGATGAAGGAAAAACTGGGCAGATACATGTCGATCGCCAGGGCGCCCATTGCCGTCAATGCGGCCATCAAGATCAGCCAGCCGGGAAGGCGTTTGCCCTGAAAAGGCGAAGAGTCTGTTTGCATGAAAAAATGACAAATACCGTCTGATACTAAAGACGGTTGAACCAGAAGGGAGGGAATGCTTTGCGCAAATTGAGTGCCGCAGGACAGCTTGCGGCGACCGCCATTATACCGTCTGAGAGACAAACCTTCCGGCAAGCGCTGTGACAAGACAAATCCGTCCGAACCGAACGCGGCAAAGGATGGGCCGATGCAACGAAGACGTAAATTTTTCGGCAGAACTCTCAACATTCATCTGCAAAATAGTCAAAAGATGGCACACTGAATGTCAAATAGACATTCAATAAAAAAGTTGGCGAACACTTCTCCGTACTACGCAGAATGTTTTACCGGCAGTCAGATCGGGGAAGGTTTCAGGAAAGATTCATGGGTCACGCCGCAATAAAAAGAACCTCAGGTATTTTCACCGCATACAGAGTCTCTGCCGCGATTGCCATTGTTGCCGTTCTGGGTTGTAGCGCTCTGTTGTCGGGTTGCGACCAGACCCCGGACAACGTTGCGGCCACATCTGCGGCACGCACACGGATCACCGCGCTGGTATGGGCTCCCGACTGGCCGGACGAAATGCACAAGATCGCCGATGCTTTCCACCGGGAAAACCCTGACATCACCGTCGACGTGCAGTTTATGATCGGCAACTCGGTGGAAGAAAATCTCAAACCAAAAGTCGCCACCCACAATCTGCCGGATCTGGTCTCGGTCAATCCGAACGCTTATTCGGCCGAACTGGCGAATCAGGGGATTCTGGCTGATGTCGGCGACAGCGCGGCCTGGGACAATATGCTGGATTCGCTGAAACCCGACTGGACCAATCGCTACGGCAAACGCTTCGGTATTTCCGGCGGTGTCGCCGCCACGCTGATCTATTACAACAAGGATATGTTCCGCAAAGCAGGCATCAAAACCTTGCCTGCCAACTTTGAAGAATTTCTCGCGGCCTGCGCGGCATTGCGCAAGGCTGGCTTTACGCCGATCATCTGGACCGGCGCGTTTCCCAACATGCTGGCCAATGGGCCGTTCAGCTTCGGCTTTGCCAACAATGTCGTCGCTCATCATCCGACCGACTGGAAGCGTCGCATCGCCGACGGTAGCCTCGAGCTGAACAATGACGACGCCGTCGACATTTTCGCCAAGATCAAACTGATCGCCGACAAGGGTTATGTCCAGCGCGGCTACATGAACACCAGCTACGACGAAGGCAATCGCCTGTTTGCCGAAGGCAAGGCGGCCATGGCATTTCAGGGTACGTGGTCGTCGGGGGAGTTAATGCACGGCAATCATTTTGAAACGGGCACGTTCGTCCCGCCATGGAATACCCCGGGGAAAACCGTGGTGCCGGTCGTCGGCAGCGAGACCGGTTTTGCCGTCTGCGAGACACGCAACAAAAAGGCGGCGATGAAATTTCTCGAATTCATTTACGACAGGGGCTATCCCATCCTGCAAAACAGGCGGCAAAATGTCTCGCCGCTGAAATATGTCGGCGGCAAGACGGTCACCGATCAGCAAATCGTCGACTACGTACAACATGCGACGCAAGCGCCGCTGACGGCCGGGCCGTATTATTCTTACCTGCCGACCAACACCATCGACATGCTGCATCCTCTGCTACAGGATGTGTTGTTCGGGAAAAAGACGCCGCGCCAGGCTGCCCTGGCGCTGGAAAAATCGATCCGGCATGAAGCCAGAACGGAGAACAAATAAGCGATGCTCTTCCTGTCTGCCCTAACAATATCGGCGCACACAGCCATGCCGTCAGCGATGTCGGCACGAGCGGCAAGATCGACAACGCCAGGCGGCATTTCCGGAAAGCAATGTCCATGAAGAAGGTGCTGGATTTTCTGTCCCTGAAGCTGCTGCGCAAGATTGAGATCCGCTATCGGCTGATCAATTCTTTTGTATTGGTATCACTGGTGCCGTTGCTGATCGCCGGTATCGTTGCCTACCGCGAATCGAGCAGCGCCTCGCAGGAAAAGATTCGTATCTTCGCCGGCGAGGTAGTCAAGCAGGTTGCTCAGAACATGCTGCAGCAAGTCGAGAAAATTGAATCCTCCAGTGAAGAGCTGGTCGTTTCCGAACGCATGCAAAGTGCGCTGTCGGCCTTTTACAGCGGCAGCGAATCGGATCGCGCCGCCGCACGCGCGGGCATGACCCGGCTGATGCTGGAGAACTACGGTTCCTTTGAATACATCAACCAGAAATACGTGCTGGATCGCAAGCACAGGATCATCGATTCGCAAGTGTTTGCACAACTCGGCAATGGTGTCGCGCATTTCGCCGACGACGCACCCGATATGAAGGGCCGGCCATACTGGGGTGTCTACAGCACCGCTGCCGGCCAGAAGAGCGTGGTGATGCTGCGCGACATTCTCTTCAAGGGCAACAACCGGCTGGCGGGCACCTTGTTCATCGGACTCAAGCCGACGCATTTTTCACGTATCTTCGATTCAGTCGATCTGGGCTATGGCTCACGGCTGTTCGTGGTCGACAGCCGTGATGGCCGTATTGTCGTCAGCGGCGGCCAGGACAACAGCGATGCAGTCGAATCAGGCCTGGTCGCAGCCATCGCCCAGACGGTCGCCAATGGCGGCAAGGATTTCACCTCTTATCAGGACGGCAACAAGAAGAAACACCTGGCCGCCTTTGCCCCGATTCCGCATACCGACTGGATGGTGGTCAGCACCACGCCGCTCAATGCGCTCAATGCCGAAGTACGATCGATCCGCAATAAGATCATCCTGATCGGTGTGCTGTGCTTCATCGTGTCGTTCGCACTGTCCTTCATCATTGCGCGCAGCATCTCGTTACCGCTCAAACAGCTGGTCGGCGTCATGAAAGAGACCAAGACTGGCAACTACCTGATCCGCATGGATTACGAGGGCAAGGATGAGATCACCGTGCTGTCGCAGCGCTTCAATGAAATGGCCAGCAAGGTCTATCTGCACAACGAACATCTGGAAGAACAGGTTGCCGCGCGCACGCGTGAGCTGGAACTAGCCAATCAAAAGCTTGAAGCCCTCAGCGCCACCGACAGCCTGACCGGCATCGCCAACCGACGCCGTTTTGACGAAGCGCTGACCAGCGAATTGCGACGCGCCGTACGATCGCAAAAACCGCTGGCGCTGTTGATGCTCGATGTGGACTTTTTCAAGAATTACAACGACCGCTACGGCCATCTGGCCGGCGACGCCTGCCTGCGCACCGTGGCGCAGATCCTGCGCACCAGCTCGCGCCGCGCCACCGACCTGGCGGCGCGCTACGGCGGCGAAGAGTTCTCCATCATCGTGGCCGAGAGCGACAGCGAACGCGCCATGCAACTGGCCGAAAATATCCGTGCCGCCATCGAGAACTTGCATATTCCTCACGAAGATTCTCCCTTCGGCTTCGTCACCTGCAGCATCGGTGTCATCGCCGTGCAGGTCGACGACAGCATCAGCACGGACACCTTATTGCGCTTGGCCGATGCCGCGATGTATCTCGCCAAATCGCAGGGACGTAATCGCGTCGTGCTCAATGACGGCAACGTCACCACCGGCGGATCGGCAGTCTGACGGTCTGACGTCACGTTGATTGATCTTTCAACAACAAACGTTAACATTGTTGTCATGTCGTCAGTTACAGAGGCCATAAAGCGCCGCTTTACCGGCTTTTTCGCCGGATTGCGACATCAAGAAGTGGACTAATATCCAGCTTTTCTCCGCGCATCTCCCGCGTGGAAACGACAACAATATCTAGCGAGACAAACATGAAAAATATCCGCATTGGTGCGCGGCTGCGAATCGGCTTTGCGCTGGTGTTATCGCTGCTGGTGGTGATGACCGTAATCGGCGTGTGGCGCTTGCAGGACATCGGCAACCGCACCGCCAGCATGATCAACGAAGATCTGACGAAAGAACGTCTGGCGTCCGAATGGGCTGCCAACATTGATGCCAACGGCGTGCGTACTGTGGCGCTCATCAAGAGCAACAATCCCGACCACCAGAAATTCTTCAAGGACCAGGTCGCCGGTACGGTGGACCGCACCAGTGCGATTCAGAAGCAGCTGGATGAAATGATCAAGGCTGATGGAGGACGCAAATTGCTCAATGCCTTGCTGGAGCAGCGCAAGGTCTACAATGATTTGCGCAATAAAATTTTCAAGTTGAAGGAAGCCGGTGATGAAGCCGGGGCACTTGCCGAACTCGACAGCAAACTCTTGCCGGCGATGAAGGAGTACTCGGTGCGTGTCAATGCCGTGGCCGCGCATCAACGTGATCTGATCAACGCCAGTGCAGCGATGGTCGACGCCCAATACCGCTCCGGCCGCACAATCCTGATCGCTGTCGGTGTCATCGCGCTGCTGCTGGGTATCGTGATTTCATGGCGTCTGGCCGACGGTATCACGCGTCCACTGCACCGCGCCGTGCAGGCTACTGCAGCCGTCGCAGCGGGCGATCTCAGCACGCATGTCGTGGTGGATCGCAAGGATGAAATAGGCCAGTTGCTGCAAGGCCTGCACGACATGACGCAGAACTTGCTCAAGACCGTGCGCGAAGTGCGCTCGGGCGCCGACACCATCGCCACCGCTTCATCCGAAATCGCGACCGGCAATCTCGATCTGTCTTCACGCACCGAGCAGCAGGCAGGCTCGCTGGAAGAAACCGCCTCTGCCGTCGAACAGCTGACCTCCACCGTCAAGCAAAACGCCGACAACGCGCGCGAAGCCAATCAACTCGCCTTGTCGGCATCCAAAGTCGCCGTCGAAGGCGGTAACGTGGTCGGGCAGGTGGTCAATACCATGGACGCCATCAACGAATCCTCGCGCCGTATCGTCGACATCATCAGTGTCATCGATGGCATCGCTTTCCAGACCAACATCCTCGCCTTGAATGCTGCCGTGGAAGCAGCGCGCGCCGGCGAACAGGGCCGCGGCTTTGCGGTGGTCGCCTCGGAAGTGCGCAGCCTGGCGCAACGCTCGGCATCGGCCGCCAAGGAAATCAAATCGCTGATCGACGATTCGGTCGACAAGGTCGGCTCCGGCACGCGTCTGGTGGAGCAGGCCGGCAAGACGATGTCCGACGTCGTCAGCAGTGTCAAACGCGTCAGCGATATCGTTGCGGAAATCAGCGCCGCGACGCAGGAACAAAGCACCGGCATCGCCGAGGTCAACCACGCCATTACGCAAATGGACCAGGTCACGCAGCAAAATGCCGCGCTGGTCGAGCAGGCTGCTGCTGCGGCGGGTTCGCTACAGGACCAGGCCGCGCGTCTGGCGCAGGTTGTCAGTGTGTTCAAGCTGGATGCCAACGGTGTTGCTGTCGCACCATCTTATATAGCACCGCGTGCAAACTCCGGCGCCGCAACACGCTCGCCGCTCAGGAATGTCTCGCCGCAACGCCCTGCGGCAATCACGCGAGCTTCGAAAGAACCTGCTACGCGGCTTATCCCGCCGCCACAGCCAGCCAGAAAACCAGTCAATGACGGCTCGGAAGATTGGGAAACATTCTGACGATCAATCGCGATCACAGACGATGACAAAATAAAACGGGCGCCTGTCAAAAGGCGCCCGTTTTACGTTAAGCATTGCAAGCGGTCAGACGCGCCCCAGTTTGAATTGGCGTCCCGCCTCAGCCAGTTTGCCGGCCTGCGCTTGCAGAAGTTCTGACGTGGCGGTTGCCTGCTCCACCAGCGCAGCGTTCTGTTGCGTGGTGTTGTCCATCTCGGTCACGGCCTGGTTGATCTGTTCGATGCCGGCACTTTGTTCGTGGCTGGCGGTGGCGATCTCGCCCATGATCAAGGTGACGCGCTTGACGCTTTCCACCATCTCGCTCATGGTCGCACCGGCTTGCTCCACCAGCTTGCTGCCGGAGCCGACCTTTTCTACCGAGTCGCCGATCAGCGTCTTGATTTCCTTGGCGGCGGCCGCGCTGCGTTGCGCCAAGCTGCGCACTTCCGAGGCGACCACCGCAAAGCCACGCCCCTGTTCGCCGGCACGAGCAGCTTCCACGGCAGCATTCAAGGCGAGGATGTTGGTCTGGAAGGCAATGCCGTCGATGACGCTGATGATGTCGACGATTTTGTTGGACGATTCGTTGATGGCGCCCATGGTGTCGACCACCTGCGACACGACCCCACTGCCTTTGACGGCGACGTCGGATGCGCTCTGTGCGAGTTCGTTGGCCTGACGCGCGTTCTCGGCGTTCTGCTTGACGGTGGAGGTCAGCTGTTCAATCGAAGCGGCAGTTTCTTCCAGCGAACCGGCCTGCTGTTCGGTGCGTGAAGAGAGGTCGAAATTGCCGGAGGCGATTTCGTTGGCGGCGGTCGAAATCGATTCGGTGCCCATCTGTACTTCCGACACGATCTTGCGCAGCGCTTCATTCATCTCGTCGAGCGCCTGCATCAGTTCGGCAATTTCATCCTTGCCCTGCTTCTCGATATGGGCGGTGAGGTCGCCTGCCGCCACCATCTTGGCGACTTGCAATGCGCGCTTCAGCGGCGTCGTGATGCTGCGCGAAATAATCAGCACCGCGACGACGCTGATGACGACCAGCAGAACTCCCAGCACCATCATCAGCTGCATGCCGTGGGTATTGGTGCGGTCGATGTCGAGCGCCATCTGGTCGATGGCCTTGCGCTGCATTGCCAGCAAGGCGTTGACCTTGTCGGCGTAGGCCTTGGATGCCGGCTCGAACACGTCCTTGTATGCCTTCTCGGCGGCGGCGGGGTCACCGGTCTTGCGCGTGTTCATCACCGCTTCCTTGGCGCTCTGGTACTTGGCGCGCGCAGCGACGATTTCCTTGAACAAGGCCTTCTCGTCTTCCGAACTCAGGCGTGGCTCGATCTGTTTAATGATGGCGCTGCCGGACACGACACTGGCGGCGATGGCTTCCTTGAAGGTTTCCGACAGATTGGCGTCGGAGCTGCGCGCAATCATCGATGTACGCACGATCGCCGAGTAAGTGAGCACGAACCAGTCCGCCACCAGCCGTTCTTTTGCCAGCGGCATCTCCATCATGGCGCGAGTGGATTCTGCATTGCGCCGGGCGTTGATCAATCCCATCGACGTGGAGATGATCGCCAGGATGAGAACGATGGAAAAACCGAAAATCAGACGGCTGGAAATCCGCATGTTGGAAAGTTGTTTCATGATGATGATCATCCCCCGCTTACTGTCGTTTTAATGTATCCCCTCGCCCATGGCGCCGGGCTTAAATGCAGATTACCGCGTTTTAAACCCAGCGAAAATATATATTGTCCGGAAAGCTACATTATTGCTGCGCAGCACCGCGCAGTGCGGATTTGCGGACGGTTCTGGTGTCTCAATTGCGCTGCAAACGCAGCTCAGTTTCGCGTTCGACGTAGGCCCATTCCGGCGTGCTGCGCAGAGCGCCGAGCAAATCGTCGAAGGCCGTGGCGTGCTCGGGCGCAAATTCAAACCAGGTCAGAAAATCGTAGGGTTGGGCCGTGGCAAGATCGCGACAGTGATGCAAACGGCGAGCAATTGGCGGCAGATAGCGCAGGCCGATTTCAATGTGGCGTGATTTGGCTTCGAGGATGTCGCGCCGTTCATCCTGGGTCAACGCCCACCATGCGGCGTTCTTGCGGATCGGAATCAGCGCAGCTTGTGTGGATGATGCGCGCCCCAGACCTTGCTGAACAGCAACGAGCTTCTGTTTTTCATCCTGCTGCACATAGCGTTCATTACTGGTGACGCCCTGCAGGCTCCATACGGATGGCCTGGATGGCGCGCCATTGACGACATCGAGCTGCGATGCCATGGCCAATGTTGCGCCGGTGATGGCGGTTACGCTGGTGACGCGCCATTGCCCGTGATCGCCACCGGAAAAACTCCAAAGCCGTTCGTTCATTGTTGCCCTCACTGATGATGTTTTTGTAATGAGGCTTAGTCGTACAGTAGCCTCAGTTCTTACATCAACGGGACAAGCAAGGACAATGCAAGGACGATGCAAGGA
>Ga0209913_1001506_pt1 | contig 12538 bp, 10 predicted proteins | sample PersoiDNA2013203_FD_185805 | JGI IMG/M metagenome (GOLD analysis project Ga0209913, IMG submission 185805) | Permafrost soil microbial communities from the Arctic, to analyse light accelerated degradation of dissolved organic matter (DOM) -... | ecosystem: Environmental > Terrestrial > Soil >... | reverse complement strand
CAGTGAAGCCGAGCTCAAGCAAGCCTTGCGCGCGCGCACCATCCGCAATGAAATCGTGCCCATGCTGTGCGGCAGCGCCTTTAAAAACAAGGGCGTGCAAGCGATGCTGGACGCCGTCATCGAATACCTGCCGTCGCCGCTGGAAGTGCCGCCCATCATGGGCCATGACGAGCACGATAATGAGGTGGAGCGCCATCCGGCCGACGATGAACATTTTTCCGCACTGGCTTTCAAGATCATGACCGACCCGTTTGTCGGCCAGCTGACGTTTTTCCGCGTGTATTCAGGCGTGGTCAATTCGGGCGACATGGTCTACAACCCCACCAAGAGCGCGCGCGAGCGGCTGGGGCGCATCTTGCAGATGCATGCGAATGAACGCAAGGAAATCAAGGAAGTGTATGCGGGCGACATCGCCGCCGCCGTGGGCCTGAAAGCCGTGACCACCGGCGACACCCTGTGCGCCATCGATCACATTATCGTGCTGGAAAAGATGATCTTCCCGGAACCCGTGATTTCGCAGGCAGTCGAACCGAAAACCAAGCCGGACCAGGAAAAAATGGGCATCGCCCTGAACCGCCTGGCGCAGGAAGACCCGTCCTTCAAGGTGCATACGGATGAAGAGTCGGGCCAGACCATTATGTCGGGCATGGGCGAACTGCACCTGGAAATCCTGGTGGACCGCATGCGGCGCGAATTCGGCGTCGAGGCCAACGTGGGCAAGCCGCAGGTGGCGTACCGCGAAACCATCACGCGCATGGTGGAAGATATCGAAGGTAAATTCGTCAAGCAGTCAGGCGGCCGGGGCCAGTACGGCCATGTGGTGCTGAAGCTGGAACCCCTGGAACCCGGCACCGGCTACCAGTTTGTCGACGCCATCAAGGGTGGCGTGGTGCCGCGCGAATTCATTCCGGCGGTCGATAAAGGCATCCTGGAAACTTTGAAATCAGGTGTGCTGGCCGGTTATCCGGTGGTGGATGTGAAGGCAACCCTGACGTTTGGCTCCTACCACGATGTCGATTCGAATGAAAATGCTTTCCGCATGGCCGGTTCCATCGCCTTCAAGGAAGGCATGCGCAAGGCGGCGCCCGTGTTGCTGGAACCGATGATGCAGGTCGAAGCGGAAACGCCGGAAGACTTCATGGGCAACGTGATGGGCGACTTGACAGCCCGGCGCGGCATGGTGCAGGGCGTGGACGACATCCCCGGCGGCACCGGCCGCATCGTGCGCGCCCTGGTGCCGCTGGCCGAAATGTTCGGCTACTCCACCACCCTGCGTTCCTTGACGCAGGGCAGGGCGACCTACACCATGGAGTTCAAGCACTACGCCGCCGTACCCAAGCATATATTGGAGCAGGTGGCGGCGGCGGGGAAAGCGAAGTAGTGTCGATGTAACCCGCAGGGCAGAGACTGGGGTCGTACCCTGAGGGTACGACCCCAGCCTTTTTTGGGCTTGGCACGTTAGTTCAATGCGCCAGGTTCTGCGCAATGATAGTGTCAGCCATCTTGACCGCCTCATCCACCGGCTGATTCAATGCCTTGGTGCTGTACACGGTAGCAGCCATCATCGGTTGATCCAGGGTTGCGCCTTCGCCATGGCTGGTGTCGACCGTGACGGTGGTTGACAGGCCGATGCGCAGCGGGTGGGCGGCCAGTTCTTTCGGATCCAGCGTGATGCGCACCGGCACGCGCTGCACCACCTTGATCCAGTTGCCGGTGGCGTTTTGCGCGGGCAGCAGGGAAAACGCGCTGCCCGTGCCGGCCGACATGCCTTGCACCTTGCCGTGGTATACCACTTTGCTGCCATACAGGTCGGTCTCGATGGTGGCAGCCTGGCCCACGCGGATGTTGCGCAATTCCGATTCCTTGAAGTTCGCATCGACCCACAACTGGTCCAGCGGCACGATGGACATCAGCGGCGTGCCTGGCGTGACATGGCTGCCCAGCTGCACATTGCGCTTGGCCACATAACCGGAGACCGGCGCGATCACGGCGTTGCGGCGCACGGCCAGCCAGGCTTGCACCAGGTCATCCTTGGCTGACAACACGGCCGGGTGGCTGGACAGCAGCACGCCCGCAACGCCGGCGCGCATGGAATCGGCCTGGCGCTGGGCTACCGTCAAGGCGGCCTTGGCGTCATCCACGGCTTGTTTCGCATGTGCCAGGTCTTCACCGGAAATCGTATGGTCGGCCGCCAGCGGCGCGCGGCGGGCCAGATTGCCCTGCGCCGTAGCCAGGGCCAAACGGCGTTGTTCGACCACGGCCTCGTATTGCGCCACGCCCGTATAGCGCTCGCGCTCCTGGCGCACCACATTGCCCAAACGGGCTTGGGCCTGGCTCAGCGCCAGGTCGGCGTCGATGCCGTCCAGCGTGATCAGGGGCGCGCCCGCCTGCACCATCTGCGTTTCATCGGCGCGGATTTCATTGACGTTGCCCGTGACTTGCGACGACAGGGTCACCAGGTTGCCGCCCACATAGGCGTTATCCGTTTGCTCTTCCTTGGACAGCACCAGCTTGTAGTAGCCGGCCCAGCCCAGGCCCGCCAGCACGAACAGGCCTGTGATGCCCAGCAAGACTTTCTTGCGCTTGTTGTTGCCTTCGATAGGCGTGTCGGAAGCTTGGACGGTATTTGTATTGTTATCGTTGCTCATGATGAATTCTCTAGTCTGCGATGTTTAGTGTGAAGCTGTCGGGGATGCTGCTGCCGTGCTGGTATCAGGAAAATCGCTGGCGCCGCGGTAGCCGCCACCCAAGGCCAGGTTCAGGCTGATTTCCGCGTTTTGCCGCTGCTGCTGCAATTGCATTAACAGGTCTTGCTGGAAGCGCACGGTCATTTCCGCGCTCAGTTGCGTGGCGCGGTCGGCCAGGCCCTGTTTCAGGCGCGCATTGGCATTGTTCAATTGTTTTTCACTGGTACGCATGTTTTCATCTTGCAGGCGCAGCTGGTTTTCCACGCCCTGCAATTTGGCGCCGGCCTGGGCCACGTCGCGCACCACATTGAAGACGCTCTGGTTGTAATCGGCGATCAGCTCGTTGCGTTCCGTGCGCGCGCCACCGAGCTGCGCCTGCAGCCGGCCCGCATCGAACAGCGGCAAGGACAAGGCGGGGCCGATAAACAGCGTGCGGCTACCTGATTCGAGCAGCTTGCCCAGTTTGACGGCATCGAGGCCAAACGAAGCGCCCAGGTCGATATCGGGATAAAACGCCGCCTTGGCCGCATCGATGCGGCTGAGGGATGCCTGCACCCGCCAGCGTGCCGCTTGCAAGTCAGGCCGGCGCGCCAGCAATTCCATGCCCAGCTTGCCCGGCATGGCGTGCGGCAAGGCAACAGCTTGGCGTGGTTGCAAGTTGGCCAGCGCGGTGCTGTCGGCGCCCAGCAGTGCGCGTATGGCTTCGCGCTCGGTGATGATCTGTGTTTCCAGCAAGGCGATCTGCTGCTGTATCAGACTCAAGCGGGTTTGTGCCGACAGATGTTCGTCGTTCACACCCAGGCCATTGGCGATGCGCTTTTCCTTGTCGATCACCAGGTCTTGCTGCAGTTTCACCAGCGCGTGCAGGTTATCCATGCGCGCCCAGTTGGTCTGTATGCTGAAATAGTGCTTGGCGATCTCGGCTGCCAGCATCTGTTCCGACATGGCATATTCGGCGCGGCGCGCATTGACTTCGCCCAGCGCCGAAGCGATTTGCGCCTTGTGCTTGCCCCACCAGTCCAGGTCATAATGGGCTTGCACGCCCACCGTTTCTTCCGAATAGTAGCTGCCGCCTATGGGGGCGGGGAACAAGCCATTGCCGGAATAACGCTGGCGGTTGGCATTGGCCGTCAAGCTGACGTTGGCGTCGCGGTCGGCATGCTGGTAATCGAACGCGGCCTGGGCCGAGTTGATGCGCGCGTTCGCCACGTCCAGGCTGGGGCTGGCAGCCAGCGCCTGGGTGATCAAGCCGTCCAGCTGATCGTCCTGGAACTGGCGCCACCACTGGGCCGCCGGCCAGCCTTCGCTGGCCAGGTGGATATCGGCCGCCAGCTGCACCTTGGCCAGGTCTTGCTGCGGCAACACGAGCGTGTCGGGGGGAATACTGGCGCAGCCGGCCAGGGCCAGACTAAAGGCTAATACTGTCAGGGAAAGTTTTATCGTTTTCTTATGCATGGTGCTTACTCCATGGCCGCGTGGTCGACCACGACAGGCGCATTTTTCTTTGGGGGACGTATCAATAACAGCAGTGGCAGGACGAGGATGGTGAGCCACATCATCATCCAGAAGTCATCGAGGTAGGCAATCATCGAGGCCTGCCGCGTGATTTCATTATTCAGGGCCGCCATGCCGGTACTGGTGCTCAGGTTAAACACGCTGCTGATGCCCGGATCTTGCAGGGCCGGATTGGCGATCGTGATGTGCTCCGTCAGCGAGGCGTGGGCGATCTGCGTGTTGCGCACCAGCAGGGTCTGCACCAGGGCAATCCCGATACTGCTGCCGATATTGCGCACCAGGCTGTAGATGGCCGTGCCTTCGGCGCGCATTTCGGGCGACAGGGTGGCAAAGGTGGCTGCGCTCAGCGGTACGAACACCAGGCCAAGGCCGATGCCCTGGATAATGCCGTTCCACACCACGGTGCCGGGCACCAGGGTCAGGGTGAAGTTGGCCATTTGCCACAGCGAAAACGCGGTGATCGAAAAGCCTGCCGCCAGCAGCATGCGGGTATCGATCTTGCCTGTCACCTTGCCGACCACCAGCATGGCCATCATCGTGCCCAGGCCGCTAGGCGCCGTAACCAGGCCGGCAATCGCGGCCGGGTAGCCCATCAGGCCTTGCAGCATCGATGGCGTCAGCGCGCGGGTGGCGAACAGCACCAGGCCGACGATAAAGATGAACAGCAAGCCGCTGACATAGTTCGAGTTTTTCAGCAGGCGATAGTCGAGGAAAGACTTGCCGGCAGGGCGCAGCGCCGTGTGGGCGATGAAATAGCACAAGCTCATGGCCAGCACGATGGCTTCTATCCACGTTTCCGGGGACGAGAACCAGTCATTCTGCTCGCCCCGGTCCAGCAGCATCTGCAGCGCACCGATGGCCAGGCTCAGGGTGGCGAAACCGAACATGTCGAAAGTCATGCGGCCCTTGGGCGCATCCTTGCGGATATAGCGCCAGATGCCATAAAAGGCCATCGCACCGATGGGGATATTGATGAAGAAGACCCAGCGCCAGCTATAGCTGTCCGTCAGCCAGCCACCCAAAGTAGGACCGAGAATCGGGCCTATCATCACGCCCATGCCCCAGATGGCCATGGCCGAGCCGTGTTTCTCGCGTGGATTGATGTCGAGCAGCACCGCTTGCGACAGCGGCACCAGCGCCGCGCCGAACACGCCCTGCAACAAGCGGGCGGCGACGATTTCCGACAAAGTGCCCGACAAGCCGCACAGCACCGAGGCGATGGTAAAACCGGCAACGGAAACGAGGAAGGTATTTTTTTGGCCGAAGCGGTCGCACAACCAGCCAGTGAGCGGCGTGGCGATGGCGGCGGCGACGATAAAAGACGTCAGTACCCAGGTAATCTGGTCTTGCGAGGCGGACAAGCTGCCTTGCATATGCGGCAGCGCCACGTTGGCGATGGTGCCATCGAGCGCCTGGATGATGGTGGCGAGCATGATCGAAATGGTGATCATGCGCCGGTTCAAGGTCGGGTCCTGCGAAGCGGGCAGGGCAGAGGCGGAACTCATCAGGCGCACCCGCTTTCAGACCCGCCCAGTTCTGTCATGCACTGCAGGGTTTCCAGCAATTCCGTGGCGATGCGCAGTTGCTCAGGATCTATGGCTTGCAGCAATTCCTTGCGGAAGCCATCGGCTTCCTTGCGCACCGTGTCATAGACTTTTGTACCCGATTCCGTCAGCACCACCAGCTTGACCCGGCGATCGGTTTCCGATTGCTGGCGCAAAACGAAGCCCGATTTCACGAGCCGGTCCAGCATGGACACCATGGTGGGATTTTCCACGCCCAGCTGCTGTGCCAGCTCGCTTTGCGATGGCGGCTGGGGCGATTTGGCGACCATGGCGATGGTCAGCCAGCTGGCTTGCCCCAAATCCAGGTCTTTCAGGCGCCGGTCGATGGCATTGCGCCAGCCCCGCGCCGTCCGGTGGAGCGCGGTCGAGAAGCGCTCTTCGATAGAGATCATAAGGTGAGTCGTCTAATAGTTAGGTTTCGAACTAATATTCTAGCATGCCGTTTTGCACTTCGTGCGGGCCTTCCTGTTTTTTGACCGCACTGCTACATTAGGTGCTGGGACAAGACTAACTTCACAGGGAGACAGCATGAGCACGGCAGACCAGCAGGGACAGTACCGCGACAGTAGCGACTTTGTCATCAGCCAGACTTTTGACGCGCCGCGCGAACTGGTTTTTCAATCGTGGGTGGAGCCGGAACGCCTGGCGCAATGGTGGGGGCCAGCCGGCTTTACCCTCAGTGTGCTGGCGCTGGACCTCAAACCCGGTGGTATTTTTCACTACGGCATGCGGGCCGATAATGGGTATGAGATGTGGGGCAAGTTTACCTACCAGCAGATTGAAGCCCCGGAGCGGATTGTTTCCGTGCTGTCGTTTGCGGATCAGCAGGGTAATCCGGTGCAGCATCCGGCCAGCGCGACTTGGCCTCTTGAATCGTTCAATACCATGACGCTCACGGAAGAGAATGGCAAGACGACCATGACGTTGCGCTCGACGCCGCATAAGGCTAGCGACGAACAGCATAAGACTTTTGTTGAAGGGCATGCTTCCATGACGGAGGGGTTCAAGGCTACTTTTGCCCAGTTAGCCCGTTACCTTGCCACTGTTCAGTAGTTATTGTTGAAGTGCGGGCCTGGGTCGCGGGCCTGAGAGTTGTCCATGGCTGCGTTGCTTGGGCTTGCCGTACATGCGTACTGTCTGCACCCGCGCGCCTGGGTTTGCCACTTCGCTGGCCATTTTTCAGGCCCGCTGGGCCCGGGGGAGCCTTGGTTGGGGACTTGGGCTGAGTTTGAGCTTTGTTGGTTGGCCGACGAAATGATGCGCCGAGTGAGCACTTGCGGTAAGGCTATTAGTTCAAATCACAGCTACGATTTTATTTATTGATAAATATTAAAAATTTGTATACTAAAAGAAGCAATATAGTTATCTTTATGTCTTGATTATATTTCAGGACACTCAATGAAAACTTTGAACTTGCCTCGTCGCTTGCTTACCGCAGCGTTGGCACTCGCTTGTATCTTTCCTGTGCAGGCTGCCAATTATGAAAAGTTGGTTGGTAGCAATATGGACTTTTATTACGACACCGATAAATATGGCGTCGACGGCCTTAGCGTCAATGGCAATACGCTGGACATCCCTTTACACTTTTCCTATCCGACTGGTAGCTTTGAGCGCTCATTCGACGGTCTGATCGTAGTGCCGCATGCCGGATTCAGCGTTAGTGTCGCGCCCACGATGGTGATGAGCGGTACCTATGAGACGGCTCGCTTTGGGGGCGGAGAGGGTGGCGCTTATGCTCTGGTTGCGCACAATGCGATGTTTGGGACCTTCGCAGACGGGAAATTTGTGGTCCGTCCCGAGGCCGATGACTTGACCAGGGTTACTGTTGCGGTGAACGCCATGAATCTGTATAACGGCCAGTCCGGCGTACAGGAATATACTTTGTCTGATGCTAAAGGTGCAAGCTGGCGCGACCCGTGGTATGGAGATGATGATCTCCCGCAATGGAGTACGTCGGCCCTTTCTTATGCCATGTATTTCAGTATTTTCGATGGCGGACAAAATGGCGGTATTAATGTGATCACCAGCGCCACGGCAACGAGCGGCAAATGGATATTCGATGCTCAAGCCATTTCGGCTGTGCCGGAGCCCGGTAGTGTGACGATGTCGCTGGCTGGGCTGGCGTTGATAGGCTTTGCTTTACGCCGGCGCCAGGCTTGAGTGTTATCTTGGGCGGGTCTGGGGTTGGCCAACTTCTGGCTATTCTCAGTCCCGCTGGGTATGGATACTAATCAGTCATCGTCACGATCAGCATCGCGCTCCCTGCAACTCAGTGAGGCATAGTGTGCCTCGGGAAATCTGGCCTTGATGGCGACGTCGCGCAGTGCATGGTTGAGATCGACCGGATCTAGCAAGGTGCAGCGATTGGTCTTGGCGAAGGCTGCCAGGTTTTTCGTACTGCCACTGACTTTCACCGTGATGCCGGCGCCGGGACTGACACAGCAGCCTATGTATTGCGTGATGTATTCCTCTTCGATCAGCACCAGTTCATGACTCAGGAAGGTGGCGCCCTTCGCCACCAGATAGTAATCGGTGTAGTCAAAGCGCTGGTTCGGTTTCCTGCCGACCAGGCCAGCCTGCATATAGGTCTGGATGGCTTTGCCGGAATAGCCGCTGCGCTCGCTTGTGCCTGGCTTGAGTTGTAGCGCGTGGATCAAGCCATTTTCCAGTTGCTGGCCGGTCTCGCCGTAGGCAAAGGCGGAACTGGCTGCCAGCAGCATGCAGGCGATGGCTTGAATGTGACATTTCATGAGCTTCAGTTCTTTCATGGGTGCGCGTCACCAGCGTCCATGCCCAGCATCTGGAGGATGACTGGCAAGATCATCTTCCACGCGTTCGACGTTGCGGCGATTTCATCGTAATGGCTGGCGCCGGGCAAGATCAGCACTTCCGCCTGGTCGCCAGCCAGTTTGGCCTTTGCCGCATAGTCGTGCGCGACTCTTGGCGGGGAGATGGTGTCCAGTTCACCCGTGGCCAGCACGGTGCGGCTGCCGTTGGGCATCAAGTCGGCCGCGTTGGTGTCGCTGTAGATGTCAGGCCGCTCGCTGCTGGCGCTGCCCGCCAGTTGCGCCAGCTCGCGGTCGCAGCTGGTCTTGATCAAGTCTTTTTCATGGCGCAGGTCGGCCAGGCCACCCAGGCTGAAGATGTTATTGACCGGCAAGAAGCTGTCGCGGTACAGCGGACTGGTTTTCGGCAACTTGGCCCGGCCGGCGATCCATTGCACCAGTTGCCCGCCGGCCGAATGGCCCATGGCCACGATACGGCTGGTATCGAGCTGATATTGCGCCGCATGGCTTTGCAGGCTGTCGAGCGCCGCATGCATATCCTGGTAAGTGCCGGGATAACCGCCGCCTTCTTCATCGACGCGGCGATACTCCACATTCCACACGGCGATGCCTTGCGCAGCCAGCGCGCCTGCCACATTGTGCATTTGCTTGATGCCGCCGAACTCCACCGTCCAGCAGCCGCCATGCACCAGCACCACCACCGGGAACGGCCCCGCGCCAGTGGGGCGGAACAGCTGCGCGTATTGCGAGGGCGCCGCGCCATACGGGATCTGCACCGTCGGCTCGGGGCCATGCAAGGCCAGATAATCATCGAGACTCATGGGAGCGGCGACGGCGCCGTGGATGGAGGCGAGCAGGGCGGTGGCGATCAGGGAGTGAGACAGACTGTGGGGCATGGCATTCACACTTGTTGTTGGGGCAATTTCCCACTCTAGCATAGCCAGGGCCATCCCTGAAGTCTGACCATTACGGGGAGAGGCTCCACGCGCCTGGGCGATGAAAACGGTAATCAATAAATGTTTATTGTAAAAACAATTTCCTGACGGCTAATTTTGTTGATGATAAAATAAAAGATTATTTTTATTAAAAGTCATTTAATTGACTACGGCATCAGACGTTGATGTTTCTGATTGCTGTTTTTCATGGGATTACAATGCGTTTCTTGTTGCTGCTTTTCTTTACCAGTTTCCCTACTTTAGCGTCCGCGAGTACGGGCTTTGCATCGATGTTTGATGAACCAATAACGCCGATATTTATTGGAATTAATATACTGCTAACTATTTGGTTTGCTGGCTATCGCTTTAATCGTTTTGCCGTCCAACACGGACCAGAAGTGCTGACAACCGTTGGTATTCTTGGATGTTTCCTGGGAATTGCAGTTGCCCTCATGGGATTTGATACATCGAATGTCTCATCAAGTGTTCCGGAACTGTTAAAAGGCGTGAAAACGGCATTCTGGGCGTCGCTCAGTGGTGTTGCCGGATCGCTTGTTATCCGTTTTCGTCATCATCAACAGAAAACCCCTATAGCTCCTAGTCCTGGTGCGGCCCATGTGGCAGGCATGGGCGATGTTGTTTCAGCAGTCCAGGCGTTGCAGAAAAGTCTGGCCGGAACAGAAGAGGGAAGCTTATTAACCCAAATGAAGCTGATGCGCCAAGAACAGGCAGATCAGTTAGGTGGGCTGCGGGCATCGTTCGATACATTTGCCAGCAAAATGGCGGAAGACGGTTCCAAAGCGTTGATTGAGGCCTTAAAGGAAGTGATCGGCGACTTTAATACACAAATCAATGAACAGTTTGGTGAAAATTTCAAACATTTAAATGCCGCAGTGGGGGAATTAGTCATCTGGCAGCAGCAATATCGTGTTGAACTCGATCAGCTGCAGACTGTGCAGCGTTCGGCCGCTGACGATTTGCGTGTGGCCGCTGGCAGTTTGTCTGCCATGACGGAACGGGCGGGTGCATTCACTGATGCTGCGGCGAATATGGAGTCGATATTGCGTGGGCTGGCCCAGCAATCTGTGATCATTGAACAGTCCCAGCGTTCATTATCTACCGTTTTAGTAGAAATGAAGGATGTCGCTCCCCAGTTTGCTCAGAAATTGGATGAGCTTGCATCGAGCATGCAGCGTGGTGTAGCGAAAGTGCAAGCTGATGTAAGCGACGTGGTACGCAATTTTGGTACCCAAGTGCAAAGCTCATCCGCTGAAATGAAACAGCTTTTGGCTGAAACCTTGAAAAAATCCCAAAAGGAGGTCAACGATGAACTTTCGAAAGGACTGGATGTGGTACGTCAGAGTGTCATCACACTGGACAAGGGATTGCAGGAAGAGCTGACGAAAAGTCTGGAGTTGCTGGGGCGGCAACTTGCTTCCCTATCTGAAAAATTTGTCAGTGACTACACACCGCTGACCGAGCGTTTGCGTGATGTTGTGCAAATGGCTGCGAGGTGATAAGTCATGGAAAACGAAGAAAGTAACCAGTCATACTGGATTCCGCTGGCGGACTTGATGACCGGGCTGATGATGATATTCATGCTGCTGACGGCCGCCTTCATGTTGCGGGTTGAGCAGACCACTACCCTGGTGGTGAAGGAATACGAAGAAACCAAGAATGACATGCTGCAGGCGCTGCAGAAGGAATTCGCCCAGGACTTGAAGCAATGGAATGCCGAGTTGCTGGGAGACATGACCATACGCTTTAATGATCCTACCGTGTTGTTTGCCACCGGTTCAGCACAGCTGAGGCCGCAGTTCAAGCAGATACTCGCTACCTTCTTTCCGAGGTATATCGCGTTGCTGACCTCGGACCGCTACAAGGCTGCCGTCAAGGAGGTACGTATCGAGGGTCATACCAGTCTTGACTGGACCAAGGAAACGGATGTGAAAACCGCGTATTTTCTCAATATGGGACTGTCGCAAGAAAGAACGCGCAGTGCGCTGGAGTATCTGTTGAGTCTCCCTGCCGTTTCGAATGATCAGGATTGGCTGATACAGCATGTGACTGCGAATGGCTTGTCATCATCGCGGCCTATAGCGCCCGGAAAACAATCTTCTGTCGCCCAGCTGGCAAATCAGCGGGTGGAATTTCGTATCGTCACCAATGCCAGCGATCGCATGGATCAGATTGCTCATGAACTTAAGGCGGCGTCATCTTGAAGCTGCCTGATTTCCTGGATTGGCCCTTGCTCAATAATCTGCGCCATCACATGGCGGCGCCCCTGGCCGAGGCTTTTGGACGCCAGCATCGTATGAAAGAAATCGAACTGCCCGTCGTCACGCGATTGCAGGAAAATGGTATCGACGTGGGCCTGGAAGAGATACAAATTCTTTCAGATAAGACGCTTGCCTATCGTGGTCACCGCGTGCTGTTATATATCCGTGATGTTAGCAACTATGGCGGAAAGCAGGAGTTGCCTAAATTTCATCTGACGTTTTGTAAGACGCTCGATAGCATGCGTCAAAAACGGCGCTTTGAGCGCTATGTGGTGGCGAATCGCGATGATGGTCATTTTCAGGTGAATCTCATTGGCCAACCGGTCGTTTCCAAGATGGCGATGCTCAATGTCTGCCAGCTTTGTCTGGCCCACATACGCTGGCAAGATTTTCATATGGGAATGGCGCAAGACGTGCGCTTAGGGCGAGTCCGGCAGTTTGAATTAAAGGCATTCTTTAAAACCTATCCCAAAGATCTCAACGCAGTGAGGCCGGCACATACATCGGACACGGCCCCATTGAATGATTATCCGGCTGATTGGCAGGATATCGCTTTAGCGGTTAAGAAAAATCGTGGGTATTCGTGTAATAAATGCAGGGTGCACCTGAACGGGGTAATGGCGCAGTATCTTCATTTGCATCATCGCAATGGGGTAAAGAGCGATAATGTTGACGAGAATCTCGAGCTGCTATGCATCCGCTGCCATGCTGAGGAGCCCTTCCACGGTCATATGAAGAGCCTGCCTTCCTATCAAGAGTATCTAAAAGCTC
>Ga0209913_1001503_pt1 | contig 12563 bp, 9 predicted proteins | sample PersoiDNA2013203_FD_185805 | JGI IMG/M metagenome (GOLD analysis project Ga0209913, IMG submission 185805) | Permafrost soil microbial communities from the Arctic, to analyse light accelerated degradation of dissolved organic matter (DOM) -... | ecosystem: Environmental > Terrestrial > Soil >... | reverse complement strand
TCACCGCCACCAGCTCATCGTACTTGTCGGCCTGGCGTTCTTCCAGGTTGGTCATGTTCATGCTCCAGCGCGAAAACAGGCGGAACTTGGCTGGCTCGTTGTAGAGCATGCGCGAATTCTTGTGGCGGGGGTCGCGCTCCAGCTTGCTGTACAGCTTGCTGATGGTGGGCAAGGGACCTTCCAGCACCTGCAGGAACCAGCCGCCGTTGTAAAACAGGCTGCCGGTGACTTCGATCGGCTCGTTATTGGTTTTGGAGGTGCTCTGGATGGCTTGCAGGTCGGCGCTGGACATCTTGCGCACGGATTGGCTGATATAGACGAGCTGATGAAGAGACATGATTTATCCTGGACAAAGCACTGCGACGGAGAATCCGGCTGGGTGGCACCACACGCCGCCAACCTTGCGAAAAGCGAATTAAAATTGATTCAGGGAAACAATAGTAACAGTTTGCTTTCGCTCATGCTCCCATTTTGTCCAGGACAGTTCAAATATGCATTAAATGTTGCTCTGTGGATACAACCAGCTCACGCCTGGCCGGCGTTGCGGACCGTGCGCATTTCCCAATCGCGCCGCAGCAGGCCATAGAAGGCGGTGTCGCAGACCTCGCCGCCGACCAGCCAGCGCTCGCGCAGCAGGCCCTCGCGCTGAAAACCCAGCCGCTCGACGGTGCGCAGCGAAGCGTCGTTGCGGGGATCGACGTCCGCTTCCACCCGGTGCAGTCCCAGTGGGCCGAAGCCGAAGTCCAGCAAGGCCTGCAGGGCCTCGCCGATGTAGCCGCGGCCCCAGTGGTCGCGGTGCAGGGCATAGCCGATTTCGCAACGGCGGTTGGCCACGTCGAAGTGAAACAGGGTGGCCTGGCCCACGCACAAATCGGTCCCCTTGACGATGATCCCCAGCCGCACGGCCGTGCCGGCGGCGACGTCGCGCGCGGCCTGCTCGATGTATTCGTGGGCGCGCGCCAGTTCCGTCCAGGGGAGGCTGGACCAGTAGCGCGTCACTTCGGGGTCGCCGTACATGGCGAGGATGGCCGGCGCGTCGGCGGCGATCAGGGGCCGCATGGTCAGGCGGGGCGTTGCAAGGACGACGTCGAGCGGGCTGGAGAGAGTCATGGCGTGATGGAGTTGGGTGGCAGGGAGACGGCGCGCACGACCATGTCGACGATGGTCCGTTCGGCGTCCTCGAAATCGCGGCGGCTCAGGCTTTTCTGGTTGAGCACCAGGCCCATTTGGGCGGCAAAATCCGCATACGACTGGGTCATGGCCCAGATGGCAAACAGCAGGTGGGTGGCGTTGACGGCGGCGATGCGGCCTTCCGCGATCCAGCGCTCGAACACGTCGATGTCCTTGCGCACCAGCGGCACCACCCGTTTGCGTATTTGCTCGCCGTACAGGGGCGCGCCGTTGATGACCTCCAGCGCGTACACGCGCGAGCCCCAGGGCTGTTCGCGCGAAAAGCGCAGCTTGGCCTGGATGTAGGCGCGCAGCATGTCGGCCGGCTCGCCATCGGGATCGGCCAGCAGGTCCATGCGCGCCAGCCAGTCATCGAGCACGTCGTCGAGCACGCGCTGATACAGCGCCTGCTTGGTGGGAAAATAGTACATCAGGTTTTGCTTGGACAGCCCCGCCTGCGCTGCCACGGTGGCGATCGAGGCGCCCTCGTAGCCGTTTTCGGCGAACACCCGCACGGCGATGGCGACGATGTCGGCTTCGAGGCGGTCGCGGTCCAGCAGGCGGCGCTTGATCGGGGGCGCCAGCTTGGCGCTGCCCGCCGTCATGGCCGCACCGCCTTCAAGAAGGCCGCCAGTGCGGGCGCGTCCGCCGCATAGGCCACGTTAAAACGGAACCACACGCTGGCGGCGGGAGCGAGCATGAAGAATTCGTCGGGCGCGAGCAGGATGCCCGCCTTTTGCGCCTGGTCGGCGACCATGCGGCCGTTGAAGGCGGGAGAGGGCGCCACGTCCCAGCCGGCGCTGACGAACATGCCGCCCCGCGGCCGGGCGATCGGCATCAAGCCCGCATCGGCCAGCAGCTCGATGCTGCGCTCGCGGTGTTCGGTCAGCTGGCTGCCCAGGCGCTCCACCATCTTGCGGTAAGGGCGGGCCGAGACGGCGTGGTAGACGGCGCGCTCGTTGATCTCGGAGGTGGTCAGCCCCGCCAGCATTTTTACGCGCAGCAGTTCGGGGATCAGGGAATTGGACGCGCAGATGGAGCCGACCCGCAGCACCGGCGAGAGGGTTTTGGAAAAGCTGCCGACCCGGATCACGCGCCGCAGGCCGTCCATGGCCGCCAGCGAGGCTTCGCCCCTTTCCGCCAGCTCCCGGTAGATATCGTCTTCCACCAGCCAGAAATCGAACTGCTCGGCCACGCCCAGCAGGCGGTGGGCCTGCGCCTGCGAGAGCGAGGTGCCGAGGGGATTTTGCAGCACCGTGTTGACGAACATGAGCTTGGGCTGCTGGCTGGCCGCGACGGCCAGCAGGGCCTCGAAATCGAGCCCCCCTTCGCCGCGCGGCACGCCGACGGGAAGGCAGCCGTGGTGGCGGATCAGCGAGGTCAGATTGCTGTAGCCGGGATCTTCCACCAGCACGCAGTCGCCCGGCCGGGTCAGGGTCCGCAGGATCAGATCGAAGGCGTGGGTGGCGCCGTGGGTGAGCAGCACCTGGTCCGGCTCCACCGCGAACAGTTCATGCGACAGCTGGGCGGCCAGGTGCTGGCGCAGGGTGGGAAAGCCCAGCGGATGGCCATAGCCCCGCAGGCGGTTGGCGGGAATCTTCATGGCGTGGCGCACGCAATCGAGCACGGTGGTCTCGCCATACCACTCGGGCGGCAGCCAGCCCGCGCCCACCGGCAGCGCTTCCGACACGCCCGAATACAGCTCGGGGGTGAGGGCATCGATGGCGGCCGGGGCGCTGGTGGCGGCAGCGGCCGGCGCGGCCACCAGCATGTCGCTGCGCGCCACGAAAAAGCCGGAACCGCGGCGCGAGGAAAGCAGTCCAACATTGAGCAGGCGGTCGTAGGATTCCACCACCGTAAATGTGCTGACGCCGTTCGATTTGGCGAATTGCCGCACCGAAGGCATCTTCGTGCCTACCCTCAATTCCTTCAGCTTGACCATGTGGGCAATGGCTGCCACGATCTGATCGACCAGGCTGCCGCGGCGGCCCCGGTCGATGGCGAGCACGGGCCAGGCCGGGGGCAGGGCGGCCTCGGGGTCCTGCTGCTTGAGCGACGACTTCACCATGATGTTGCGTCCCTTGTCCGTCCATTGCGCTTTGCTGCGTTGCGCCAAAGTGTATCGGCAAATTGACCTGTACGGTTGGACCGTTTCGCGGTCCGTGTACCTGTGCCGCCGACCTGCTGCTGACTATTATTGCATCATCATTTTGCCAACTGGTAAATAATTTTTTACGCTGTCAAAAATTTGCAGCCTCAAATTGGGAGTGTGTATGAACCTGGAACGTCCCGCCTCGATGTCCGCTTTCTGGATGCCGTTCACCAACAACCGCGACTTCAAGGCGCACCCCCGCCTGCTCGTCTCCGCCGACGGCATGTACTACAAGGATGTCGACGGCAACCGCGTGCTCGACGGCGCCGCCGGCCTGTGGTGCGTCCCCTGCGGCCACAACCAGCCGAAAATCGTCGCCGCCGTGCGCGAGATGATCGGCCAGCTCGATTTCGCGCCCACGTTCCAGATGGGCCACCCGGCCGCCTTCGACCTGGCCGAGCAGCTGATGGAATTCACGAACCACAAATTCGGCCACGTCTTTTATACCAACTCCGGTTCTGAAGCGGTCGACACGGCGCTCAAAATGGCGCTGGCCTACCACCGCGCCCGCGGCGAAGGGCAGCGCACCCGCCTGATCGGCCGCGAGCGGGGCTACCACGGGGTCGGCTTCGGCGGCCTGTCGGTGGGCGGCATCGGCGGCAACCGCAAGAGCTTCGGGCCTTTGCTGCCTGGCGTCGATCACCTGCCGCACACGCACAACCTGGAACTGAACGCCTACACGCGGGGCGAGCCGGAACACGGCGTGAACCTGGCCGACGAACTCGAACGCATCGTCGCCCTGCACGACGCTTCCAACATCGCCGCCGTCATCGTCGAACCCGTGGCCGGATCGACCGGCGTGCTGATTCCGCCCAAGGGTTATCTGAAGCGCCTGCGCGAGCTGTGCGACAAGCACGGCATCCTGCTGATTTTCGATGAAGTCATCACGGGCTTCGGCCGCCTCACCACGCCGTTTGCCGCCGACTACTTCGAGGTCGAGCCGGACCTGATGACGACCGCGAAGGGCCTCACCAATGGCGTGATCCCGATGGGCGCCGTGTTCAGCAAGGCGCACATCCACGACGCCTTCATGAACGCACCGGCCGGCATCGAGCTGTTTCACGGCTATACCTACTCGGGCCACCCGGTGGCCTGTGCGGCCGCGCTGGCGACCCTGGAGACCTTCCGCGACCAGAACATCCTGGCCCATGCGGCAGCGATGCAAAACTACTGGGCCGACGCCGTGCACTCATTAAAAGGGCTGCCGCACGTGATCGATATCCGCACCATCGGCCTGATCGCCGGCATCGAGCTGGCGCCGATTGCGGGCAAGCCGGGCGCGCGCGCCTTTGCCGCCTTCAAGCAGGCCTTCGCCGACGGCATCCTGATCCGCGTCACGGGCGACATCATCGCCCTGTCTCCCCCGCTGGTGCTGGAAAAGCAGCACATCGACGAATTGTTCGGCAAGCTCGCCACCGTCCTCAAACACCTGGATTGATAAAATGACCTATATCGTTTCCCATTTCATCGGCGGTTCCGAAGTCGACACCGCCACCGGCCGCTACGCCGACGTTTTCAATCCGGCCCTCGGCGAACCCTGCGCGAAAGTGGCGCTGGCCTCGACCGAGGAAGTCGACCAGGCCGTCGCCGCGGCGGCAGCCGCCTTTCCCGCCTGGTCCAACACGCCGCCGCTGGCGCGCGCCCGCGTCCTCTTCAAATACCTGCAGCTGTGCCAGCAGCACACGGACGAATTCGCGGCCATGATCACCCGCGAACACGGCAAGACCTTCCTGGACGCCCAGGGCGAAGTCGCACGGGGCATCGAGGTGGTGGAATTCGCCGTCGGCATTCCCCAACTGCTCAAAGGCGAATTCACCGACCAGATCGCGCGCGGCATCGATGCCTGGGCCATGCGCCAGCCGCTGGGCGTGGTCGCCGGCATCACCCCCTTCAATTTTCCCGTGATGGTGCCGATGTGGATGTTCCCCGTCGCTCTCGCCTGCGGCAATACCTTCGTTTTAAAGCCGTCGGAGCGCGATCCTTCGCCTTCGCTGCTGCACGCGAAGCTGCTCAAGGAAGCGGGCCTGCCTGACGGCGTGTTCAACGTGGTCCAGGGCGACAAGACGGCCGTCGATGCGCTGCTCGATAATCCGACCGTGCAGGCCATCAGCTTCGTCGGCTCGACCCCCATCGCCGAATACATCTACGCGCGCGGCAGCGCGGCCGGCAAGCGGGTGCAGGCCCTGGGCGGCGCCAAGAATCATATGGTGGTCATGCCCGATGCCGACATGGAGATGACGGTCGATGCCCTGATGGGCGCCGCCTACGGTTCGGCCGGCGAGCGCTGCATGGCCATCTCGGTGGTGGTGGCGGTGGGCGACGCGGGCGACAAGCTGGCCAGCGCACTGGCCCGGCGCACCGCAGCGCTCAAGGTGCATGACGGTTTGACGGAAGGCGCCGAGATGGGCCCCGTGGTCACCCGCATGGCCAAGGAGCGCATTGAAAAGCTGATCGGCGAAGGGGTCGAGCAGGGCGCGACTTTGCTGGTCGACGGCCGCAATTTTAAAGTGGACGGCCGCGAAAAAGGCTTCTTCGTGGGCGGCACCCTGTTCGACCACGTCAAGCCGGAGATGAGCATCTACAAGGAAGAGATCTTCGGCCCCGTGCTGTGCATGATGCGCATGGCCAGCGTGGCCGACGCGGTGGCGCTGATCAACGCCAACGAATATGGCAACGGCGTGGCCATCTACACCCGCGATGGCGGCACGGCCCGCGAGTTCGTGCGCCAGATCCAGGTGGGCATGGTGGGCGTGAACGTGCCCCTGCCGGTGCCGATGGCGTTTAACTCTTTCGGCGGCTGGAAGCGCAGCATGTTCGGCGACCACCATGCCTATGGTCCCGAAGGCGTGCGTTTTTATACGCGCCACAAGGCCGTGATGCAGCGCTGGCCCAACACGGCCAGCGCTGGTGCGGAATTTGCATTCCCCCAGATGAAGTGAACAATCGGCCGCAGCCGCACAAAGATGGGGCGCGGCCGGATGCATGACTTGACACCGTAAAAAACGATAACGCGAAGAGACCCATGATCGACTCCTTAATTCACTTGCCCCATGCGGCGCCGGGCGACAGCGCCCGGCTCGAGGCGCAGTTCACGGACCTGGCGCCGCCCCTGACGGCACGCCAGGCAGCCATCGAGGCGGCCCGCTGCCTGTACTGCTACGACGCGCCTTGCACCCGCATCTGTCCCACCGAGATCGACGTGGCCAGTTTTATCCGCAATATCCACGACCAGAACATCAATGGCGCCGCCGTCGGCATCCTCAAGCAGAACATCCTGGGCGGCGCCTGCTCGCGCGTCTGTCCCACTGAAATCCTGTGCGAAGACGCCTGCGTGCGCAACCACGACGCCGAAGGCCAGCCCGTCAAGATCGGCCTGCTGCAGCGCCACGCGCTCGACCACGCCAGCTTCGCCGCCCACCCGTTCCAGCGCGCCGCCAGCACGGGCAAGGTGGTCGCCATCGTCGGCGCGGGTCCTGCCGGCCTGTCCTGCGCCCACCGCCTGGCCATGCTGGGCAACGACGTCGTCATTTTCGAAGCGCGCGAAAAATCGGGCGGCCTCAATGAATACGGCATCGCCAAATATAAACTGCCGGGCGACTATGCCCAGCGCGAAGTGGAGTTTTTGCTGTCGATCGGCGGCATCGAAGTGCGCCATGGCCGCAAACTCGGTGAGAACCTGACCCTGGCCGAACTGCACGGCCAGTACGACGCCGTGTTCCTGGGCCTGGGCCTGGACGCCAGCCGCAGCCTGGGCCTGACGGGAGAGGACGCCCCCGGCCTGCTGGCGGCGGTCGACTACATCGCCACCCTGCGCCAGAGCGACGATCTGACCAGGCTGCCCGTGCCCCGCCGCGCCATCGTCATCGGCGCCGGCAACACGGCCATCGACATGGCCGTGCAGATCAAGCGCCTGGGCGCCGAAGACGTCACCCTGGTCTACCGCCGCGGCTTCGAATCGATGACGGCCACCCATCACGAACAGGACATCGCCAAGGCCAATTACGTGCGCATGAAGACCTGGGCGGCGCCGCTGGAAGTGCTGCTCGACGAAGCCGGCCGCGTGCGCGGCATGCGCTTTGAAGAGACCCGCATGGACAACGGCCGCCTGATTGGCACGGGCGCTTTCATCGAGATCGCCGCCGACGCCGTGTTCAAGGCGATCGGCCAGCACATGGACGGCAGCAGCCTGTCCGACGAGCTGGCGAGCCAGCTGCAGCGCCAGGGCGACAAGATCGTCGTCGACCAGCAGTTCCGCACCGTGCTGCCCGGCGTGTACGCGGGCGGCGACTGCGTGGCACCGGGACAGGACCTGACGGTGCAAGCGGTCCAGCATGGCAAACTGGCGGCGCACGCCATTCACAACGACATCCAGAGTAAAGCGGGGACAGCATGGCCGACCTGAGCATCGATTTCTGCGGCATCAAGTCGCCCAACCCTTTCTGGCTGGCCTCCGCGCCACCGACCGACAAGGCCTACAACGTCGTGCGCGCCTTTGAAGCAGGGTGGGGCGGGGTGGTGTGGAAGACCCTGGGCGAAGACCCGGCCGCCGTCAACGTCTCCTCGCGCTACTCGGCCCACTACGGCAAGAACCGCGAAGTGCTCGGTTTTAATAACATCGAGTTGATCACCGACCGCAGCCTCGAGATCAACCTGCGCGAAATCACCCAAGTCAAAAAGGACTGGCCCGATCGCGCCATGATCGTCTCGCTGATGCTGCCTTGCGAGGAGGCGCTGTGGGCAGAGATCCTGCCAAAGGTGGAAGCGACTGGCGCGGACGGCATCGAACTCAATTTCGGCTGCCCCCACGGCATGCCGGAGCGGGGCATGGGCGCCGCCGTGGGCCAGGTGCCCGAGTACGTCGAGATGGTGACGCGCTGGTGCAAGAAGCACAGCAAGCTGCCCGTCATCGTCAAGCTCACCCCGAACATCACCGACGTGCGCGCGCCGGCGCGGGCGGCCATGGCCGGCGGCGCCGATGCCGTCTCGCTGATCAACACCATCAACTCCATCACCCACCTGGACCTGGACCGCATGGTCGCGTTTCCCGTGGTCGGCAACGCCAGCACCCACGGCGGCTACTGCGGCTCCGCCGTGAAACCCATCGCCCTGAACATGGTGGCCGAAATCGCCCGCGATCCGCAGACGGCAAACCTGCCCATCTCCGGCATCGGCGGCATCGGCAACTGGCGGGATGCCGCCGAATTCATCGCGCTTGGCGCCGGCTCCGTGCAGGTCTGCACAGCCGCCATGCTGCACGGTTTCCGGATCGTCGAAGAGATGAAGGACGGCCTGTCGCGCTGGATGGACGAAAAAGGGTATGCATCGATTGCGGACTTTACGCGCAAGGCCGTGCCCAACACGACCGACTGGAAATACCTGGACATGAACTACCAGGTCATCGCCCAGATCGACCAGGACAAGTGCATCAAGTGCGGCAAGTGCTACGTCGCCTGCGAAGACACCTCCCACCAGTCCATCGCCCAGTTGATCGACGCCGCAACAGGCGTGCGCACCTACGAGGTGATCAAGCAGGAGTGCGTGGGCTGCAATCTCTGCGAAATCACCTGCCCGGTCGAATCCTGCATTACCATGGTGCCGCAGGAGACCGGCAAGCCGTACATGAACTGGACCCAGGACTCGCGCAACCCGCGCCGCGTAGCGTAAGCCGGGGACTGGCACTCGCTGCCTGTCCCCGTTTTTTGCACAGTAAATGGAGTGTGACAGTGAATCCGGACCACCACCGCAGCCCCCACCTCTGGAACGCAGACCTCGCCCCCACCACGCCCGCCCAGCGCACCTGGCGCTGGTACCACTTCGCCGCCCTCTGGGTCGGCATGGTCATGTGCATCCCCGCCTACACCCTGTCGGCCAGCCTGATCGAAGGGGGCATGTCCGGCTACCAGGCGGTGCTGACGGTCTTCCTCGCCAACGCCATCGTCCTGCTGCCCATGCTCCTGATCGGCCACGCCGGCACCAAATACGGCATCCCCTACGCCGTGCTGGCCCGTGCCTCCTTCGGCACCAGCGGCGCGCGCCTGCCCGCCCTGATGCGCGCCATCGTCGCCTGCGGCTGGTACGGCATCCAGACCTGGTTCGGCGGCAGCATGATTTATACTTTGCTCGGCGTATTGGTCGGGCATCAGATCGGCGGCGACAAGCTGGCAGGCCTCGGCATCAACGGCGCCCAGCTGGCCTGCTTCCTCGCCTTCTGGGCCATCCAGTTCTATTACATCGTCCACGGCATGGACGCCATCCGCAAGCTGGAGACCTGGACCGCGCCCCTTAAAATCCTGATCTGTTTTGTCCTGCTGGGCTGGGCCCACAGCAAGGCGGGCGGCTTCGGTCCCCTGCTCGATGCGCCTTCCCAGTTCGTCGCCGGCGGTAAAAAAGCGGGCCAGTTCTGGTCCGTGTTCTGGCCTTCGCTGACCGCCATGGTGGGCTTCTGGGCGACCCTGGCCCTCAACATCCCCGACTTCACCCGCTTCGCCAAGACCCAGCGCGACCAGGTGCTGGGCCAGAGCGTGGGCCTGCCCCTGCCGATGGGCCTGCTGGCCGCACTGGCCGTCATCGTCACTTCCGCCACCGTGGTCTTGTACGGCAAAGCGATCTGGGACCCGGTCGACCTGGCCAGCCGCATGACGGGAGCGGCCGTGCTGGTCGCCCTGATCGTGCTGCTGGTCGATACCGTCAGCGTCAACCTGGCCGCCAACCTGGTGGGACCCGCCTACGATTTTTCGGCGCTGGCGCCCCGCCTGATTTCATACAAGGCGGGGGGCTACCTGACGGCCGCCATCGCCCTTGTCATGATGCCGTGGAAGATACTCGAGACCACCCAGGGCTATATTTTTACCTGGCTGATCGGCTACTCGGCCCTGCTGGGTCCCATCGCCGGCATCCTCATCGTCGACTATTATTTTGTCCGCAAAACCCGGCTCGACGTGGCCCAGTTGTACCGTGCCGACGGCAGCTATTCGTACGCCAATGGCTGGAACATGGTGGCCGTTGCCGCCTTCGTGCTGGGGGTGCTGCCGAATATCCCGGGCTTTTTGAATGCCGCCTTTCCCGCCGCCTTCCCCAACGTGGGCGAAGGTTTCAAGCTGCTGTACACCTATGCCTGGTTTGTCGGCATCGCCATTGCAGCCCTCGTCTACGGCATCCTGATGCGGGGCCACAGCGTCCGCCTCAATGCCGTGGCGGCCTGATTTCTTTAAGGAGTAGCCATGAGTATCTTCATCCGCGGCGGCACCGTCGTCAACGCCGACCGCGCCTTCAAGGCCGACGTCATCTGCTTCGGCGACAAGGTGGTCGCCGTCGGCGAGAACCTGGAAGCGCCCCCCAACGCCACCGTCATCGACGCCACCGGCCAGTACATCCTGCCGGGCGGGATCGACACCCACACCCACATGCAGCTGCCCTTCATGGGCACCGTCACCGCCGATGATTTTTTCACTGGCACCGCAGCGGGCCTCGCGGGCGGCACCACCACCATCATGGATTTCGTGATTCCCGATCCCCAGCAATCGCTGCTGGAGGCCTACCACACCTGGCGGGGCTGGGCCGCCAAATCGGCGGGCGACTACACCTTCCACGTGGCCGTGACCTGGTGGGCCGACTCGGTCCACCAGGAGATGGGCACCCTGGTGCGCGACCATGGCGTCAACAGCTTCAAGCACTTCATGGCCTATAAAAACGCCATCATGGCTGACGACGAAACCCTCGTCAAAAGCTTTACCCGCGCCCTGGAGCTGGGCGCAATCCCCACCGTGCACGCGGAGAACGGGGAACTGGTCTACCAGCTGCAGCAGGACCTGCTGCGCAAAGGGATCAAGGGTCCGTCCGCCCATCCCCTGTCGCGGCCTCCCGAAGTGGAAGCGGAAGCGGCCAACCGGGCCATCGCCATTGCCAACGTGCTGGGCACGCCCCTCTACATCGTCCACGTCTCCTGCGAAGAGTCGCTCGACGCCATCGCTCGCGCCCGCGCGCGCGGTCAGCGTGTCTACGGCGAAGCGCTGGCCGGCCACCTGTTGATCGACGACAGCGTCTACCAGAGCGAGGACCTCGAGTACGCCCGCGCCCACGTGATGAGCCCACCGTTTCGCAGCAAGCACCACCAGGACGCCCTGTGGCGCGGCCTGCGGGGCGGGAACTTGCACACCACCGCCACCGACCACTGCACCTTCTGCGCGGAGCAGAAGGCGGCCGGCAAGGACGACTTCACCCGCATCCCCAACGGCTGCGGCGGGGTCGAGGAACGCATGGCCGTGATCTGGGACGAAGGCGTCAACACGGGCAAATTGACCCCGTCCGAATTCGTGCGCGTCACTTCCACCAACGCCGCCCAGATTTTTAATATCTACCCGAAGAAGGGCATCGTCGCCGTGGGCGCGGACGCCGACCTGGTGCTGTGGGATCCGGCCGGCACCCGCACCATCTCCGCCAGGACCCAGTTTTCAAAAGGCGGTTTCAATGTGTTCGAGGGCCGCACCGTGCGCGGCATCCCCACCATCACCATCGCCGCCGGCAAGGTCGTGTTCGAGCGGGGCGAACTGCGCGCCGTCGAAGGAGCAGGGCGCCACATCGACCGGCCTGCCTTTGCCGCCCCCCTGCACACCGCCGCCGCATAAGGACTCGAACCATGAACGACATTCGCATCAATGGCAGCCGCCTGTGGGCCTCGCTGATGGAACTGGCGCAGATCGGCGCCACCGCCAAAGGGGGCGTCAAGCGCCTGGCGCTGACGGACCTGGACCGCCAGGGGCGCGACCTGGTGGTCAAATGGGGCCGCGAGGCGGGCATGTCAATCACGGTCGACCAGATCGGCAACGTCTTCATGCGCCGGGAAGGGCGCAACCCGGCCCTGCCGCCCGTGATGACGGGCAGTCATATCGACACCCAGCCGACCGGCGGCAAATTCGACGGCAACTACGGCGTGTTGGCGGGCCTCGAAGTGGTGCGCACCCTGAACGACGCCGGCATCGAGACGGAAGCGCCCATTGAAGTGGCCTTCTGGACCAACGAGGAAGGCTCGCGCTTCGTGCCCGTCATGATGGGCTCGGGCGTGTTCTGCGGCGCCTTCACTTTGGAGACGGCCTACGCGGCCAAGGACACGGAAGGTTTGACGGTCAAGGACGAAGTGGCGCGCATCGGCTATCTGGGCGAGCAGGTGCCGGGCCAGCATCCCATCGGCGCCTACTTTGAAACCCACATCGAGCAGGGCCCCGTGCTGGAAGACGCCGACAAG
>Ga0209913_1001502_pt1 | contig 12567 bp, 10 predicted proteins | sample PersoiDNA2013203_FD_185805 | JGI IMG/M metagenome (GOLD analysis project Ga0209913, IMG submission 185805) | Permafrost soil microbial communities from the Arctic, to analyse light accelerated degradation of dissolved organic matter (DOM) -... | ecosystem: Environmental > Terrestrial > Soil >... | reverse complement strand
CGCCGCACCGCCGACGTCGATCATCTCGATGGCCTCGTCGATAGGCACCAGCCGGGCCCCGACTTGCGGGGCGAACTGGTTTACGTTGACGGCGACGATATCGATCAGGCCGATCTTCTGGGCCTCTAGCTCGGCCAGCTGATCGAGCCGGTCGCGTCGGGCGAGGATGCCGGCGTAGATCGCGGGGTGGAGAGTCTTGACCTGCCCGCCGGCGATCGCTTCGGAGCCGGTCAGTTCGGAAACGGGCCGGACTTCGACTCCGTCGTAGGCGAGAGCCTCGCGCGTGCCTTCGGTCGCGAACACCTCGACGCCGAGGGCGAGCAAGTCGCGGGCGAATGGGCCGATGCCGTCGCGGCTTGCCACCGAGAGCAAGGCTCGCACCAGGCCAACCTCCTACTGCCTGAAGTCCGGACGCGCCGTCTGTAGCTCCGTTACGCCGAAGCTCGGCCCAAAAGCGGCTTTGCGTCAGGCACCGTATCTTCTGGGTTGCCGGATTGATCCGAGTATAGCGCTCGGGCATGGCATACTCCGCACACGCGGCCGTCTACCGGTCTTCGCGCCGAAGCTCGGCCACCGTTGCCAATAAGCGCCTATCCAGGTCAACTGACCGTCAAGACTCAACACTCGGAGGGTCCGCGTGAACGGCCCGTGGAACCAGATCAACCTGCTGCTGTCCAGTTTCAATAAGAGCAACTTCCCGGCCATGTACGAAGTGACCTGGCAGCTCGCCTTGGGGCTGCTCGTGCTGGCCGTCATCTTCTACAACTTCCAGGGCCGCCGGCTGCATGCCTATTCGGTCTTCCTGGACCTCAATGAGTGGCTGATGTGGACCTCGGTTGGGGTCTTCTCGATGCTGCTGATGTTCGCGGTCTTCAATTTCGACTTCATCTTCGTGCTGCCGACGATGGTCGGTGGCGCCGTCCTCTACATCTGGATCCGCTTCATTCATTTCCCGCCGCTGATCCGGGTCTACGAGGAGCGCCTCGCTCGTCAGCGCTACTTCCAGCGGACGAAGACGTCGCATACCGAGACGACGATCCGATCCCGGCCGGCGACGGCAAAGCCCAAGCGCCGCCGCCGCTAGCCGTGCGCTTGTAGGCGCGCCCGAATCCTATGGACATCCGCCGCTTCGGCGTGGGTCATCGACGACCGGACGGTCCTCCGGGAACCCGCGGCGTCGAAGGGCAGCAGATCCACGTTGATGCCCGTGGCGTGATCGCCGAGATGGCCCTGCGGCCCCGCGCGGTCGTCCCGCCGCACACCAACCCCAACCTGATCTACTTCGTGGTCGTCGAGGGCGGGGGCTTCGTGCGCGTCGGCGATGAGACTGCCCGAATCTCGGCCGGAGAGGCGGTCGTCTGGCCGCCCGACGTCGTCCACGCCGCGTGGACGGAGCTGACGCCGATGCGGGCCATCGTCGTTGAGTTCGCCAGGCCGGCGGCGGCGGGCTCAATAGCGCCCGAGGCGCTCCTGCTCGAGGGCGCGGCGATCGAGCCATTCGTAGTTCCGGCGCCTGCCGATGGCGCGCTCGCACCCAAGCCCCCGATCGATCCTGCCGGCCACCGATCGAGCGAAAGCGAGCCCTGGTAGGCGACGCTGGAGCGCGCCGGCAGCTAGCCCGCGGCGGTTCTGGACTCCAGCGGCCGAGATAGCACCAGGCGATCCTCGCCGCGCGCCTGGATGCGGCGATCGACTGCCAGATCGGTGAAGCCGTTGGAGCGGAAGAAGGCTCTGGCGGCGATCGACGACGGATGAATCGCGGCGTCGGCGAGCGTCCAGGAGAGGAGGCGCGTATTGCCCGCGGCCCCGGCGGCGTTGGCCACGGCCGCCGTCAGGCCACGGCCGATCCCACGGCTGCGGAGGTTCGGGGCCACGGCCAGGAGCGTCAGCTCGGCCGGGCGGTCGTCGTCGGGCAGAGTCAGGCCGTCGAAGCCGCGTGGATCGTCGCTCGCCCGCGGCCGATCCCACGGCGCCCAGCTGGCGAGGCCAACGACGCGGCCCGAGGCTTCGGCCAGGATCAGCTCGGATGCGGGCGGCAGAGCATGCGCGAGATCCGGCGCCATGGCCTCGATGAATTCGGTGATTGCCGTCGCGTCCGACGCGCCGGCCGTCCGGATCGTCGGATCGTCGCAGCCTGCGTCGGCTGGCTCGGGCGCCGCAGCAGTTGGCGCGTATTCGGCCGCCAGAAGCGCCCCCAGCTGGCCGAGCATTCGGGCGGTCGCGCCCCACACTCGCTCGCCCTCAACGGGATAGACGCCGTAGCGAATCAGCCGCTGGCGGATCGTGCGCTCCTCCAGCTCCACCGGGGCATCGGGCAGGAACGCCTCAACCGGTGCCTCGATGATGCGCGCCACCTCGTCGGGTGCCGGCCTGCATTCGGGGCGCCGATCCGCAAGTGCGACCACGGGCGTGATCCGGTAGCCCGAAACAGTGAGGGCGAAGACCTCGAGGCTACCGGTCACGCGCAGACCGCAAGCCTCCGGGTCGAGGCCGACCTCTTCGACCGCCTCTCGAAGGGCAGTGGCGATCGGGTCGATGTCGCCGGGGTCCGCGGATCCTCCGGGAAAGCTAATCTCGCCGGCGTGCGTACTCAGATGCGAGACGCGCGCCGTCAGCAGGACTCGGGCCTGATTCTCGGCGTCGGGGAAGAGCAGCACGAGAACCGCCGACGGCCGGCCGCGCCCCGGCGTGGCGGGTTTGGCGGCGCTTTTCGGGGCGGTTGCGGGCGCCCACACCTCGGGCGAGTCGAGCCGAATCGGCGTGAGGATCTCAGGAGCCGCGGGCAATTCACGCGGCAGCGCCTCGACCCTCTCCCGAACCAACTCGAATCTCACGCCGGGCAGCCTCCGACTACGTCACGATCCTGGCTCCACGCCGGCCTCAGCGGACAGGCCTGGAAAGAGCCCGTAGCATCATCGCATGACCAAGATCGACCGCCCGTCGGCTCTTGGACTTGCCGCCGAGACGGAGCTGCGGGAAGGAATACTGCCGTTTTAGGCCACTGGAAGTGCCCCTACCACAACGCCCGGGCCATGCTGGAGATCACCGAGCGCACGCGGAGGCTGGCTGCCGCCCGCCCCAGCTAGTTCGACCGCTTTGGCCCTTCGTCCTCGACCTTCTCAGGCGCCCAGACTCGGTCCACCGCGCCTGCCACCCAAGCCGCTGGCTCCTTGGCGCCGTGGCCGCGCGCGTCGCGCCGGTCCGCGGCATCGGCCACCACCGTGGCGTCGCCCGAGCGGAAGACAAGCACGCCGCCGATGGCGTCGGCGTCGCCCACGACCGTGGTCCCGGGCTTGAACTCGCTGCGTAGCAGGGCTCGGGCCAGTGGGTTCTCCACGAGGCGCTGGATGGTCCGCTTCAGCGGCCGCGCCCCGTACGCCGGGTCCGTTCCCTCGCGCACGATCAGTGACCGCGCCCCGGGCGTCAGCTCCAACACGATCTCCTGCGTGGCCAGCCGTTTCTGCAGGTCTGTGACCAGCAGGTCCACGATGGCCGCCAGATCCGCATCCGTCAGCGAGTGGAAGACGATGACCTCGTCTATGCGGTTGAGGAACTCGGGCCGGAACTGTATTCGCAGGGCTTCGGTGATGTGGCGCTTCATCTGCTCGTAGGACGTGGCATCCCCGGCATCGCCGCGCTCGGTAAAGCCGGAGATGAACTGCGAGCCCACGTTGCTGGTCATGATCAGGACGGTGTTTCGGAAGTCCACCGTTCGGCCCTGGCCGTCCGTCAGACGCCCATCGTCCAGGACCTGGAGCAGGATGTTGAAGACGTCCGGGTGCGCCTTTTCGATCTCGTCGAACAGGATCACCTGATATGGCCGCCGCCGGATCGACTCGGTGAGCTGTCCGCCCTCCTCGTAGCCGACGTAGCCGGGAGGCGCGCCGACCAGGCGCGAGACGGAGTGCTTCTCCATGTATTCGCTCATGTCGATGCGGGCCATGGCCGTCTCGTCATCGAAGAGGAACTCGGCCAGTGCGCGGGCCAACTCGGTCTTGCCTACGCCCGTTGGGCCAAGGAATAGGAACGACCCGATTGGCCGGCGCGGGTCCTTCAGTCCTGCGCGAGCCCGACGAACGGCATCGGAGACGGCCTGGATCGCCTCGTCCTGGCCGACCACGCGGCCATGCAGCAGATCTTCCATGTGGACGAGCTTTGATGTCTCGCCCTCGAGAAGCTTGGTAACGGGCACGCCCGTCCAGGCGGCCACGATCTCGGCGATGTCGTCCGCAGTGACCTCTTCCTTGAGCAGCTGATTCGTGCCGGAAAGGGCGCCGATGGCCGCCTCCTGCTCCTTGAGCCGGGTCTGCAGCTCGGGCAGCCTGCCGTACTTGAGCTGGGCCGCCGTGCCAAAGTCGGCCTCGCGTTCCGCCTGTTCGATCCGAACCGTCAGGCCTTCGATCTCCGACTTGGTGGCCCGCAGCCCCCCGATGGCGTCCTTCTCGCCCTGCCAGCGCTGCTTCATTGCCGTAGCTTGCTCGCTCGTTTCGGCCAGCTCGCGCTCCAGCACCTCGAGCCGGGCCTTGGACGCGTCGTCCGATTCCTTGCGCAGGGCCTCGCGCTCGATCTCGAGCTGGATACACCGGCGTTCCAGCTCGTCGAGCTCGACCGGCATCGAATCGATCTCCATCCGCAGCCGGCTGGCCGCTTCGTCCATGAGATCGATGGCCTTGTCGGGCAGGAAGCGGTCGCTGATGTAGCGGTTCGACAGGCTGGCCGCCGCCACGAGCGCCGAGTCCGTGATCCGGACGCCGTGGTGGACTTCGTATTTCTCGCGCAGGCCGCGCAGGATCGAGATGGTCTCTTCGACCGTCGGCTCGTCCACAAGCACAGGCTGGAAGCGCCGCTCGAGGGCCGCGTCCTTCTCGATGTACTTGCGGTACTCGTCCAGCGTGGTGGCGCCAATTGTGTGCAGCTCGCCGCGGGCCAGCATCGGCTTGAGCAGGTTGGAGGCGTCCATCGCGCCCTCTGCCGCGCCCGCACCGACGACGGTGTGCAACTCGTCGATGAACAGGATGATCCGGCCCTCGGCGTCCTTGATCTCCTTGAGGACGGCTTTGAGGCGCTCCTCGAACTCGCCGCGGAACTTGGCCCCGGCGATGAGCGCGCCCAGGTCCAGCGAGATGACCCTCTTGTCCTTGAGCGTCTCAGGCACGTCGCCGCGGATGATGCGTTGGGCCAGGCCCTCCACAACCGCGGTCTTGCCCACGCCCGGCTCGCCGATGAGAACTGGGTTGTTCTTGGTGCGGCGGCTCAAGACCTGGATGACGCGGCGGATTTCCTCGTCACGGCCAATTACCGGGTCCAACTTGCCCGCCCGCGCCTCGGCCGTGAGGTCGCGGCCGTACTTCTCAAGGGCCGCGTACGTGGACTCGGGCGTCTGGCTGGTCACGCGCTGGCCGCCTCGCACGCTGGCCAGAGCCTGCAGGATCGCTTCTCTGTTTGCCCCGTGGCGGTCGAGCAGTTGCTGGGCCTCGCCACCGCCCTCGGCGATGGCCAGCAGCAGATGCTCCGTGGAGACGTAGTCGTCCTTGAGGCGGCGCGCCTCGTCGCCTGCCCGCTCGACCGCCCGCTTGAAGCGTGGATCTGCGGAGAGGGAGCCGCCCTGGATCCGAGCACGCTTGTTGAGGGCCGCGGCCAACTCGCCGCGGAAGGCGGGCACGTCCGCGCCGAGGCGGCGCATCGTCTCGGCTGGGATGCCGTCATCGGCCTCTACGAGGGCCGCGAGGAGGTGCTCCGAGTCAAGCACCGGGCTCTGCAGCTCCTCGGCCAGTCGCTGGGCGGCGATGATCGATTCCTGGGCTCTTTGGGTAAAGCGGTCGAGATTCATCGGCGTCTCTTTGCGGTCATGACTTGATACGAGGGTTCGGTTGGGCGATCTGGCGGAGGAACTCCTCTGCCGCCGTTCGCTGCCGGCCCTCAAGCGTTGGGGGCAGGATGACCTTGACTCTGGCGTAGAGATCACCGGCGCCATCACCCTTGAGGCGTGGCATTCCCTGGCCGCTCAGGCGGAACGTCTGACCTGATTGAGTGCCGCCGGGGATCTTGAGCAGAACCCGGCCGCGGAGAGTGTCCACCTCGACCTCGCCCCCGAGCAATGCCTCGCCCAAGGTGATGGTCAATTCGCGGGTCAGGTCCGGGCCGCTGCGGCTGAAGACGGCATGCGGCTGGACCTTGGCGATCAAGTACAGATCCCCGGCGTCCTTGCCCGAGCCGGCCTTGCCGCTGAGGCGGATCTTGCTGCCGGTCTCGACACCAGCCGGAACCTTCACCTCGAGGCGCTTGTCCCCCACCTGCACCAGTCGAGCCGAGCCGTGGAATGCCTCCTCTAGAGTCAGGTCCACCTCCACCTCGGCATCCCCGCCGCGGTGCGTGCCCTTGTGACGGGCCGTGGGCTCGGTCGCCTGCCGGGCTCCGTTACCGTCCGTGGCGGGACCCGCTCCCGCCCTCGATCCACCCGACTGTTCCGGGCGCCGTCGAGAGAAGAGGTCCTCGAACGGGCTGCCCGACCTGTGGCCACTGCTGCTGGTGCGGGTGGCGGTGGCCGTAGCGGCGGAATCGGCCGCCTCAGCGCCGCCGAAGAAGGTGCGGAAGAAGTCAGAGAAGTCCTGTCCGCCGGTGCCGCGAAACTCGTAGCGGACGTTTCCGCCCTTGCCAGCGCCGTAACCGGCGAACGGACCGCCCTGGCCGAATGGGTCGCCCGCCAACGGGTTGCCCGTCGAACCGAACCCGCCTCCTCCCGCGCCCCGCGCTCGCGATACCTGCTCCCAGTTGGATCCGAGCGCGTCGTATTGCTGGCGCTTCTTGGGATCGCCGAGAACCTCGTGGGCCTCGTTCACTTCCTTGAACCGGGCTTCCGCGGTCTTGTTGCCGGGATTCTTGTCAGGGTGAAGCTCGCGGGCCAGCCGCCGATACGTCCTCTTGATCTCGGCAGGGGTGGCTGTCCTGGCCACTCCTAGGGTTTTGTAGTAGTCCTTGTATTCCATGGATCCCCGCTCGGCCGGCGGTCTCCGCGTTGGCTTCCCTAAGTTCCTCGGCCCGGTCCGATGTCAGACGGGCCAGTTCTCGTTGTCCGCGGCCTCTTCACTCGCCGCGTGGATTCGATCCGAGAGTGCCTTGCCACAGAGTTCGCACTCGTCGGAGGCACTGGCTCTTGCGAATGGGAACTCGGGTCCGGAGCCCTGGCCGAAGGCTGTGGACTTGGGGATGTTGTACGGCACGTTCATCCTCTCGATGAAGGCATGCGGCGCATTTGGATCTACCGACTTGGGATCTACCGCCTCGTGTTCGTCGCGGCTCTCATCCATCTGTTCTCCCTTGCTATCTGCGTCCACGAATGACGGCCACCCGCACGATGACTCCGCCAGCGCGGCGGCCGGCTTCTACGCCGGCCACCCGATGACCGCCTGCTCGGGCCGCTACGCCATAGCCGGTGGTTGATCTGCCGGGGGCGGGAATCCTCGTCGGACCCCAGCTTCGGGATCCGTCTCGGCCCCCTTGCCGCCCTCGGCGGTCTTGCCCGGGTCCGTGGGCAGCGGCGTCGGCTTCTGCCGCAGGGCCGACTCAAGCACCTGCTCCATGTTTTCGACGGTCACGATCTTGATCTGCTTTAGGATCTCGTCGGGGATGTCTCGCAGATCCTTCTCGTTCTTCTTCGGCAGGATGACCATCCTGGCGCCCGACAGGTGCGCCGCGAGGATCTTGCTCTTGAGCCCGCCGATTGGTAGAACCCTGCCGCGGAGGGTGATCTCACCGGTCATTGCCATGTCCTTGCGAACGGGGATGCCCGTGAAGGCGCTGATCATGGCCGTGGCCATCGTGATCCCTGCCGACGGGCCGTCCTTGGGGATGCCGCCCGCCGGCACGTGGATGTGCAGCGTGTTCTTCTCGAAGACCTCGCGCTTGATGCCCAGTTGTGAAGCGTGGGCGCGGATCCAGGACAAGCCGGCTCGGGCGGACTCCCGCATCACCTCACCGAGCTGGCCGGTGAGGATGAAGTCTTCCTTGCCTTCCATGAGCGTGACTTCGATGGCGATCACGTCGCCGCCGACCTCAGTCACGACGAGTCCGGTCGCCGACCCGATCTGGTCCTCGGCCTCAAGCTCGCCGTATTCGAAGCGCTGCGGCCCAAGGTATGCGACGAGTCTCTTGACGTCGACTACGGTCTTGCGCTTGCGGCCCTCGGCTACTGCTCGGGCGACCTTACGCATAACGTTGGCGATCTCGCGCTCGAGATTACGGACGCCGGCCTCGTGGGTGTAAGAACGGACCAGCTCGACCATGGCCTCGTCCGTGATGGCGATCGTCTTCTCGGTCAGGCCGTGGTTCTTCATCTGCTTGGGGATGAGGAACCGCTTGCCGATGCCGATCTTCTCGGTCTCGGTATAGCCCGGCAGCTGGATGACCTCCATGCGGTCGCGCAGCGGCGCCGGGATCGGGTCGAGCAGGTTGGCCGTGGTGATGAACAGGATCTTGGACAGGTCGAAGGGCACCTCCAGGTAGTTGTCCTGGAAGGTGTTGTTCTGCTCCGGATCGAGAACCTCCAGGAGCGCCGAACTCGGGTCTCCCCGGAAGTCCATGCCGATCTTGTCGACCTCGTCGAGCATGAAGACCGGGTTGTTCGAACCCGCCGTCTTGACGTTCTGGATGATCCGGCCGGGCAGCGCGCCGATGTACGTGCGCCGATGGCCGCGGATCTCGGCTTCGTCGTGGATGCCGCCCAGGCTCATGCGCACGAACTTGCGGCCCATGGCGCGAGCGATCGACTTGCCGAGCGAGGTCTTGCCGACGCCGGGTGGTCCGACGAAGGCGAGGATGGGACTGCGCAGCGTCTCAGCCAGGCTCCGGACGGCCAGGTACTCGAGGATGCGCTCCTTGATCTTCTCCAGGCCGTAGTGGTCCTCGTCGAGGATCTTGGCCGCGATCTTGATATCGAGGTTGTCCGTGGTGGAAACGTTCCACGGCAGGGCGACCAGCCAATCGACGTAGGTTCGGATGATGCCGACCTCTGGCGAGGCCGACGGGATTCGGCTCATACGGTCGATTTCCTTGAGCGCCCGAGCCTTGACTTCCTCCGACATACCGGCGGCTTCGACCTTTTCGCGCAACTCGTTGATCTCGGCCTGCTGCGGGTCATCCTCGCCCAGCTCGCGCTGAATTGCCTTCAGCTGCTCGCGCAGGATGTACTCGCGCTGGGTCTTGTCCATCTCGGACTTGACCTCAGACTGGATCTTGCCTTTCAGCTCGAGGATCTCGATCTGGCGGCCCAGGAACATCGAAACGATCTTCAGCCGCTCAACGACGTTTGTTGTCTCGAGAAGCTCCATACGCTGCTCGGTGGAGAGGTCCGGGCTGTAGGCGACCATGTCGGCCAGCAGGCCGGGCTCGTTGATGTTGCGGGCTGCGATGGCTGCCTCTGGCGGAACCGGGGCGCCATTGGCGACGTACTGCTCCATCTGGGACTGAACCGTCCGCATCAAGGCCTGGACCTCGATGCCTTCGGGCGTCACATCCTCGACTTCTTCGACCTGGACGATGATGTAGGGGCTGGTCTGGGTGAAGCCCAGCACGCGCAGTCGGCCCTGGCCCTGGACGATGGCTCGCACGGTGCCATCCTGAAGGTGGACGACCTGAGCGATCTTGGCCAGCGTGCCCACGACGTACAGCTCCGAGGGCTCGCCGATCTCCTCACGCTCCGCCTGGCGCTGGGTTACGAGGGCGATGGGCCCGTTGGAGGCCACGGCCGCGTTCAAGGCAGCGACGCTCTTCTCGCGCCCAACCTGGAGCGGCACGATCATCTCGGGAAAGATGACGGTCTCGCGCAGGGCTACGAGCGGCAGCTCCCGGGGGCCCGACACGGGGACGCGCGGCTCTTCGTTGTGAACGTGTTCGTCAGCGCGTGCGCCTGACGTGTCGTCCTGGACGCGCAGCTCGTCATCGTGAACGCGCTGTTCGTCCTTGACACGCTGCTCGTCGTCCTTCTCGGCCGGCCGGTCAGTCACTGGAATCTCCATATCGAGTCGTGGTCACGCGAGTGGCCACTATACGTGTGATGGGCCTGGTGGCCGGCTCAACCGGCTGCTCATCCTGGCCGGCGATCCGGCCGTTGTGTGAGCCGTATCGCCCGCCCTCTAAGTCAGAGGTTTCGGCTACTCGGCGCGTTGGAGTCTCGGTGGATTCACCCGTATTTTGTCCGAGCGCAGCAGCTGCCGCGCTGGCCTCGCGGGCCTGGTTCTCGTCGAAGAGGGCCTCCAGAATTCGGGTTCCGAGCCTCTCTTCGATTTCGAACAGGAGTCGTACTCCCGCCAGATTGACACCTCGCTCTTGAGTGAGGCGCCTGATCCAGAGGATGCGTCGGATGTCATTTTCGGAATAGAGACGAATGTTGGTGGGTGTCCGGGCGGGCGCCAGGAGCCCTTCGTCCTCGTAGATCCGGAGCGTTCGCGGGTGAGCCTGAACCAGGCTTGCGGCCACGCTGATCACGAAGCACGGGCGCTCCGGGTCCTGCTGGAACCTTCGATCGGTCATGGGCGCCTACTTGGCCTCGACGGGAGCCGGCCGGACGTTCTGGCTGGCCCCTGCAAACTGGGCTTGGCTAGTAGTGATCTTGATTTGCCGCGGCTTGACTTGCTCTGCCTTCGGTATTCGAAGGGTCAGGATGCCATCCTCGAAGGTGGCCTTGGCCTTGTCCGGCTCCAGATCCGCCGGCAGCGACAGCGTCCGCACAAACCGACCACGCCGGATTTCCTGAAGCAGGAGCCCTTCTCGGGCAGGGATCATCGAGCTAGTGTCGCCAACGATGGTCAGGGTGTTGCCCTCCACCGTGATCTCCACTTCCTGTGGCTTGACGCCGGGCAGGATGGCCTCGACCACGACGTCGTCGGTGGTTGTATAGACGTCCATCGGCACGAGCTGCCCCTCTCCGAACTGCCACGTCCGTGGGCTCCCAAAGTTCTCTTCAAAGAGCCTGTCCATGGCCTGGCGGAGAGATAGATGGTCGCCGAACGGGGTGCGACGAACGATTGTCATTGGTAACCTCGTGATGTCGTCCCCGGACGGTAGAACCTTGACAATGCCATTGTCAAGGGTATTGCGCGAAATTGGGAAATAAAGTTATCCACAGCCCGCGGCGGGTCACCACAGTCGCATCGCTCTGAGACCCTGTCTCCAGACGAACGATTGAATGGGTGGTCGACTTTCGGGTCGGCCGCCTTCTTGCTTACTGTAGAATCTGACCGATCCGGGCGGGTGCCGCGAACCTTGAGGGCTGAGAACGGTCGTGTCTATGGGCGGTGCCCGGCCTGGGTTTGCGGTCGGGCCGAGCCGGAGACTTGAGAGGGCACCGATGAGCGATACCGCAGAGTTCAGCCTCTTCCCAGGCTCGCACCGCCTTGCGGACCTGGCTCGGCGCGTCCCGCGGGCGGCCTGGCCTTTCATCGTTCTGGCTGCTGGGCAAACGATTCTCTTCGTCGGCTTGGGCTACCTCGATTTCCGAAACATCGCCATCTGGGTCATCCCGACGCTGCTGCCTGTCGCCGTCATCATCGGCCGCCGCGACGCATGGGAGTCGGCGCGCGTGATCATGATCGGAGCCATCCTCTGGGGTTCCTTGGGGGCCTTGGTTCAGATCATTGGGCTGCCACAGCAACGGTTTGCCGCGTACCCCGGAACCGACACGGCCCTCGACTTTTACGTCCGTGTGGCGGCCCGGTTGGCTACGCTGATTGCCATCGCGGCGCCCGCGCTCATCGCATTTGGGCTTCGTCTGAGGAGGAGGACCGAGACGTCCTGGCCGAGGGCCCTCGTCGCGGTAGCCATCGTTGTCACAGTCGGGCTTTGCGTCTATGACGCCAACCAGGCGCTGCAGAGGCAAAGTCTCCAGTACAACTTCGGCTACTACATCGACATCTCGTTGCGAGACCAGCTGGACGTGCTCGCTCAGGCGATGGCACCTCTGGGCCTGCTTTTCCTGGGCGCTCTCGCCTGGTCCACGATGTCTGCCGTTCGGGCACAAGAGACGCCGCGCCGGTTCTGGCTGGCCATCGGCGCCGGGTCGACTCTGCTGTTCGCCACGAGCCTCTACTCGAGCATCATCGACCCAATCATTTTGAATGGCCCTGTAAATTCGTCCGTTGTCGCGAGCCTGCTGTCCGCCACGTTCGAAGTTCAGAGGCTCGCGGCGCTGGCCGGGCTCGTGCTGCTCCTGATCGGCTTCGGGCTGGGCCTGCCGGATTCCGACGACGAAGTCCTCGGCGACGTGATCCCGGAACGGGCCACGCCGGGCGCCTGAGCCGCACCTTAGCCGCGCCTGAGCCGCTCCTGAGCCGTCAGTTCGAGCGGTCGGTCTCGCCCAGCAGGATCCGGTGAAGCTCGGCCTCGCATTCCGTCCGGCCGATGCCGATGACCTTGTCACCCTGCTTCAGCTCCGTATCGGAGCGAACGGAGAGGGCCCGATCGGCTCGGATGATGGCGAAGATTGAGCAGCCGTCCGGCAGTTCCAGGCTGCCGGCCAGGCGGCCGATCGCCGGCGAGTCCTCGCGCAGCTGGGCTTCGACCAGTTCCAGTTCG
>Ga0209913_1001500_pt1 | contig 12604 bp, 10 predicted proteins | sample PersoiDNA2013203_FD_185805 | JGI IMG/M metagenome (GOLD analysis project Ga0209913, IMG submission 185805) | Permafrost soil microbial communities from the Arctic, to analyse light accelerated degradation of dissolved organic matter (DOM) -... | ecosystem: Environmental > Terrestrial > Soil >... | reverse complement strand
ACTGGCGCATCAGGGCGATCAGGGAAGAGCGCGTCATCAGTTCGCTCAGCATCTGCACCAGCACCTGGTTGCCCAGCATCTGCGCCAGCACGATGTGGAAGTCGCCCAGCAGGCGGGTGCGCCCCGGTACCTTGTCGTTGGCGACGGCGGCGCCTTCCAGCGCCAGGTGTGCGCGCAGCTCGCCGATTTGCTGGTCGGTGATGACCGCGCACAGCTGCTTGGTCACCGCCGTTTCAAGGATGCCGCGCACTTCGAACACGTCGCGCGCTTCCTCGGCGGTCGGGGTGGCGACGAAGGCGCCGCGGGCAGGTTCGAGCACCACCAGGCGGTCGCGGCTGAGCTGGTTGAACGCCTGCCGCACCACGGTGCGCGACACCTTGAAGATATCGCCGATTTTTTGCTCGGACAGTTTGGTGCCGGGCATCAGGCGCCGGTCGGCGATGGCGTCGGTGATGGAATCGACGATGCGCTGGGTGGCGCCGGCGGCCGGTGCGTTGGGGGCCGGAGCGTCTGCGGCCGCGGGAGGCGCGGCGCTGCTGGGGACGATCTTGAGTGCGGTAAGCGGCTTGGTCATGGCTCGGGAACGATGAATGGTTCGTATTGTTCGGTAAGTGTATACACTTTTTAGCGAAAGTGGAATAAGATTTGTATTCAATCCACTTCATTAAAAAGGAATACCATGGGCCATCTCAGTACCCACGTGCTCGACCTCATGCATGGATGCCCCGCCGCGGGCATGCGCGTGACCCTGCAAGCGATCGATCCCGACGGCGCCCGGACGATCAGGACGGTCGTCCTCAATGCCGACGGACGCAGCGACGGCGGCCCGCTGCTCGACGCCGCCAGCATGGCCGTCGGCCGCTACCGCCTGGTGTTCGCGGTGGCGGCGTATTTTCGGGAGCGGGGCGCCGCGCTGCCGGAGCCGGCCTTCATCGACCAAGTGCCGATCGATTTCGGCATCGCCGACACGGCCGGGCATTACCACGTCCCGCTGCTGGTCAGCCCCTGGGCCTACTCGACCTACCGTGGTTCCTGAGCAAATCCCCTAAAAAAATTTATATCAATATCTGAAAACATCGTATACAGTTGTTCATGCGTCGCCGCGGAGCGCATCGATATGCAGGCCCCCCAGTCTGCCACCGATGGTTGCGATGTCAGCCCCTCACAGAGCCCGCTGTGGTGATGGGAAAGCACACGTCATGGACGGGTGCTCTCTTTTCGCTTGAGGCCGTATGGAATCCTATCTGCTCGATTGGGCAAACCTGTTGCTCCGCTGGACGCACGTCATCACCGCCATTGCCTGGATTGGCGCATCGTTTTATTTCGTCTTTCTCGACAACTCCCTGCACAGGCCGACCGCCCCCGATCTGCTCGCCAAGGGCGTCGACGGCGAACTCTGGGCCGTGCATGGCGGCGGCTTCTACCATCCCCAGAAATACCTGGTCGCCCCGAAGGCGATTCCCGGGAACCTGCACTGGTTTTACTGGGAGAGTTACGCCACCTGGCTGTCCGGCTTCGGCCTGTTCACCGTGCTCTACCTGTTCAACGCGGGCACTTTCATGGTCGACAAAACCGTCCACGACTGGTCGGCCGGCGCCGCGGTGATGAGCGCGCTCGGCTTTCTCGCCGCGTTCTGGCTGGTCTATGACCTCGTCTGCCGCACCTTCGGGCGCCGCCAGCACGGCGACCGCATCGTCGGCGCCTGCGTGTTCATCGTCGTCGTCTTCGCCGCCTGGCTGGCGTGCCAGCTGTTCGCCGGCCGCGCCGCTTTTCTGCTGGTCGGCGCCATGCTGGCCACGACTATGAGCGCCAACGTCTTCTTCTGGATCATTCCCGGCCAGCGCAAGGTGATGGCCCAGCTGAAGGCGGGCCAGCCGGTCGATTCCGTCTACGGCTGGCGCGCCAAGCAGCGCAGCGTGCACAACACCTACTTTACCCTGCCGGTATTGATCGCCATGCTGTCCAACCATTATGGCTGGCTCTATACAGTCAAGCAGAACTGGCTGGTGCTGGTCATGCTGATGCTGGCGGGCGCCCTGGTGCGGCATAGCTTCGTCGCGCGCCACAAGGCGCTGGTGCATGGCAAGCGGGTGCCCTGGGAACACGCGGCGGCCGGCGTGGCAATGCTGGCGGCCATGGTGGTCTGGCTGGTGCCGGCGCCCGATCCGGTGGCGCCAGCGGTGGCAGCCGCGCCTGCCGCGGCCAGCGCCACCGCCGGCGTCAGCTTCGAACAGGTCAAGGGCGTGATCGCCCAGCGCTGCGCCATGTGTCATTCGGCACAGGTGCAAAGCAAGGGCATTTCCTTCGATACGCCGGCGGCCATCAAGCATCACGCGCAGCAGGTGTACCAGCAGGCGGTGGTGCTGAAACTTATGCCAATGAACAATGCGACCCAGATCACCGCCGGCGAGCGGGACTTGCTCAAGCGCTGGTACGAAGAGGGCGCGCCGGTCGAATAGTTTTGCGGCGCGAAGCCTGCCCGACCAGCGGACAACAGCTGGAGGGCAGGCGGCCGGGACACCATTGCATGCTTCGGTTTTCAATGTTCGTCAATAATAATCAGGAGACAACCATGAATCATTCCATCCGCCATCCGGTGGACGAGAAGTTGCCCATCGCGCGGCTCGGTGCGTTCGGCCTTCAGCACGTACTGGTCATGTACGCGGGCGCCATCGCCGTGCCCTTGATCGTGGGCCGGGCCTTGAAACTCTCGCCCGAGGAGGTCACGATGCTGATCTCGGCCGACCTGTTCTGTTGCGGTCTGGTGACCTTGATCCAGTCGCTCGGCATGTCGCGCTGGTTCGGCATCAAATTGCCCGTCATGATGGGCGTGACCTTTGCCGCGGTGGGGCCGATGGTGGCGATCGCCAACGCGGTGCCGGGCATCGAGGGCGCCAGGGCCATCTTCGGCGCCGGCATCGGCGCCGGTGTGCTGGCCTTGCTGATCGCCCCTTTGATGAGCCGGATGCTGCGCTTCTTTCCGCCGGTGGTGACGGGGACCATCATCCTCATCATCGGCGTCAGCCTCATGCGGGTAGGGGTAGGCTGGGCCATGGGCGGCCCGGATTCCGCCGCCCAGACCGTCGATATGACCAGGCTGGTGGCGATGGTCGAGAACGCAAAGGCAAGCGCGGCCCTGGCAGCGTCCGCCTTGCCGGACGGGGCGGTGGCGCCCGCGCTGAAGCTGGCCGGTCCGATCCCGATGACGCCCAGCCCGGCCTATGGCGCGCTCGACAACCTGGCGATCGCCGCCTTCGTCCTGCTCGTCGTGCTGGCGCTGGTGAAATACGCCCGCGGTTTCATCGCGAATATTTCGATATTGCTGGGCATCCTCGCAGGCTGCGCCGTGGCCTTCGCCGCCGGCAAGATGAACTTTGCAAAAATCGGCAAAGCGGCATGGTTCGACGTGGTGACGCCCTTCGCCTTCGGCATGCCCACTTTCGATGTCGTCATGATCCTCACCTTCACGGTCGTGATGGTGGTGGTCATGATCGAATCGGCAGGCATGTTCCTGGCGCTGTCGGACATGACCGGAAAAAAAATCGACCAGGCGCAACTTGCGGCAGGACTGCGCACCGATGGCTTGGGCACGCTGCTCGGCGGTATCTTCAACACCTTTCCCCATACGAGTTTCTCGCAAAACGTGGGCCTGGTCGCCGTCACCGGGGTCAAGAGCCGCTGGGTCTGCGTCACCGGCGGGATCATCATGGTGATCCTCGGCATGTTGCCGAAGATGGCGGCGATGGTGGAAGCGATTCCCCAGTTCGTGCTGGGCGGCGCCGGGCTGGTGATGTTCGGCATGGTGGCCGCTGCCGGCATCCGCATCCTCACCAAGGTGGACTTCAAGGGCAACCGCTTCAACCTGTATGTGGTCGCCCTGTCGATCGGCTTCGGCCTGATTCCCCTGGTGGCGCCCCGTTGGGCGCAGCAGATGGCGCACAGCCTGCACCCCTTGCTGGAATCCGGCATCCTGCTGACCGCCGTCGCGGCGGTGTCCCTGAACCTCTTCTTCAACGGCAGCAGCGAGCTTGCAGGCGAGAGTCACGAAGGCGCGGCGCTGGTCGATCACTCAATTTCTAAAGGACAAAAAGCATGAAGCAGTTGATTTCGTTCATGGCGCTGACGATCGGCGCCGTCTGCGCCGCAACGGCGGCCGACTGGAGCAACACGTCGATCGCCTACCGCACCGGCAACCGCTTCGCGGAACCGTTCAATACCCAGGACATCCGCAAAGACATCCTGCAGTTCACCCATGCCAGCGGCTACACCTACGGCAGCAATTTTTTTAACCTTGATGTCTTGCTGTCCGATAAAACCGACCCTTCGTCCAAGGGCGCAAGCACGGGCGCGCAGGAGTTTTATGTCGTCTATCGCAACACCCTTGAATGGGGCAAGCTCACCGGCACGCCGCTGCAGTTCGGCCCCGTGCGCGATGCCGGCTTCGCCGCCGGATTCGACCTCAACACCAAGAACGACGCCGGCTACAACTCCAAGAAGCGCATGGTCGTGGCCGGTCCCACCCTGATGTTCGACGTGCCGGGCCTGCTCAGCGTGGGGGTGTACGGCCTGTGGGAAAGCAACGCGCCCTACAGCACCTTCACCCAGGTCGGCACGCCGCGCTACCACTACGACCCCCATCCCATGCTGGGCGCCGTGTGGGCCCTGCCGTTAGGCGCATCGAAGTTCACTTTTGAAGGCTATGCCAACTTCATTGCCGCCAAAGGGAGGAACGAATTCGGCCGCGCGACGGCGCCCGAGACCAATATCGATGTGCAAGTCATGTACGACCTCAGCGCGCTGGTCAACGCCAAGCCGAAACGCTTCAGGGCGGGGCTGGCCTATCAATACTGGAGAAACAAGTTCGGCAACGACAGCCGCACCATTCCCGGTGCCACTGCCAGGACGCCGATGCTGAAAGCCCAGTATCAATTCTAGTGGACCGCCGCGCTTGCCGCGGTCCCTGAACCAAGCAACCCGGTCATCCTTCTTATCATGAGCATCCAAAACGTCGTGTCGGCAACGAACACGGACCGCGCCCCCCACGGTATCGGTCCGTCTTCCCAAGCCGTCGCATTTTCGCACTACATCCATCTCGCCGCGCAGCTGGGCATCGATCCGCACCGGGGCGCACTTGTCTCCGGCGGGGTCAACGAGCAAGCCTGGCAGTGTTTCAAAAACATCAGGGCGATTGTCGACAGCATCGGCCACGAAATGGACGACATCGTCCGAATAACGATTTTCGTCCGGCACATCACCGACCTTGATGCAGTGGACGGCGCTTTCAAGGCCTTCTTCCCCCGTTACGTGCCGGCCCGGACTGCTATTGCGGTGGCCGCCTTGCCGATGGAGGCGCTGGTCCAGATCGAGGCGCTCGTTTCGCACGCGGCGGGCACCGTCCCCGGTGCGCCACAAACAGCGCCGCTGATCAAGGTTGCGCGCAATACGGCCGCTGCACCGACCAGTTTGCTTTCGACGCAGACCGTGGCTTTTTCTCATTACAACAATCTGTCGGCGCAAATCGGCATCGATCCCCAATCGCGGGAGCTGGTGGCGGGTGGCATCGGTCAACAGACCCACCAGTGTTTTCAGAACATCCGGGCGATCCTCGACAGTATCGGCCATCGCATGGCCGATATCGTCAAGATCACGATCCATGTGCGGGATGTGCTTGAGATCGACGCTGCCACCGCCGTGTTCACCGGTCTGTTTGCCTCGCACCGCCCCGCACTGACGGCCATTGCCGTGCCCGCGCTGCCGATGCAGGCCGCGGTGCAGATCGAGGCGGTGGTGGCGCATGGCGATGGTACGCCCCCGCAAGCGCCGGAAGACGGGCGCAATATCGTCATTCGGGCTCGTAACACCGCTGCGGTGCCCGGCAATGCAGGCTCGCACAGCGTCGCGTTTTCCCACTACAACCATCTTTCCGCGCAAGCGCCCATCGACCCGCCCAGCGGCGCCGTGGTCGCCGCCGGTGTCCAGGCGCAGCTTCGCCAGTGCTTGCGCCATATCGAAGCTGTCTTGCACAGTACGGGCCACGCGCGCGGCGACCTCGTCAAAGTCAATATCTACCTCATGGACATGGCCGATCTCGCCGAGGTGGACGCAGCCTGTGCCGAGTTCTTTCCCGACGGTGTGCCGGCGCGGCGCGTCATCGGTGTGGCCGGCCTGCCTGGCGCGGCCCTGGTGCATGTCGATGCGGTGGCAGCCAATGCGGAAGGCACGCCGCCGCCGTAAATCGGCATGGGCGAATTCGCGGATTGCGAGGCCCCAGTCGATACCTGAAGTATTGATACGCGATGCCTGCCGGCGTGCAGGCGCGCCGCGCGTTTGTCCGCAATCGGATTGATCAACAGGAAAACCATGAACGACATCATTGACATCGAAGGACTGGAAATTCTCGATTCCCGGGGCAATCCCACCTTGCAAGCCACGGTGTATTTGCGCTCCGGCCACGTCGGCCAGGCCAGCGTCCCCTCGGGCGCTTCCACCGGGACGCGGGAGGCGGTGGAGCTGCGCGATGGCGATGCCGCCCGCTTTGGCGGCAAGGGCGTGCGCAAGGCGCTCGGCCATATCGAGGGGCCGATCGCCGCGGCGTTGAAAGGCCGCGATGCCAGCTGCCAGGCCGAGGTCGATGCGTCCCTGTGCGAGCTCGATGGTTCGAGCGACAAGTCACGGCTGGGTGCCAACGCAATTCTTGCGGTTTCGCTGGCCTGCGCCCACGCCGCGGCCAATGCCAGCGGCCGGCCCCTGTATCGCTACCTGGCTGAGCAGGATGCATTGCCGGCTTTGCCGGTGCCGATGATGAATGTGTTGAATGGCGGCGCGCACGCCAACAACAGCCTCGACGTTCAAGAGTGCATGATCGTGCCGCTGGGCTTTGACAATTTCAGTGATGCTTTGCGTGCCGGCGTGGGCGTGTTTCACGCCTTGCGCGGCCTGCTCGACCGCCACGGTTTGCCGACCTCGGTGGGCGACGAAGGGGGCTTCGCGTCCAACCTCAGCGGTACCGCGCAGGCGCTCGACCTGATCGTGGAAGCGATTCGACTGGCCGGCTACGTGCCGGGCGGCGAGGTGGCGCTGGCGCTCGATTGCGCAGCGTCCGAGTTTTATCGCGGCGGCCGCTACCGGCTGCAGGGCGAGGGGCTCGACCTGTCGTCCGGCGAGTTCGCGCACTACCTTGCCGGCCTGGCCGCCGGGTATCCGATCACCAGTATCGAGGACGGCATGGCCGAAGACGATTGGGCCGGCTGGGCACAGCTGACCGGGCTGCTCGGCAGGCGGGTTCAGCTGGTGGGAGACGATGTTTTCGTCACCAGCGCGCGCACCCTGGCCAGCGGTATTGAACAGGGGATTGCCAACGCGATCTTGATCAAGCCAAACCAGATTGGCACCCTGACGGAAACCCTGGCGGCGATGCGGCTGGCGCGCGCCCACGGCTACGCGGCGATTGTCTCGCATCGCTCCGGTGAAACGGGCGATACGACGATCGCAGACCTGGCGGTGGCGACTGCATGCGGCCAGATCAAGACGGGATCGGCAAGCCGTTCGGACCGGGTGGAGAAGTACAACCGGCTGTTGCGCATCGAACGGGAACTCGGTGCGGCGGCGCAATTTGCCGGCCCGGACGCCCTGCGTCGCCGCTGAGGCCGTCGAAGCCGCATGCTCGAAGGACTCGTGCTGTTGTACGTGGGCGCCGTGCTCATTCTGAATGGGCTCTGGATGCTGGGCCGGATCGATGATCGCGAGATCGCGCTTATCAACCTGTTTAGCGGCGGCACCAGTTTGCTGGCCGCGCTCAAGCTCGCCTTCGGAGCGGACGCCAGCGCCCGCTCCATCCATGCCGCGGCGCTGACACTGCTGTTTTCCTTCACCTATCTGTGGGTGGCGTGCAACCGCTACAACGGTGCCGACGGACGCGGCCTGGGCTGGTTCAGCCTGTTCGTGTCGGTTACCGCGGTACCGGTCGCCGTCACCGCCTTGCAGCAGGCCAGTTCTGCGTGGCAGTGGTGGCAAGGGCTTTCCTGGCTGGCGTGGTCACTGCTCTGGTTGCTGTTTTTCTTGCAGCTCGTCTTGCGCAAGCAATTGGGGAAGCTGACGGCCTGCCTGGCCATCGTCGAAGGCGTGGTGACGGGCTGGATCCCGGGCTATCTGTTGTTGACAGGGGCGCTTCCATCCACTCCGTACTAGAAGTATCGACAGTGCGCATGCGATCAGCACTTCAGGCGGCCCGGTTTTATGGTTATTGTGGTCACTTGCTGCCGCGCAGCAGCCTGCACGGCGTACCCAACTTTTGGAGAATACTATGGCGAACATCGGATTTATCGGGCTGGGCATCATGGGCGCTCCCATGGCGGCCCATCTGCTTGCACATGGCCACACCCTGTTCACCTACTCTCGCGGTCCAACACCCGACAGCCTGATCAAGGCGGGCGCCAGGGTGTGCGCCAGCAGCGCCGTGGTCGGATCCCATGCCGACGTGATCATCATGATGGTGCCCGACACGCCGCACGTCGAAGACGTCCTGTTCGGCAAGGACGGACTGTCCAGCAGTCTGAGCAAGGGCAAGATCGTGGTGGACATGAGTTCCATCTCGCCGGTGGCGACGAAGGACTTTGCCCGCCGCATCAACGCACTGGGCTGCGAATATCTGGATGCGCCCGTGTCCGGCGGCGAAGTGGGCGCCAGGGCCGCGACCCTGACCATCATGGTGGGTGGCAGCGGGGCGGCTTTTGAGCAGGTCCGGCCCTTGTTCGAGCTGATGGGAAAAAACATCACCCTGGTGGGCGGCAACGGCGCCGGCCAGATTACCAAGGTCGCCAACCAGATCATCGTTGCGCTGACCATCGAGGCGGTGGGCGAAGCGCTGTTGTTGGCAGCCAGGGCGGGCGCCGATCCGGCCCGGGTAAGGGAAGCGCTGCTGGGCGGCTTCGCCAACTCGCGCATCCTCGAGGTGCACGGAGAGCGCATGATCAAACGCACGTTCGAGCCGGGCTTTCGCATCGGACTGCACCAGAAAGACCTGAACCTGGCCTTGACGACGGGCCGGCAACTGGGCGTGTCCTTGCCGAACACTGCAATGGCGCAGGAACTGTTCAACGCCTGCGCCGCGCGCGGCGGCGCCGACTGGGACCATTCGGCGATGGTGCGTGCGCTCGAGGGCATGGCCAATTTTGAGATCGGCCAATAGCGATCGGCCAGCAAGCCACCTGGCGCATCCGTTTCATCGATCTTCATTCACCTTGAGGCCGCAAGAAAAATGAGCACCACCGTCACGCCGCGCGCACTGCTCGGCACCATGTTTGCCGCCGCCGTCAACGCGGCGCAAGCGTCCCACTGTATCGCCCCCTATCTGCCGCCAGCGCCCAGAGGCCGCACCGTGGTGATCGGGGCCGGCAAGGCGTCGGCCGCCATGGCGCAGGCCCTCGAGCGCCACTGGCAGGCGCCACTGAGCGGTCTGGTGGTCACGCGTTACGGTTATGCGGTTCCGTGCGCGCGCATCGAGATCGTCGAAGCGGCCCATCCGGTGCCGGACGCCGCAGGCAGCCGGGCGGCCCGGCGCATGCTGCAAGCCGTGCAGGGATTGACAGCCGACGATCTCGTCATTTGCCTGGTTTCCGGCGGCGGCTCGGCGCTGCTGCCCTTGCCCGGCGCGGGCGTCAGCCTGGACGACAAGCAATCGATCAATCGCGCGCTGTTGCAATCCGGGGCGACCATCGCCGAAATGAACTGCGTGCGGCGCCATCTCTCGGCGATCAAGGGCGGACGCCTCGCGGCGGCCTGTTATCCGGCCCGGATCGTCAATCTGCTGATTTCCGACGTGCCTGGGGACAGTCCGATGGACATTGCTTCCGGGCCGACAGTGGGCGATACGAGCACCTGCCGAGAGGCGCTTGAGATCGTGCGCCGCTACGGCATCGAGCTGCCCGCGGGCGCCTTGCGGCTGCTTGCAACGGGCGCCGGGGAAACGGTCAAGCCGGACGACGTCCGCCTGTCGACCGTCTCCACCCACTTGATCGCCACGCCGCAGATGGCGCTCGAAGCGGCGGCGGCAGTGGCGCGCGCCGCTGGCGTCACGCCCGTGCTGCTGGGCGATAGCATCGAAGGCGAGGCAAGGGAGGTCGCCCGGGTCATGGCCGGCATTGCCTTGCAGGTGCGCCAGCATGCTCAGCCGGCGCCACCGCCCTGCGTTTTATTGTCCGGCGGAGAAACCACGGTGACCTTGCGCGGCAAGGGCCGCGGCGGGCGCAACGTCGAGTTCCTGCTGGCGCTGGCGGTGGCCCTCAACGGCGCCGGCGGAATCCACGCGGTGGCCGGCGACACCGATGGCGTCGACGGCTCGGAAGAAGTCGCGGGCGCCTTCATCACACCCGACACCCTGGCGCGCGCCGCGCTGCTGGGCATCCGGCCCCGCGACAGCCTCGACAACAACGACGGCCATGGCTTTTTCGCGGCCCTGGGCGATGCCCTGGTGACCGGCCCGACATTGACCAACGTAAACGATTTCCGCGCCATCCTGATTCTCTGACCCAGACCCCAGCCGCCACCACTGTCCCTCTTCACACCCCAGGAAAAATCATGATCCGTCATCGCCATTCCCGTATCGTCGCCACCCTCGGCCCCGCCAGTTCCAGCTTTGCCAGCATCCATGCGCTGGCCGCGGCCGGGGCCGACGTGTTCCGGCTCAATTTCAGCCACGGCAGCCATGCCGATCATGCGGAGCGGCACCGTTTGATCCGCGAGGTCGAGCGGGAGACGGGCCGGCCGATCGGCATCTTGCTGGATCTGCAGGGTCCCAAGCTGCGGGTCGGACGGATGGCCGGGGGCAAGGTCACTTTGCATGCGGGGTCCCGCTTCCGTCTCGACCTGGATACTGCCGATGGCGACGTCAGCCGCGCCAATTTGCCCCACCCTGAAATTTTTGCAGCGCTCGAGACCGGTACGGAACTGCTGATGGACGACGGCAAGCTGCGCCTGCGCGTCGATGCCTGCGGTGCCGGATACGCCGACACCACCGTGCTGGTGGGGGGCGTGCTGTCGGACCGCAAGGGCGTCAACGTGCCCGGCGTGGTGCTGCCGATTTCGCCGCTGACTGAAAAAGACCGGGTCGACCTTGCCTTTGGCCTGCGCCTCGGGGTGGACTGGGTGGCGCTGTCCTTCGTCCAGCGTCCCGAAGACATCACCGAGGCGCGCGCCTTGATTGGCGACCAGGCCTGGATCATGGCGAAACTGGAAAAGCCTGCTGCGATGGACTGCCTGGAGCAGATTGTCGCCCTGGCTGACGGCATCATGGTCGCGCGCGGCGATCTCGGCGTGGAACTGCCGCCCCAGCAGGTACCCATTCTGCAGCGGCGCATCGTGCATGCCGCGCGCGCGGCCGGACGGCCCGTCGTCATCGCCACCCAGATGCTCGAGTCGATGATCGCGGCGCCGGTGCCGACGCGCGCCGAAGTATCGGACGTCGCCACCGCGATCTACGAGGGGGCGGACGCCGTCATGCTGTCGGCCGAATCCGCGTCGGGCGCCTACCCGGTCGAATCGGTCGGCATCATGGACAGCATCATCGGCGAGGTGGAGCACGATCCGGCATGGCGCAGCGGCCTCGATGCCAGCCACACGCCGGCCGCGGCGACGACGGCCGATGCCATCTGCTGCGCACTGCGGCGGGTGGCCGGCCTGCTGGCGCCGGCCGCCACGGTGGCCTACACGGTGAGCGGCTTCAGCTGCCTGCGGGCGAGCCGGGAGCGGCCAGCCACCCCGATCCTGGCCTTGACGCCCCATGCCTCGATTGCGCGCCGGCTTGCGCTGGTGTGGGGCGTGCATCCGGTGGCCTTCGAGGAGGCGACCACCTTCGATGCGATGGTGGCGGACGCCTCCGCTGCCGCGGTGCGTTACCAGCTTGCTGCGCCGGGCGACGATCTGGTGGTCATCGCCGGCTTCCCCTCCGGCCATCCCGGCAGCACCAACCTGCTGCACGTGGTGCGCGTCGGCGCTTGATTGCCCGGCGCCAGCTGTCAGGCAATCCGCTGGCCTGAATCGGGATCGAACAGGGTCGCCTTACGCAAGTTGAACGGCAGCGCCATGCAATGGCAGCATTGGGGAAGCGGCGTTGCCTGCTGTGGGGTCCGGTCGCTTCGGCCGCCGCAGGCGTGCTGGTGGCAATTGTGGCATTCTTTTGAGACAATGAACCGGCTGCCGCTTACCCCCGCATGCGGCGGCGCGGCGGGCAAGCGCGGACCATCGTTTTTCACCAGGGCATCGAGCAAAGGCGCACCATGAGCATAGACTGGAACAACCCCCTGCCACGCGAACAGATCCGGCCCTTTCTCGAGAAATCCAACTGGAGCGGGCTGCGTCTGCTGGCGTTCAACTGGGGCGGGATCCTCGCCTGTTTCGCGCTGGTGCTGTGGCATCCCTCGCTGCTCACCGTCGTGGCCGCCATCGTGCTTCTCGGCGGACGCCAGCTGGGCCTGGGCATCCTGATGCACGAAACGGCGCACCGCTCGCTGATGAAATCCGGCCCCCTCAACGACTGGGTGGGGCAGTGGCTGTGCGCGGCGCCGATGTTCGTCGACTTGCCGACCTATCGCCGCTACCACATGACCCA